>Ga0222712_10001091_pt1 | contig 34763 bp, 32 predicted proteins | sample C33_657DmetaG_FD_165043 | JGI IMG/M metagenome (GOLD analysis project Ga0222712, IMG submission 165043) | Estuarine water microbial communities from San Francisco Bay, California, United States - C33_657D | ecosystem: Environmental > Aquatic > Marine > Unclassified | place: USA: California...
CTAGGGGAAATTATGTTGCGATTGTCAACTCCCGATTTTAAAAGATTTGTACAAGCAGATACCTTTGATATCACTTATGGTGGTGGTGAAGCAAATGTGGCTGCAGCTTTATGTAATTATGGATTAAATGGAACTTTTGTAACCAAAGTGCCTAATAATCCAATTGGACAATCTGCTATTAATCATTTAAGAAGATATGGGGTAGATACCCAATTTATTGCGCGTGGCGGTGATCGTTTAGGCATTTATTTTTTAGAGACGGGTGCTTCCATGCGTGCGTCACAAGTAGTATATGATCGTGCAGGTGCATCTATTGCTGATGTGGATGCGTCTGAGTTTGATTTTGATAAAATTTTAGATGGTGCTGATTGGTTTCATACGACAGGTATAACGCCTGCTTTAAGTGATAAAGCAGCAGCTTTAACATTAGCAGCTTTAAAAGCGGCAAAAGCAAAAGGAATTACTACAAGTATCGATTTAAATTACCGTAAGAAATTGTGGACTAAGGAAAAGGCAAGAGAAGTGATGACTGAATTATGCAAACATGTGGATGTGTGTATCGGTAACGAAGAAGATGCAGATACTACTTTAGGTTTTAAAGCTGCTGATACAGATGTGACCAAAGGGGAGTTAAACCTAGATGGTTTTAAAGATGTATTTAAACAAATGCAAGCAAAGTTTGGATTTAAATTTATTGCATCCTCCTTACGTGAAAGCCATAGTGCAAGTGATAATGGATGGAGTGCATTGGTATATAACGGATCTGATTTTTACCATAGCAAACAATACAATGTTCGTATTGTGGACAGAGTAGGTAGTGGCGATAGTTTCGCTAGTGGTTTGATTTATGGATTAGTAACAGGCATGTCCATGGCAGATGCTGCTGAGTTTGGGGTTGCCGCAAGTGCTTTAAAGCATACGATTCCAGGTGATTTGAACCACGCAACATTAAGTGATGTTAAAGATTTAATGAAAGGAGATGGTAGTGGTCGTGTGCAACGATAATTATAGTAACTTACTAATGATGCGACTCAAATAAGTCGCATCAATCATTTTTTAAATTGACGAATTAAAACAGAATAATATGATTATAGACACCATTCAGAATGCACACAAATATTACAGCGTACATCCTTTGTTTCAAACAGCTTTTGAATATATAGCTGCGCAAAATTTAGCGGCTATCGAAACAGGGAAGTTTGATATATCCGATGGATTAAAAGTGATTAATAATACTGCGATTGGTAAAACAGCGGAAGCGAGTGTTGCAAAATTTGAATGTCATAATAAAAATATTGATATTCAACTTTGTATCAAAGGGGAGGAACAAATGGGATGGAAGCCAAGGAGTAAGTGTGTATTGCCTAATGGGGATTACAACGCTGAAAAAGATGTACAATTGTATTTGGATCAACCTGATACTTTTTTTAGTTTAACCGATCACCAATTTGTTATTTTCTTTCCTGAAGATGTTCATGCGCCAATGATTGGGGAAGGTGAAATTACAAAAATGGTCATAAAAGTGCGAATATAGATAATCCGATTCATGTCGGATCAATAGTATTTTAATATTAATAAAAAAATTATGAGTAAAAATCAACAAGCAATCGACGCAATCATTCACCAAGGAATGTTGCCTTTATATTTTAACGCTGATGAGTCAGTGAGTATCGATATTTTGCGTTCCATTTATAAAGCTGGCGTAAAAGCAGTGGAATATACCAATCGTGGTGAAGCGGCTTTAAAAAACTTCAAAGCAATGGTCGCAATTAGAAATGCAGAAATGCCTGATTTATTAATGGGGGTGGGCACAATTAAAAATGTAGCGCAAGCCACAGATTATATCAATGCAGGCGCTGATTTTTTAGTGAGTCCTGGTTATGTTGCTGAAGTAGCTGATTATACGCACGCTAAAGGTTTATTGTATGCGCCAGGTTGTATGACGCCTACGGAAATTATTGCAGCTGAAAATAATGGGGTAAAATTTATTAAGTTATTCCCAGGTAATTTATTGGGCCCTGAATTTTTAAGTGGCATCAAAGATATATTTCCTAAACTTTTATTTATGCCTACCGGTGGGGTGGATACGACTAGAGAAAATATTGAAGGTTGGTTTAAAGCAGGGGTATGTGCAGTGGGTATGGGCAGTAAGCTAATTAGTAAAAAATTAATGGAAGCAAAGGAATATGCGACTATTGAAACAGAAACAATAAAAGTGTTGGAACTTATCCAAACTATTAAAACCAAGTAAATGAAACAAACTACTATTGGAAAATATCGTTGGTCAATTTGTGCGTTATTGTTTTTTGCAACAACCGTAAATTATTTAGATCGTCAAGTGTTGAGTTTATTAAAGCCGACCTTGGAGCGTGAATTTGATTGGAGCAATAGTGATTACGCAAACATAGCTTCGGTATTTCAATTTAGTTACGCGATCAGTTTATTATTTGCTGGGCGTATTGTTGATAAATTAGGTACCAAAGCAGGCTATGCTTGGGCGATCATTATATGGTCATTAGCTGCAATTTTACATGCTTATGCGGTGCCAGCGGGTATGATGGTAGCAACCGTTTTAGGTTGGGTAGGAATTACTGCAGTTCCAATTTCAATTGCAGGTTTTATGTTATCAAGGGCCTTGTTAGGTTTCGGAGAAGCGGGTAATTTTCCAGCAGCCATTAAAGCAACAGCCGAGTATTTTCCCAAAAAAGAAAGAGCATTTGCTACAGGTATATTTAATTCAGGTACGAATGTAGGTGCCATATTAGCACCACTATCTGTTCCATGGATCGTAACCACTTGGGGTTGGGAGGAAGCATTTTTTATCATTGGGGCTATTGGATTCTTGTGGTTAATTTTTTGGATTATCTATTATGATAAGCCCGCAGAGCAAAAAAGATTATCTGCAGATGAGCTGGAATACATCACTGATCATACTGAAGTTGAGGATACTGTGGTAGATGGAAAAGTGACCAATCGAATTTCATGGGCTACATTAATGGGTTATAAACAAACCTGGGCTTTTGCTATTGGTAAGTTTATGACAGATGGGGTTTGGTGGTTTTTCTTATTTTGGTTACCAGGGTATTTAAAAGACCAGTATAGTATGGAAGGCACTGCAATTATCATCCCGTTAACGGTATTGTATAGTATGACGATGGTAGGTAGTATTGGTGGCGGTTATTTCCCTACTTATTTTATCAATAAAGGGATGAAACCTTATGATGGTCGTATGAAAGCCATGTTGATGATTGCATTTATTCCTTTGGTGGTTTTAGCGGTACAACCTTTGGGTTATTTGAGTTATTGGGTACCCGTTATTTTTATAGGTATTGGCGCGTCAGCGCATCAGGCATGGTCAGCAAATATTTACACCACTGTATCTGATATGTTTCCAAAACGATCCATTGCAACAGTCGTAGGTATTGGAGGAATGGCTGGTGGATTAGGTGGCGTTGTGGTTTCAAAAGTAGGCGGTTGGTTATTTGATAGCTACAAATTGAAAGCGGTCAATGCGACTTGGTCAAGTGCCACAAATACGGGCTTTTCAGATTATTTAAACAAAGTGGTTTCGCTCAACGTTACCGATAAAAAAGGGATATTGGTAAATGTGGCACAAAAAGATTGGTCAAATTTAACCAAAGATATTCAAGCAAAATTACAAGCGGTGGATCCTTCACAATATGAGTTGTTTATTCATATTCAAAAGGAAGCAGTTCGTGGTTCATTAACGACTGCCTATGCAATGATGTTTGCTTTTTGTGCAGTGGCATATTTAATTGCATGGAGCATTATGAAATCATTGGTTCCAAAAGAAAAAATTATCAACTTGTAATTAGTTAATATAGATGCTTCAATTTTTTGAACAAGCAAAAAAGCATTTAGAAAATGACGCCATCATTCATGATGGCGTCATTTATAAGTATGAGCAACTAATAGCTACTTCCCAAAAATTTGCCGGAATACTCTTAAATAATACCCCTGATTTAAATCAGGCTAGGGTATCTTTTATGGTACCCCCGGGCTTTGATTATGTAAAAACATTGTGGGCGATTTGGATCGCAGGAGGCGTTGCAGTTCCTCTATGTATCTCCCATCCACTTCCTTCCTTGGAGTATGTGTTGGACGATACCCAATCATCTATTTTAGTTATTTCAAATGAATTCAAAGAAGTTTTAGCGCCTTATTTACAAAAAGCTAATATTAGCGTCATTGTCATTGAGGATGTAAATGAGGAACGAACTACATTTCCAGCATCATTACCTGATATAGAAAAGCAACGAAACGCATTAATTTTATATACAAGTGGTACCACCAATAAACCCAAAGGGGTAGTCACCACGCATATAAATATAGAAGCTCAAATAAATACATTAATTAATGCCTGGGAATGGTCGTCCAATGATCGAATCACCTGTGTATTGCCTTTGCATCATGTGCATGGGATTATAAATGTGGTTGGATGTTCTCTATGGGCAGGCGCTACCTGTTATTTCACTACTGGTTTTTCACCAAAGCTAATTTTTGATTTAATTGAACAAGGAAAGTTAAATGTATTCATGGCGGTGCCTACCATTTACTATAAAATGATAGCCTATTTTGAAACATTGACTATCGAGGAACAAAATTTATTGCGTGCATGCATGAAAAAGTTTAGGCTAATGGTATGTGGATCAGCAGCGCTGCCGGTTAGTGTGATGGATAAGTGGGCGCAAATTAGTGGCCATCTATTATTAGAAAGATATGGGATGACAGAACTTGGGATGGCAATTAGCAACCCATATCATGGCGATAGAAAGGCGGGATATGTTGGCATTCCCTTGCCCGGTGTTGAAATAAAACTAGCAGACGAACACTTTGTTCAAGTTGAAGATCAAATGCCAGGGGAGATATTGGTAAAAGGAGCTAATGTTTTTAAAGAGTATTGGCAACGTCCGGAAGCTACCCAAGCTGCTTTCACAAATGATGGCTGGTTCAAAACCGGAGACGTTGCTGTGATTGAAAATGGTTATTATAGAATTATGGGTCGACAATCTGTAGATATTATTAAGTCAGGTGGATATAAAATATCAGCATTAGAAATAGAAGAGGTTTTAAGAACCAATGAAATGATTCAAGATTGTGCAGTTGTTGGTATTGATGACGAGGAATGGGGGGAGTTAATAGTGGCAGCCATTGTTTTGAAACCGGATTTCATCAATGACTTTAAAGATAAAAAAGTATCAGATTGGATTGTAAATTATATAGCTTCTTATAAAAAACCAAGAAGATATTTGGTATTAAATGATTTGCCTCGCAATGCAATGGGTAAAGTAGTAAAGAATGATATCAAAAAAATGTTTGTTTAAAAACGATTCTCCATTATGAAAAATTTTATTAAGCCATTTTGTTTTATTTTATTTATTATAGCGCAGTTCCAATTGTTTGCACAAAAGCAAAATGGGGATGGAGCCAACTTAATTAAAAGGTATAAAAATGATCTTTTCACTAATATTGATTCTTTGATAGATATTCCTTATGGAGAAGCCATTAATTTAAAAGGGGAAAAAGAAAAATTATTATTAAATGTATTTTCGCCTCCAGCATCAGATACAGTTAAAAAAAGACCGCTGGTTATTTTTATACATGGGGGTGGTTTTAGAAATAACAATAAGTCAAGTTCGATAAGTAATAAGTTAGGAATCAGGTTAGGGAAAAAGGGTTTTGTGGTGGCCTCTATTGACTATCGTTTAGGTATTGCAAAAACAAATACAAATAAGGATTATCATGAAGCCATGTATAGGGCGCAACAGGATGCGCGCGCGGCAGTTCGGTTTTTCAGAAAAAACGCATCAAAATACGGGATAGATGAAAATCAAATATTTTTAGCAGGAAGTTCTGCTGGGTCTATGACTGCATTATCGGTTGCCTATATGGATCAAGCCGAAGTTCCTTCAGATATTGATCAATCAATTTGGGGGAATTTGGAAGGCAATGGGGGTAGTGAAGGGTATTCCTCTAAAGTACAAGGGGTATTTAATTTATGGGGATCCATGATTGATTATAAATGGATAAAAAAAGGGGATGCTCCTTTATATAATGCAGCGGGGCTTGCTGATTTAACAGTGCCTTATGACAGTTCCTATGATTACCATAGTTTCAAATATGGGCCATCTATCCTTTATCAACATTGTTTGCGATTAGGTATTCCAACAGCATGGCGCCCTTTTTATAATGCAGGCCATACATTAAATAATATTCCTGGTCAAGGAAATGTGGGAGATAGTAAGTTGCGCCAGGACACACTATTATTATCGATGGAACATTGGTTATTTACCCAATTAAAACGAAATGTAGTAAATAATAATACGATTAGTGGCCCCTGGAAATATGATATTGATTTCGCGAAATTTGATAGTTTAAACAAAGTGGAGAAGCATTCGGATACCGCATTGTTATTTTTTGGAAGTTCTTATATACGCATGTGGGAAAACATTCGAAATGATATTTCGTACAATGATATTATTCATCGTGGTTTTGGAGGTTGTAATTTAAGAGATGTTGCTTATTACATTAATCGGATTTTAGCTTCACATCATCCCAGAGGAATCTTTTTTTATGTGGGAAATGATATCGTTGATGCCAATAATGATAAGGATCCAGAACAGGTTTTCGAATTGTATAAATTTATAGTACAAGAAATTCGTGTTCAACAACCACTTATTCCAATTACTTGGCTCAAAATTTCACCCAGTGAAAAGCGCTGGAAAGTTTGGGACAAAGTACAACAGGCGAATTCATTGATTGAAACCTATTGCAATACACAAGCTAATTTATATACCATCCGTTTTCAGGATCATTTTTTAGGTGCCGATGGATTACCCATAAAAAGCTTGTATAAGGACGATAAGCTGCATTATAATGAGCAAGGGTATAAGGTATGGGGAAATGCAATTAAATCAGAAGTAAAGCTAATTATTAATAAAAATAAAACGCATTAAACATGAAAATATATGGAGTCGCTATTTTAGCAGCATGTTACTTAGTAGGTCAATTTATTGGTGATTGGTTTGGTCGCGTATTTGAGATGAGTGGTAATTTAGGCGGTGTTGGATTTGCTATGATATTATTGATTTTATTGAATGATTATTTAAATAAAAAAAAGTTACTTGTACCTGAAACTGAACAAGGGATTTTATTTTGGAGTAGCATGTATATCCCTGTCATCGTTGCCATGTCTGCTACCCAAAATGTGAAGGCTGCTTTAACAGGAGGTTGGGTTGCTTTAATTGTTGCAATTACAGCGACGTCGGTTTGTTTTCTACTTATTCCTTTCATCGCTAAAATAAATCGAATAAAAAATTAAGTATGCAAAACATCATTAATATTTTAGATAAAAATGGACTAATATTCGCATTCCTTGTAGTAGGGGTAATTATGTACCTATCTTTTTTTATTGGCAAAAAAGTTACAAATAATAAAATTCCTGCTGCTGCTATTGCCATTAGCTTTGGTTTATTCATTGCATATTTTGGAAAAGGGGAAAAAGGAATTGCATCAATACCTGCATTTTCTGGAATGGCATTATTAGGGGGCTCAATGTTACGTGACTTTTCGATTGTATCCACTGCGATGGGAGCTAGTTTTTCTGAAATTAAAAAAGCAGGATTAGCAGGTGTTATAAGCATTATTTTAGGTATTGTTATTGCATTTTTTGTAGGGGGTGTTATTGCCTATTTTATGGGATTCACTGATGCAAAATCATTAACTACTATTGGTGCTGGGGCCTGTACTTTTATTGTGGGGCCAGTCACTGGTGCAGCTGTTGGAGCCAGCTCGGAAGTGATAGCAATAAGTATTGCCATTGGTGTTATTAAATCGGTTTTTGTTACCATTGCAACACCTATCATAGCTAGTAAAATTCAATTAAATAATCCACATACAGCCATGGTTTATGGAGGTATGTTGTCAACGACGAGTGGGGTTTCTGCTGGGCTTGCTGCTACCGATATGAAATTGGTTCCTTATGGTGCATTAACAGCAACATTTAGCACTGGAATGGGATGTTTACTATGTCCTTCTATACTTTATTATATTGTTCAACAATTTATTTAACCTTACAAAATATATCTTTAAAATACTAAAAATTATAATTAAATTTAAATACTTAAAATTTGGCCCTCTTTAGTTAATTCAAAAAAACACAAATCAAATAATCATATAAATAAAACTAATAAATTCATAATTATGGAAAACAATCGACGAAATTTTATCAAACAAACAGCTAAGGCTGCAGCTGTTACCTATGCCACTACTTTAGGATTTAGTGCTAAAAGTTATGCAAATATCTTAGGCGCCAATGATCGCGTAAGATTAGGGGTAGTAGGCTATTCTGATCGTTTCAGACAAGCCCATTTACCAAGTTTCTTAAATCATTACAAGGAATTAAATTTTGATATTGTTGCAGTTTCTGATCTTTGGAAAGTACGAAGAGAGGAAGGATCTGCCTTTTTAGAAAAAACAATGGGACATGGTGTACGCGCTGCACGTAATAATGATGAGTTATATGCAGGTAAGGATATTGATGGTGTGTTTATAAGCACTGCCGATTTTCAACATGCAATACATGCAACTGAAGCGGTTAAAGCAGGTATGGATGTATACTGTGAAAAGCCATTTGCAGAAACCATGGAGGACAACCGAAATGCATTTAAAGTAATCAAAGCATCTGATCGTATTGTTCAAATTGGATCTCAGCGTCGTAGTGGTTCAAACTATAAAGCAGCAGCTGACTTTATTCAACAAGGAAAATTTGGGCCTATCACGATGGTTGAATTAACTTGGAATGTAAATCAGCCAGGTCGTTGGAGAAGACCAGATTTAGTGGCAAAGTGTAAAGAAGAGGATTTGGATTGGAAAAGATTTTTATTAAATCGCCCCTATGAAAATTTTGATCCTAGAAAATATTTAGAATATCGTTTATTCTGGCCTTATTCATCAGGTATGCCAGGGCAATGGATGAGCCATCAAATTGATACAGTAAACTGGTTCAGTGAATTACCACATCCTCGTAGCGTAACGGCGAATGGTGGCATTTATGCATGGAAAGATGGTCGTCGTAACTGGGATACCACTACAGCAGTATTTGATTACGGGCCTTTAGATGATATGAGCAAAGGATTCCAAGTAGTATTTATGTCGCGTATGCACAATGGAGATGATAATGCTTCAGAAATGTATTATTCTAATGGTGGTGAATTAAACTTGGTGAATAATAAGGTTTCTCCAAAAGGTGGATTGAGTAAAAGATTTGCAGATGCAATGAATATGCAAGCTAATTTATTACCTGAATTCAGTTTAACAGATAAGGAAATAAAAGTTTCATCCGCTGCAAATACCGGAGGTGATCCATTAACATCAGCACACGTTCGTAATTGGATGGAATGTATTCGTTCCAGAAAACAACCCAATGCCCCAGTGGAAGCAGGCTACCAACATTCTATTGCTACAATCATGGCGAACGCTGCTTGTAGAACAGGTGCAAAAGTTACTTTTGACCAAAAATCACAAGAGGTGATGGTGAATGGCAAACCATTTAAATATTAATCAAATACAACACTGTTCATTTTGATTAAATAAAAATCGTTTTTTACTAAAATGCCCCCCGATAACTCGAGGGGCATTTTTATTAGCTGGGTTAGTGTAAGTAGGTCTTAAAATTAAAAAATGAGGGAGTTGTAAATTTAGATTTTATACATTTTTTCGTAATATTCTTCTGCCATTCTATTACTGTCAAATTGGAAGCGAACATCATTCATTCCATTTTGTGTAATTTGACGCCAGGTTTCTTTATTGTCATAATACATAGGAACAATTTGTTCTTCTAATATTTTATACATTTCATCTAAATCGTAGTCGTCTTGTTGTTGTGTGGACATGTTATCGTAATCGGCTTTTGGAACCACAAAGCCATTATTACCATGATTTATAAATTCAGGTATCCATCCATCATCTGTTGAAAAATTCACAGCGCCATTCATCGCAGCGGTCATGCCGCTAGTACCCGAAGCTTCTCTTGGAACGCGTGGATTATTCAACCAAACATCAGATGCTTGTTTCATTCTTTTACTTAAACCTAATTCGTATCCAATTAATACAGCAACATTATTATAGTTTTTGCTTAAATGAACTAGGTTATTGAACTGCGAAATAGCGGGGTAGTCCACCGGATACGGCTTGCCTGCAAATATAATTTGAACTGGATATTTTTTATTGGATAGTAATTTTTCAAAACGATCCATGTCCCATGATAAAAAGTCGGCACGTTTGTATCCTGCAAATCTTCTAGCCCAAACAATTGTCAATACATTTGGGTCAAATACTTTACCGGTTTGATCGGCAACAATTTCAAATGCTCTTTTTTTCAAATACATTTTACGGTCATCAAATCCAACAGTATCATTACTTTCCGCAAAACGATATAATTGTTTGTCCGCCCAATAACGCCAGTTTTGCGCATTGGTTACATGGGTAATAGGGCAGATGCCTTCATATTTTCCCCACAACGCTCTGCTCACATGTCCGTGTAATTCAGAAACCCCATTTGCTTTTCGGGCAAACCTTAGTGCAGCCAAAGAATGATTAAATTGATCATCATCTATACCTGTTAATTTCCTTACTTCATCCAAACTTAAGCCGCAGAAATAACCCATCTTATGACATAGGTAAATGTCGTGTTTTTCATTACCTGCTTCCTCGGGTGTATGGGTGGTAAATACCAGTCTCTTTTTAACCTCGTCTAATGACTTGTATTTATTTAATAAATAAAAGGCAGCTGAAAATCCATGTGCTTCATTTAAATGATATACTTCAGGATTAAAATTTAATTCGTCTATCAATTTAGCCCCGCCAACGCCTAGCAAAATAAATTGAGCAACTTTGGTTGCGACATTGGCGTCATATAAGCGGTGTGTAATTGTTTGAGATACATAATCGTTCTCTGGTAAATCAGTACTTAATAAAAATAAAGGCGCGCTACAAAAAGTATTGGGTGCCAAATAATACACTTTTACCCAGACAGGGTGGTCGTGAATCAAAATCTGGTATTTAATACCGGTGTCTTCTAAAAAGCTATACATTTTCTCCATGAAGGTGACCTGCAATGTTTGGTCTTGGTTTCTTGCTTGGTCATAATAACCATACTTCCATAATATACCAACCCCAATCAAATTTTGGTTTAATTCAAATGCACTTCTTAAATGAGAACCCGCTAAAAAGCCCAAACCGCCGCTGTAAATTTTCAAAGGCTGATGAATTGCAAATTCCATAGAAAAATAAGCCGCCTTCTTCTTAAACTGTTCATTTATCTCATATGGCACCTGATAGTTTCTAAAACTCATAAATCTGGGTTTGATTATATGCCTGCAATATAATGGTATTTAGTTAAAATGTATATTTTACACATTAAACTGTGGAAAAGATGACTTTTATGAACAAAAATGTGGATTATTTCTTCTTATTCCGCTTCCTTTTTTTGTCGTAACTGTCATTGAAATAGCAGGTCATGTTGCGGTGATTTCCACAATTGCCCTCTTCCTTAATGGCGATTACATTTCCTGTAATGGTGAAGTGTATGATACAAGGGTCTCCTTTTTCAGTGTAGGTCGCCTTGTTTTTTGTAAAGTTTAATAGTCCTTTTAATTCACCTACGCAGTCGCCATTTTGTTTTTCAAAATGTAAAAAAAACTGGTATTTATTAGGAGTAGATAAATCTCGAATTGAAATGAAATTTTTACTATCTCTTGCATAGTCCCCACTATAGGTATTCAAGGTGGGCAATGTATCAATCGGATTGATGATGATACTTGAGTTTGGTTTTTTATTACTATCAAAAAAGATGAGTTTGAAAATACTATCGGAATAAGCCCATCCCTTTTTTTCATAACTAGCTGCATTATCTTCTCCTATTTTATTTTCAGCGACTAAAAATGTGGGTTCCTTGTTAATGGTTAAGCTTTTACCATACATCCTTGAGTTTTTTTGCTGCTCATCAAACGCTGCAACAACTTTATAGCCTAGGTATTTATTTTTTTTACTAAAAACAACCACTGCGATTTCTTGTTTTGTGGGATGTTGCACATTTAATAATAAATAGTATTCTTCCTCTTTTTCAATTTTTACAATAGGGTGTAAAATTGCTTTTTTATCCTTGGTGGCAATAATTTGTTCTACAATGGAGTCCGGTATAAATTGCACCAATGCTTTGCGACCTATTTGAACGGTATCTGTAAATTTTTTAAGGTTGGTGTCTGAAATAGTCAATGGAAGCGTTGCAAGTTTAAATGCTTGATTAAAATCATTAATTTTTAAGGGGGTATTGCCTGTCAAATCGGTTTTTTTTTCACCGCAAGAAAATAACAATATCATACAAAAAATAAAGGTCCCTTTACGCATTTAGTAAATTTTCACTAAAATAGGCTTTCATATGCAGTTCTACAAGGGATTTATGATTAAATTTAGGGTATCTTATGTCTAACAAATCACTTGATACTTTACATGAATCAGTCCCCGTTCAAAATAAACGCGGCTGGCGTAAATTTCTTGCCTTTATAGGTCCAGCCTATTTGGTAAGTGTGGGTTATATGGATCCAGGCAATTGGGCCACAGATTTACAAGGGGGTGCAGCTTTTGGTTATCAGCTTATTTGGATTTTGCTTTTAAGTAATATTATGGCGATTCTTTTACAAAGCTTAAGTGCAAGATTGGGCATTGTTCGCCGACTTGATTTGGCGCAAGCCAATCGAGAAACTTATCCTCCGGCCATCAACTTTTCTTTATACATTTTAGCGGAACTAGCAATAGCGGCGACCGATTTAGCAGAAGTTTTAGGTATGGCTATTGGAATTAAGTTGCTGACGGGCATTCCATTAATGTATGGTACATGCATTACTGTTTTAGATACTTTTTTATTTTTACTATTACAGCGCTATGGTATTCGAAAAATGGAGGCCTTTATTATTTTATTGGTCGCGACCATTGGGTTTAGTTTTTTAGCACAATTATTTATTGCGAAGCCAGATTTGTCTCAAGCAATTATAGGATTCATTCCGACCAAATTATCACCGACGGCTTTATACATTGCAGTTGGAATCATAGGCGCTACAGTGATGCCGCATAATTTATATTTACATTCGGCCTTGGTACAAACGCGAAAAATAGATCGAACACCCAAGGGTATTCGTAAATCCATCTTGTACAATTTTATTGATAGTGCAGTTGCTTTAAATTTGGCATTTTTTGTAAACGCTGCGATACTAATTTTAGCGGCGTCCACATTTTTTTACACAGGGCACCAAGGGGTAGCGAAAATTGAAGAAGCACATTCCTTATTAGCGCCCTTACTTGGTTCAAAGTTAGCACCCATCTTATTTGCAATTGCATTAATTGCAGCTGGTCAAAGCTCAACAGTTACAGGAACATTGGCTGGTCAAATAGTCATGGAAGGGTATTTGAAATTAAGATTAAACCCTTGGATCAGAAGATTACTGACACGTTTATTAGCCATCACGCCTGCGGTTTTAGTGATTGGTATTATGGGTGAGGAAAGGGTAGATGCCTTATTGGTGTTTAGTCAAGTCATTCTTAGTTTGCAATTAGGATTTGCGGTAATCCCGTTAATACATTTTGTAAGTGATAAAAATAAAATGGGAGAATTCGCCATTGGTATAAAAATTAAAATATTCGCATGGATCATTGCTGCAATTTTGGTTTATTTAAATAGTCATTTGGTCATTGATTTTATGGGTGATTTTTTTCATAATTCAAATTCAATGATTCTGAAAATTGGGCTCGTTGGATTAGTGCTACTATTTTTAGGATTACTTTTATTTATTACATTTTATCCTTTAACGTTAAAAAATAAACCGCAATCCGATGCTGATTTTCATGGCATGCCCATTGAATTAGATTGGTCAGATGATGCACCGGTGCATCGAATTGCTATTGCAGTTGATTTTTCTGTTACGGACGCAAAGCTGATCAAAAAGGCTGTACAACAAGCCCATCCAAGTGGTTTTGAACATACGCCACATCAGGATACCCAATTCATTTTTATACATGTTGTTGAAAGTGTCACAGCAAATTATTTACAGGACGCGAGTGATGATGCAGAAACTAGAAAGGACCAAGAGCGATTGGATACTTATGCAAATGCACTTATCAGTAAAGGCTATCAAGTAAAAACCTGTTTGGGTTATAAAAATAGGGTAAAGGAAATAGTACGTATAGTAAATGAATGTGATGCGCAATTACTCGTAATGGGAGGTCACAGGCATCAAGGTTGGAAGGACTATATATTTGGTGAAACCATTGAGTCGGTAAGGCATAAAGTAGCTATCCCGGTTTTAATTGTAAATCATTAAGTAATCTAACAACTAACAGCCGTTTTTTAAGGCTATTTATGGTTCATTTTAAGCTTAGTTTTTGTACATTTGGGCATTAAATTTCAAACATTATGGGACAAAAAATTAAAGTAGCTAATCCAGTAGTAGAATTGGATGGTGATGAGATGACCAGAATCATATGGAAGTTCATAAAGGACAAATTAATTCTTCCTTATTTAGAGATTGATATTAAGTATTATGATCTTGGAATGGAGTACCGCGATGAAACAAATGACCAAGTAACGATCGACGCTGCCAATGCGATTAAGCAATATGGGGTGGGTATCAAATGCGCGACTATAACGCCTGACGAACAAAGAGTGGAGGAATTCAAATTAAAACAAATGTGGAAGAGCCCTAATGGGACGATTCGTAATATTTTGGATGGTACTGTTTTTAGAGAACCCATTGTTTGTAGCAATGTGCCTCGTTTGGTGCCTAACTGGACAGCACCTATTTGTATTGGTCGTCATGCATTTGGTGATCAATATCGTGCAACCGACTTTGTAACAAAAGGAAAAGGTAAATTAACAGTTAAGTTTGAAGGCGAGGACGGAACAGTTCAAGAATTTGAAGTATTCAATTTTAAAGGAGATGGCGTTGCGTTAGCGATGTACAATACCGACGAAAGTATTTATGGTTTTGCACGTGCTTGTTTTAACCAAGCCTTGGTTAAAAAATGGCCTTTGTATTTGTCTACAAAAAATACCATCTTGAAAAAATATGATGGCCGTTTTAAAGATATTTTTGAAGAAGTGTACCAAGGAGAATTTAAAGCGAAGTATGAAGCTGCAGGTATCACTTACGAGCACCGTTTAATTGATGATATGGTGGCGAGTGCTTTAAAATGGAATGGTAATTTTGTATGGGCTTGTAAAAACTATGATGGTGACGTACAATCTGATACAGTAGCACAAGGGTTTGGCTCATTAGGTTTAATGACTTCAACTTTAATTACACCTGATGGAAAAGTAATGGAAGCAGAAGCTGCACATGGTACAGTAACGCGTCACTTCCGTGAGCACCAAAAAGGAAATCGAACCTCTACCAATCCTATTGCGTCTATCTTTGCATGGACAAGAGGTTTGGAATTCAGAGGCCAATTAGATAATAACCAAGAATTAATTCGTTTTTCTAAAGCATTGGAAGAAGTGTGTGTGGAAACAGTAGAGTCAGGTATTATGACCAAGGATTTAGCGGTATGTGTGCATGGAAACAAAGTTAAACATGGTGATCATTATGTTTATACTGAAGAGTTTTTGGATGCATTGGATGCAAATCTTAAAGCGAAACTTGGGTAATTATTTTTTCTATTTAACGACACTATGTTACGTATAAAAAAAGCCATTCCGAAAAATCGGGATGGCTTTTTTAGTGGAATAGGGTGTTTGATTATCCTTTACCTTTTCCTTTAGTATCTTTTTTCATTTCAGCACATTTGCCATCTTTCATGCATTCTTTAGTGCATTTGTGTGCTTTAGGATCTTTGGTTTCTTTCTTTTTGCATTCTGTACATTTGGTTTTGTCTTTGCATTTTCCATCACAATTTGCCATTACAGCAGTGGTGGAAAGTGAAAGTAAACCCGCTAATAAAAAAATGGCTATCTTTTTCATGTTTTATTTTTTATGATAATAGAATTAATTTCTATCTGCAATTTAGTATAATTTTTAAATAATATGATTTAATTGGGGTTGATACATATCATGTTTTAGTCTTTTTTCTATTTTCCTTATTGAATTACTTCTAAAATTGGCTTTCCAATACTTCCACTTGGCATCTGAATTCCTAATAATGTAGTAATGGTAGGAGCAATATCGGTCATGTAGTTTACATTATTCACTTGTCCCTTTTTGATTCCTTTTCCGTAAAATAGTAAAGGAATATGTGCATCGTAATTATAAAATACGCCATGGCCAGTTCCTGTATTGCCACCGCCAACCACACCCGATTTTGTAATAAATATTAAATCGCCGCTTCGTTGTGGATTAAATCCATTGACAATCCGTTCTCTAATACTTTGCGGTAATGGGGCGATCGCAGCCTTGCGCAATTCAACCACTTGTAAAATATTACTTTTTTGTTCAAGGTGGTTTGTAATTAGGGAGGTTAACTTATCTTGACCTACTTGCAAGCTGTCCATTAAATGATGGTTGAAGTAAATATTGAATTCAGTGATCGCTGAAATTAATTTTGAATTCAAGCCCTTAGCCGTTAACATTTTTTCAAGTTCATTTTTAATACCAGCATCAGAAATAGTACCATTGGGTATTTTATTTTTTTGCGCATATCCTGGAATTGGCGCAACAGCATGATCGGCAGTTAAAAATACAGTATAGTTATCTTTACCTACTTGCTGATCGAGGGTCGTAAAAAACTGAGCCAATAGTTCATCTAATTTAATATAGCTATCCAATGTTTCCCAAGAATAAGGACCAAAGGCATGACCAATATAATCCGGAGAGGAAAAACTTACCGCCAATAAATCTGTAATATCATCTAAACCCATTTTTTCATTGATTAAGGTTTGGGTAGCAATATCTAGTACTAAATTATTTCCATAAGGCGTAGTTGCAACTTTACCGTAGTCCTTTCCAACAAACTGAGTTAAGCTATAGGGGAAGCCTTTTGCATCCTTACCAAAAGGAGTTGATTCATATACATTTTGATCTTTATCGCAATTTGCTTCATAAACGGATGTGGGTAAACTTAAACTCCAACCTAATTTGTAAAAGCTATCGACCTTTTTTGCATTGTTGTAATTAGTCAACCATAATGGTAATGTTTTACCATAATAAGTGGAACTAATCATATTACCTGATTTGCTATCATACCAAAAAGCGCCATCTGCAGAATGACCAGCAGGAATAATTGCGCCTCTGTCTTTTAACGAAACGCCATACACTTTGCTTTTAAAATTAGTGGCTAATTTTAATTCATCGCCAATAGTCGTAGTCCATACATTCAAGGGACTCATTTTTCCTGCACTGCTATTTTCAATACCCACTGCTTGTACAGAATTATCTTCAACACAATACACCATTTTTTGCTGAATATTATCATACCAATCGTTGCCCGTGATGCCATGAATAGCAGGGGTGCTTCCAGTATAAACTGCGGCATGTCCGCAAGCGGTCACAGTAGGTAAATAGGAGATAAGGTTATTATTACAACTAGCACCTTGATTCATAAATCTTAAAAAGCCATTTTGTGTTTTAAAAAACGGCTTAAATTTATTTACATAGTCCCAACGCATTTGGTCAACTAGTATTCCTACCACTAACTTTGGTTTTGCATCCGTTACTTTGACTGCGTTAGGTTTTTGAGCAAAAGTTTGCGTTGCTATTAAAACTACTGTTAACAAAAGGGTAAATCGCATAAATTTTTGTTTAAATGATGCGGCAAAATTACAGCTATTTATTAGTGTTTTAAACCTAAAATTTTATTAAATTTGCCTAACTTAATCACACTTTATGGCAGATATATTTGAAAGACTCATTAAAAACTACGGCCCAATTGGCCAGCATCGTGAAAGAGCACATGGCTACTTTGCTTTCCCTAAGTTAGAAGGGGAAATTGGATCTAAAATGATGTTTAGAGGGCAGGAAATGATTGTTTGGAGTTTGAATAACTATTTAGGTTTAGCCAATCATCCTGAAGTGCGAAAAGCGGATGCGGATGCAAGTGCTAAATATGGTTTGGCATTACCGATGGGAGCTAGGATGATGAGTGGAAATAGTGATTTGCATGAACAACTAGAAGCAGAGTTGGCTAGTTTTGAAAATAAGGAAGATGCTATTTTAATGAATTATGGCTATCAAGGCATCATGAGTGCGATTGATGCAATTTGTGGTCGTCATGATGTGGTTGTTTATGATGCAGAGTGTCATGCATGTATTATTGATGGGCTAAGAATGTTGCCAGGCCATCGTTTTGTATATAAGCATAATGATGTGGAAGATTGCGAAAAGCAATTACACCGTGCACAAGCTTTAATTGAAAAACAACAATCTGGTGGAATTTTAGTGATCACTGAAGGGGTATTTGGCATGGCAGGTGATCAAGGAAAACTTAAAGAGGTAGTGGATTTAAAATCAAAAGTGCCTTTTAGAATGTTGGTGGATGATGCGCATGGATTTGGTACATTAGGTAAAACAGGCGCTGGCGCAGGGGAGGAACAAGGATGTCAGGATGGAATTGATTTGTACTTTTCCACTTTCGCAAAAAGTATGGCATCCATTGGTGCTTTTATGGCAGGCCCTAAAACGATTATTGATTATATCCGTTATAATATTCGATCTCAAATATTTGCAAAAAGTTTACCCATGCCGTATGTCGTTGGAAATTTAAAGCGTTTAGAATTATTAAAAACACAGCCCCACTTAAAGGAAAATTTGTGGAAGAATGCTATTGCCTTACAAAAAGGTTTAAAGGAAAGAGGGTTTGATATTGGAAAAACAGATTCAGTAGTAACGCCGGTGTATATGAAAGGGGGTGTAGAAGAAGCAACTTTAATGGTGATGGACTTAAGAGAAAATTATAAAATATTTTGTTCCATTGTAGTTTATCCAGTAATACCTAAAGGGCATATCATATATAGATTAATTCCGACTGCCGAACATACGCAAGAAGAAATTGATTTAACCTTAAAAGCATTTAGCGAAACAAAGGCCAAATTAGATGCTAGTGATTATAAGTCAGAAGTGATTCCAGACATGGCAAATAAGTAGCAGTTTCCAAATAAAATTGCTGAAAATAAATTTGAAAGAGCAGGATTGATTAGAGCAACTCTAATTGGTTTTGCTCTTTTTTTAGTACTTCAATACTTACATTCAATTCAAATCCAATGAGCAGAATGAGTGCATTTAAGTATACTAAAGTCATGACCACTAATACGGTTCCAATAGAGCCATAAATTTTACTATAGCTGCTAAAGTTATTTACCCAATAGGAAAACCCTAGGGTAGTAGCCAACATTAAAAAGGTAGATAAAATAGCGCCCGGCGACCATAAAGACCATCTTTCTTTGATATGGGGTGCGTATTTATATATAAAGGCATTTCCAAAAAACAACAATAGAATAATTATACCCCATCTTATAAAGTTCCAGTAAGGAATAATGGTTTTGCGCTTGATATCAAAAACTTCTCTTAATAAAGTAGTTAGCTGATCCTGTCCAATTAATACCAATAAGCTCGCAAATACTAATAAAATTAATATAAGTGTAAGTCGAATGGCGCGCCAGCGTTGGTGTAAAAAAAATGGTTTATGTTCCATGTATGATTTATCAAAGCTGCGAATGATACCTGTCATTGCATTAGAAGCGTAAAAAAGTAATAAAAGAAATCCGAATGAAAATATGCCCACATGCTGGCTAAGTAAATCATTGATGATATCTAATATAAAACGATAGGTACTAGAGTTCGGGGAAATATCCTTAAAAATAGAAAGTATCTGCTTTTTTATTTTTAATGTTTTTGGAAAGTAGGGAATGATTGAAAATAAAAATAAAAAGGAGGCAGGGAGCGCCATGATTAAATTGAAGGAAATAGCAGATGCACGATCATATAATCCAATGGTATTAAGTTGGGTGTATAAAAACTTAATTACTTGGTATAAGTTAACTCTTTCAAATCCTGGGATATAAACCAATTTCCCTTTTTGCTTTAAAAAATGAAGCAATGGTTGAATGAGTTTGTATAATATGTCGAATATTTTATTCAAATTTTATTTTTCTTTTTTGTTTTCAACTTCTTTTAACTGCTTCTTCGCTTGGTATTCGTCTAGCTTTTTTTGATATTCTTTTGCATAACGATTGTGTTCTTCATAGGTGCTACTGAAGTGATGATAGCCACTAAAGTCGGCTTTGGCTACAAAGTAAATGTAATCAGTTTTAGGGGCATTGAGCACTAGGTCAATAGTACTCGGAGCTGGTGTGCAAATAGGACCAGGGGGCAAACCAATATTTTGGTAGGTATTATAAGGAGAGGGGTTGGTTAAATATTTTTCATAAATGCGGGTAATGGTAAAATCTTGCATTGCATACTTGATGGTTGGACAGGCTTGTAAAGGCATGCTTTTTTTAAGTCTGTTTTGATAAACGCTCGCAATTAAAATTTTATCTGAATCATTGTTGGTTTCTTCTTCTACAATGGAAGCTAGGGTATATATCTGTTGAGGCGTTAATCCGGTCTGAGCCGCTTTATTATTTCTATTATTAGTATTCCAAAATTGCATTTGGGCTTCCTTCATCTTTTTTAATAATTTGGACATGGAAGTGTTCCAATAAAATTCGTAGGTGTTTGGAATAAATAAAGAGAATAATTGTGCGGTATCAATATTGAATGGTGCCAATGAATCATTACTATTTAAATACAAGGCCGCTTCACTACTATCGGTGGTGAAAGTGGTGGAGATTAGTTTTGCTAACTCTCCCTTGGTTCTTACTTTGTTTAATATAAATTTTACAATGGGTTGTTGGTTATTACGAAGCATGCGTAAAATTGAAAATAAATTTGCTTTTTTCTTAACCAAGAAGGACCCAGATTTTGTTTTATTTTGAATATCGAAAAGGGGGGCAAGTAGGGTGAAGCTAAATTTTTCTGGAATCACATGATGTGCTACCAAGCTATCACCCAAATCATTGATGGACATGCTGTTCTTGTCATAACGAAAACTGACTTGCGCCTCTGGGAATGACGTAGATTTTATAAAAATAATATAGGCTTCATAGCTGATTAAAATAAGCAAAGCAAATAGAAAAATTTTTTTCATTAGGATATCCCTTAAATATTTTTATAAAATGGTTATGGTAAAGTTAAGTTTTGTAAACCATAAATAAAAAATCCCGCTCTTTGAAAGAGAAGGATTTAGGATAAATTTATTGTAAAATGGAAGCTATTGTAACATTCGTGTTCAAGCGCCCAATCGTATTTACTTTTTTGTATTTGCTGGCGGCGGCGGTGGCGGTGTAGCCATTGCTGGAGCAGCTTGTTGTTGCACAGGCGCTGATATAGGAGCAGTTGCTGAAGTGTTTACTTTTTGTAATAATCCTTTGTCAGCGTCAGTAGTGCCTGATTTTAAGAAAACAGTTGATGTAATTGCTAAAACGGCAATTAGTGCAGCAAAAACCCAGGTTCCTTTCTCAAGAACATCAGTTGTTTGCTTAACACCCATAAAGTTATTAGATATGCCACCCACATTTGCGTTCAATCCGCCTCCTTTAGGGTTTTGAATCAAAACCATAAAGCCTAGGCCAAAACACGCTGCGATAATTAAAATCAGGAATAAAGTAATCATTTTCTTTTTTTTAGTTGTTCAATTCTGGACGCAAAATAAACGGATTTTTCAGGAAAAATAAAACTTAATTTCGAATAAAGGGCAATTGCCTTCCGGGAATTGCCTTGTTTCTCCCATACTTCAGCCATTGCTTCAGTGACCACTTCCTCCATTATATTGGCTTTTTCAGCGATGGCAGTGATCTCTTTTTCCTGTGCTTCCGCTAAATCAGGGGTATTTGGTGCGCCTTCTTTTTCTTTTAAAACTTTCAACCAAGCAGTAAAACTGCGTAATTGTTGGGTAAATTTATCCTGAGGCAGGGTAGAAAGGTCAATTTCGATGCCTTGGGCTGCAAAATAGTCCTTTTGAAGCGGGGTAAGCTCCATTTCGTAAGCTGCATTGTCCAAAGTCACAGGTTCCTTAAATTGGGCTAATTGATCCGATATCAGGGAACTTAACTTTTCCTCCATGGGGGCGGAAATAGTATCGGTATCCTCCAATTTTAGCCATTGATGAATTTGTATTGCCGAAGGGAAAAAAGAAGTTGTTTTTTGCAATTGCGTTAAAAGCAATGGCGAATTTACCATATCATACTTTTTTGCCAATAGAAATTGCAAGCTAGGGCTGTATGGGTGTTTTTCCACCCATTGCGCTAATTCCTTGGTTTCAATGGCTTCCAAATGAGCGTGGCCTGTCCATTGCAATAAAATATTATTTAGTAAGGTGGGTGTCATTAATTACCAGTTTGAAAAAATTTGGTTAAAAATATCATCCGTTATATTTCTTAAAATGTCACTCATTAATTGTCCTTCGGCTTGAGTTAATGTTAAGTTAGCCGAAAAGTCAAAATTTCTTGTTACATCAAACTCCTGTTCCTTGTTTTCAAGTGTTTTTTTCAATATCACATGCACTGTAACGGTAAGTCGATTGGTACTGGCCTGTTGTGCACTAACGCCCACGGTTTGGGAAGGATCATAATTGGTGACGGTCGCATAAATTTGATAATGTGCATCATCACTATTGGTGCGCGTTAATTTAGTTTGACTAATTATTTTTTGCAGCAACTTGTCCGTAAGCTGTGGTGCTAATTGCGGGTTCACATACCTTGCCTTGTTCTCTATAAAACCAATTTTTATGGTTTTAATATTATCGGGAATTACTGCATCCTTAAAGCTGTATATTCCGCAACCGCTTAAGCCAATACTTATAAAAAGTAATGCGAGGATATGTTTAAAATAATTATTCTTCAATGTCGTATTCTTTAATTTTTCGATATAAAGTGCGTTCGCTAATGCCTAAGTCCGTTGAAGCATCCTTACGTCTGCCTCTGTGTTTTTTCAAGGCCTTTAAAATTAGTTCTTTTTCCTTATCCATGATGTTTAGCGACTCATCTACTTCATACATTCCTTGTTGTTCATTGTCAATGATAACAGGCTGTTGATTTGGATGGGTTATTTGATTAGATGGATGATGTATGATGGGGCCTACAGAAGTTGGGACAGGGGATAAGTCGTCTTTCAACTCATTTAAGATGGATTCTCTGTTAAAATGTACATTTTGTCCACCCAAGGATGGGTTTTGTAAAATTTCAACAAACATCTTTTTTAGTTCATTGACATCTTTCTTCATGTCAAAAAATAGCTTGTATAAAATCTCTCTTTCATTTGCAAATTCACCCACTAGTGTATTACCAGTTAACATGGGCACTTTATTTACATGCGCTTGTGGTAAAAATTCCGCAAGTGTTATTGCATTGATGGTTTCACTTTTACTTAACACAGAAATTTGTTCTGCTATATTTTTTAGTTCACGCACATTGCCTGGCCATGGATACTGAGTAAGTAAATCTCTTGCGTCTGCATCTAAAAAAATAGGTTTGGTTTTGTATTTGTCTGAAAAGTCAACCACGAATTTTCTAAATAGTAATGGAATATCTTCTTTTCTATCTCTTAATGAGGGTACCCGAATTGGCACCGTGTTTAAACGATAATATAGATCCTCTCTGAAACGCCCCTTCTGAGTAAATTCTAATAACTCTCTATTCGTAGCTGCAACCACACGAACATCTGATTTCTGTACCTTGGAGGAACCCACACGAATAAATTCGCCTGTTTCCAAAACGCGTAATAATCTTGCTTGCGTACCTAAAGGTAATTCTCCAATTTCATCTAAAAAGATAGTACCACCACTTACGGTTTCAAAATAGCCTTTTCGACTATCTACTGCACCCGTAAAGGAACCTTTTTCGTGACCAAATAATTCAGAGTCAATTGTGCCTTCAGGAATAGCGCCACAGTTTACTGCAATAAACGGATTGTGTTTTCGTGCTGATAAGCTATGTATAATTTGTGAAAACACTTCTTTTCCAACACCACTTTCACCCACAATTAATACGGTTAAATCCGTTGCAGCCACTTGTGCAGCTGTATTGAGTGCGTGATTTAAGGTAGGCGTGTTGCCTATAATACTAAATCTATTTTTTAATGTCTGCAAATCCATACTAGTTCGTTTTTAATGTACCCAATAAGGTACCTTTTGTAAATCCTGCAATGAAAATTTCAACATAGTCCCCTTTTTTTAATGGGTGGTTTAACTTAGGGAATACGACCACTTTGTTTTGACTTGTGCGTCCCATCCATTCCGCTTCACTTTTTTTACTATCCCCTTCAATCAATACTTCAAAACATTTACCAACATCTCTTTTATTACTTTCATTGGAAAGCGTCCATTGTACATCCACAATTTCTTGTAGTCTTCTTTTCTTAACTTCTTCTGGAATATCATCCTCGTATCTTTTTGCTGCAAGGGTACCTGGTCGCTCTGAATAAAAATACATGTAGCTATAATCGTATTGTGCAGCTTGCATAATGCTAATGGTATCTTGGTGATCCTGTTCTGTTTCAGTACAAAATCCTGCAATGATATCGGAGGAAACGGTGCAGGTTGGCATTATCTCTTTAATGCGTGCCACTTTAGATAAATACCACTCACGTGTATAAGTTCTGTTCATTAATTGCAATACGCGTGTGCTCCCGCTTTGCACTGGTAAATGAATGTATTTACAAATGTTAGGATACTTTGCCATGGTAAACAAAACTTCATCGGTAATATCTTTTGGATGGGAAGTGCTAAATCGAACCCTTAAAGTTGGACTAATTAAAGCAACACTTTCAAGTAACATGGCAAAAGTGGTACTTGAATTATTCTCAGGGTTGTTCCAATAGTAGCTGTCCACATTTTGACCTAGCATTGTTATTTCTTTATATCCTTTTTCATATAAGTCGCGACATTCTGCAATAATTGAAAATGCATCTCGGCTTCGTTCACGACCTCTTGTAAAGGGAACCACACAAAAACTACACATATTATTGCAGCCACGCATGATGGAAACAAATCCACTAATGCCATTGCTGTCCAAACGAACAGGGGAGATGTCGGCATAGGTTTCATCACGACTTAATAAAACATTCACTGCTTTTTGGCCTGTGCCTGCATCATTAATTAAATCGGGTAGTGTGCGGTATGCATCGGGCCCAACTACCAAATCCACTAATTTCTCTTCCTCTAATAATTTTGATTTTAATCTTTCCGCCATGCAACCCAAAACACCCACCAATAATCCTGGATTTTGTGTTTTTAATTTTCTAAACTCCGTTAAACGTTTACGAACAGTTTGTTCCGCTTTTTCGCGGATGGAGCAGGTATTTAATAATATCAAATCAGCTACTTCAATATTTCTGGTACTCCCAAAACCATTTTTTGCTAATATAGATGCCACCACTTCGCTATCCGCAAAGTTCATCGCACAGCCGTAACTTTCGATATAGAAATGCTTGGTGAATTGATCCTGTTGTGTCGCATCAGAAAAAACCTCACCTTGCCTTAATTCATCGTGTTCCTTGTTCAAAGTCTGCAATAATTCCATTCCGCTATTTTAAAGGACAAATTTAGTAAAAATTTATAGAATATGCCAACTTGTCATACACTATTCCCTAATTATTTGATAATTAAACCCTTATCAAGGGTAATTAAATATATGAGTGATTCGGAAAGTTTTCACAAAAAATTACATGGCCTTATAAATCAATCATTTACTATTGATTGGTATATTTGATAAAAACCGGCAAATGCGTAAAGGGCTACTATTTATTTTGTTTTTTCATTTAGCAACTGTAATCATCGCCCAAAATATTACGGTCACTAAATTACGTTCTGAAACAGCCCGAAGTGTTCGAAAAGATAATGATACCACTCGTTGGAATTGGAAACAAGGGGGGTTGTATAATTTTAATTTATCACAAAGCTCCTTAAGTAATTGGGCTGCCGGGGGTGATAATTTCAACATGGCCATTGGGTCTTATTTTAATTATTATCTTTTATTTAAAAAACCATATCAAAATTGGGACAATAATTTAGATGTCAACCTTGGGTTTATTCAATCCACCAGTTTGGGTGGCCGAAAAAATGACGATCGATTTGATTTATTAAGTAAGTACGGATACCAAATTGATACTTCAGGTATGTGGTTTGTTTCTGGACTATTTAATTTTAGGTCACAGCTATTTCATGGTTATAGTTTTAGCGGAACGAATAAAACATTAACCTCCTCTTTTTTAACTCCAGCCTATATTATTTTATCTGCAGGTTTGGATTTTAAGCCTTCCAATAAGTTTTCTATATTCTTTTCTCCATTAACTTCTAGAACCACTTTGGTATTGAATAATGCATTGTCAAATTTAGGGAAGTATGGTGTTACCCCAGGTTCCAAAATATCAAGAGAGACGGGTACTTTTATAACTATTAACTATAGTGATAATATTGCGACCAATGTGTTGTACCGTGGGAGGGCCGATATTTTTTCGAATTATAACGACAAGCCGGAGAATTTAAATTTATACATGACCAATTATTTTAGCTTTAAAATAAATAAATATTTTTCAGCTACTTATAATTTGGATTTGATCTATGATGATAAGATAAGAATATTTGGGCCCAATAAAACTTCTCCAGGTTTACAGCTTAAAAGCATCATCGGCATTGGGTACCAAAAAACTTTACAAGTAAAAAAGACTTTGATTAAAACAAAACTATAAAGTAATGGCTTTAAGTGTATGCTTTATTTTATTTGCTTTATGTGTTAAATCCTGATAGTCGCTACTGATAATGGTTACATGTCCCATTTTACGACCTGGTTTGGTTTGTTTTTTTCCATATAAGTGCACAAAAACATTATCCATTTTAAGCACCTCATCCAAGCCTTCATAAATCACATCGCCAGTAAAACCTTCTGCACCAATAATATTCACAATTGCAGATGGTAAAATTTCGTCAGCATTACCCAATGGATAGTTTAACAAAATGCGCCATAACATATCATATTGGCTACTATAGTTTGCTTCAATAGTATGATGCCCACTATTGTGTACCCGAGGAGCAGTTTCATTCACAAGTATATCACCGGATTTATCAATAAATAATTCAATAGCGAAAAGGCCAGGACTATTTAACCCACTCAATACTTTTCGTGCAATAGCTTGGGCTTTCCAAAGTTGCTTTTCTTCTAATTTTGCAGGGCTTATTTGGTAGTCGAGTAAATTATATACTGGATCAAAAATCATTTCAGCAGGCGGGTATATAATTGTTTTCCCTTCGGCATTCATGCCAACAATCAACGCGATTTCTTTTGCAATGGCTACTTTCCTTTCTAATACTGCAGGGGCGTTGAAACCTAATTCGATTTCTTTTTCACTGTTAATTATTTGAACGCCTTTCCCGTCATAACCACCTTCTCCTAATTTGTGAACAGCAGGTAAAAAGGAAATGTGTTGCAATACATCGGTTTGGTTTTGTGTGATATGAAATTCAGAAGTAGGAATTTCATTATTTTGATAAAACTGTTTTTGGAGAATTTTGTTTTTTATAATGCGAATGGCAGCTGGCGTAGGATAAACTTTAACCCCTTCTTGTTCCAGTTTCTCCAAAGCTTCCACATTCACTGATTCAATTTCAATAGTGAGTGTATCTAAATGCTTTCCAAAGTTATACACTGAATCAAAGTCCTGAATATTACCCAAGGTGAAATGGTGACATAAATGCGCTGCGGGGCAGTGGGCATCGTTTTCTAAAACATAAGTAGTCACATCATAGTTCGCCGCTGCTTGTAATAACATACGACCCAATTGACCTCCACCTAGGATTCCTACTTTCATTGATTATACCTTTTTACAAAGATAAGGGGTCTTGTGTAAGTTTTCATTTTGCAAGGCGCTCAAAAGCAGTTAAATTTGTAATTATTAATAGCAAAGTATGATGCCTACTCCGATTATTACCGTTAAAAATTTGGTTAAGAAATATGGCAATTTTACAGCGGTGAATGGGATTAGTTTTGAAGTGAATCCCGGCGAAATTTTCGGATTGTTAGGACCCAATGGTGCAGGTAAATCAACCACCTTGGAAATCATTGAAACATTACGAGAAAAAACAAGCGGAGAAATATGGGTCAATGGCTTTAATATTGACAGTGCACCTGAGGCCATCAAAAAAATTATTGGTGTACAATTGCAAACGGCAGGATTTTATCCCAGCTTAACTTTAACTGAACTCATTGAATTGTTTATTGGATTATACCAAACTTCCATTGATCCATTGGAATTATTAAAAAAAGTTAATTTAACCGATAAGGCCAATGCAAAATTCAAACAATTAAGTGGTGGACAAAAGCAAAGATTCTCCATTGCGACCACATTAATCAATAAGCCTACTATTGTATTTTTAGATGAACCTACAACAGGCCTTGATCCACAAGCGCGTCGTAATTTATGGGATTTGATTAAGGAGATCAGGGACAATGGAACAACCGTAATCATTACGACACATTATATGGATGAGGCCGAAGTTTTATGTGATCGTGTAGCCATTATTGATAGTGGTGAAATTATTGCGATTGATACACCGAATGCATTAATTGATGCATTAGTGGCATCCGGTTTTGAAAAAGTGAAGGAAGTAAAAAAAGCGAATTTGGAAGATGTATTTATACACCGCACAGGCAAAGCTTGGAGGGAAGATTAATAAAAGACTATAAAATATTTTTAAACTAGATTAATTAAACACTATGACAACTGATCCACGTTATCCTATTGGTAAATATGAACCAATGCCATTTTCTGAAGCAACTAAAAAGCAATGGATCAATGAAATCAGAGTTACCCCTGCTGATATTGAATTTGCAATGCAACACTTGGATAAGGCACAATTAGAAACACCTTACAGAGAAGGAGGGTGGACAGTGCAACAGCTGATTGGTCATATAGCGGATAGTCATATGAATGCGTTCATCCGATTTAAATTAGCGCTCACGGAAGAGACCCCTCCAATAAAACCCTATAAGCAGGATGCTTGGGTAAATACAGCAGATGTTTTAAATACACCTGTAAACTATTCAACAACTATTTTACATGCACTTCATCACCGTTGGGTAAATTTATTAGAGTCAATGACAGATGAACAATGGCAGTGTAAATTATACCACCCAGAACGTAAGGCGGATGTGACTTTGTGGGATATGCTTTGTATTTATTCTTGGCATGGAAAGCATCATATCGCGCATATCAAAAACTTATGCGAACAAAAAGGTTGGTAAGTTAAATTTAGCCGTTTGGTTTATTTTAGTTGCGTTGGCTTCGGTCCACTTCGGCCACTAAAAATACGCTACCGATAACCAATATTAAATCATTGGGTGTGGCATTTTTGTTGGCAGTTTGTAAAGCAATATTTACATTTTCAAACTGGCTCCCGGTTAAACCAAAAGCATTTCCTTTATCAGCTAATTCATTTACAGGTAAAGCTCTAGGTATATGAGATTGTGTAAAATAGTATGTCGCTTTTTTTGGGAGTAAACTTAAAACTGCATTTACATCCTTATCTTTTACCATACCCGTTATAATATGTAATTGCGCATAGTGTAAGCTTTCTAATTGTTCTAATAATGCTTTTATTCCGTGTTCATTATGTGCGACGTCTAAAATTATTCTTGGATTTGTTTGAATGCATTCCCATCTGCCCATCAATCCTGTATTTTTCACAACATGAAGCAGCCCCTTCAAAACCTTATTAGCATGTAGCTTCCAGCCCATCGTGGCTAGTATTTGTGTTGCAACTAAAACACCTTTCAAATTTTTATATTGGTATTTCCCAGGCAAATCACATTCCACTGTAAATGATTTTGGAAACAATGGAGCGTCTAATAAATGGATCAGTGGCTGATTAAATTCAAACAAGGAGGTTTGCCAATTATTTTGGAAGGATTTAAATTGAATAAAATCATCTGCAAAATAGATGGGGGCATTCAAGCTAGTTGCTTTTTGTTCAAATATGTTTTTTGTTTCAGGAATCACTTCACTAATAACAATTGGGGTAGCTGCTTTTATGATACCCGCTTTTTCAGATGCAATTTCGGGTAATGTATTTCCAAGGAGGGCCATATGGTCCATACCTATATTGGTAATGATACTTAATATCGGGTTAATAATATTAGTACTATCCAATCGGCCACCTAATCCAGTTTCAATAATGGCGATATCTACATTTTCATTAGCAAAGAATTCAAAAGCCATTCCAACCGTTATTTCAAAAAAACTGGGTGCCACTTTTTCAATAAATGGTTTCATTTTATTGGTAAAAGAGGTTACAAATGTTTCCGAGCACATGATTCCATTCACTTTGATACGCTCTCTAAAATCATACAAATGTGGGGAAGTATATAATCCGGTTTTGTATCCTGCTTCTTGTAATATGGATGCCAACATATGACTAGTGGAGCCCTTTCCATTGGTGCCGGCGACATGAATTGTTTTGAATTTATTTTGGGGGTTGCCCAACAAATCACAAATAGCAATGGTGTTGTGCAAATCAGCCTTTATTGCAGCAGGGCCTATACGACTAAATAAGGGGAGATGACTATACAAGTAGTCAATGGTGTCTTGATAGGACATTTTAAATGTTGAAAATTTTATTGGTTTTCAAACTTGAATTTAACAGTCACATTGGAACTATGATCGGAAGTATTAAAGCTAATTTTAGTAAGGTATTGAACAATTGCTTTTTTATATTTACTATCATTCGATGAGGAGCCTTTTACAATTTGTACAAAGCGCCCTGTGCCTGAAGGATTCACTTCAATTTCAGCATAAATCGTTGCAGGTTCAACATCGCCATTAAACAAGTAGGCTTTGGTAATGCGTCTGTCCCCTTTGGTCACAAAAGGACCGCCTTCACCCGAATAACTTTTCCCATCCACACTTCCATTGGCAACACCTTGGTCACCCTTGCCACCTGCAATACCTTGGTCTTTCACATCATTATAACTGTCTTGATTATTACCGCCCTTGCCATTGCCTCCTGCATATTTACCCATTAATGCTTTTGGTTTTGGTGCTGGAGGAACAGGAGTTGCTTTTAATTTATTTTTGGCATTGGATGACTTTATCGCTTCATCATTTTCATCGGTAACGCTATTGTCAATTTTAATAGCTTTTGTATTAGCACTTGCTTTTACCATTTTTGAATTTCCTATTTCTGGCGATGGGGCATCTTTACTTTTTGGTGCTATATCTCCAGTACCTGTTTCGCTATTGCCTAAATTCACTTCCATATAACTTGGCTCAGGTGGAATGATAGTGGGGGCAGCTTGATTCCAATTAAAAATAAAAAACAACAAAGAAAGTAACACGCATATAATCGTGGTGTAAATTCCTGCTTTAATATTCTTTTGTTGTTCAAAATTTAATTCCATAGCTTAAAATTAATGGAAAAATACATCATAACCCAATCTGCAAAGGGTGGCGATAATTACTATCAAAAAAATAGTACGAATAAACTGGTTTCCCTTTTGAATAGCCATTTTTGATCCTAATATCCCTCCAACAGCATTACAAATGGCCATGGGGATCGCGATAGACCACATAATACTTCCTTTAATAATAAATAGTACAATGGATCCTAGGTTGGTAGCCAGATTCACCACTTTAGCATGTGCATTGGCTTGTAAAAAATCAAAACCTAAAAAGCTTATAAAAGCCAGTACTAGTAAGCTTCCAGCACCCGGACCTATAAAACCATCATAAAAGCCTAATGCCAAACAAAGTAACGCGCCTTTGCTTGTTGAAAACACTAGTGCATCATTGGTATTGGATTGTCCTAGGCTTTTTTTTGTAAAAGTGTAAATGGCTATAATTACCAATACAAAAAATAGTATCGGCTTCATGTACTGATTACTTACGATGGTTAAGCAAAAAGATCCTGTAAACGATGCAGCAAAAGCAATGCTCGTGAAAAGGAGTAATCTTTTTAAGGGAATTTTAACTTTTTGCAAATATTCCCTGGCAGCAAAAAAAGTACCCGTGAAGGAAGGAATTTTTAGTGAACCAATAACGCTTGCGACTGATTCATTCGGTAATAAAATTAATCCGGCTGGTGTTTGTATTAATCCACCACCGCCAACAATCGCATCTACAAACCCTGCTACAAATGCAATAATGCATAATAATATTAGCGTATTATCCATTCATTTTTTTTGAAGGCCAGGTATTAATAACAATACCTGATAGAATGATCAAACCACTGATGGCTTGAAATAAGGTAAAGGTTTCATTCAGCACAAAAACCGCTTCAATGGAACTTAATAAAGGAATCAGCGTGCCAAATAACGCAGTTTTACCTACGCCTAATTTACTAATGGCGCTATTCCATAAAAAGTAAGCAATGGTTGAATTGCCAATACCAATATATAAGATGATCAAAAGAAATTGTCCTGATAAAATTACCGGTTGCACATAAGTCATCTCATATAATGAAAAGGGGAGTAGAATTAGGGCACCAATAGCAAATAGGCATAACAAAAAACTATTGGAGGATATACCTGCAGGCATTTTTTTTACAAATACGTTGTAGGTGCCAAAACAACAACCTGCAGCCACCATCCATAAATCACCTACAGCAAATTTAAATTGCATGATATTATTGATATCGCCTTTGGATACTAAAAATAGTATTCCAATAATTCCCAATGCAATGCCAGAAACATTTTTCCAATGTAGTTTTTCTTGCACCACAATCGCTGCTAAAACGGTTGCAACAATAGGGTGGATAATGGATCCGATGAGTGCCATATTAATGGCCGTCGTATAATGACCAGCGGTATATATTAAGGTATTATAAATAGCAAAACCAACCAGTCCCATTAAAAAAAAGTAAGTTTTGTTTTGTTTGAATATAGGTAACTCGTTCTTGAAATTTTTATAGGCAAAGGGAAGCATACTGATGGTGGCTACTGTCCATCTTAAAAAAGTTAAGCTAATGGGGCCTGCTAAATGTATCGCATACCTTGAAACAATAAAATTACCCGACCAAATAAAGCTTGCTGTTATTGCTAGTAGCGCGCCTAATTGGTATTGTTTGTTAAATTGTTTTTTCAATTTTGTTGGTTTAGTGATGTGCGAAATTTTCGCTATAGTCACCTTTGATTCTTTCTATTGGAGGATTGAAATAACCAAATTTTAAATTTGGAAATTCTTCTTGAATTAATTCCATCATTTGTTTGATGCCCATAATTTCTCCCATTTCAGTAAATCCTATTTTTCCCAAATACCAATCGGGGTCAATATTAAAATTACGCCATTGAATCATTTTTAAATCGGTATCAATAATCAATTGTCTGAGGGCCTCATACTCTGCAACACTATCCGTCATGCCAGGGAAAACAAAATAATTAATACTGGTCCATTTTCCTGCAGCGGACATCACACGAATACTTTCTTTAATATCTGCAAATGTGTAATTATTTGGACGATAATAAGCGTTGTAAACATCTTCACGCGCTGAATTCAAACTTACCCGTATACTATCTAATCCAACTGCAGCAAGTTCCGCAACTGCTTTTGGATCGGACCCGTTACTATTAATATTGATACTTCCTTTGTCGGTATGTTTTCTTATTTCAATAATGGATTCCTTAATGGTTTCCCACATTAATAAAGGTTCACCTTCACAACCTTGTCCAAAGCTCACAATAGGGAAAGGGGCTGACATTAAATGCGGCACGGTGTATTCAACTACTTCAGCAGCTGTTGGCTTAAAGGTTAATCGGTCTTGGGTGGAAACAATTGTTTCATCTAAAGGTTGGAAGGAAATACATCCAATACAATTGGCATTACATGCAGGTGAAATGGGTATGGGACATTCCCAACGGCCCATGGCTAAATTACGTGCAGCTGGACAGGTATAGGTTTGACAACAGTTTTCCATTAAGTGTTTCACCAATCGGTTTTGACTATATAAGGAAAGTAATTGTTGTGTCCCTGTTTCAATAGTAGCTTGATCATATCCTTCGCAATCCTGTCTAATGTCTTTTTCAATTCGTACTGCAGGCACATAGTTTTTTCCATCTAACCAACCTACAGCAGTGTAACAAAATAAAGGTAATGTTGGGGCATCATCTTCCATAGTTTCATAGGCGGCAACGTATAATCCAGTATGTGCTGGTGGAATAAATGCAGCCACTGCCCAACCTAGTTCACAAAGGCGCATTTCGCCTGTTTCCACATCAATGCCAATACCACGACGACCTGGTAATTCGTATAAGTTTCCGCCATTGGGTAATTCAATCCAATCTTCAACAGGAATAGGATAGGCATCCCATCCAGCCCTGCCTGCTACATACAAACTAGTATCTTCAAAAATTTGCCCTTCACCATCAGAGTATAATAAAAAGGGAGATGCTTTTATTGACATGGGGCAAAGGTATTAATAAGCGATTAGATAGGAGGCTTTTGTGCAAATAATATTGGGCAAGCAACAGGTGCTTCAATGGCTTATTGGGTGTTTGCCTGAATTTGTTCCTTACAAAAGCTGTTAAACTCCAAAGTAATTGCTTCGGTAACCGGCTCATTTATTTGCTTTTGTATCAGGGAATTATTTTTAAAATCAATGGTGATATAATCGTCCTTGATCATTAAATTTTGGATGGCCGCCCAAGGAGTATGCTTTTTTGGAAAGGTATTGATGACGATCCC
>Ga0222712_10001092_pt1 | contig 34761 bp, 25 predicted proteins | sample C33_657DmetaG_FD_165043 | JGI IMG/M metagenome (GOLD analysis project Ga0222712, IMG submission 165043) | Estuarine water microbial communities from San Francisco Bay, California, United States - C33_657D | ecosystem: Environmental > Aquatic > Marine > Unclassified | place: USA: California...
TGAATTGAATTACATTTTCATCAAGTGATTTTATTATAGTTATTTTATCCATGATATATCTTTTTTTATGAATTAGATGTTTATTCAGGGTTACTAAAGTTAAAAAAACTTTTTTTCAGAAGCTAATTTCCAAATACTATAAGAGTGGAACAGCGCAATAAATAAATTACTTATGATTACGGGGTTGGTTAAAGTGCCAACCATGATGGGGCTTATTACTTTATAAACCACTTGAACTAATAGAAGTACTATTACAAATTTGGTGTCAAATTTGAATAAAAAAACCACTGAGAATATAAGTATAGTAAGATATATGGATAAAAGAATACCAAGTGCTGGTGTTTCAATCCCGTAAGAATCAATTACCAAATTACTTTTTAGGAGTATACAGGAACACACAGGAATTAGTACCAGAATATTAAGTATCAGTGATAATTTCGGGAATAGCATTTGTTTTGAATCCATAATTATTGAAATTTATTAAAAAAAAATAATAAATCAATCAATGATTTCAAATTTGAACCTCTGCTTGAGGAAAATACCCCCTGAATTCGACTAGAATCGGTCGTTTTCGGTTTTGTAAAAACATAACTAACTACAAATCAACTCTTTCATTTTCACAAAAAATCTTCATAACCCTGAGGTCCCGGTTTCAAATCCCGGTCTCGCTACATGAAAATCAAGGACTTACGTTAAATCGTGGGTCCTTTTTTGTTTCTGCGTGAGGTTTGCGTGAGGTTTTGCGTGAGGTTTTTGTCATTTCTTACCGAATACACGAACCTTTAATGCTGATATTTCTACAGCTGTTAAGACCTTACTTTTTTGCTTTATACTTTGCTATCAAAAATTGAATTAGCCCTTTTCTGTTGTGAAAGAAATATTTAAACACAAGAAAGTCAACGGCGACATATGCTCCAATCATTAAGATGCCAGAAATTAAGTTGCTTGTCATAACGAATTATTTATTTCCCCCTCGTTTCGCTTTGAATTCAGATCCTTCTTTCCATTGTGGCATTTTTTCTTCAAATGCCAGTCTTTTACCTACCTGAAAAAGTAGTTTGATATCTTCAATACCACCGTCGAATGTCCATTTTTTCGGATCATATTCATCTGAAGGGCGGTGATAATGTTTCTCAGTGTATTCATCATCTACTTTTTGACCATAACCAGGTTCTTTTCCGATAACATCTACTCCATTAGTGGTCATAAGTGCAGGAATACCTGCTTTTGCAAAATTAAAATGGTCGGATCGGTAATATTGTCCAGCTTCCGGATGCGTTTCGTAGGAAATTACTCGTCCTGCTTTTTTTGCTGCTTCCTTCAAGTATTCTTCCAGCTCTGATTGATCCTGCCCAACAATGATGATGTCTTTTGTTTTTTCATATGGGTTTACACCATCGATATTAATATTTGCTACAGTTTTTGACGCAGGATAAATTGGATTTTGGGCATAATATGCAGATCCCCAGAGGCCTTGTTCCTCAGCAGTTACCGACAATATAATAATCGTTCTTTCTGGTTGTATTTTTAGGCTTTTAAATGCTCTAGTCAGCTCAAGAAGACTTGCAGTCCCGCTTGCGTTGTCAAATGCGCCATTATAGATTGAGTCGGCGGTTTCATCCGGAGATCCTATACCCAAATGATCCCAGTGTGAGGTGTATATAATAACTTCATCAGGACGTTTGCTTCCTGTTATTTTTCCGATCACGTTCATGGATTTATTGAAGGTGGTCTTTACCGCCAGACTGGTACTCAATTTTAGATCAAGTGAAAAGGCTTTAAACCCTTTCTTATCTGCCTGAGCAAAAAAGCTAGATGAATCCCGACCTGCTGCTGCAATTAGTTTCTTTGCTGCAGGTAGCGAAATCCATCCATTGATATCGGTATAGGGATTATTCTTTCCGCGATCGTCAAGCCTTAGTTTGGAAGTATTCCAGCTAGTCTGTACTACTTTGAATGGATAACTTGAACCTTCGGTAGTATGAACGATTAAACATGCTTTGGCTCCCTGCCTTGCCGCTTCCTCAAATTTATAAGTCCATCGTCCATAATAGGTCATGGTCTTGCCTTTAAATAATGTGGAATCTCCTGATGCGAATCCAGGGTCGTTAACCAACACCATCACTACTTTCCCTTTTACATCCAAACCGGCATAATCGTTCCAGTTATGTTCAGGCGCAATTACCCCATATCCTGCAAATACCACTTCAGTATTCTCCAGACTTACTTTATCTGTTATTTTATCTGTCCAGATTACATAGTCATCAAGGCCCTTTAACATAAAGCTACCTTTCGAGGTATTAACTTTCATTTCCGGTGCAGCCGTGGTTTTAATATTGACCATTGGTACCTCTTGGAGATAACTGTCTCCATTTCCAGGTTCTAGTCCATTTTCTTTGAATTTTTTTTGTAAATAGGCAATTGTTTTAGTCTCCCCAAGTGTAAATGGTTTACGGCCTTGAAGCGAGTCGTCAGACAACTCTGCTACATGCAGTCTTAAACTGTCGGCACTGAATGCAGAAAGACCATCATCTTCACTTATGTTGGAATTATTTGTATTGCAGGCAGTTAGAAATACCAAACAGGCAAGTAGGTAATATGTTAGATTCTTTATCATAATTTCTTGGTTTGAATTAATTAAAGCAGTGGTATCAAAAGGTAAGCTATATATAATCAATTATAGGATAAACCACTGCGTGAGTTAAACACCCCCTGAATTCGGTTAAAATCGGTTGATTTCGGTTTTATGAAATTCTACACAACTAAAAGTCTATACCAGCATAAAGCGGACTAAAAAAGTTATAAATTAGAAGAGATTTCCATTAATAAATTTTTTTAATTCGTATCAAATATTAGTTTAGAATTCTTTAATAATGCATTAAAAAAATTATTTAAAGCTTTTACATAGTTTTTTGCTTTAAGATTAACTCCTAGCATTGCTTCCTCAAAAAGAATTTTCTCGGTCAGTTGAGAAAGATTTTCAAAAGTTTCTTTTTCAATTTCTGTTGGCACGCGCTTTTCCTTCATGATTTTTATGATTTCTTTAAAACTACTATTTAACTTATTTCCTGACATTATCATTTTTGCTGTATGATCACTCATTGACACAATTAAAAGTACTCTAGCTTCTTCTTGATCTTTATGCCATTTATTAGAAAGGCTATCCGTAAATAAATCAAATTTCGAACTATTATTTTCATAATACTCTGGTGTCACAAAAGCAACTTGAATTTTTAATTGATTAGATCTAAAGATTGAATCAATACTTTTATGAAGTAACTGAATCTCATTTTCCGAAAAAAACCTCTCAGCATCGAGTATTTGATTTTTATAATCAGGGAGGATAAATTTATTTTCAACAACAATAGAGTAATTCTTCAACTTAGCTGTATCAAAATTGATCTGAGCATCTAAATTACTAAAGAAAAGTAATAGTAAAATAAGTGATTTTATTTTCATAAATATATTTTTAGAAAAAGATTATAGTCCATTTCAGTTTTTTTATAATTACTATATTATACAATAAATAACTAACTAACTAATGTTATCTAGACAACATGTTTAACAGATTTAAATACTTAAAAATCCTACTCAATGTTAAATTGAGTAGGATTAAACTTCATTACTAAATCAAGTTTTTCATGTAATTATTAAAAATGGCTACTACTACCTGAAGCAATACATTGCCATTTACCATTTCTTTCCATAAAAGTATCTGTCCAATTAGTTGTTTTTGTATAATCTTTACCCGCTTCATCTGTTCCCTTTGTTACATGAGATCCAACTATCGAAGCTACATTATCACTATAAAAAGTAACGCTCATATCGCCATTAACAACACTATTTATTGTTCCTTTTGTATCACTTAGTGAGTTTAGAACTTCCGCTTTACCTTGTTTAACACCTTTATCGTTAAAACCCGAGAAATCATCAGCAAGAAGATCATCATTAAATTTAACGCCATGATCTTTATCTAAGTTTGATAAATTCCAAGATGCTTCAATTCCCTTTAATTTTGTCTCCAACTCTGTTTTATCAACCGTGCTTGTTGTTGCAGTAGCCGTTTCAGTTGTTGGAGTAGGAGTTGTACAAGCAACTAATGATGCTGATACAAGAATACATAATAATAGTTTTTTCATTTTCTTTATTTTTTATTTTAAAAATTGATTGATAAAATATCTTGAATATTAAATTACCATTTACCTAATAGTACTCTAGTTCTAGATTTTGTATAGGTTCTTATTTCTTTAACTGAATTTGCGTATTCTTTCTGCAAATTTTCATTAAGTGGTTTAAATTTAAATTTTGTTGAAAAGTCTTTATAATTAATTGTAACATAATGAGTTGTACCGTCATTCATTCTTCTGCTCATACTCCCCATTGTAATTCGTGTATTTGGAGGTAAATTTTTACTCCAATGAGCATCAAATTTTTCTTTAAAAAGGTTGATGTCTGTTATTTTTTGAGAAATAACATCTTGTACTAAATAATTTGTATTAGTCTCGTCACCAAAGCTAGATAATCTAGTACCTGATCCAGATTCTCCATCTATACAAAATTTTGAAAGCTCTGACTGAAATAGTTTCCATGATGCATCACTTGGAGAATCATATGCAACTCCCATGGCCTCAGGTGTTCCAACAAAAATTACTTCATGAGTTGCATCATCATTACTTTTGAAATGGTTTTGATATAAATAGACAGAAACTCCTTTGGCTAGATGTTCTTTATTACCAAAATAGTCATTGTATAATTTTAAAACTGTTTGTTCGTTTTTGGGTTCCACATTAAAAGTGTAAGATGTAAACATGATTGTTTGCGCACCAAGATTAGAAATGGCAGCAAAGAAAACCATTGTAAATATTAATATTTTTTTCATACGTGTTGATTTAGAAATAGACCTAGTCCATTTCAATGATTTAATTAGTTGATTAAGGAATGATAGTGATTACAAGAATTGTAAATAGAATTGTTGCGTTAGTATTGCAATAGTCTTAGTGATTTACAGTATTAAGGTAAGTATAATATATTAAACAATTATACCATAGTTGCTCTGCGTGCCGAAAACACCCCCTGAATTCGACTGAAATCGGTTGATTTCGGTTTTGTGAAAACATAACCCACTACTAATCAAAGCTTTCATTTTTTCAAAAAATCTACATAACCTTGAGGTCACGAGTTCAAATCTCGTTCTCGCTACAAGAAAATCAAGGACTTACTTTAAATCGTGGGTCCTTTTTATATTCTTATAAATTGATTAACTTTAAAAGAGTATTTATTTTAATTTGATAAAATCTTTACAAGTATGAACAAAATGAAATCTTATCTGTTTTTTTTCTTTTTCCTTGTTATTGTACAATCAGAAGCACAAATAAATCCTATTAATAATAATGATTCTAGTTCATTTAAATATTTTAAAGGAACAATTTTGGATAGCAAAACAAAGAATGAATTAACTTTTGCAAGCATTACAGTTTCTGGATCAAATATTTCTACTATTAGTAATAGTGAAGGAGATTTTTTAATCAAAATTCCTATATATAGGCAAGACGCAAGTCTTATTATTTCATATTTAGGGTATAAAGACAAAGTTATTTCAATCAAAGACTTGAAGCAAGAAAAAAATCTATTGTATTTAGAACCTATCAATGTTCAACTCAAAGATGTAGTTGTTAATGGGATAGATGCTAATAAATTATTTTCAAATGTACTCAATAATCGTTCAAAAAATTATGGAGATAGCACTATTCAAATAATTGGTTTTTACAGAGAATCAATAAAAAAAAGACGTACTTATGTCTCTGTTTTAGAATCTATTGTCAATATTGAGAAAATGTCATTTTCATCAGGTGTGCAAGATCAAGTCAATATTTTAAAGGGTAGAAAAAATGTTGATTATACTAAATTAGATACTATAAACTTTAAATTAGAAGGAGGTCTTTTTACATCCTTATTTATTGATTTAATAAAAGAGCCAAGTAATATATTCTCAGAAAATGTATTTGATTTGTATAATTTTCGCTTTGAGGATATTACCCAAATTAATGATAAAGAGGTCTTGATTATTTCATTTAAACAGAAATCAACTCTTGAAGACCCTGATCCATTATATAGCGGAAAACTATTTATCGATTCAAAAAGTCTTGCTATCATAAATGCAACCTTTAAACTTAATGTTGAAAATAGAATTAAAGCAGGACTAATCTTTACACGAAAAAAACCAAAAGGACTTGATATTTACCCAACAGAAGTTAACTATCAGGTTGATTACAGACAACAAAATAATAAATGGATTTTTTCTTATTCTCGTGGAGATATTACATTTAAATTAAATTGGGATAAATGGATATTCAATACTAGCTACAATACTACTTTTGAATTGGTTAATACTAATTGGGAAAATCTAGACAGTCAAGCACAAATAAGCACTCAAAAATTGAGCCCCTACGTAATTATGTCTGATAGAATTACTAACTCTGCAGATATTAATTTTTGGGGTGAATATAATATCATAGAACCAGAAAAATCTATTGAGTCAGCTATCAAAAAAATTAAAAGCAAAAACTTGAAAGAGATTTTAATTAAATAAAATTTTTTATTCATTCATAAGTAATTAATAAAAATTATCCCTTGGTAGATGCTAATTTCCAAATACTATAAGAGTGGAACAGCGCAATAAATAAATTACTTATGATTACGGGGTTGGTTAAAGTGCCAACCATGATGGGGCTTAATACTTTATAAACCACTTGAACTAATAGAAGTACCATTATAAATTTGGTGTCAAATTTGAATAAAAAAACCGCTGAGAATATAAGTATAGTAAGATATATGGATAAAAGAATACCAAGTGCTGGTGTTTCAATCCCGTAAGAATCAATTACCAAATTAGTTTTTAGGAGTATACTGGAACACACAGGAATTAGTACCAGAATATTAAGTATCAGTGATAATTTCGGGAATAGCATTTGTTTTGAATCCATAATTATTGAAATTTATTAGTCAAAAATAATAAATCTATCAATGATTTCAAATTTGAACCTCTGCGTGAGGAAAATGCCCCCCTTAATAAGAATTAGAGTAACTTTGATTCCATGAAGGAACTAATCTATGTTTTTATTGGTGGTGGCTTAGGCAGCTTAGTTAGGTTTTTACTTGGCAAATGGGTAAACGCTTTTCATAATTCTAATTTCCCCTTCGGCACATTTACTATAAATATTATTGCTTGTTTTGTGTTGGGTTTTATTATTGGTTTGGCAGATCACAAACAATTACTTTCACCTGCTACACGTTTATTTTGGGCAGTAGGCTTTTGTGGTGGTTTCAGTACCTTCTCTGCCTTCACCAGCGAATCACTTTCACTCATTCAACAAGGCCAAAACAGCACCATGCTTTTGTATGTTTTATTAAGCGTTATAGTTTGTTTAACTGCAACTTTTGGTGGTTTATTTATAGCCGAAAGAATTCAATTGAATTAACTTTATCAAATCATCTATTAAAAATCTAACTATATTTTTAATCTTATGTTAAAAAACGTTCTATTCACAAATACAGGTAAAAGGAGGTTAATATCAAAGCATACTATTTTATTGCTTTGTTTAATTATCATTTTCCATAGCACAGCCTTTTGTCAATCGAATGATGTTGGAACCTGGTTTGTTTATTTTGGAAATCAAAAAATAAATGACAAGTGGAATATACAATCCGATTTTCAATATCGTGATTATCGATTTTTGGGGCAAAGGAACCAGTTTCTAGCTAGGGGAGGCCTGGGATATAATTTGAAGCCACAAAATCATAATTTGCTTTTAGGGTATGCCTATATCGCAACAGACGCTTATGATGAGTTTGATATAAATACAGGTACTAAAATTGAAAACAGAATTTATCAACAGTATTTGTATAAAAATAAGCTAGGTTCGAATTCATTTTTACATCGATTCAGATTAGAAGAACGATTTATCTCCAATGATTTTGGTTTAAGAGCAAGGTATTTCATATCTGTACAAAAACCATTAGGGAATAAAAATGGCAAAAAAAATGCTACCTTCCTTTCCGCGTATAATGAACTGTTTATTGATATCAAAGAGACGCAATTTGATCGAAACAGATTATACGCAGGTTTAGGCTTTAGCATTAATGAGTCAATTAGGGTGGAGAGTGGATATATGATTCAAACTCAAAAAAATATTTCAAGAGTTCAATTGCAATTAATAGTATACAATAACCTGCCTTTTAAAAACAAGAAGCATCAATAAGACTTAAACCCAATAAAGAATCCGGAACCTCATAAACACATGAAATTGGCCGATTTCAACTGATTGTCCAGCTTCCTTCTTCCAGTTCCGTTTCCAATTCTCCTTCATCCCATCCGCAATAGCCTATAAAAAGTTGAATTTCTTGTGGATTGGCATTCCCTGTATTAATGGCTTGAATCACTTGTTCCATATTCCCACCCAAATAAAGTCCGTTGGGTATTTGTTCGCCCCCATCAATAAGATCTGGTCGTTTGTGTAATACAAAGAGGTGATCTCTATCAACTGGGCCACCATCCATTAGTGGAAATGGGTTACTATGATTGAATTCAATGAGTTCATGCAAAGACTTCCCAAAAGTTTTATTGGTTACAAACCCTACACTTCCGGCTTCATCGTGTTCAACGATTAGAATGGTTGTGTGCTCAAAGAAACTGCCATTCAAATCTGCATTGCTTTTAATATATAATCCGGCTTTTAAATCACTCATAAGTTGGTATGTCGTCTAAAATTACTAATTTAGTTTATTCAGGTAGTACTCTATAAATAATAAAATGATAAATAATTTATTGAAAACAGCATTGGGAAGACTACGAATTGTAGCATTCATTGAAGGTTGTTCGTTTTTACTTTTAGGCTTTACGATGATCTTAAAATATAAATTTTCGATACCACAGCCCAATTACATTGTTGGTTTAGCGCATGGAATTCTATTTGTACTTTACATAGTCCTACTACTTCAAGTTTCATTTTTACATCGATGGAACATACTCAAAATGTTTTTGGCTTTTTTAGCTTCCTTAATCCCTTTTGGGACTTTTTATGCAGATAAAGTACTTTTTAGAAAATAGAGCATTTGATAAAAATGCCCTTAGATTTCCACTTTATTGAACAATTCCCTTAAATCGTGGGTCCTTTTCTGTTTCTGCGTGAGGTTTGCGTGAGAAAAACCTGTTTAACGGTTCAGCTTTATGATAGTATTTGTATTATATATATTTATACTGATTATAAATATATATAATACAAATACTATACCTTTCAGTCTATGTATGGATATATTTTTTTCGCAATATTTATAGTGGCTATATTTTCAATATTTGAGAATATAAAAGGGCATCAAAAAATGTCATTTTTTAAAGTCCATCTACAAATAGCTCTATTTTTTATTGCTCTTGGATCTTTTTTGTTTTTTTTAGATGAGATGGGTATTAACGTATTAATTTATACAGACATTGCTCGAATTTTTGGGCTCATTGCATTGGTGAATATCTTTTTTATTTTAGCAAATAATAAAATCCCAAAATTGGTAATTTATTTTGAAATACTTTTTGCTGTCGTCTTACTAACTATGGTCTACAATGGTTTTAAATATATTGCAATTAAGAATGGAGTAATGAATGTTAAACTAAATTTTATACAACTGTTTAATATATTTATCATTAATGGTTCTTTGATTGCCTCTATGTTTTATAATATTTACAAAATTCATAAACAGGTAGACCATAAAAACTTATATCACTTAAAAATTAGAAACTGGTCATTTTTTTTATTAATCATAGTTATATCAATGTTACTATGGCTTGTAACGGCATTTATATTGGATAAGTATCAAATTGCTAATTTAAAACCTGATACACGCGTTTTAAATAGTATGGCTTATTCTCTATTACTTGTATTTATATTATTTAGGCCTAGATTCATAGACGAAGCCGATTTCTCTTATACAATTAGTAAGTTTTCACCTCAACAAAGTTTAATTAATGCCCAGGATTTTGATTTTCTATTTTATTTTAACCACTACTATTTACAACTAGATGCAAATATTGACGATTTTGCTTTAAAGCTAAACCATTCCAAGGTAGAGGTTTTAGACTTTTTAAAAATACAGTCAACCGATAGTTTCACTGATTTACTCAACAGGAATAGGATCAAATATTTCACGGATCTTCTTAAGTCAAAAAAACAAGATTCGTTTACAATTGAAGCATTATCTGAAATGTCTGGCTTTAAGAGTCGTAAAACGATGTACAATACATTCAATAAGTATCATAATATGACACCCTCTGAGTTTATAAATAAGCTCTAACTAATTGATTTACAGTTGTGTAAATGAAATTACACAATGTGTAGAGTTTTTTCTACATCCCCAATTTGGGGCTTTTTAATTCTAGCTACATATTGCACCCGAATAGAATAATATCTAGATATTTTATTCATTTAAATATGTACGCATGAACAAACGACTTCCTTTATTTAAGAAAATATTAATATGTTTTTCTTTCCTTTTATTTTTCGCTCAAGAAGTGAATGCGCAAACTTTAACTAAGAAGCAACTGGATAGCGCTTTCTTGCTACATCCTGGTCAGGAGCGTCTTAGAAAAATAAAAAAATCTATTGCAAAGACCTTTGTTGATTTTGTGGGAAATGATGTTTCCTTATATGGCGCATTAGATTTTTCTAAACAAAACATTAATGATAATGCCATAACAGCACCTATTAATTACTTATACAATACTGTGAATAGCAATACCTATAATTCTGGCTTTAGTGGTGGCTTTAGAATTGATGGCATTTATAAGGAAAAACACCGTTATGCGTTAATCTTTGGTTTAAATAGAATTGCGGCAGGATCTAATTACAAGAATATTCATACGCTTTCTCCCTTTATAGAGGATTTTACCCATTTCAAGGCCGATAATATGTTTACTACATTAAGCATAGCAGCACATTACAAAAAGCTATTGCCCGTGAATGACATGAATAAGTATAAGTTTTATGCAGTTGTTGGCCCCAGCTTCGATTATAAAATTTCAAAAATCAGTGATGCAAATCTAATTAATGGCGCAGGCAATAGGGCATTTATCAATTTAGACCTAGGTGCTGAATTTGATAACAAGGGCTATTATATTTTATATGGCCATTATAAATTAGGCAATTATATATCAAGTTCAACAGTACCAGTACAAATGAACCGTTTTGAAATTGGAATGAGCATTAAAACCAAAGATTTATTTTAACCTTATTCATAATAACATCCAGCATCAAAATAATACACATTTTTATATGAAAACTTTTTTTACAATATTACTTGCGGTCATTAGTTTAACATTATTATCATGTAACAAAGAAACTGCTACTACTCAAACTAGTGTAATGAATAATTTACTTACCAATAAAAATTGGTACTTAGATTACAGTATTACAGAGGGCTTGACTTCAACTACCCCAGTGTTATTAAAATCATATGTAGGACAATCTACCTACTTTATAACCTATTTAAAAACTGGAGTTACTCAAGACTCCGATGGCATCACGGGTACTTACACAGTTGAACTTATAAATGGAAAATCTCAAATACATATGCAACTAAAAACCAGTAATGGCAACCCCTTTGAAGTTATTTATAATATTATTTCAGTGGGCGAGTCTAATATGGTCTTATCTAAACTTATATCTGGCCCAGCTACTAAATTATACTTTACTACCAAGTAAAAAATAGAAAAAATGAATCGATTTATTAAATATTTTATACTACCTGCGAATTTTTTATTATTTGCATTAGCCTTCCCCCAAAGCCTAAAAGCCCAACTATTAACTGGGACTTTTATTATGAGTAGTGTAGGTGGTATAGAAAATGTCTCTAATAATAGCATGGCAATTTCTTTTATCAGTAGTTCCACTTGTTTAAATGTACAAAATGGTACTGCTGTATTAACAGGTGATAGAGGTACAGGCAATTTTGCAATTAATTGTGAGGTCAAAACTATGTTTAACAGTTTAGGTATTAAGCTATATCCTAATCCGGTGATTGCTACTACCAAAATTAAATTCATAAATCCCCCGCCTCTTAATGATCAATTTAATATTAGTATCTGGGGGGCAGATGGTTTTAAGATAACAAGCGGGAAAGCCACAGGTTTTGAACTATTTCAAGGCATGCCTTTGGATTTTAGTATGCTACAAGCTGGCACCTATGTTATTCAAATAGAATCAGAAAAATACAGAGACGCTTTTAAGTTTATTAAAGTTGATTAAGAAATAACACATAAAATTTTTAAATACATCCATTATAATATGAAGATCCAAAAGTTTACTACACTAAAAAAAATTCTTATCGCGCTTTTGCTATGCATTAGTGCTAGTCAGTCCATTGCCCAAAATAGTAATGGTATATTTTTCCAAGCAGTGGCTAGAGATAATTTTTCTAATCCAGCTAAGGATAGAAATATTTATGTAGAGTCAAGTATCATCCAAACAACAGTGAATGGAACTAAGGTTTTAATTGAACTACATAAAACTAGAACAGATGCAATGGGTGTTTTTAATATAACAATTGGAAATGGACAAAGAACAGGAGGCAGTTCTTCAAGTATAACAACCATTGACTGGTCTAAGGGCCCCTTTTATTTAAATTTAAAAATTGCCATTACACCATTTAGCGCTAGTGATAGTTGGGACTATTCTAAAGAATTAGTAGATATAGGAACGACTAGTTTTGGTGCTGTTCCTTTTGCATTTTATTCTGCAAGTTCGGCTAAAGTGAGTGATAAACTAGACGCTACTGATACCACAAAAATGTTGGCAGTGTATGCCAAGGCAATGGCAGTTCAGTCATTGGCAACAGATGTATCTACTAAATTAACGGCTACTGATACGCTTACTATGTTAGCACCTTATGCGAAGGCTGCCTATACAATAGATTCAAATTTTTTTAGATCCCAATTAGCTACCAAGTTAAATTTTACCGATACTATTAATTATACCAAACAAAAATATACCGATTCTGCTTTTTCAAAAAAGCTAAATATCGCAGATAGTAGTAGTTATGTAACGCCTTCAAAATTAACTGCAAATTTATTTGATCAAACACCTCTCACTAATGCAATAGCTACTAAGTTAAATATTACTGATACTATTAATTATACTAAACAAAAATATACCGATTCTGCTTTTTCAAAAAAGCTAAATATCGCAGATAGTAGTAATTATGTAACGCCAACAAAATTAGCTGCAAATTTATTTGATCAAACACCGCTCAAAAATGCAATAGCTACTAAGTTAAATATTGCGGATAGTTCACAATACGTTACACCAACTAAATTAGCTAGTTATTATACATCGAGTGCCGGTAGTGGAACAACCATTGATACTGCAAGTTTATCTAATAGAATCAATTTAAAGGCGAGCACAAGTGATGTTACAAATGCGATCGCTTTAAACACATCTACTATTGCAACTAATACAAATGCTATTACTGCAAATACAACAGCAATAGCTGCAGAAGCTACCACTGCAAGAGCAGCTGAATTAGTGCTTACAAATACTTTGAGTTCAAATACTGCAAGTATTAGTTCAAATACGGTGAGCATTACTGCAAATACAGCGGATATTATCACGAATAGGGCAAATATTACTACAAACACATCTTCTATTGCAACTAATGCGACTGCTATAACTGCAAACACCTCTGCTATTAATACAAATACTTCAGCAATAGTGGCTGAAGCTACTACAGCAAGAGCAGCAGAATTAGCGCTTACAAATACTTTGAGTTCAAATACGGTAAGCATTACTGCAAACACATCTATTATTGCAACTAATACGAGTGCTATAACTGCAAACGCAAATGCCATTACAGCAAACACAACAAACATTAGTTCAAATACGGTAAGCATTACTGCAAATACAGCGGATATTATCACGAATAGGACAAATATTACTACAAACACATCTGCTATAACTGCAAATGCAAATGCTATAACTACAAACATCACAGCAATAGCTGCAGAAGCTACCACTGCAAGAGCAGCAGAATTAGCTCTAACCAATAATATTAATTCAAACACAGCAAATACAACAAGTAATACGAGCGCAATTGCTGCTAACACTGCTAGTATACTAACCAACAGTTCAGATATTGAATTAAGAGCGCCAATTATATCACCAACATTTACTGGTACACCAACTGCACCAACAGCTGCATCAGGAATAAATACAACACAATTAGCTACCACTGCATTTGTAAATAATGCAACTTCAAATATTAATGCAAGTTCAATTTCAGGCACAGTTGCGCTTAGTCAAGGAGGAACAGGACAAACAACTATTGCTGGAATAAAATCAGTATTGGGATTGGCATCATCAAAAGTGGCTATTGGAGCAGATGCGGGTCTAACAACTCAAAGCTCAGGAGCCTCTGCTTTTGGTGGTGGAGCTGGTCAAACAAACCAAGGAGCTTATTCTGTTGCAATTGGTTATGTTGCTGGTCAAACAAATCAAGGCACTTTATCTGTCGCTGTTGGAAACAATGCAGCACAGAGTGGACAAGGTTCACAATCTGTTGCAATTGGGTATGCGGCAGGTCAAAACAGTCAAGGTGCAAATGCTGTCGCCATTGGAGGATTTTCAACTTCTTCTTTTACTAATTCAATTGCAATTGGATATAAGGCTACGACTACTGCAGCAAATACCATTCAATTAGGAGGAGATGGAGTAATAGCAGGCTCAACAGCAATCACCAATGTTAAAACAACAGGAACACTTACAGCGGGAACAGTCACTTATCCAAATACACATAATTCAACAGCAGGGCAATTACTTAGTATTAATGCAAGTGGAACGGCAGCTTGGACTACTCCAGCTAGCAGTGGTGGTGGAACGCATGCTATTGGGGAAGTATATGGTGGGGGAATTGTGTTTTATGTATGGGATGGTGGAGCGCATGGGTTGATTGCATCCACAGATAATTTAACAGGTAAATTTTGGGGAGCTGACGGTACATTAGTTAGTTCAACTATTTATCCGCTGCGAGATGGGATTGGAGCTGGCAGGAATAATACGGAAAGAATAATACAAAATATTAAATCATCTGATAATATATTTAAAAGTGATTATACATTGTACGCCGCTTACGTATGCCTAACTTATCAAGGCGGCAATTATGGAGATTGGTACCTACCAAGTAAATATGAATTAAACTTACTTTACTTGCAAAAAAGTGTAATTGGGTGGGTAAGTGGTAATTATTGGAGTTCAAATGATTATGCCACAAGAGATGCGTATTATCTAGATTTTTCTACCGGCTTGTTCGTGGGTATGACAAAAAATTATCAAGGTAATGGTGTAAGACCAATCCGTTCTTTCTAAAAAATATTTATGAAAAAATACATCACCTACTTTACGGTCATCATCTCTCTTGCTGCTTGCATTCCTCCTGGAAAGCTATCGGAGTCATTAGACGCTAACACAAAACTTAGTAGCAGGTACGATAGTTTAAATAATAAACTAAAAGACACACTCACTACTTTTAGTAATAGCCTTAGCAGTTTAAAAGGAAATATTAATACTTTAAAAGACAGCCTTAGTTACTATCGTAGCATAGTGGCAGTCACTCCAGCACAAACACAGGGAGATGTATTTTTAAATCAAATGTTTGGCTATTCTTTATTAAGTACATCCGAATTGGCGGGTATTAAATCTGCTAAAGCTCCTAATGAAGCAGGCAATGCTTGGTTAGAAAGCTTTAAAGCTGATGTGAAAAAATATTCAGTAGCTGACGTAGATATTAAATTAAATAAAGGCTATGTATTTGTAGATATTCCATCCAATATCGTTTTTGCTAGTGGAAGTTCCACGGTTTCAAAAAAATCAATTGAAATGTTAGGGGGTATTGCAAGACTACTAGAAGCGCAGCCCAATTTGAATTTTTTAATTGAAGGACATACCGATAATAAAGCCTTTAAAGAAAATAATACTAATAACTGGAACTTAAGCGTCAACCGCGCAGCAGCTGTGGCTAAAATTTTACAAACTAAATATAAGATTGATCCAAAAAGAATGATTGCCGCAGGACGAAGCCAGTATTTACCTATGGATGACAACAATACAAAAGCAGGCCGTTCAAACAACCGTCGCATTCGTATTGTATTAATGCCTTCGGTGAAACAACTAATGAATTTGAATAACTAATATGAGTATTGAGTTACTAAAATTATCTGCAAGAGAAATGGAAGTATGCAATTTATTATTAGCTGGCAATAGTACTAATAAAATAGCCGAAGTCTTGAATATAAAATGCAATACTGTGTCTACTTTCAAAAAACTAATATTTAAAAAAACAAATACTAATAACTTAATTGAACTATATGAGGTTTATAAAAGTGCTTAATATAATTTTCTTGCTCACTTTTTTTATAGCAAGTAAAACTAGTGCACAATCAATTAGCTTATATACTTTGAACAATGGCGGTGGATTTAATACTATAGGTGAGTGGAGTATAGGAGAGTCTGTATCTGTTGCAAATTTTATTAGTAATGGTTATACCTTAAATACAGGTGTATTACAGCCTATGACTGGCATTTTAACTGGAATCAATGATTATGGTCCAGTAGTATTTGGGGATCAAATTACAATAGGTCCTAACCCAACATTTAATATAATTCATGTAAAAGCAATATTTAATGAGTCAGGTAATATATCATTTCAATTAATTGACAGCAAATCTGCCAGCGTGTTGAATCAACAACCTATCACTATATATGAGAGTTATGAAAAAGATTTTGTTTTAGAAAAGTTGCCTTCTGGAATATTTTATATGAAAGTATATTTTAAACCAACCAATGGAAAGGCTAAAACAGGAGTTTATAAAATAATTAAATTATAAATATTTTAAGAATTAAGATAAGAATTTCTATGAAAAAATATAAAGCATTGAATCAATTTTTAATGATACTCATTTTTGTTTCATTTCTGACTAATTTAAATGCACAAACAGGTTTAAATTTTCAGGGCGTAGCAAGAACAGCGAGTAATGCAGTCATTGCTTCTCAAGACATCACTTTAAAATTAAGTATTCTACAAGGAAGTGCTACAGGATTAACTGAATATGTTGAAGTTAGAAAAGTTACAACCAATGCACAAGGTTTGTTTACAGCAGTGATAGGGGATTCTTTAACAATTAGTACACTAGGAAAATTTTCAGATATTGATTGGAAACTTAGTCCTAAGTTTTTAAAGATAGAAATTGACCCAGCTGCAGGAAATAATTTTATTACTATGGGAACGACACAATTTCAATTTGTGGCTTACGCCAAGTTTGCAAATAGTGTACTCGCAGAAAATATATCAGGCATTGTTCCAGTCGCCCGGGGGGGCACTGGTTCAAACAGCTTGACTACTTTAAAATCGAATCTTGCATTGGATAAAGTTAACAATACGGCAGATTCATCTAAGCCAATAAGTAAATCAACCCAATCAGCATTAGATCAAAAACTTAATATAGTAGATAGTACCAAGGCTTATGTTACTCCAACGCAGCTGGCACGGTATAATTTTTCAAGTGGCGGGACTAATATAGACACCACCAATTTATCTAACTATATTAATATGAAATTAGATAAATCCGACACCACTACTTTATCCAACCGTATTAATTCAAAATTAGATAAGTCTGATATCACTACTTTATCTAACCGAATTAATTTAAAATTAGATATTACTGATACCAGTAGCTTATTTAGAAAGTCAGACACCGCTACTTTATCTAACCGAATTAATTTAAAATTAAATTTTAACGATACAACTACACTATCAAATAGAATTGATTTTAAATTAAATATTAGTGATACAACTAGTTTATTTAGAAAATCAGATACATCCACTTTATCTAATAGAATTAATCTAAAACTTACTAAGTCCGATACATCCACTTTATCCAATCGTATTAATTATAAATTGAACATTGCGGATACAAGTAACTTATTAAGAAAATCTCAAGTGGGAGCCATTAATGGTGCGGCTAGTTTGGACGCAACAGGGAAAGTACCTTCCGTTCAAATACCAGCTATTTCATTTTCATCGGTAGATGTAGTAAATAGTATGGACGCTATGTTAAGTTTCACTTCTGGAACCGGATTGTCAACTGATAGGCTAATAGGTAGTATTGTGGTCAGATTAGATTCAAGTAAGAATTTTGTTTTAGCAAACTTACCTGCAAGCAATAGAAACAATTGGATTGAACTTGTGAATCCAGATGCACCAGTAAAAGCAGTGAATGGATTGACTGGCTATATTGACTTAAGAAAAGTGAATATTCCCGACTTAATTAATGTGGACAATACGAGTGATGAATTAAAGCCGCTTTCACTTGCTGCTAGTAACGCGTTTGATTTAAAATTAAATATAACCGATACAAGTAATTTATTTAAAAAATCAGATACTTCTTTTTTATTACAAAAAGTGGACACTACCGCCATTCTAGCTATGTATGCAAAGAAGTTTACCAAAGATGTAGTGGTTAATTTTGGTGGAGGTAGTTTAGGAAAATATGCAAATGGCACTACTATACCTTCAAAGGGGAAAACCTTAGATGAATTTTTATTAGATCTAGTTTCAAAATCTGTAGCTCCATCATTTACTCCTCCATCCGTTTCAATAGGTGCAACCCCTGGTGCAGGCGCTTATGAAATTGGTTATGACCCTGGTGTTGTCACCTTATATAGTTCGTACAATAAAAATGATGGAGGAAATGCTACATCAACTTTATTTTATAAAAGCGGGACTGTACTTTCTGCAAATACCAATTCACCAGGACCCATCACCACTTCAGTTAGTTATAGTGTAACAGTTAACTATGCTGCGGGTACTTCAACAAAACCTGATAATTTAGGCACTTCATATCCAAATACAATCACAGCTAGTTCAACCTCTGCTGCTTTAAGTTTTTCATCTTATTCAAAAAGGTACTGGGGCGGTGTTAGTGTGCCTTTTAATACGACTACCGTTTATGATATTACAGCTTTTAGTCCATCACCAAATACTGATAATTCGGGTGGAAGTAAAGGCATTACAGCAACCATCGCTATATCAGGAACGCAGTATGCTTATTATGCCTATCCTGCTACCAATGCCGACTTGACTTCTATCATGTATAATAATTTTCAGAGCATAGATACTTTTACAAAAACCATCGTTCAAATAAAAAATGCACAAGGGTATACGCAAAACTATAAAGTGTATACATCCAATGATCCTATCAGTGCAACATTAACCTCGGTTACTTTTAATTAATAGAAATATGAAAAAGATTATTCTTTTATTTTTAATTATAGTTTCTATTAACTACAATTTAAAGGCTCAAATTGCACTTACTGGTAATATTACGACGGCTGGTGTAGCTGTTTACCCCACTCATATAGACAGTTTAGGTAAGGGGGGACTAATGACACTCCCAGATTTATCTACCAGAAATGCCCTTCCTGTAAAAAGAAGAAAGCAAGGCATGATGGTGTATGTGCAAGCCAACGATTCTTTATATAAATTAACTACATTTGATGTTAGTTTAAATAGTGGATGGGTAGCATTGGGGATTTTAACCCAACAAAAATTAACCGACTCTTTAAATTCAAGATTAAAAGTAACGGATACTTTAAGCTTATCCGCTAGAATTGACTTAAAAGCCAACGCAGGAAGCATTACAGATGTAACTACACTACTAGCTGATAAATTAAATATAATTGACACTTCGCTTTTATTACAAAAAGCCGATACCGCAACTTTATCTAATAGAATAAATCTAAAAACCAACACAACAGATTTTTCTACCTTAACCAATACCGTTGGAACAAAACTAAAAATAACGGACACCTCATTTCTTTTACAAAAAGCAGACACAGCAACTTTATCTAGTAGAATAGATTTAAAAGCCAATACAACAGATCTAAATATTTTAACGACCACAGTTGGAACTAAATTTAAAACAGTTGACACTGCTTATTTATTACAAAAGCTAGATACCGCTAGTTTATCTAACCGAATTGATTTAAAAACCAATGCAACAGATTTTAATAGTTTAACAACTACGGTAGGAACTAAATTTAAAACCCTTGATACTGCTTACTTATTACAAAAAGCCGATACAATTACTATATCTAACAGAATTAATCTAAAATTAGATGCCAATAAAACGGGCGTTGCCAATGGGGTAGCAAGTTTAAATGCATTAGGAAAAATACCCACTGACCAAATACCAGCCATTTCATTTTCATCTGTAAAAATTATTTCGAGTGAAGCACAAATGCTAGGATTAATTTCGGCAGTAGTGGGAAGTGTGGCGGTTAGAACAGATGTCAATAAAAGTTATATATTATCGGCAGATGATCCTACCATTTTAGCAAATTGGGTGATGCTTTTAACACCAGCGCCACCTGTACAATCGGTAAATAGTTATAGTGGAAACATCATTTTAACTAAAACGGATATAGGCTTAGGTAATGTAGATGATTACAGTGCAGAAAATTTACCTCTTTCACTTACTTCAAGAAACGCCCTCGCTTTAAAATTAAAAATTACAGATACAGCCTATTTATTACAAAAAGCAGATACGGCTAGCTTATCTAACAGAATTAATTTAAAAGCAAATACTTCGAATTTAAATAGTTTAACAACTACAGTTGCAACCAAATTAAAAATTACTGACACTGCTTATTTATTACAAAAAGCAGATACCGCTACCTTATCCAACCGAATCAATTTAAAAGCCAATACAACAGACCTAAATAGTTTAACAACCACAGTTGCTACTAAATTTAAAACTATCGACACAGCATATTTATTGCAAAAAGCAGATACGGCTAGCTTGTCTAATAGAATTATTTCAAATGTAGCTTCAATCACATCAGAAACAACAAGGGCAACTGCTGTGGAGATAACACTTACCAATAAAATAACTTCAAACACTACAAGTTTAACTGCCAATTTAAATTCAATCAATACATTAAATACAAATGTTGCATCTAACACTGCAAGTATTAGCTCCAATCTTACTTCCTTAAATTCAAAAATCACTGCCAATACAGCTAATATTACAATTAATACAGCTGAAATTTTATTGAGAGCAACCATCGCTTCTCCCTCTTTCACCGGAACACCCACTGCAATAACTGCTCCTGCATTAACCAATACTACTCAATTAGCGACTACTGCATTTGTTAGAACAGCGGTTACATCAATTACAGGGCTTACCAATACGAATTTATCAGGAACAGCAGGCATTACAGATGCTAATTTGGCAAACATTACAACCGCAGGTAAAGTAAGTAACAGTGCGACTTCTGCCACAGCAACGAATACCTCTTATACAATAGTAGCAAGAGATGGCAATGGTAATTTTTCTGCAAATAACATAACTTCAAGTCTAAATGGTACTGCATTAAATGCAACCAATATAGAAGGGGGCGCTACAGGAGCCATGCCTTATCAAACTTCTAATAACACAACTGGTTTATTAACAGCAGGATCAGAAGGACAATATTTACAACTAACAAGTGGCTTACCAAGTTGGGTAACAATGCCTACTTCAGTCAATGCATCAAGTATTACTGGAACTATTACTTTAATTAATGGAGGAACAGGTCAAACTACTACTGCCGGAATTCAATATGCATTGGGTTTGGCAGGAAGCAGAGTTGCTATAGGTGAATCGGCAGGGGCTACTGCACAAGGTAATGGTTCAGTTGCAATTGGTAAACAAACTGGTTTTTCAACCCAAGGTGATAACTCAGTTGCGATTGGAAATCAAGCAGGGAAAACAAACCAAGGCGTTTTGTCAGTTGCGATTGGTCCTTTAGCAGGACAATCTAATCAAGGAGCATATTCAGTTGCAATGGGTCATCTAGCTGGAAATAATTATCAGGGCGCTAATTCAGTGGCAATAGGAGCTCGTTCTTCCTCAGTTGGTAATTCAACAGCTATTGGTTATTATGCATCAGCAGGATATGCAAACTCAACAGCCATTGGTAATCAAGCAGCAACCACAGCAGAAAATACCATTCAATTAGGTGCAGATGGCGTTACTGTATCTGGCTCAACCGCAATAACCAATGTAAAAACAAGTGGCACGCTAACAGCAGGTGCAGTCACTTATCCAAATACAATTGGAACAAATGGACAGTTATTAACTAGCAGTGGTTCTGGAACTTTAACATGGACAACTGCAACAACAACTTTAGTGCCTTTTACAGGAGCAAGTAAAGCGGTGAACCTTGGTGCATATGATTTAACAGTCAATGGAATTACTATTGGAACAGGCACAGTATCAGGCACGGTTTTCCCCATATTGAATACCGCGGTTGGAAATAGTGCACTTAGTATTAATACCACAGGATATCATAATACTGCTGTAGGTTACCAATCCCTTAAAGTAAATACTTCTGGATTTGCAAATTCCGCTAGCGGCTTATATTCATTAACTAAAAATAGTACTGGTTCATTTAATAGTGCTTTTGGTATTAGTTCCCTTTTTAATAACACAACTGGAACTAACAATACCGCTTTCGGTAGAATTGCTTTATTAAAAAATGAAACAGGAAGTTACAATACAGCATTAGGAAATAATGCAGATGTAGAATTTAATAATTTAGAAAATGCAACTGCTATTGGCAGTAGCGCCATTGTTTCAGCAAGTAATACTATTCAATTAGGCAACATCAATGTAACCAATGTCAAAACCAGTGGTACTTTAACAGCCGGCGCAGTTACTTATCCAAATAAAGATGGAATAAGTGGTCAATTATTAACAACAACTGGAACCGGAACTTTAACATGGACATCAGCCTACGATACAAGAATTACATCCGCCACAAATAGTATTACTTCCAACACCACCTCAATTAATTTATTAAATACCAATGTGGCGTCTAATACTGCGAACATTACTGCCAACACTTCAAATATTACTTCCAATACTGCAAGTATCACTTCCAACACTTCAAATATTACTTCTAACACATCCGCAATTAATTTATTAAATACAAATGTGGCATCTAACACCGCAAGTATTACTGCCAACACTGCAAGTATCACTTCCAACGCCTCATCAATTAATTTATTAAATACAAATGTGGCATCTAATACTACAAGTATTACTGCTAACACTTCAAATATTATTTCCAACGCTTCAAGTATCACTTCCAATACATCCTCGATTAATTTATTAAATACCAATGTGGCATCTAATTCTGCGAGTATTACTACATTAAGTAATCGAATTCTTGCTTCTACAATCACTGGTACTATTGCTTTGGGTAATGGTGGTACTGGTCAAACTACAATTGCTGGTATACAATCAGCACTGGGATTAGCAGGTACAAATGTGGCAATAGGAGCAAGCGCAGGTACTATTAGTCAAGGTGATAGAGCAATTGCCATTGGCAGTAACGCTGGTACTAATACTCAAAGTGCTAGTGGAATTGCAGTTGGATATGGTGCAGGAGAATATACTCAAGGTGCAGGGGCTATGGCCTATGGATATCATGCAGGACAAAATTCGCAAGGTATGAATGCAATTGCTATGGGAACCAATGCAGGCGATATAAGTCAAGGTAAAGAATCAGTTGCTATTGGCTTTGCAGCTGGACAAATAAGTCAAAACGCAAATTCAATTGCATTAGGATTCAATGCTGGAAAAGCTAATCAAAAAGAATATTCAGTTGCCGTTGGTAATAATGCAGGAAATATTAGTCAAAACACGAACTCAGTTGCGATAGGCAATGGTGCAGGATACAATACCCAAGGAATTGGTTCAACATCGTCTGGTGGAGCAGTTGCAATTGGGGCGAATGCAGGTAACCAATTACAAGCAATTGGTGCAGTGGCCATTGGAGCTAGTGCTGGTCAAAACGATCAAAAGGAATATGCAGTAGCAATTGGATATGGATCGGGCGTAACAAGTCAGGCAGGTTATACAGTTGCGATGGGCACAAATGCAGGTTCAACAACTCAAGGTGAAGCAGCAGTTGCTATTGGTTACAACGCAGGACTTAGTAGTCAAGGCACTTCTGCAATTGCATTAGGATTCAATGCAGGACAAACTTCTCAATTTGAGCAATCTGTTGCTATTGGATCGAATGCTGGAAAAGATAATCAAAAAGCATATTCAGTTGCGATGGGTGTAAATGCAGGTCAAACAACTCAAGGTTCAGCAGCAGTTGCAATTGGTTACAACGCAGGTCAAACAACTCAAAGTTTAGCAGCAGTTGCAATTGGTTACAACGCAGGTAAAACAAGTCAAGGATTAAATTCAATTGCGATTGGAACTAGTGCAGCACAAAATGGTCAAGGTAACAATGCTGTAGCGATAGGGATAGCTTCAAATAGCACAGGTAATTCTGCTACTGCAATTGGTGCTTCATCTTCTGCAGGCTATGAGAATTCAACTGCTATTGGTCAACAAGCTATAACAACAGCTGTTAATACCATTCAATTGGGTAATACTAGTATAACCGATGTTAAAACAAGTGGCGCAGTCAATGCAAAATCATTTTATTTGAATGCGACTAATGCAGTCACTGCAGCTGCATCCACCACAATCGATTTATCGCTTAGTAATATTTTTAAAGTAAGTCTTGGCGCAAATATATCCACGCTTAGTTTATCCAATGCAAAAACAGGTACCTATGTAATTCAGTTTATTCAAGGGGGCACTAACAGTGTAACTTTTCCGACAACTTGGAAATGGTCAGGTGGTTTAGTGCCTATTATTACCACCACAGCTGGTAAAATAGATTTAATTACGATTGTATATGATGGGTCCACCTATTTTGCATCGGCTGTTCAAAATTTTTAATATGAAAATATATTGTACAATAGTTGGTTTTTTTATTGTTTATTTTTTGAATGCACAAGCAATTTTACCTCATGCATTACTAATAAATAACAACGCTTATCCTTCAACAATTACTGCAAATACAGCTTTTAATTTTGAATCTGCTACATCAGGTTTGACAGCAAATACATATCCTGCAATTAAAAGTGATTTCTCGTTCAACTTTACTGATGAGACACCCTACACGATACAATTTTGGGTAACTAAATTAGTTCAAAAGACCGCATCTAGGGGCTTTATAGGTTTTACAACAGCAGCTGACGGCTTAACCTATACAGCGGGTAGTTTTTTATTTTATGAATTTTCAGGAGATGTTTTAAGAAATTATGTGAAAAACAACTATCACAATGACAATATCCCACTAGCTGGTTTTGCAATTAATAGATCCTATCAAATTACCACTACCTATGATGGGTTGTCATGGAGAAATTATATCAATGGAGAATTAGTAACAACTACTAGAAACACTATTCCATTTAATGCTACTGCTAATTTAATGATAGGTAATATTGGAGGCTACACCAATGTTGTATTTGATGAAGTTCGATTTTGGGACAAGGCTTTAACTGCAAACGAAATAAATGGTAACTGGAGAAGACCTATAGAAGGGTCTGAATCTGGATTAAAACTATATTATAATTTTAATAATCAAGGGTATGCTACAGAGAATAATACAACTGTAAAATTCTTAAAAGACAAAACTGCGAATAATTATAAAGGCACATTTTTAAATCTGTCTTTATCAGGCGCAAAAAATAATTTTGTAAATGACGTAAATCAAATAAATTCCAATGATGGAGTAATAGCAACATTTGATGCAAATAGTTTAGATAGTTATCCAGGAAATGGACACGGATTTAATGGCAATAGCGATCTATGCCCAATATGCTGGATAGACCTTACTCCAAATGCAGTATCTAGTTTTGTTTTTTTTAATAATTCAAATTACTCAACTAATGCTGCACCAATGCTCAGTGCAGATGGAGGTCGTTCATTATTTATAAATAATATTTATGGAAGAACAACCACAGCATCTGGAATTTCTGGATCAGCCTCTAGATCTATTGAAGCCTGGGTTAAATTCAATACACTAAATAACAATTCAGTTGTTTCAATTGGTAATTTGGCTAATGCTAATTTATTTGAAATGGCAGTAAATGATAATAAATTAATACTGAGTTCAGGAACCGATCTAAATCAGGGTTATAATATCAAAAGTATAAGTTCATTGAATACCAATACCTGGTATCATATAGTTATTACTTATAAACCTCCCAGTGTTGTAAATGATGGTTTATTTTATACTATTTATATCAATGGCATATTTGATAACAATTATTATAACGCTGTTGTTGCAGGACGATCAGCCATTGAACCTACTATTAACACCACTAACACAAATATATACATCGGAAATACGCTAAGGCCGTTTAACGGAAAATTAGGGATATTGAAAATATACAATATTGAACTTAACGCTACGGAAGTTTTAAATAAGTTTAATGCGACTAAAAGCAGGTATGGGTATTAAATTATTAAAATAGTTTAAGAAAAAATAATTTTAATAATTGTATTATTACCTACTCATAAATTTTTAATGAATTATTTTATGTCTAAAAATATTTTTATTAAATCACTCTTTCTTGGTTTCTTTTTTATTTTATATATCAATGCTAATGCGCAGACAGGCATATTTTTCCAAGCAGTAGCAAGGGATAATAGTTCAAATCCTGCGAAAGATCGAAAAATATATGTTCAAACAAATATTATTCAATCTTCACCCACTGGAACTATAGTTTTATCAGAAGAACATCAAACCAATACGGATGCGCATGGTGTATTTAGTATTATGGTGGGCAATGGCCAAAGGGTAGGAGGAACAGCTACAGGCTTAAGTACTATTGATTGGTCCAAAGGCCCCTTTTATTTAAATATAAAAATTGCTATAACACCTGTGAGTGTGGGAACTACATGGGACTATAGGAAAGAGTGGGTTAATTTAGGCACAACTATTTTTGGCATCGTGCCTTATGCCTTGTTTTCTGCTAACACAGCAAGAATAGATGAGAAGTTAAATAGCATTGATACCGCTAAAATGCTTTCGGGATACGCCAAAGCACAGACAGTTCAAGCATTATCAATAACCATTGATACAAAATTAGCTATTAAAGATACTGCCGCCATGTTGGCACCCTATGCAAAACCATCCTATAAAATTGACAGTAGTTTTTTAAAAATACAGTTAGCCAATAAATTAGATTTATCGGATACTATAAAATATACCAAGCAAGTTTATACCGATTCGGCACTTCTTAAAAAGATGAACAATTTTGATACTAGTACATATGCGAAACAAGTTACTCTTGATGCTGCTTTACTAAAGAAGCTTAACAATCTGGATAGTATAAATTATACAAAGAAAGCTTATACTGATTCGGCACTTCTTAAAAAGATGAACAATTTTGATACTAGTATTTACGCGAAACAAGTTACTGTTGATGCTGCTTTACTAAAGAAGCTTAATAATGTGGATAGTATAAATTATACAAAGAAAGTTTATACAGATTCTGCTCTACTTACAAAGATGAATAGTTTTGACATTAGTACTTATGCAAAACAAGTTACTCTTGATGCTGCTTTGCTTACTAAGCTTTCTTTAACAGGTAATGCTGTAACAGCAACGACTGCAATAAACGCGGGAACTGCAACAACAGCTACAAAATTGACAACAGCCAGAAATATTAATGGCGTTGCTTTTGATGGCACTGAAGATATAATCATTTCAACCATAGCAGATGCTGGAACATTAACAGGTACTATTTTAAAATCAACCGTAACAGCTTCTAGTTTAACAAGTGTGGGGACAATTGCTAGCTTAACAACAGGAGCAATTACTAACAGTGGAAAATTAATAGTAGGCGCATCTAGTGCAGCTAGTGCTTCAGCAGTATTAGAGGCAAGTTCAACTACACAAGGGTTTTTACCACCGCGAATGACTTATTATCAAAGAACACAAATTGCATCCCCCATTGCTGGTTTAACCATTTGGTGTAGTAATTGTGGTGATTATGGAGAGATGCAAGTATTTAATGGTAACTCATGGACGAATATGATTGGAAGAGCAGCATCAATTTATTTGAGAGTAGGTGATGTATACCAAGGTGGTAAAGTTGCTTATATTTTAGTGAATGGAGATCCCGGTTACGATGCAACAACGCAGCACGGATTAATTGCAGCAACATCTGATCAAGGTCGTTTAATTTTTTGGGATAGACTTACTGGATCCTTTCCTTCGTATCAAGGAACTAACAGAGGGGCAACAGGAACTACAATTGGAACTGGGTTTTCCAATACAAGTAACATTATTGCAAGTCAAGGTATAATAGCAACTAATTATGCAGCAGGAGTTGCTAGGGCCTACACAGGTGGGGGATACACCGACTGGTATTTGCCAAGCAAGGATGAATTAAATAAATTATACTTAAATCGAGTTGCTATTGGTGGATTTATTAGTAATAGTAATGGCCTTTATTGGAGTTCTTCGGAAATTCAATCCTACCCATACCATTCTGCGTGGCTTCAGGATTTTAGTAATGGAGGTCCGTTAAGCATTTTTAAGAACTTTGATGTCAATGTTCGCGCTATTAGATCATTTTAAAACTGGTAATTGTATTACAGAAGCGTCATGGTAAATACGAATAGTTGCTTTTTTAAAGTCACTATCTTTTGCTTCGTATATATTCATGAACTTTTGCGGATTTCTATCTACAAGTGGGAACCAGCTACTTTGTATTTGAATCATCATACGATGCCCTTTTTTGAAAGTATGTGCTATGTCAGGTAAGGTAAACTTAACGGCTGTAGGCTTATTAGGTACAAAGGCTTCTGGATTTTCAAAACTATTTCTATACTTGCCTCTCATTATTTCGCCTCTTACGAGTTGTTGGTATCCACTCATTAAATAATCCTTCTTATTGTTCTCGTATTCAAAATTATCTGGATAAACATCTATTAGTTTCACTACAAAATCAGCATCGGTGCCAGACATAGCCACCATTAAGTCGGCTACCAATGGTCCACCCAAGGTAAGGTCTTCTGTTAGTATAGGTGTTTTATAAACCAATACATCGGTCCTTCTTGAAGTGAATTTTTGATCATCATCCATGTATTCTCTATAATGTCTTGCAGGCTTACTTTTCATCATATAGTTATCAGAAATATAAGGGACGGGTTTAGCAGGGTCACTAATATATTCTTCATAACCACCAATAGCAGTGGCTTTGTTGCCCGCTTTTAAATTTCCATTGCTACTTAATAAATAAGATTGCATTTTCATATCGGCTACCGGCCAACTTGGTAATTGTCTCCATTCATTGCTACCTGAGAAAAAGATATTGGCTTCTTTAATTTGGTCTATACTTCCTTTATTTTTTAAATAAAAATTAAAAAAGGGTAGCTCTATATTTTTACCATACCATTCGCTGGTATTAGATCCCCATTGTACATTGCCTAAATGAGTGCCATCCTTACTTGCCCACTGTCCATGGTACCAAGGCCCCATCACTATCTTATTATTATTCTTCGCTTTGCCTTCAATGGCCTTGTATAAATTCCAGGCACCATAACAATCTTCCGCGTCATATAAACCACCCACCACTAATGTGGCAATATTTGGGTTAATGTCTTCTACATGTTTTCTTGCATTTCTTACCTGCCAAAATTCATCGTAATTAGGATGTGCCATTAAATCATTCCAAAATTGAATACTATCGCCCATCAATTTTGTAAAATTAGTGATGGCGCCTGTTTGTAAATAAAAATCAAAATTATCTGGGTTGGTGAAATTAAATCCTGTAGGTCCAACAGTGGTAGGCTTAGGTCTTGGCTTCCCAAATCCTGAATAAAATGCAAATCCATCCGCAAGCATAAACGCACCATTGTGGTGAAAGTCATCTCCAATAAACCATTCTGTTACGGGCGCTTGAGGACTCACTGCTTTTAAAGCCGGATGATTACTTAGTGAAGCTTGCGTAGCGTAAAAACCAGGATAGGAAATACCAAATACACCAACATTACCATTATTATTGTTTACATTTTTTACCATCCAGTCAATGGCATCGTATGTATCAGTAGCTTCATCTATTTGACCTGATTTTTTATTAGGAATATAAGGTCTTACATCTTCAAAAACTCCTTCACTCATCCAACGACCGCGCACATCTTGTATAATAAGAATATAATTTTCTTTTAAAAAGTACATTCTTGGAGAGTTCCAATAAGATCTAAAAATATTTTCACCATAGGGAGCGCAAGAGTAGGGCGTTCGCTCTAATAAAATAGGATGCTTTTCGGTATTGTCCTTGGGCGCATAGATCGTGGTAAATAATTTAGAACCATCACGCATGGGCACCATCGTTTCAGTTTTGGTATAGTTATTAACGACCCAAGCAGAATCATTTGATTGCGCAAAGACTAAAAAGGGGATAAAAGCGAGTAGTAGAAAAAAGAACTTTTTCATAGAAAGTGTTTTTTATTGTTTGAATATACATCAATTAAGGCTTTAATCCTCTACCTCCACTACCATTTCAATCTCTACTGCCAAATTCATTGGAAGTGAAATCATTCCAACTGCTGACCTTGCATGCTTGCCTTTTTCCCCAAATACTTGAAACATTAAATCTGAAAAGCCATTAATTACTTTTGGTTGATCAGTAAACGTTTCGGTACTATTGACCATCCCAAGTACTTTTACTATTCTTTTTACTTTATTCAAATCGCCTATGGCGCTTTTCAAATTAGCAATCAAATTTATTCCAACATGCCTAGCTGCTTCTGCACCTTCTTCTATCGTTACATCTTTTCCCAGCTTCCCTCTAGATACACCCTTAAAAGCATTGTCGGGTCCTGATCCTGAAAGGTAGATTAAGTTACCAGTTCTAACATAACCAACATAGTTCGCAATTGGAGCATTTGGTACTTGAAGTGTAATGCCTAGTTTTTTTAAATTCTCTTCTGGACTTTGGGCTTGGCAATACATACTAGTTAAAAGTAAAGCTAGCATTGTATAATATTTTTTCATAAGAATTAGTTTAGAGATTGATTTTGTGAATTACAACTTTAAAGTAAGTAAATTATTGAATGTATTGTACAATAAATATCATTTGTCATGGCCTCGGAAATTGGCCAATTTGGTCAATTCAGGTTCTGACATACTATAACTAACTAAGAATCAATCCCGATATTTCAAGAGCAGTGTAGTATTCAATCAATTATTTAAAATTTATTGTAAATTACAGCACACATATAAAAAGCATCCTATGAACAATCTTAAGCGTATTATTTTTTTATTATTAGCCTCTTTTGCTATTCAATATAGCCATGCTCAAACCAGCGATTCTACTTTAAAGGGCATGAACTGGAGAAACATTGGCCCGAATAGAGGAGGAAGATCCTTGGGCGTTGCAGGAAGTAGTAAAAATAAATTAGATTATTATTTTGGTGCAGTCGGTGGAGGATTATGGAAAACCACAGACGGAGGTTTGAATTGGAAACCTGTCACCGATGGTCAAATAACAAGTTCAAGTGTAGGTGCAGTGGCTGTGGCAGAATCTAATCCAGATATTGTTTATATAGGAACGGGTGAAACTGCTTTTAGAGGCAATATCATGCAAGGGGATGGCGTGTATAAATCCACCGATGCAGGTAAGACTTGGAAAAATATTGGATTAAAAAATACACAATCAATTTCTAGAGTAAGAATTCATCCAACCAATCCTGACATCGTTTATGTATCGGCCTTGGGTCATGCTTTTGGTCCGAATGAAGAGCGTGGTGTTTTTAAAACCACAGATGGTGGTAAAACTTGGAATAAAGTTTTATATGTGAATGAAAAAGCAGGAGCAGAAGATTTAGTAATTGATCCACAAAATCCTGAAATTATTTATGCAAGCATTTGGGAAGTGTATAGAACACCGTATAAAATGTGGGCCGATACAGGTACTTCTGCATTGTATAAATCGGTAGACGGTGGTGCCAACTGGAAAGTGATTTCTAAAAACCCAGGTATGCCAGCAGTAGTTGGAAAAGTAGGCGTAGCAGTATCTCCAGCAGATGGCAATCGAGTTTGGGCGATTGTAGAATCTCCAGAGGGAGGATTATATCGTTCGGATGACGGTGGTGCGAATTGGAAATTAGTGAACAATGAAAGAAAATTACGTCAACGCGCTTTTTATTATTCTCGCATTGTGGCCGATCCAAAGGATAAGAATACCGTGTATGGTTTAAATGTAAATTTTTATAAGTCAACGGATGGCGGGGTCACATTTAAAACAGAAATAAAAGTACCACACGGCGATAATCATGATTTATGGATTGACCCAACTGATCCAACACGTTTAGCTACCGCGAATGATGGTGGCGGTGCAGTTTCCGTAAATGGAGGCTTGACTTGGACCGATGAAGATTTTCCTACTGCACAATTATACCATATTATGGTGACCAAGGATTTCCCTTATCAAGTAGCCGGCGCACAGCAAGACAATACGACGATTGCTTTACCTAGCGAAGATTATAGACATAGGGCTGTAAGAAGTAATTCCACAAAACCTGGAATTGGCTTTGCATATGAAGTGGGAGGAGGAGAGAGTGGTTACATTGCGCAGGATCCAAAAAATCCAGATATATTTTATGCAGGTAGTCAAGGTGCATTATTAACGCGCATCAATAGAATGACTGGTCAAGTAAGAGATGTGCAAGTGTATCCAAGATTCTTTTCTGGAGAAGAGGCGAAGACCTTACCAGAAAGATGGCAGTGGACTTATCCAATTGTTTTTTCACCCGTAGATCCGAATATATTGTTTACTTGTTCTCAGCATGTTTGGAAAACAACGAACGAAGGACAGAGCTGGGAAAAAATTAGTCCAGACTTGACATATAACGATTCAACTACATTAGGTGTAAGTGGCGGTGTCATCACAAGAGACATGAATGGTCCTGAAATTTATGGAACTGTGTTTGCATTAGCGCCTTCATATCAGGATGTGAATATTATTTGGGCAGGATCCGATGATGGACTAATTCATATTACTAAAGATGGCGGTAAAAATTGGGAAAATATTACACCAAAAGATATGCCAAAGAATACGCGTGTAAGTATTATAGAGGCTTCTCATTTTAATGCAGGTACAGCATACATTGCAGCCAAGCGTTATCAAATGGATGACCGTACACCTTATATTTGGAAGACCAATGATTTTGGAAAAACTTGGACTAAAATAATTAATGGTATTCGTGCGGATGATTATGTGCATGCGGTAAGAGAAGACATTACGCGCGCAGGTTTATTATATGCAGGTACCGAGCACGGCGTTTGGATTTCATATAACGACGGTGCAAACTGGGAGTCATTAAGTTTAAATTTACCAGATGTGCAAGTTGCCGATTTACAAGTAACAGAAAAAGACTTAGTGATTGGAACGCACGGCAGGTCTATCTATGTATTGGATGATATTTCCCCTGTGAGATCAAAAGATGCAGGTATAAACCCAGGATTGCATTTGTTTAAACCTTATTATGCGGTGAGGACAGTGCAAAAAGCAGTCTTTCATTATTTTTTAGATGCGACAAAGAAAGATCTAAAAATTGAAATTTTAGATGCAAGCGGCAAACTAGTGACTACATTTATTGGCGAGTTACCAAAAGCGAAGAAAGAAAATGGAGAACCAGACGAAGATGAAGATGCCCGTAAGCCAAAGCCACCGACGATTAAAACTGGATTAAATGTATTTGAGTGGGACCTAAAATATCCAGCTGCAAGTAATTTTAAGGGGATGATTTTGTGGAGTGCACCTGTTTATACAGGACCGAATGCAGTACCAGGAAATTATCAGGTAAGAATGACTGCTGGTGGACAAGTGGCTACTGAAAATTTTGAAATTAAGATGGATCCAAGAGTAAATGATGTTACTATTGCAGATATGCAAGAGAAATTTAATTTATCTATTCAAATTAGAGACCAAGTGACTGTCGCTAACGATGCAGTCATTAAAATAAGGGCCATCAAAGAAAAATTAAATGAAGAAGCAAAGGCAAGTAAAAAAGGACTATCTAAATCTACAGTTACTTTCATTGCTGCTATTTCACAGATAGAAGAAAATTTATACCAGGTGCGTAATCAAAGCTCACAAGATCCTTTAAATTTTCCTATTAAATTAAATAACAAGCTTGCCTCTTTAATGCGTGTGGTAGAATCTGGCGATTATAAGCCTACTGCCGGATCTTACAAGGTATTCGAAGAGTTAAAAGCAGAATTGGCTATTGAGATTAATCAATTGAATAAGGTCTTAGCACAAGCAAAAATGTAAATTTATAAATAATGATTAGTTGGGATGTATTTGGCTATATAGGAACAATAATAATTTTGTATTCATTTGTTATTGAAAACATTTTCAAACTGCGGTTAATCAATTCAATTGGTTCTGTATTTTGGATATTGTATGGAATTGGCATTATAGCATGGCCAACAATTATTGTAAATAGTTGTATTTTATTAATACACACTTTTTGGTTTATAAAGCATAGAAAAGAATGGCTTCGCTAGTCCATAATCATAATTGCAGCTAACTGAGCTATTGAATCCCATAGATTTTGTAATCTAACGTTTTCATTTTCGGAATGCTGGTTATTATCATGGTTTACTAGACATAAATTAATGACTTTAGCATTAAGATGTTTCTCAAAAAGGTACAGTGGTAAACTACCTCCCGATGTAGGCTCTAAAATGAGTTGCTTATTAGTAGCGGATTGAACTGCTTTGATCACTTGCTGTGAAATTGGAAGATCTATTG
>Ga0222712_10001093_pt1 | contig 34760 bp, 39 predicted proteins | sample C33_657DmetaG_FD_165043 | JGI IMG/M metagenome (GOLD analysis project Ga0222712, IMG submission 165043) | Estuarine water microbial communities from San Francisco Bay, California, United States - C33_657D | ecosystem: Environmental > Aquatic > Marine > Unclassified | place: USA: California...
ACGCAATTAAAAGAAATAGGTTCTGAGCAAGGTGTTATTGAGATAAATCCTGAATGAGGGAATCTATAGTCATAACAATTTACACCGTCACTATAAAATCCTGCAGGAGCCTCAATAGTCATAGCTTCATCTACCCATAAATAACAATAATATAGTACAAGTTCTTCACAGTTACTATAATAAGTGGTAGTTATTTGTGTACAAGCATCTGTACAATCTACTGTACTATATCCTAAATCGTGAACAAAAGAGCAAGATGGACAAGTTTGTTGTGGTAATAAAACACAATCTACTTGTTCCCTTGAGATTACCCCATCTGAATAAAACCCATCAAGAGCACAAGTGGTTAATGCACTATCTGTAAATACAGCAGTAGCTGATTCAAGAGAGGGTGCATTTATGTAATATGATGAAGATACTGCCATATAATATATTTTATGTTGGTATTGTACAGTTACAGCAAACGTCAAATAAATCTACATCTGAGTAACAAAGTGTAACAGGAACTGATTTTCTAAAATCCCATATCAAATATAGATAATTTTCAAGTGTTGGCACAGTAAAATCTGCATAATTATATGAGCCACTACCTAAATTAGGTGTTGCAGTTGTTGCTAAACCTAACAAAGTTTCTATATCAATAGTGGTATTATTATATAGTGTATCTGAAACCAAGTACTTAAATTTGTCATTAGCAGGATCAAATACAAATGTATCTGTAGCAAATTTGTTTGAAATCAAACTCATCACGCTTCCTGCAGGAGGGAACCCTCCTGTACCAACAAAGTCTGTAGTTATATTATATCTTGATACAAGAGGATTAGTAGTCCCATCAGCAAAAATTACAAAACTTGATTGTAATGGAGAAACAAATTCTCCGCTAACAAATCTATATTGAGTATGAACAGTTTCTCCTGAATTGTAATCACTTGTCAAAACAATCTGTACTATATTTAAAGACTCAGCATTACAACAATCAGCAAGCACTTGCAATGTAATATCTCCGGTATAATTTATTGTAACAGTTGAAGTCTCTACTGATACATTATCTTTATTAAATGTCAATGTACCTGAAGTGTTTACAAATCCTGTTGTATTACTACTTCCGTCATAATCAACTATTATCTCAAATTCTGCTCCTTCAGATATAGCTATAACTTCATATGTAACATCAGTTAATCCTATTGTAGGACCTAGATCAACACAATATGATGTTTGTTTTACTTCTTCTGCTACAGTTGATAAATTAAATACTTGAGAAATACCACAGTTTATACACTGAGGGTTGGATGGTAATTGTATGTCATTAGTTGATAAAACATACTCATTCATATATGGATCAAATCCACCTAATTTTTGAGTACTAAATGAATTGTTGAAAGTATCTCTAAACCAAGTCCGCATATTCATTTCAGATATGACTTTTAATTGGTCATTTGAAACAGAATCGCCTCTTAATTGAAGAACTACACCACGCTTTACATCTGTAAAAAATCTATCGTATCCCCACTGAATATAACTCTCAGGGTTAAAACTAACTCCATATTTCTCAGTACGAGCAATTTGGGTTCCTAATACTTCAGGAACTGAGGTTACTGCACCACCACCTGTAGAATCAGATAATAAATTTTTACCTGTTAATACATATGATATTTTATCTTCTTGTAAAACAAGGACATCTGTTTGTCTTCCATCCATTATAAATATATCTCCAAACGATGTTTCTAAATTTTTGTAGTTTAATAATCCTAAATTAAATTCATTTAGCTTATTTATGTTTGACTCTGCATTATATACACCACTATAAGTAATGTCTGAGAATCTGTCAGTTGCTTTGTAATCTTGTTCTGATACACTTGTAACTCTATTACCAAAATTAAAAGACCTTCCTACAATTGAGTCACGAATCTTATAACTTTCTGCTCCATTGCCAAATGCAAAACAATTGAAAAACTTAGTGTCAACAATTGCAGGTGTACCCGTACCTATATTTTGGTTTTGGATATTACCCATATGATTACCATTTGTAATAGCAAATGACATTTCATTTTCAAAAAACACATCAGGTAAAGCATCAGATGGTTCTGTTTCAAATATTAAATTGTTTTCAGCACGAAATACTGTAATATTTGCATCAACATCAGAAGAGCGATTATTTGGATATCCTACACCCGTACAACTTCTTGTTCCGGTAATCATCAATTGTAATTGATTAGTCGATGTATTTCTATAAAATCTATAATAATTGGTTACAAGATCGGTTGGTATATCTCCTGCAACATTTGTAATTGTATTAATAAACTCATTTTCAGGAACAGTCTCCCCACAAGCTGCAGTTACTATGCAATCTTTTAAAATTTGTTCAATATCATCTCCCACCCACCAATCATACATATTGTCATAATTGTTAGAAACTGTTATTGTTTTCTCTAATGTACTTGATCTTTGTTCACAAGAACATCCTACTCCTCCACGATTTTGCTTAATACTTAAAATAACTCTACTTCCTGAAGGTACAGAATAATCTACCCAAGCAGATGTTACTGTATCATAATAATTCATTGGGTAGTATAAAATAGGAAATGTTCCCGGACCTATTAAACCTGCAGCAGCAGCTCTTTCGTGCCTTTTTCCCGGAGCAATAAGGGCTAGTTCATCCTGAACAATAGTAAAACTATTTGGATTAACTTTCATATAAACACCTGCAGGAATTGGTATAAAAACAGTAGGATCTAACTCACTTGGTATTTCAATAAAATTTGATGATTCTACAGTTTTATCTAAAACAGTTGTATAGACACAACTTGCAGTTGCTCCATTTGAATCTGCTTTTACAATAAGTCTATCTCCTTTTTCAACTTTTCTTGCATTCTCTCCTGCCAACAATAAATAAGCCTCATTAGTTAATGGGTCTTGAAAATATATACTACAATAAATTGTCTCATAATTTTCTTCATCAGGCTTGATAACAAACTTATATCTCTTTGCCCAAGCAGGAGGTAATTGAGTAGGTGGTATTGTTACTTGTATAGAGTTTTTATTAGCTGAAAATCCACAAGGAACGTGTTCAGTATTGTTTGGACTAACTAAAGCAGTTGTTGCTCTATTAAACTCATCCATATAAACTATACCAATCTCATAATCACGATTGCTATGCAAACTTTGTGGAGTAGCTATTTCTTGAAAAGTAGCATTTGAGTATAATACTCTATAATATTCATAAAAAGTTTGAGTTGGAGTTGTAACATTATCTACATATTTCATTGCAATAAACTGAAGCCCTATCACATTGCTTCCCGGACTTGTTATAATTGTAATAGGTTGACCAACTGCACTAATACCACTTGCAACTTTTATATATGCGTCTAAATTATTTGGAAGTAAACAGTTTACAGAATCAGTAAATGTTGTTCCTAAACAAGCATTAGGTACTGTTTGTATGTTTGCAGCAGTGCCTATTGCATTCTGAAACTCTATACTTGTAGCTAATTCATATACTGAATTATATGTTGTAGATAAAAAGAATCCAAAATTTAAAACAATTGAGTCTGTAACTTCAACAGGAAATGGTGTATCTCCCGTAAATTGAGAATGATCTATAGTTATATCTATATTAAAAGCAGAACCTGCTACTAAATTTTGACCCGATAAGTCAAATGTAACTGCAGAATCTGCAACAGTAACAGCTCCATCTATATTATAATTACTTGAAATTACTGAATCTACAATCTCTGAATTACCTATAGGAAGAGAAACTAATTCGGTTGTATATTCAAATTTAATAGGAGATCCAAATTCATCAACTAGATTGTAACCTTCTACATAATTACCATACATTAATCTATTGCCCATAATTGTTTGAGCTTTAGCATATCTAGGCACATTGTCATACAATCTCAATAATTCACTTTCAGCTAATATGGTAAAAATTTTGCTATTTGTAAATGTATATTGATAATCTGTATCATTGGCTAATCCTAAGTTTTTTTTATTTAATTTCTCAATAACTTTAATAATATTATTATTGGATTGTTTAAATAATAAATCCATACCAACTACAAGTGGACCACCTGAGTTATAAGTTACTATAACAGAATTGCAAAAATTAGTCATCCCCTCATTTAGAAAATTATCTGTACTAAAACTAAAAGGATTAGGAACAAATGCAGGTTGAGACCATTGTGATGTAGCACTGTATTCTCCATCAATATATAAATACCTATAAGCAAAACAAATAAACCTTGTATCTAAATAATTCTCTTGACCACTTGTTACAATAGGTTGAATAGTAGGAGACTCTGTAGGTGGTTTTTTAATAACAAGTAAAGATTCCGCACTAATTTGGTCTATATTGCTAATAGGATTAGGATAGTTCCTGCCTACATTTATAAATCTAGGAGCATTGTAATCATCTGTAAAAAATAATAATCCATTAATAATATTAACTCCTGTAATAAGATAACTTGGATTAAAATTTAAAGTTGTATTTAAATTACTTCCATCATTAATACTAATAACGTGATACGTTAATATGTTTGTAAATATATTAAAAGAAACAATTAAATCAAGCTTACCTGTAGCTCCAACACCAAAGTCATTATCGTGAACAAACCAATACAATGTTTCATTAGCACTATCTTCAATAGCACCAATACATCTTGCAGTTGCACTTAATGGCGTACCATCTATATATGTCAATGATGTAAGAGGTAAATTGCCTTTTGTATTTTCAATTACACCAACTTCAGAATTTTCGGTAGAACCCATTCTGATATTCATAGCATCGACATATTCACCTTCAGGAAGAAGACGTTGATCAACAACCTTATTCATTCTTCCTGCTATAAAGTTTCTTGTAAAATTTGCCATTTTATTTTATTTGCTTGTCCATTCCTCTCATATTCATTAAGAGTCTACCGGGATGGATATTACTAATTCTTATTTTTGCATTTCTAAGTAAAGCACTTTTTTCTTTACGAGCACGAGAAACAATATATTCTTGAACTCCTAATTTAGCGTTCAATATCTCATATTTAATAGATGCATATATGTATGCCTCAAATAACTTATTAACAGTAATCAAAGAGTTATCCCCTTGTTCCATACCATCAGATACATATTCAAGTATACAAGATTCACCTGACATTGACGAATCAAAATTAATAACCCCTGTCTTTCTTTCAATATTAAATGTAGGGTTAAAGTTTGCAGTCTCTGTATTTAAACCATATGCTGTGCCAATGTTGTAATCAAAATACCACATCCCATCATAGTTCCAACCTAACTGTCCATTAAATTGACTTCCCTGATTTAAATATATACTTTTCTTTATATGCGTTAATCTATCATAATCTATCTCAGAGTACTGAGGACTTAATGCATTTCCATATTGGTCAAATAAAATTCTACCTGTATTGTCTTGAAGGTAAGCTTTAGATGAAAGGGTTTGAATGTTCTCAGATAATGGACGTAACCAACCATTCTTATATAAAGATACACGCACCCAATTGACATAGTCGGAAGGTAATATGAATCTTAAATTGTCAGGAACCGTTAACTCTAATATCTTTATCTCCTTAAAAGCATCGTAATTTAATTCCTGAATAGCACGCTTTGCGTGGAACAATACCTTAAAACGCTCCTCATTATTTACTAATGAGTGGTTTCCTGAATACATTAACAAAAAGTTGTTGACAACATCTGTTAAACTAACGTATTGATATGAACCCCAATTTTTATCTTCAGGTACTACGCCACCATTCTCATAATATTCATATTGTGATATATATGCCATCTTTTAAATTTTTATTGTTGCATACTAAATGTAGGCTGTTCGTGTTGTTGTTGTGCCATACCGAATTGAGTAACTTCTGTTTCTCTAATTGACATACCACAATACTCAAGTATTTTAGTTACTAACTTATACTCATCTTCAGCAGGCAACTCAAAATCTTGGTAATCGGGTTGCGATTGATCAAAAACAGGCTCACCATTTGCCAAAGTAATATATGTCCATTTTGGTACTTTAGGATACCTAAAATAAGTTGCTTCTACTTGACCTTTATTGCTTATTGTAACAGGATAAAAAGTTAACTCTGTACCTTGTAATGCATAAACAGGGAACTCAACTGTTGGTTTAGTTAAATTAGAATTTACTAATAAAGAAAGTTTATTATTAATTACCTTTTCAGCCTGAACAACAGTAGCAGCAGAAACAATGGTATAAGCATTTCCTACTGCTAAAAATATATTTGAATCTAATAATAACGCTGTATTACTTAATACAGAGACCACTGTAGATACTAAACCTGTAGTTAAATTAGTTACAACATCTCCTGCAGCAATACCATATGTAGTAAATAATGCAGTTGAATCAACTAATTGTAAAGAAACTACACTTGTATTTGTACCTGTTTTAAGAATAACAGGCTTGCATTTAACATCTAACAACATATAAGTATCATATCCTGTAGTTGTTAATGTGGGCATTGAGAATTTATTAGCAGAAATTTTAGATAAATAATCTGTTCTTAAAAAATATTCTAAAACCTCTGCAATCGGTTGTTCAATATCAGCATAATCCACCCCTGATGCACGAGCATTTTCAGCATTTATAACCTTGTTATAACTACTAAAATACTCTTCATAAATCTCCATCTGTGAATTAGCTGCAAACAGATTGAAATCAGAAGGAGATATATATCCATAATTGTTCTTATTAAGAACGGATAATACACTATTTCTTACTCCATTTATCATTAGTTCTTTTTTTACAAATATACATAAAAAAAAGAGGACACAATTAGTGCCCCCTTCTTTCTTATTTAATCAAACAAAAACTAAGATATTTACTAACCTAAAGATGATTCGAGCATCTTTAGAGAGTCAAGACCTTCATCGCTTTGCAAGAAATGGGCAACCATATCATATGGGTCTTCCCCAAATGGTACAGATAACATTTTTTTCTTATTAGTAGTGGTATTAAACCATACTTCTTTTTCTGAATTTCTTAGTATTAATAGTTTATTTTCAAAAAATAAACGAACTTTTGCTTGGAATTTTAATTCAGGGTCATTTAATACATTCAAAAATTCTCTAGGATTTGTTTTTGCGTATACTAAAATGTCTCTTTTTAACTCAGCAGTTGATACTGTAGAGGGGTCTTTTCCAAATAAAACTCTTGTTAAAGTCTCAATTTGGTCAAGTGTAAGCTGACGAGCTTCAACCAATGCATCAACCTCTATATTTAAATCCTCAACTTCTGCACTTGCATCTTTTTCTTTGTCTACCTCAATAAAAATATTGCCATTTAATGGATGGTAGTGTAGGAATTGCTGTAAAACCGGGTTTGTTCTTGGGACCCTTAAAAACCCATCCTCAAAAATAATCGGCTCAATAATAGCATTACCATCTTGTTCATCCTCAAAAGGAGACTTTTGGTTTACTGAATATCTTAAAGCACGGTTTTGATTATTCTTTTCGTCAAACCACATTAAAGGAAAACGAGGATGATTCCTAGAAGCTAATGTGTATGAAAGTGGATTGCCCACTTTTAATTTGTATACTTTATCTGCAATTATTATAGTCTTTGCCATTTTATTTTATTTAATTTAATTTAAGTTAAAAAGGAGAGTGTCTTTAAAGACACCCTCCATATTTGGTTTTTCTTTAATACTATCCGTAACGGAACAATACAAAGTTATTTGCTCCAAGAGTACATACGCAACGCTCAGAAAGGAAGTTAACCTCCATTGCATCCAAGTCGCTAGTAGCAGCACCACCGGCAGAACCTGTAATCCAAGTTTTGTATCTACGATCTTCAGCTTCAGAAGCACGGTAACGAACGTGTAAGAACGGACGCTTAGCGTTTTTGCCCATAATTTGGTCATAAACTGAAGTAGAACCTGCAGGAACCATTAAACCTGTAATAGTACCGGTTGCAGTTGCAGCAGTAGTATTTAGACCACCACGCATTGTTGGATCGTTCAAGTATTTCCAATCAGATTTGTAGAAATCATAACCTCTACGGAATCCTGTGAAACCTAAGTTTAACGCCATATCTACATCATTGTCAAAAAGACCATAAGATGCAGCACCTGCAGCGTTAACTCCGTTATAACCGTTCAATGTAGCTAACATATTGTCAATGTCAAAACTCAATCCACGATTAACAAATACTACGTTTTCTTCGATAGCACCTTGCTTATCCAAACGAGAAACGATAGAATCCCAATCAGAAAGACTTGTTGGAGTACCACCACCCCATACGTTACCACGATTGTTTACTACGTAGAAGATACCTTCAGAACCAATGTATCCTGCAGTTGCAGCACCGGAAGAAGATGCAGCAGGAACTGCTTCAATCATAGAAGTTTCTAGGTAATCTTCAAAACGAAGACGAGTTTCGTGCTCTGATTTCAAATACCACAAGTATCCTGTAGCACCGTTCTCAGTAGTAACTTCAACCCAACCAATTTGAGCCATATCAGAACCATTAACCGCATACTTATCTTTAATGATAATAGGGTTATTGCTGTAGATATCATCTTCTGATTCTAGAGAACCAACCATTCCGTTAGTTCCTTTTTTAAACTCAGAACCGTAAATGAATACAGTACATTGAGTAGAAACAGCAAATGCTTGACCTGCAGTCTCATAGTAAGCTACAGTGAAAGTTGTTGCTGAACCTACTGCAGTTACAATAGCTTTGTTGAAAACACCTGATGTATTGTTTTGAATCATCAAAGTTTGTCCAACACGGATAGCGATGTAAGTTACACCACTGTCAGCTACAGTAAAAGTTGCTGTTGCAGAACCTGCTGCTGCTGCTGAAGTACAGTTGGTATACTTAATGTGTAAACGTCCTTGTTCTGCCCATTTAATTTGGTCAGAGTTAGACGGCATCTCTGCTCCTACCATACGTAAGAAAGATGCGATTGTTCTGTTACCATAACGCTCAAATTCTTTCTCATAAGTATCAGGTAGATACTGATTCAAAAAGTTGAAGTTGGTAATGTAGTTTGTTTGTAATGCTACCTGTTCTGCTGACGGTTGCAGGGCGTAGGTAGGATTGTTTAATAATGCACTTGCCATTTTTTTTAATTTTTAAATGTTTTTAAATCTTTTTTATACTGCGAATTCTCAGGTTTTTACCTGAATCAGGATTTATCGCTTTTACCTGCATACCTTCTGATGTCTTGCTAACTTCAGGTGCTCTTCTCTCTGACATATTGATGTTTTTGGTTTTACGCATAACATCTTCAGTAGCATCAGATAACCCTTGTTCATAAAAAAACTTAGCAAACCTATCAGGGTTCATTGCTATAGACAATGATCTGTGATATCCTACAGCATCTTTAATTAAACCTTGCTCATCCAAATACTTGTTTATAAAGTTCTGAGGAGTCGATTGGTTCTTTTTTAACTCTGAGGCATCTCCGGGAGCAAACGTAATTTTTTTGTTATTGACATTGAACTCAAAACCTTTGAACTCATTTCCAAAAACATCATCTGTCTTTTGGTTAAACCATTGACGTTTACGATTGTTCTCTTCTTCTATTGTCTTTGCTTGTTGGGTATACTGCTTATAACTTTGATATATTTCTTTCTCATCATCGGAAATAAATGCCTGACTTGACTCAAGGGGCACTTTGTATTTCTCTTTTTGAGAATTGAAGTATTTTTTAGCCTCAGCAATAACTTTCTTTTTGGCGATTTTAACTTTCTTTACAGTTAATTCATCGTCAATATCTTCATCAAATCTGTAATCCTCCATTAATGTATCTATATCATTACTGTCAAGACCTTCTTGTGTAGATATAAGATAATCTTTAAGGAGTTGTTCAGAATCTATTGAATCATAATCCTTGTTCAATTTAAGAAAATCCTCAAATCCCCTACCTGTTTCTTTTTTATATTTCATATAAGCAGAAACATCTTCAGGCAATTGCTCATTTTCTTTACGTTCAGCCATCAACTCATCAAATGAGTTAATTTGTTTATTGTATCTTTTTCCAATATATGAAAGAACGTCCGCTTCCTTTAACTCCAAATCTGAATTTTGTACAGTGTCGTGTACAACATTTTCAGGTATTTGCAAATCTTCTTGTTCATTGCTTAACGATTGCTCGTGTTTTTCGAGTAACTGTGTTTCAACTTCTTGAACGCTTTTCGGTTCAATTACATCTAATGATCTAACTTTTAATAATTCCATTTGATTTGATTTTATTTATACAAAAATATATAAAAAATTTGATATTTTTATCTAGGCGAAAATTCTGCTAGATCAAACCCATCTAAACTATCCTCATTTGATTCAAAACTCATTGGAGGAAGATTGTTTTTTCTTTGATTAATTAACTTAGATTGCTCAGTATTTTGTTGGCTAATTCTTTTTGCCTTAGCATCTTCTTTCTTTTGCTCTCTTTCAGTTAGATTATTAATCTCCATTCCGTGCATTTGTTGACTATATTGGAACTCTTCAGCCATTAATTGAGATTTTAACTCAGCTTCTTTTTGCATTTTTTCCATTTCAAATGCAATCTCAGCTTGTTTAATCTGCATCTTAGACCTAGTCTCCATATCAATTTTTTGCATTGCCATTTGACCTGCCATTTCTTGAGACTTCAATTGTTGTTGAGCAATCATAGCTTGCTTTTGCATAGCCATCTTCTCCTCACGTTCTTGAGTCTTAATGCGTTTCATCTTTAATAATTGATTAGCAAGTTTAAGATTCCTTATCTCACGTATATCAATTGCATCTTCAAGATTAATATCACCTTTAGCTAATGCCATTTGAATATTAGCTTCAAGCTGTGCTTTTTGTTCTTCATCAGGAGAAATCTCAATAAATATACCAAAATCATAAATATAAAGGTCTTTAATGTCATCTAATATAGAGACATTGTATTTACCAATTTGATTTGTAAATTCATCTTTAAAGTCAGCGTATTGTAAAATATCACCAACCCTATAAGTTAATGCTTCTGCTAATGAACGATATATATACAAAGAACCATCAAGTATATGTCTTGTAGCTGTATTTGAGTTTAATGCTGCTAGTTTTTGTAAACCAACCAATGAATTAGGGTCAGGATTAGAACCATCTCTTGCTTCATTAAGACCGGTCACAGACCTAATCATATCCACATAATGGTTCATATTTGTAATAAGCATTTGAGTTTTGCCTGCTCCTGAGTTAGAGTTTAACTGAGTAATAGGAACTCTTGCATTATTAAAGTCACCATCTTGAGTAAAGCTTCTACCAATTACACTACCTGTTTGAAAATATAATCTTAAAGCATCTTCAGGATTGTAAGCATTACCTGTTCCTAAATCAATTTCACTTAATCCATCTGCATCTATAAATACACCATCAGGAACTGTACGTGCAATAACTTGTTGTAATTTTAAATGTGTTATTTGAATTAAATCAGCAAATGGTATCATCCTTCTGCATAATGATTCAATTACTCCTTTGTACATACGTGGAGCACAAGCAACATAGTTTGGTAGTGCGTGCTGAGTAGATGAACTTGGACGAACCATATTTTCAGATAACCTCCATTGTAATAGCATATTTGTACCCATTACCATTATACCCTCATACCAAACATCAATTGTTTTCTCTATCTTCTCAAAATTACCTTCCTCCATTTTTTCAGCAGGAGGATTAAATGTATCATCTTTTTCAATAATGCGTGAACCACCACCTTCAAGATTTTTCTTTTTATAAACTACTTTTTTACTTGTTTTATAGTTGAAATATAAAAGTGTACAAGTGTCTCTATAAAACATACTGTTCTCATAAAACTGAGCAACATTATAATAATCATACCAAGATTGGCTGTATTGTGTAATTTCTTGTAAATCTTCTTTAGTTAAAGATTGGTCAATTTTCATTAACTCAATTATTGGAACTGTTTTAATTTCACCCCAATAAAAACAATCTTTAAAGAATGGATCCTCAGTATAACTGTAAACAACATTAGCAGGATCTACATATGAAACCTTAACACCTGCACCTTGTAAAAACTCGTGCTTTGCAATTCCTAAACCAACAACTGTAATATCGTAATCAATTCTTTTACGAATATCATCATAATGATTTGCGTCAAATATTGTATTAATAGCTTCTTCTTCTGCAATCTCAATAGCAGGTTTATAATTCAATTGCATATACAATGACAACTCCTCATCCGTTTCAGGTAATTTATCAGGATCCATCACAAATGGATTTACTCCTGTCATTTCCTGAATTTTAGTTAGAATAGGTTTACCTGCCATTTGAGTTTCAATCATATCTTGATATCTACTTCTTTTAGATTGAGACATCGCATCTTGTGCATAAGCCTTTACTTTAAAAAGTCTATCAGACATACCATTGACAACAATGTCAATAAATTTAGGAATAATAGGAACAGGGGTCCAATCTAAATTTAAATAAGACAAGTCTCCATCAATCGCTAATTCATTTTTATATTTAGCAATTGACTGTTCGCCACGTGCGTACAATCTTACTCTACGAAAGTCTCTCCATTGACTATAATACCTACAAGAACTTCCGTCCTTACGAAACCACTCCCATTGTATGCTCTGACCCACTTGCAATCCAAATTCTTTAGATGCCTTTTCTGCATCTGTAATTAATTGACTTGGAAATGAAACTGCGTTAACTTGTATTGCTATGTTTTTCATACTTTATATATGTTTCCAAGTTTTTTTATTAATAATTGCTAATATAGCTCCTTTAGATACATTAAACATTTTTGCTATTTTATATGAACTAATTTTTTCTATATGTAATTTTCTTATTTCAAATACGTTTTCATTTGTTAGTTTAGAAGATTTGTTATCTTCTCCTTTTTTAGAAGAACTGCTCATTTTATTTTTTGTATCTTCAGATGCTTTAATGCCATATTTTGAATTTTTTTCTCCTAAAGCACTTTCAGACATTTTCTTTTTTGTTTCTTCAGATCTTTTTCTTCCTTTATGAAACTCTGATGTTCTTTGTTTTTGCCATTCAGATATGGTTTTTCCTTTATTAGGTTCTCCCATTTTTCTTTTTGCCTCCTCCGTATGTAGAATCCCTAAAACACCATCTCCACCTAAAGTCAAATTACATAATATACCCCCATCTTGTTTTCTTTTATATAATGCAATAAATTCTTTTTCTTTAATTTTTGCATATTCATAATCTATATCATCAAACAAAATTTCTACTTCATAATCAGTTTTGTCAACTATTGATTTCCAATGTGCATTTCTATGTGTTTTAGAATATGCTCTTTTAGTATTTAATCCAATGCCAATATAAAATGGCATTTCAATATCCTTTCTTATATGCCTGTATAAACACGCCATTATTTAATCAATTGACTTGTTGTACCATCATTTGTATACTTGGCGAAGTTAATAATTAATTTTGATTCTTTTTTCTCCGGCATATACATATGTTTTTGATTTGCCATTATGCATAAACCTGAACTAATGGAGGCATCAAACTTTGTTCTGTCATTAATGTCAAATTTTGCCCAATCCTCAAGGGTCCTTGTAAATGACATTGTACCCATTTCTTCAGGATCTCTGTACTTTGCTTCCAAATCCATCCCCACAAATTTCTCAATATATGACTCAATAGCTGATGCGTGTGCTTGTTTTACGTCTTCAGAAGAGTTAGGTATACCACCAAGTTCACGCTCAGTCTTTGACAATTTCATTAACTGCTTGTCAGGACGGTTTAAACTGTATCCCCTATAGCCTCTATTTTTAATATGGTATAATAGTCTTGGTTTGTTATTCTCTACAAGTATTGGCATACCGTAAAATACAATTGCCATCAATACTTCCTCAAAGAATATCTCTGCTGTCTGAGGACGAGCAATATACTCTAGGAAAAACTGATTAACAGGAGCATCGTCCATATGAAACTTAGTCATACCGTGTAGTGCTCCGTTAGACCCACGACCCCCTACCACTGCTGAGATATCGTAGGAGTCACAACCAAATGATCCAAGATGCTCGTTGCCGGGATACTTAATACCATTTCTTATATGAACATTATTTTGCATATGCTTGGGTGGAGCCCAACTAATATTAAATCTACCCCTTTGTTCAGGAGTCCATATAACTTGCGTATCTTTTATACCATCTTTCCACGAGAATGACCCACGAGTAAGATAATGATCCTTAATCATTGAGTCGTTATAGTCAATCTGCTGATATATCTTAGTTAAATTAAATAAAGCTTGTTTGCTCTCATCTCTGAATGCGTGTGACTCAGTACGTGGGAACTGACGATAAAACTCATTGAGTGCATCAGCGTCACTCTTTAATGACTCAACCTCAGCCTCCCAATAGTCAATAGCTCCGTTTTTAATCAATCCCCCGTCTACACCCATTACAGGTTCAGCAGGTTTTTGAAATACCGGATGACCATACCGGTCAATAAAACCTTCCATATTCCATTCCATTGGAATGAACAAAGCATACAGTCCACTTTTGGTTTGACCATTTGCATTACGGTTAGCTACCCTTGAGTCCTCATAAATGTCTTTATAGTTTTGTCCTCCTCTACTTAATGCATTTGATGTTGACCCCATCATACACTTACCAATAATCTTGCTACCTAAACGTAAACAAGTTTTGGTTACACGCCAATTCTCTTTGATGTTTACAGGCTTGGTCCACTTTGCACTATTCATACTAATGGTAAAGTCTGAAAGAATTAACTTTCTCTCATCGTCATTATCTGCATCTACCTGTATTCCAACGTAATCTCCTTTATCAAGATACTCAACTAATACCTTATTTCTTCTGCCTCTTGTTAATGGAGTATAATCTTCAAAAGATTTCTTTTTTGTTATTATAGGTATCCTTGCAAGGTCTCCTGATAAACTAACTGAATATGATGTTGTATTAAAATTAGTAGTAGCTTCAGCTATATTGCTACAACTTATGCCACAAGACAATGCAATTATTCTAATAGATTCTATGATATGTTTCTTACTCATACCTATTTCTATGTTACCCTTTTTTTTATCGCTATAACCATCAGAGTCAATAAGTCCTGCTAATAACTGAAGCCTTGATTCAATTGAAGATTTCATATAGCTATCAGGAACGTGTTTATTATTATAAACACCTATGTCTCTTAATGATTGATTGATACCTTTAAATGCAAACTCAACAATTTTAGGAGAATCAGATTTTTTAAGTTCAAATGGAATATTTTTCATTTGAGCAATCATACCAAGATAATGGAGTAATTCAGGCTCTTCTTCTTTATTTACCAATATAGTAAAACGTTCTTTTCTACCATCACCTAACCATAAACCAAGTAAATATGGAGGTATCCCTTCAAATTTATCAGACATTTCTATACCTTTTGATACAACTCTTGTCAAATGTTGTTTTACAAAAGATGATTTACCTAAATATTCTTTAGGTGTCATTATAATTTCTTCGTGCCTTTTATTTTTATTTCTTGAGTTAAACACATATCTGTTAAATACCAATCTATGGTTTTCTGTTACAATATAATCTTGACCGTATGGTTGTTTAACTAAATATCTATCAGTTTCACCTGATACCTTTTTCATTACAGTTTTTATTTTGCCACCTTCAATCATTACTTTGTCGCCAATATTAATATCCTTAATAGGCTTAAACTCAAAGTTTTCAGTAAGTATTAGTGTATCAGGAGCATAGCACTCATCGTGAGCTAAAAACAACAACTTCTCTCCATCATAGGAGTTGTCTTCTGTATTCTTCCAATCTATTGAAGTATCAAGACCATCCACGTCATTATCGTTGGTCTCATACATATTCTTTTTTGTAATCTTTGCTGCAGGAACCCGGTACGCCAACTCAGTCTTTGGTTTGTCCATACCATCCATAATAGGCTTAAAGAAAAAAGGTAGCCTACTATTAATAGGAACTACCTTGTCTGTAAACATCTTTTTAGCATCAGCACCCGTCTTAGACAAGATACCTATACGTGCGTCACGTGCGAGGGTACCTATATTGACACACTCTGAGGATGACATAAACGAGAAGCCTGAACGCCTAATCTTTAAGTATATCATACCAAACGATCTAGGATCAGCACGGCAAGCTTCCCAAAATATCCAATAGATTCTATTAGCTTCACGGAAATCAGGGTAGCCTACGTCAATACTAGACCACTGAAGGTACATATAATGAGAACCTGTAATGTATGTTTTAACACCGTTGTTAGTAAACCAAAATCCCTGCTCTCTTTTATCAAACTCTTGCTCAATATAATCTACCCACCTATCTTTAAATTCTTTTGGTTTATCGTTCCACTGAAATATGGATTGTATTTTAAATAACTCACGAGGTAAGTCTTGACGCTCCCAATACTGTTCAGCTTTTGACGGGTGTCTCTGAAAGCATTTATCAGGCGTAGCAGGCAGGGCAATCTTTAATCCTGATATGTCAACTACTTGACCTATTTGACCCGTCTTTGAGATTACTACTACGTCATATTGGTCATTATACCCATATATCCACGACCTCACTCTATTTTTATTAGAGATGACGGCTGCCGGTATGTGGTTATCGACTATACGACATAAACTATTGCTTTGACCTTCTTTCTGCAAATCCTTGTTTTGTATCTGTTTTACTTATCCCTTTGTCTATTGACTCAAGGTTTTCTTTTTCCGCTTCTATTCTACTCAGTATCTCAAATGCATCAAAAATGGCTAACTTTTTAGCTGCTGCAGCATTTTTCATTTTATCTGCAGACACGTCAGTATCTGATTCAGTATTAATAATATCTTCTTCAGCTACCTTTATAAGATGACTAACTGCTTTATATCCTGCCTCAATAATTCTTAGTTTTATTTCTTTGGTATCTCTCATTGCTTATCTTTTAAAAAGATTACTTGCACTAATCTTGCACTTTCATCCTGTCCAAAATTCTCTAATATATTTCTTGAATGAGGAGCATCTGAACTAAACGCTATCATCCGATTAAACTTAGAGTGTATAGTGACCAATGGTTTATTGTTGTCATCATAAATTGTAGTCCCATCATTTTCAGGAGCGTTCTCGTTTAAATACAAGATACAAGTAATATCCCCCATCATCTCATCAGTTTGGATAAAGTTAGGTTCTACTTGATTGAGTGGTGACTTGCGTATGAAGTTAACATTTACTTTGTACCCATTGAATAGATCGGTAACGTACCTTGCAAACTCATCGTAGTTGTCTCTTGACTGAATGTTCCGGAATGTGTTACTACCGTCTGCCACGTCTTTAAATTCGTGATTGTGTATATCAAATACATACTCTTTGGGGTCTTTAATAACGTCATCAAATGTGATTAGATTCATAGTTTAATTGTTATTTGGTGGTCATACATTCTATATAACTTCTCATCATCAACAGTAAACTCATACTCACTATCAGGGGAGAAACATACCATATCTCCTGCTTTTATGCCACGATCAATTAAGTACTTATTTGAGTACTTCATTATACCCATCAAGGGTTCTTCTGAGAATGGCTTCTTTATATAACTTTCAGTTGCAGCAATAGGCTTTACAAAACAATACTTATCATAAGAGTTCCACGTGGAACCTTGTTTGTACATAAAAAATTGGTCAGTTTCAATAAAGAATATGTCATCCCTAAAGAAACTTTTACCACTCTTTTGCCTACCCCTTACATCATTATAAAACTTAAAAGCATTGTGGTGTACAAGTAATGTATCACCCTGTTGAATAGGACCTTTGTAACCCAATGGAACTTCTACAACTTCAGCAAATCTATTAGAAAACTTATGGTCTTCCTCAGAAGTACTAACAATAAAGTCAATTCCTCCTATATTTTTTGTGTTGTCGTATCTTTTTCCATTCATTGGTTTGACAATGAAATAGAATGGAGACCTCATTATATATTTATATTATATTCGATTGAAATAGGTATAGTAGAGGTAAACTCTTTCCAAAGCACAATCTCTGACTTTTCATTGATAATGAAAATTTGAACAGAGTGCTTTTCAGAGTTAACTCTAATTAAATGGATTTCGTGAGAATCTCCAAGTATTTTTTGACCTACAAGGTAGTGCATAGCACCACCTTTATAGTCAGGACCTATAGAGATTTTACGTATATCCATTAGTCAGCATCTTTTACTAAGTAATCGTATAGAAACACAATTGACTGATTGTCTAATCCTCTTGTGTAGATTACAAAATCATTTTCATCAATATTGTTAAACCCTTCTACTTCGTACTCAGTATTGGTTAGTTCGTTTAATGAAGCAACAATTTTTGTTTGGATTTCCGGGTCTTTATCAGTCCAATCGTAGTATCCCATACCATCCTTTTGAGATTGTTCTACTTCAAAAACCTTAAACAATTCTGTTTGTTCTTCTTGAAACTTTTTGGTAATGGTCTCAATTTTACGCATTAACCTGATCCCTGAAAGGGTAGTAGAAGGATTTCTGAGGTCCTTGTCATTTTTGCATTTGCTAATGAGATTAGCCACTGCATTTAGTTCTGTTACTTTGTACTTTTTTGTCATTTGATTAGATTTTAGTTAATGTAAAAGTAATAAAAATAATTTAAACTACACAGTTTCTTCAATAACTAATGGCGGTGTGTCAGTTACAGGTGGCACATAATCCCCTGTTATGGTTAAATTTAGTTCTATAGCTGCGTAGTCCCACGCATACTCATCGTCATTTCCCCATCCTGCATAAGCTTCTCCACTCATTGTAAGGTTACCTTGACTTACTTGTGCAAGACTATCATCTAGTAATGAGTAGTAGAATGATGCTGATGAACCTAATGTTCCACCTATTGGGTATAGGTTAAAGATTGTTGCCTCTACTGATTTTCCATTTGTCCAAGTTTGGATTGGTGAAATTGTCTTCATTTTTTATTTGTTTATTTGTAATTATTGACTAAATGCTGCTGACATACTTAATGCCATTACTAGAGTTGTGATTGTTTTTTTCATATTTGATTTATTTGTTTTCTAATGTTTCAATTCTTTTAATTAATGCTTCGTTTTTAGCTGATAGTTCTTGAATAGCTTTTAACATTGGAGTAATTAGTCTTGAATATTCAATACCAATCATTTCTTTAGTTCCATCTTTTTTGTCATTATAGTTAATTAAAAATTCAGCTATTGGCTCAGTATCTTCAGCAATTAAACCATAATTTACTTCTTTATAAATATTTTCAGTATAATTACCTGTGGAATCTTTTTTACGATAATTAAAAGTCACAGGATTTAATTTATATAACCAATCTACTTTTAACACATTTTCAATATTCTTTTTTGATGCTCTAATTGAAGAAACACCCCCTATACCAAAGTCGCTATTACCAATAAATAATGTTCTTGTAGTTCCTGAAGTATTAGTATTAAAAACCTCATTATTCATTGTTATGCCACCATTAGCTTTTATACGCATTCTTTCTGTACCACCTGTACTTGTTCCATCACTACCATTTGTTAAAAATCTAATGTCACCTTTATACCAAGTAGTGGGGTCAGTTGCAAATTGAATAGATGCAAAACTTGAAGTGGCTATACCTGTTCCATAATTTCTTACTTGAGAAGTGATGCTACCTATTACGGTATTTGCTACACCATCACCCCCTGTATTATACATCATTTGTGTACCTGCTAATGTCAAAGTTTGTAATGGACTTGTAGTTCCTATTCCTACATTGCCACCACTTGTAATACGCATTCTTTCTGCACCATTTATATAAAAATTAAAATTATCTGATTGATTTCTTAAATAAGATGACATTGTGCTGTTCTCAAATCTTATTTCAACTGCTGAAGCAGAGTATAAATGTAATTTTTCACTTGGACTTGCAGTTCCTATTCCTACATTGCCATTATTTTTTATTACTAAAGCATCCCCTACAGAATAGGTATTAAAATTATAATCTACAGAAGTAGAAGTTCCATTAATAACTAATGTTCCATCTCCTCCTGCTGCATTCTGAAATCTTATTGCTCCACCAGTTGAACCTGCTTGTACAATTAATGCACGTCCTGTTGCCCCTGCCGTTCCAAATGTACTTCCATTTGCTTGAGATGTAACTGTACTAGAGAATGTAGCTGCTCCTGTAGAGGCTAGGGTAAGTCTTGTAGCACTATTGGTATTTAAGTAAAGTGCTTTCGTAGCAACATCCATTACTATAGAAGCATTGTTTCTACCACCATCAGAATATAAAGCTAATCCTTCACTTCCACCTTGAACATAAAGATTGTTATTTGTAGAATGATATAAAATACCGTTTGTTGAGACTGTTGAAATAGCTTGACCTAATGCAAGACTACTAGAGAATGTAGCTGCTCCTGTAGAGGCTATTTTAAACCAATCTTTTAAATCAGAAGTTATTGTATATCCAGCAAAAGTCGGAGAGTATAAATATGCTCCTAAATCAGTATTAAATCCGTATCGTGCTTTTTCAACGCCATTTAATTTGACTGAATATCCTCCATTAAAAACAGTTGAAGAAGTATTAGCAACAAATGCAGTTGTTCCATCGGTAGTTGCATTTACACTACTACTAAAACTTGCACTTGTTCCACCCAAAGCACCTGTAAGTGTACCACCTGTTAATGGTAGATATCCACTCAATGCTGATGTTAAAGCTAATGTACCTGTAGCACTAGGAAGAGTATAAGTATACGTACCATTAGATAGTGTTGAACTGAATGTAACATTTTTATTAAATGTAAACCCACCTCCAGCAATATCATTAAAAAAAGTTAAATTAGTACCGTCGTGTTGAATATAACCCCACCTAGTACCACCACCTGTATTTGAAAATCTGATATAAGATTGTTGTCTATAATCTGTATAAGTGCCTGTTAATATTAAATTTCCTGAAACACTTGCAATTCCTACAACACTAAGTGCAGTAGGAGCAGCAGAAGTAATTGATAATGATCCTGTCAATGCTCCTCCTGTCAATGGTAAATAACCACTTAAGTCTGTACTATAATTAGGTATATTTAAAACATTGGCAATAAAAGTAGCAGCACCACTTGTTCCTGTAGTAGTTAATGTAATTGTACCTTGCTTACCGTTGAATGTATTCCAATCTGTTGAAGAAAGGTATCCATTACTTGCAGTGCCGGATTGGTTAATGCTTATATTTCCTGTAGTATTGTTATATACAATAGGAGATGTGCCATTTAATGATGCTAGTGTTATAAAGTTAGCACCATTGGTTAACTGACTTGTATTAGTTGGTATAGTAATAACACCTGTAGTACTATTATAAGCACCACTACCTGCAACAAAACTTAATGCAGCACGTGCTCTACTATTTAAAAAATATAAATTTGTAGTTCCTTCAGGTATGTTATCAGTCGTTAAACTAACAGCTCCTGTTTGTCCATTTACACTTACTACAGCATCTGTGTTATCTACTTGTTGCCAAGCTGTTCCATCAAATATTGCCCAATCCCCTACAAACCAATCTGTGATTCCATCAAGATTAGTTGTACCTGCTACTGAAACAATGTAATAGTAACCTTTTACCCCAACACCACTTGTTAATGCAGGTGTATTTGTATTTGCATTCCAAGTGCCTTGATATATTGTTCCACCAATTAATCCATTAACTTGATTCTGTAATTTACCAAATCCTGTAAGTATTGAATCGGTATCAACTACTGTACCACCTGTAATATTAATTCCTGTAAGTACTTTACCTGTTACTGATGCATTGTTTAATGTAACAGTAGTGGCTCCCGGACCTGTACCTGTTGCCTCACCCGTAAGTGAAGTAATGTAGTTTCCGGATGCTTGCTTATTATTAAAAGTAGTCCAATCAGTTGAACTCAAGTATCCATTTTGACTACCACTTGATTGTTGTATTGTAATGTTTGGAGTGTTTCCTCCACTTGAAGCTAAAGGAGAACTTGCAGTAACTGCAGTAACTGTTCCTGTAGTAATAACTTGTGTAGACAAAACTCCTGAAGAATCTGCTATCACCATCCTATTACCTGAACCTGCTAAATTGCCTAAAGTAACAACTCCTGTATTACGAAAAGTTCCATCAACATCCAATTGATAAGATGGATTTATTTGTTTAATTCCAACATTCCCACCTGATTTTAAAGTCATTACAGGATATCCTATATTTGACTCATTAAAATGAATGTCATTATTATAAGAAGAAAAATCCCATAATTTATTAGATGAAGATGTGTTCTGAAATATTAATCCACCATTTGTATTAGAAGTGTTCATTAATATAGAACCATTGTAATTGCCAACTTGTAATGCTCCAAATGATCCTGCTGTAGTACTAATACTTACTGCATTTCCATTATCCTTTATATTACTATCTCCTATTGTTGTACTAGAATTAAATTTAGCTACTGTATTATTGGTCCCACTTAAAGCATCAGCCTTATTGTTAAATGTTGTCCAATCTGTAGTTGATAATGCTCCTCTATTTGTTGCAGATGCAGTAGGTAAATTAAATGTATGTGTAGCAGTAGCTGAATTAATTGCAAAATCAGTGCCTGCTGTTCCTGTTGCAAAGTATTGTACTTGTGCAGTTAATCCATTTAATGCAGATATTCCTGTTGAAAATGTAGTTATAACTTGACATAAATGCGTTCCTTGTGTATGTAATGTAATGGTTCTACCACTATGTGCTACATATACTCTTATTGCTAATCTATCTGTTATTGTAAGTGTTGTTTGAGGAACTGCTAATGCTGTTACATATAAATCAATAGATGTACCTCCTGTAATTCCTTCAGGAGTAGCTGAGTTGTCTGCTATTAAAGTAAGTACAACCCCATCATATTTATACAATTCAACATAATAACTAGGAGTACCTCCACTTGAAGACGCACTAAAAAATAATTCAAAATTCCAATTACCTCCGGGTATCTGTAATAAAGCAGGGTCTCCTGCATCTGTAACAAAGTTTGCTATATAACCATCTGCACTAATATTAAAGTCTACATTTGTACCAACAACTGCAGTTCTGCTCATCTCCTCATAAGGATTACCTCCTATTGTTCCTTGACTTGTACCTCCATTTAAATAATAAGATACTGAACTACCACCACCACCACTTGCCGGAAAAGTAGCTAACTGACCATCACCTCTTATATATTGTGAAGCAGTACCTGCACCCGTTACTCCAATTGTACCATTACTTACAAGTGGACTATTAGATACACTAAATGCAGATGGCATACTAAGTCCTACTGACGTAAGTCCTGTGTTTGCATCTGACCAAGTAGCAGTAATTGTTCCTCCATCCTGTTGGTTAAGAGTAAGCGTTTTAACGCTTGTTCCTGTAACTGCAGCACTTATAATTGAATTGTCATATGCAATATCCCAATTAGATGAGTTATCAGTAATATAACTTATAACGCCTGTAGTTGATTTAACTAATCCTGTACCACTTAATGCATTTTGTTTGCTATTAAATGTTGACCAATCTGTACTACTTAAATATCCATTTTGAGAAGAATTGGCTGATTGAATAGAAAATACACCCGAAATATTATTATATGCCAATGGTGTAGTTGCACTTACTGAATTCCTTGCACGTGTATCTGTATAGTAAAGATTTGTAATTCCTTCACTAATATTATCAGTTGTTAAACTAACTGCACCTGTTTGACCATTAACTGATGTAACTAAATCAGTATTGTCAATTTTGTTCCACGTGGAACCGTTGAATATCGCCCAATCTCCCACTTGCCAATCAGTAATTCCATTCAAATCGGTATTACCTGCAACATTTACAATATAATACCATCCTTGAGTACCTACGCTGCTTGTTAAAGTAGGATTATTAGTAGATGCATTCCATACACCTTTAAACATAACTCCACCAACTAATGCATTTAATTGACCTTGTACCTTACCAAATGCTGATAATATACTATCTGTTGCAGATATTGATCCTCCTGTAACGGTTAAACCTGATAATACTTTCCCTATAACAGCAGGGTTACTAAGTGTAATAGCAACTGATCCCGGACCTGTTGCTGTAGCCTCACCTGTTAATGCAGTTATATAATTGCCTGCAGGTTGTTTACCATTAAATGTGATCCAATCAACATAAGATAAATACCCATTATGAGTATTATCTGATTGTTGTATTGAAAATACTCCGGTTATACTATCTAAAAATAATGGTGAGGTAGCTGAGTAAGAAGGTAAGTTAACCCATTTAACTTTTGTACCTGTGCTTGATAATACTTGATTTAAAGTCCCTACTGAAGAGTCTCCGTCAGTAATAGTTCCATCAATAGTAATATTGTTATTTATTGTAGCAGTATCTACATTAATATCTAATGCTTCAATATTTGCATCTAAAATAATGTCAATATCTGCTGTATTTCCAACCTCTAATACTTGTTGTAAATTAGGAGTAAAAATAGGTGGAAGTGTTATCCATTCAACATTATCGCCTGTGCTTGTTAATACTTGAGCTGCAATTCCTTTTGAGTTATGAACATCATATACAGCTCCTAAAATATGAGTATCGCCATTTAAATAACTGTTTAATATAACAGCAGTATCCGTTACCTCTAGATTAGTGGTATATATTGTTCCATCAAGTATGATGTCTTGAGTGGCACTATTGCCATTATCCAAAACACCCTGCAAAGTACTTGAAGGGATATTTGGTATAAATAAATTTAATAATTCTAATAAAGTGAAGTTATAAGTTATATCTTCAATTTCCCCTCCAACGCTTGTGCCGATTAACTTATCAGCCAATTTAGGTACGGGGACTACCTCATATGTGCTAATCTTTGACATCCTTTATGAGGGGTTTAATGTACTATCTTCAAATAATCTCCTGTTCTATAGATTTGACCTGTAGTTAATCCTTCTGCTATTGCTTCAGCGTTATCTGCATAAACAGGAACGTCTGCTATTACAATAGCAGCAGCATTAAAATTTGATTCAAATAATTCCAATAACTCTGCAGGAGTAAAGTTATAAGTACCGTTTGGTGGTGTACCGTCAACACTTGTACCTATTAGTCTATCGTCTAATTTAGGTAGTGCAGCAACAGTGTACGAATTAATTTTCATTATACTAATGTTAATAAGTAAAGAGTTTTATCAACTAATCCTAGCATCTCATCCATTATGTTCTGAAGCTCAGAAGGATAATTGTTACGCTCGCCATCAATTAATTGTTGCATTTCTTTTAAATGCTCAACAGCACTTTGATTTTTTGCTTCAGGAATAACAATTTCTACCCTTTTAAATCTACCAAAATATGCTTCAATAAAAGTGTCGGTTAAGTCTAATATACCGTCATAATAACCGTTTAAAGCTTTATGTTCAGCAAAAGAGGTTGTCTGAAGATGTGCAATGTGCATTGTGTCTCTTGAATGAAACAATTCTCCAATAAATTTACTTGGTGTCATAATAATTAATTTTGTTTTTGAGTTACTTCTCCTGTTTGCATATTGATAACTGAATCTGCTCCGTACTTTTCAATGAGTATTTTCTCATTATTAGTAAAAGCTTTTACAATTTCTTCAGCTTGTTTAATAAATCCTTGTTTTTGTAGTTCAAGTTCGCCAAGATTAATCTTAATTTTAGTATAATCTGCTGAACCTTTCTTAATAAATTCTAATTCTTCTGCTGTTAAATTGACTGTTTTTTCCATTTAATTTAAATTTTTAGTTGTTACAAAGATATAGTTTTTATTGGATATTTTTTATTTACTTCCATCTTGAAATGGCTCATAATCTTTAGACTCATCTATTCTTCTATAGCCTTGTTTCCATAACAATTTTGTTAATGTTATAGATTTTTTAACTATTTCCTCTTCCGAGTCGTTTGGATTTAAAATATGGAGAACCTCGTGGATTAATATCTCTAGATGTTTCTTAGATTTAAGCCTGCTATCTATCTCAACTATACCGTCAGTAGAAGATAAACCATAAAGTTTTTCTCTTCCTAGTTTTCGGTATATAATCTTGATACGCAATTACTTATAGTATTTTACCATTAAAGATACGTTTATTTGTAAATTCAAAATCTTTACCATTGGGATCTAGACTTACTTCTCCAAATCCGTGATTCCATTTATTTAGTGGCATATATGCCGGATGTAGTTCAGATAAACAACCTAATGACCAAGTAGTGACCATTTTACCTGTTAATGTAGGCTCAGTGTGTTCTGATGTTTGATGATTGTGTCCTTGAAAGGTACTTGTCTTTGATTTAAGGAATAACCCTCTAGCAGGGTTTACAGGAGCTGAAATACCTCCTACATACTCGTGACCGTGTATTCCCCATAAGTCATTCATTTTCATTGGTCTTTTATCCCCAATTACTTCTATACCTCTTGCTCTTGCTTTGATAATATTCTCAAACTCAAACTCTTCTATCCCTACTAACTCACCTGCTTTCTCATATAAAAAATGTTCATATCTCTCCTCGTGATTACCGATTTTAAAATAGATTTTACACTTTAACTCTTTTTCAAATACATCAAATAAAGCTTTGAATATATCAAGTTCTAGTTTAAAGTTTCTCTTTTTGGGATCTTTTATAAATCTGCTTAATCTATGACAGTCAATCGTGTCTCCATTTAATAATAAACCGTCAGGTTTTGATTTTTTAGCGTATGCAATAGCTGCAGTAATTGAACTGATATTATGATACGGCACGTGTATATCCGATAATATTAAAAGCTTTTTATGACCACTTATTATATAGGGTTCATAAATAGTCTCATCCGATGAAGGAAGATTATATGGATTTAAAGCTCTAGCATCTTCTTTAAAAAATTCGCTAGATTCTATAAGTTTGCTTGATTTTTTACCTGTTTTACCTTCAATATACCTTAAATGATATCTAGCACTTTCTTTATCTGTAAATTGCAATTTATTTTCTTCATACATTATCCTAGCTAATTTATTAGTAGGCATATCCGGGTATTTTGTTCTATATTGTCTAGATATATCAGCATTACCGTTTCGTTCATTCATATTTTTTATTTAAATAAACTGTATTTTACATTGCCATTTATTCTTGTAGCTTTTAAAATTTCTTTTCTGTGTCTATCTGAATAAGATACGTGTACCCAATCAGGATTATTGTCATTACCAAATTCCCAAATTAATTGATCAAATGGTAAGTAAGATTTTATGTATTTAAATATATCTGAATTAGTTACTCCGTAATCAGTGCCATCCATATCAATATCAACAGCTTGACCAAAACAATGTTGACTTGTTTTTGCTCCACCAATTTTTTCATTTAATTCTTTTGACCTATATCCACTTGAGATTAAAATAGGACATTTAAAATGATTCCTAATTGGTTCAAATATATTATCAGCTAGTAACTTGAAGTTTGCTATATGCTCTTCTGTAGGCATATTAGATATGCCATATCTTTTTGCTGATTCACTACGAATTACTTCTGCTAAATAAAGATGCTCTGAAATTTGCATATTAATCTTTTTTCTTGAAAATAGTTTGTGTTGCTGATATGCCTAATGCACCAATTGCAAGAGCAGTGATACATTCAACTAATATAGCAGGAGGTTCTTTATGCTCTTTAGATGCTATGCTCCAAATTAAAGTTGCACATAAAAATACAGCAGTAATAATACCTACAAACCTTTTGGTACTAATTTTTCCATCTTCACTTAGTAGTGAGTAGATGAAGTTTTTAATAGTCTTAATCATTGTTAAAATATTTTTTTGTATAACCCTATGTTAAATTGATTGGCGGTAATGCTAAAAGTGTATGATTCTTTTTGTTTTTTGTACATCACTCCAACTCCAACAGCCACTTTATTGTCTATTCTTCTTACATCTCCAACTAAGCCTAAATAAAGTTCATTCTTAGGTTTCTTATATATATTTTTAGTTATAGTAATTGTTTTCTCTGCTACAGTTGATTTAAAGCCTCTTGATTGTATTTTGTTTTGAGATATGGTATCATTTATTATAAAAACATTACTATCTCTTTTTATAGTATCTGAATAAGCTATTACTTGATTGTAATCTTTAATAATAAATGCCGTGTCGTGAATTTGAACTTTGTCTAGTCTGTAGATGGTATCTAGAACTTTATGGTATATATTTTTACCTTTTTCGTATTTTGTGTACTCTTTTAGTTGTACTAATGTATCTATTTTTGTGATAACTCTACCTTCAGAAGGTTTGGGCTCCATCAGCATAAAGAATAATAAAATTAACAGTATAGCTACTATGATTATATTCTTTATCATTTTAATTAATTTTTATCTTCCCTGACCACGATATTGTTTCTTGTATAACTTACTTGTCTTTACTTTACTTGTTTTTGTTTTAGCAGCTACACCTTTTTTCTTACTAGGTTTTACATAAGCTACTCCTACTGTTGCTTTTGCCATTATTTATTTAATATAAATTCAGTAATAACTTTTAACGCACCAAGTCCAACCAATGTTACAAGAGCATAGAAATAAGACTTATATCTTTTTAATTCTCCTTTTACATCAGACAATTGTTTCTTCACTTCTTTAAACTCACTAATTAATCCGTTAGAGTCTTTGTCTATTGGGTTTCCTGCTAGAAGAGTATAAACATCTTTTAACATTGTTTTCATCTCAGCCATATTTCCTTTAATGGACTCTAACTCTTCTGCCATAATATCAAGTCTACTATTTTCTTGGTTGCTCATCATAAAAACTGAATTACCAAAGTGCATTAATCAATGTTGCTGTAGTTCCACTTCCTACTGAGTGAACTTTTACTACCTGAACAGGTAATACTGTTCCTACAGGCACAGCAGTAAATGTAATTATATCTTGACCAATGGTAGTAACTCTTACATTACCTGCACCACCAACATATAAATAACATCCTTGATTACCATTTGATGTTTGAGGACTTGCCGTATATACTACATATGCTTTTGCAGTAGCAGTAAAGATATCAGCGTTTAATAACAATGTTGTTTGATTAACAACTACAAGAACTGTTGCTGCTGTTCCATCCGTTGTATTATAAACAATGTCACCTGTTGCTACGTTCTTTGTTACAAATGTAGCAGTAGAATCTACAAGAGAGGCTACAGTTACAGATGTGTTCGTTCCACTTGCACTTTGTGCAGGATAAGGTACATTTGCGTTATCTGTTGGTATAACTGATAATGCTCTTGAGAATGTTGTTTTAAAAACTGACATATTTTTTATTTTTTATCTTGATAAGGAAATGCTCTATTTAATGCGTCTTTTCTTGCCTTGCATCCACAATCTTTTCCTGTTGCTTTTGCTACAGTATCTACTACCTTTTTAATTCCGGTAGCAGTAGTTATTTTTTCAATTGTATCTCCAAGACCTTTACTTTTGTTTGATTGTTCCATTTGATTAAATTTTAAATGTTTGTAACTCTTCTACCCATACCAACTCTTGACTTCTCCATTTTTTTGTAAGCAAGTTTGGAAGGACTTATTTCTGATTTCGTTTTGGGTGTCTTTGAAGACACTCGTGTTGTTGGTCTGCAATACTCATTACTACCACCTGCACCACAAGCTTTACCACTTTTAGTATCTTGCCATTTCTCTTTCTCCCATCTTTTTAAACTACTGCCTGCCTCAGTCTTTCTTACAACGCCTGAACTCTTGCGACATTTAGCTATTGCCTGTGATGCACGAGCAGATGGAAATACATTGTACGATGCTTTAACTTTTTTATAACAAGCGTCCTTTGGCATCTTATTTCTTTTTCTTAATAATAAGATCCTTTTTAGTTTTACCTACATTTCCTTTAAGAAATTTCATTGGTCCTTCCAATGATTTCTTAGATTCATACTTTGCTGCTTTTTTAATTACTTGCTTCATTAGTATTTACCTTTACGATTCTTAGGATTGCTTGTTGTTGGTCCTCCCGGTCCCTTCCATAAATAACTACAAGCCCAATGACGAGGAGTTAATTTATTTGTAAATTTAATCTTTTTTTTCTTATTGATTTTGCATTTTTATAAAATAAAGAATTAAAATCAAAATCCGCTAAAAACCATCCTTTGCAAGATTTCCTTTCTTTTGATAAAAGTCTTCTTAAATTATGCACACGTAATAAAGTAAATTCAGCCGCTTTGTTAATATCATAAAAATGAATAACTTCTTCATTTTCTTTTTTAATTGATATTGGAACTTCAAATCCTTTTAAAATGTATTTATTTTTTAAAAACCTTTTTTTCCCACTTATATTTTTTAATTTTAAAAAATTAGCACAATCAGCTTGCGAATCAAATTTATAACATACACCTGTTTCTGAATTTATTATTTCAATTTCTTTTGATGTATTAATATTTATTCCTCCTATTCCTCCAATTTTTATATTTAAACAATCTTCTGATGATATAAGTTTTTTTGTAACTAATTTTTCTTCGTAAATGTAGGCTTCTTTAATAGAATCAAACTCCTTTAGTATTTCTCTTTTAAAATTATTATATCCATATTTTATTACAGAATCAATAAAAGCTGATTTTATTCCTTTTCTTTTTAATGACAATGCAGTTCCATTACTACAAACACCACAACCAATGTATCCATCTGATTTTATTCTTTCAGAATGAACGCCTATATAGTATTTACTTGTAGGTATACAAATTGTTTTGTAAACAAAATATTTCATTATTTACCTTTTAAATACTTTGGACTACTAGGAGACCACAATGCTTTACAAGCCCAATATCTAGGAGTCATTTTATCATTTGCAGAATCACAATTGTGACGAGATTTAAAATTTTTTCTCGCTTCTGCTGAATAATTTGACTTATAACCCTTTGCTCCAAAATGGAGGAGTTTTTCCTCCCCATTGGAACAAGCTTTTACCATCATTTTCTTTCCCGGTCTATTAGACGGAACAGGACGGTTGCATTTCATTTGTGACTTATCAGCCATATTGAATTAGTTTCTAAAATCTCTTCTTGTGTGACCCGGAACAGTTACAATATCCTTCTTTTTTAATTCAGGTATAGCATAAGCGTCTTTTGGAGCTTTTGCTTTAACAACTTCTGCTGCTACCTCTTCTGAAATTTGAACATCATCTTGGATGATATCATCTTTAGATTTTTTTAATCCGTTTGCCATAACTTTAAAATTTAATTACTTACTCATTATTTTTTTCTTTGCACCTTTTCCTGCACCTTTGATTGCTCCTTTAGAAGCTACACCACCTTTCATAGCTAATGCTTTTGCTTTTAAAGCATTTTTAATTTGAGGACCACCGCCTGAAGGCATTTGCATTCTTGAAGATGCCGGTAAATTTGGAGTTGACTTTGCCATTTTTTTTAATTTTTAAGTTTTATAATGTTTATTTTCCGAAAGAATTCCCTAAAGTTTGTAAACCTGCTACACGTCCTGCTGAACTAACACGTCTGCTTCTATTTCCTGTACCCTCAGTACTACTAATATATCTATCTCTATTGCGACCTAAACTATCTTTTAATCTTTGCTCATTTTTTTGTAAAGCCATTATCTTTTGTGCCTGTTCATTTTTAAAAGTAATAGCATCAAGCTGTTGTTGAAGTGTTTGTTTTGGTTCAGTTTTTTTCTGTTCCGTTTTTTTCTCTTCAACCTTTTTCTCTTGAACTTTTTTCTCTTTAACTTTTTTATCGTCTGCCATTTTCTTTTAATTTATTTTTTAGCAAGATATTCTTTTGCTTTATCAATTTTTTTAATCTCATAAACACCCGGTCCTGTTTTTACTTTTGAGTATCCTTCAGGAACTTTAGTCTCAGCAGGCTTTGTCGGTTTACCTGAAGCTAAATATTCTTTAGCAGTAATCTCTTTTTTAGGAGATGGTTTATTTCCACCTGTTGGTTTACCCGAAGCTAAATATTCTCTAGCAGTTGGTGTTTCAGCTAATGGAGTATCAGGACGCTTTATTGGAGTGTCGTTGTGATAACCTGATTTATAACTTAAATTGTTTCCCATATTTTTTTATTTTATTTTAAATATTTTATTTTCTTCTAGGTTCAGGAGTTGCAGCCAATGGTGTATCAGGACGTTCAAGATATTCTTGTTTTCTATTGTGGTCTGCTGATTGTGCACTTAATCCTCTTAATCCTCTATGTGAAGCTTCATTCTGTCCCCACTTCTCAGCTCTATTTGGAAAGTTTTCAGCTCTACCACTAGATGCTCTTTCAAATCCTGATTTGTAATCAGCACTATCTTTAGCAGTAGTATTTTTTCTCACCTTTGACATATTACGATAATCAGGTGTACTATCACGTGAAGAAGTTATAATTGCATCTATTTCTTTTTCACGTTGTCTCTTTTTTTTCAAATCTCCAATTGGGTCTTGTGGCATAATTGTATATTTTTGATAAAATTAATTAACTTTACAATACAAATGTAATAAAATTTAATTAAATGAAATCATATCCAATAGATTATCTAAAATTTTGGCGAGTTATTAGGTATTATATGAAAGCAAAGCACGGACTTAGCCAAGCCGATCTTGACATTATCTTGTTTCTTTACTCAGAAGGTTACTTCGGTAGAGCTGACTTTGTAAAGTTTGCTGAACTTGTAAGTTGGGAAGTTGGTAGATTTAAACGTCTATGGAAAGACGGATGGATTGAACACTTCAGAAAAGGAACCGGCAGGACAAGGGCAATATACCAACTGTCATACAAGTCAAAGAATGTTGTCCTTGACATCTACAGAAAACTAAATGGGGAAGAAATCCCCACGAGCTTGTCTTACAACCCAATGTTTTTGAAAAATGTTAAGTATACCGATAAGGTATACCGTAATATGATCACTCAGATGAATGCCTACAACAAGAAGAAACGAAAAGAAGCCTACGAAAAAGCAGCCGAAGAAGACTAAATCACCACCACCACGTCACGCTCAGAGATGATTGTATACTGCAGGTCATCAATTAGCATAGTAAAACTATGTGCTTTGTCATAATACAGCTCATCGTCCTCTTTAATAACAGTCACGTCAGTGCCGGGTGCTATCACCACCGCACGCTTATACCTTAACTGATTGGTGTCCTCCCCCGATAGTATCAACCCCGACTCAGTCTTTATAGACTCTTGTACGTCTTTTACCACTATATATTTTCCGATTGGTCTCATTTGTTTTATTATTATGCTTGCTCATAACTGCGAGCCATTGTGATGATTGCATTGGTTGAAAGTATAGTAGTCGCTACGCTCACTGCATTTTGTAATGCTGATCTAGTAACTTTTAACGGGTCAATGACACCCATCTGTATCAAGTCACCCATCTTGGCTGTCTTTAAATTATACCCACTACCCATTGGCACCTCACCCTTATATACGTCCTCAATCTTTAGTCCTGCGTTTACAAGTATCTGAATAAGAGGGACTTGTAGTGCCTGACTTACAATTTTAATTGCAGCAGCCTGCTCATTGCTACTGCTCTCAGTACCAATTAACAAACTCTCCTCAAACAAAGCTTTGCCGGCTCCGGGCAGAATCCCTTCCTCTAACGCTGAACGTACTGCACAAACAGCATCGTCAACTCTATCATACAACTCTTTTTGCTCTAGGTCAGTTTGACCACCCACAAATATTACCCCTATGCCACCCGTTAGTGATGCTATTCTCTCAAGCAAGAAGTCTTTCTCACCCTTTTTATTGGTCTCTTTGTGTGCGTCCCATAACTGAGCCACTCTCTCCTCAACCAACTTCTCATCAGACTTTGCTGCACTTCTTATGATCACCGTTTTGTCTTTACCCACGATCACCTTTGCTGCGTGCCCTAAGTCACCATAATTGATGTGGCTCAAGTCATCGCCGGTCTTCTCGCTATAATAAGTCGCTCCTACACTCACCGCAATGTCGTGCATCAACTCGTGTTGCTTGTATCCGAAATTAGGAGGAGGCACTGCCACCACTTTCAAGTTCCCCTTCATTGAGTTAGCTGCAAGCGTGTTTACCACGTTTACATTACAAGGTGCAATGATCAACAGTTTCTTCCCTTCTGAAATGATTGGTTTCAACACGTTCTCAATCTGTAATATGTTCGCTATCTCCATATCAGCTACCAACACCATCACATCCTCAAACACACACTCGTCCTTTTTTTGGTCATTGATAAATAGCGAGCTCAAATACCCTCTGTCAATTTTAAGCCCCTTTGTGGTCTCTGCATATGTCTCTGCTGTCTGACTCCTCTCCACCGTCACGATCCCTGTCTTACCCACGTCCTTATACACCTCTGATATAATCCTACCAATCTCTCTGTCATTGTTGGCACTAATTGATGCCACATCTAATAACATTCCACTCGTCACCTTCTTTGCTTTTCTCTTTAACTTGTCCACCACCTTACCACTGATGTCCACCATCTGCCTCAACACCTCCGTCCGGTTCATATCCTCTTTGATATGATCAAGACCACCCAACACCAAAGCCTCTGTCAAAACAATCGCTGTAGTCGTACCATCACCTGCAGCAGTAGCTGTCCTGTCAGCAGCCTCCTTCATCATCCTAACCGCAAGGTTCTCACTTGGGTCAATCAGGTCAATCGCCTTAGCTACCGTTACTCCATCCTTAGTTACTGTAATACCGTGTGTGTGATGAGGAGACTCTATAAGCACTGTGTTGCCTCCGGGACCTAGCGTACTCTTAACCGCCTTTGACATCTTAACGACACCACTGATTAATTTCTTTCTACCGTCCGCTCCAAATTGTAAATCTTTGGGTGAATACCCAACACCTGATGTTTCTACCATTTGATTTGATTTTGATTTTAATACCA
>Ga0222712_10001094_pt1 | contig 34734 bp, 50 predicted proteins | sample C33_657DmetaG_FD_165043 | JGI IMG/M metagenome (GOLD analysis project Ga0222712, IMG submission 165043) | Estuarine water microbial communities from San Francisco Bay, California, United States - C33_657D | ecosystem: Environmental > Aquatic > Marine > Unclassified | place: USA: California...
GGGCGCAGTTCGACCTGTACGATTTTTTGGACGAACACCGCGATCCATCTTATGCGGCCGAGATGTACGTTGCATCCCTTAGCAGCAACATGTACGCGTTGCAAGTTCGCCGCGATCGTGAGCGCAAAACGGTAACTGAGATGCTACGCAATCACCTCGCGGATTCCGATTTTGTAGCCGACCTTGCCGCCGAATACGCGGAGGAAGAATGAGCATCAGCGAAATCTGTAGTCATGCCTGCGCCATCGGCGCGGTGATTTGTTTCTCAATCTTAATCTGGAGTAAAAAATAATGGCAATCGACCTGAAGGCAATCAAGCGGAACAAGGACATCCTGCCGCCCCGCATCATGCTGTACGGTCCTCACGGGCTAGGCAAAACAACCTTCGGTGCAGGCGCCCCGGCGCCGATCTTCATTTTGACCGAGGACGGTCTGGGCCAGCTTGAGGTTGAGCACTTTCCGCTTGCCAAGACGTTCGACCAAGTGCAAGAAGCTTTACTTGCCTTGCAGGGCGACCACGACTATCAGACCGTTGTGATTGATAGCCTTGACTGGCTTGATAACCTGATCTGGGAAACCATCAACGCGAAGTACGATGCCAAAGACTTGGCCTACGGCAAGGGCGCGGTCATTGCCGCCGATTACTGGCGCAAGGTTCTGGACGGTCTGAACAGCCTGCGGTCAAAGGGCATGGCGGTCGTGATGCTGGCGCATTGCGAGATCAAGCGGTTTGACAGCCCTGAGGTCGAGCCTTATGAGCGGTACCAGCCCAAGCTCCAGGCACGATCGTCGGCTCTGGTGCAGGAGTGGGCCGACTGCGTGTTTTTCGCAAACTACAAGACGATCGTGAAATCCTCGGATGTCGGATTTAATCAGAAAGTAACGCGAGGTATTACCACCGGCGAACGGCTGATGTACACCGCCGAGCGCCCGGCATATCTCGCAAAGAACCGTTATTCGTTGCCGGATGCTCTGCCGTTGGATTGGCAAGCATTTGTCGCGGCGATGTCGGCACCTGTAGCACCCAAGCAGTAAAACCAACCAAACCAAAGGAATTAGAAATCATGGCGAATCTTAAAACGTTGCAAATGCCGGAAACCGTGGAACCGCAGCAGAACTTTTCGGCCCTTGAGCCGGGCCGGTACGAAGTGATCGTCACCGACAGCGAACTCAAGGACACGAAAGCCGGAACCGGCCAGTACCTCCAACTCACGTTTGAGGTGGTCGGGAATTCGGCCAAAGGCCGGAAACTCTGGGCGCGGCTGAACCTCAGCAACCCGAACAGGACCGCCGAGGAGATCGCGCACCGGGAACTGGCGGCGATCTGCCAGTCTACCAACGTTGCCTGGCCCCTCGACGACAGCGAGGATCTGCATAACATTCCGCTGATGGTGGACGTCGTGCAGGAGCGCAACCCGGTCAACGACACCATGACGAACCGCATCAAGGGCTACGCGCCGTCTAATCTGGCGCTGGATCTGCCCGAGGCGCTGAAACCTACGCCCAAGCCTGCCGGCGCAGCTCGGCAACCGTGGGCTAAGAAATAAGATGACCGCGCTGCCTGAGCGTCAAAACTCAACCGCCGCCGCGATCTTCAGTCAGTACGAGAAGACTGCGGAGGCGGGGCAGCGCCCCCATCTCGGGGCGTCTGAACTCGGCCACGAGTGCGAGAGGTACTTGTGGCTGTCGTTCCGGTGGGCAAAACAGCCCGAATTTGACGGTCGGATGCTCCGGTTATTTGAGTCCGGTCAGCTCGCAGAACCGCGCCTGATCGCCAACCTGCGGGCGATCGGGGTCGAGGTATCAGACCGTGACGAGAAGGGCCAGCAATGGCGTTTTAGCGCGGTCGGTGGGCATGTTGGCGGGAGCATGGACGGCGCGGCGTTGGGATTGCCGGAAGCCCCGAAGACCTGGCATGTTCTGGAGTTTAAAACCGCGAACGCCAAGTCTTTTGCAGCGATGGTAAAAAAAGGGGTAAAGGATTCCAAGCCGCAACATTGGTCGCAGATGCAATTGTATATGGGGTGGGCCGGTCTGGACAGGGCCATGTATCTAGTGGTCAACAAAGACACGGACGACATCCATTCAGAGCGCATCGAGTTTGACCGCAAGGAATTTGACCGGCTGTATGACCGGGCGCACCGGATTGTGACGGGGAATGAGCCTGCGATCACGCTCGGGGAGAATGCGGAGTATTTTTCCTGCAAATACTGCCGGTTCAAGGACCAATGCTACGAAACGGAAGCGCCGCAAGTTAATTGCAGGACTTGCGCCCACTCGACGCCCGAGATGGATGGCGATGGGAAATGGAGCTGCGCCGAGCATAAGCGGGATCTGACGGTGCCGGAGCAGCGCCAGGGGTGCCGGGACCACCGCCACATCCCGGTGCTTCTGGGCCGGTTTGCCGAGCTGGTGGACGCGAATGAGAATAATCTTTTAACGTACAGAAACAAGTTGACAGAAAAAGAGTTTCAGCAGCCGGTTTATTCTAGTCAGGAGATCACCGACTGCCAGGACAAGGCGATGCTCGGCGATGATCTGGCGACTGCTCTAAAGATCGAGATGGATGCCGAAATCAGGCCAAGCGTTCAAATTGATTCATTTGCCGATTTGGTTGACGATCTGCCGTGGAAATCAAAACCAGACATTATTTGCACCCGCCCAAAAAGGAAAAACAAATGAGCAGCAACGAATTTCCGCGCCTTGAGCGTGAGTACAACGAGCGCGAGGACGCAATCGCAATGGCGAAAGCCGAACGGGAAAGGGTTCTGCCTTGTCCGTTTTGCAAAGATCCAGATCCATCGTTTGACGAGATTGAGGTCGGCATCTGGGCTGTATGCTGCGACGTCTGTCGGGCGATTGGACCGCATCAGGACGGGGAGCAATCGCCGCAGCTTGCTCGGGATAAGTGGAACCGATGGAATTGTTAGTTGCGGTTTAACTCTAAAAAGAGGACAGCAAAAATGAACCTAGTAAACCGATTTTTCTGGCACTACTGGTGGGGCCAAAGCCAGTACCTCCAGCAACGCCTTGAGGAAATTGAGGCAGAAGAAAATAACCTGATCGAGGACCGCAAGCGGGTCCGCGCAAGGTTGATGAAAGCTGATGCGCGTGTAATCACCTACGCACAAATTGGGGAGAGATGAGATGAGTGAAGTGAAGCTAAGGCTTGCGATACGCGACCTGTATCGCGGTGACGGTGGACCGCTGTCATCTTACGATGAAGGATGGAACGATGGCGTTGATGCTGCGGTAAAGGTTCTCTACGTCGCGCCAAATATCGACGAAATGAGCACGCCCCGGACGGATGCGAAGGTGTTCAACTTTTTGAACGCGCATCCAAGCATGAATCTGAATCAGGATGTAGTACGCGCCGAATTCGCCCGAGACCTTGAGCGCGAGAACGCGAGACTGCGGGAGGCGTTGCGGGACTTTGAGGACGCCGCGTACGGTCGCGGGACTGAGGACTTGCGTGAGCGTCACGCCGACGCGCTGCGGGATGCGGGGGTGGGGGAATGACTCCCAAGAGAGTCAAGGAGATTGCCAATGGCTGTTGCAATTATATTTGCGGAAACGGAAGGGATTTTGACGCCATCAATCTTGCCATCACGCAAGCCGTAAACGAGGCGCTCACCGAGGCAATCAATCCAGTAATGTCCGAGGCGATGTTCTGGGCAGACAGAGACGATACCCGCGCCTATGCAGCCTGCGAGTTGATTATCGGGGCGATTGACGCGATGAAGATACCGGAGGAAGCATGAACGTAAATTCAATAGACGAATATGAACAAGCGCATTCAGCCGGGTGGCATCGTGGCTTTGCGGCGGGGTTTGCGTGTGCCGCTGTCGTTGCTTTGGCTACGGTGTTTTGCTTGCTTGCGTATGGCACGTTTGATAAACCCGCGCCGCAACCGGTGAAGAGCGATGCACCCAAACGCCAGACCGGGAAATAGGAACGCTCGACGCAACGAGGCATCAATGCCCAAAGAATGCACATGCTGCGCGAAGCATCAAAGACCAAACAACTTCTACCTAACTAAATTTGGGACGCTCTCATCATGGTGCAAAGACTGCCTGAAGGACGCAAGAAAACTAAGCGCGTGGAAAGCCAAGCTGTCGAAGACGTTTGTCTGATTGCCCGAAATGCCCTTGACCGTATCAGCGAGCTTAAACGTCGCCCCATGAGCGCGTATAAGGAGTATGAAGTGCGGGAAAGGTTAAGGAAAACAAAAGAGCGTCTTAACGCCCATCAGGAGCTTGCGGCTGCGCTGATGGAACCTAAGCCGTGGGTAGGTCTGACGGATGAGGAGATCGAAAACCTGATGAACAAATTTGATGTGGCGTTCACCGATTACGCCGGAGTTTATAAAGCTATTGAATCCAAACTCAAGGAGAAGAACGGTGGATAAGCGCGTGGAAACGACAGAACGCGAACATGCGTTAGCCCGCAGCAAGCGTTACCAAGCCCGTATGCAGAAGTACCGCACAACATGCCCGACATGCGGGTCCACTAAAAAGCAAAAGGAGTGCAAGAAATGCATCGTATAAAACTGGCAGCAGGGCTGAACCTCGCATCAGAGGGTGAGTGTTTTACTCCGACGCTGACGCCTGAGAGCAAGAAAAAGTGGATTGCCGAACATGATCTGTTCGTCGCCAATGGCCGGACGTTCGCGCTGGTGGACACGTTCAACTGCGTCTATTTCATGGACTGCATAACCGGCAGCTTGTACCAGTTTGGAGAGTGCCTGACCTCGACCGAACTGAAGTACACCGATTTCCGGCGCGACAATGACAAGGCTGCGAAGATCCTGATGGCCGTCCAGAAAGTGAACCATGCAAACGCTCGCTGAAGCCTGTCTGTCGTATGCTCAATGCGACGACTATCACATCACCGCCGACCTGCTCACGCGGGCGGGGAAACGGCTCATCGAGCTTGAGGCCGAGTGCGATCGACTGCGGGCGCAGTTGTTTGAGGCCCATACGACGTTCAAGCTATGACACTCCTCGGGGAAACACCTTACACAAACTGCTTCGTCCGAAACGAATTCCTGTTCGACGAAAAGCGGGGTCACGGCGAGTTCACGCCCGCCGTGGTGTTTGCGTTTCGGGCCGAGCCAGCGCGGGTGCCGATGTTTCAAGTGATGCTCGACTCTGGCGCACAATGGGCGCGGGTGCCTATCCATATGATTTGCAGCAAGCCCTGCGCCCCGTTGCCGATCGAGCAATCGTCCTGGTGGGACTGTTACGGGTACGAATTCAGCGTCGTTGCGCTGCCGTTCCTCAAAGGCCACGCGGTGACAGCTCTGGGCAGGGACGGTCAGATCCGCAAGGGCCACTACCTGTTCACGGTGGACTGGATGAAGACCGGATGGTCTGAGGTGCCGGATCAGCACAAGAATCATCATGTGCTCGCGCTTGAGTCGGGGGCGTGGATCGCCTACCCGAACAACCGGCTGGTGTGGCAAGACCCGTCGTGGATCACGCCAGCGCCGAACCGGGAGTGGCAGACGCCCACCCGGATCTACTCGGTTGAAGGGTAAAAAAGAACCCCCGCGCAAGGCGGGGGGAATGGAGTACCGATGGCGATCGGTAAGTCAGTCTAAGCGAACGGTCGGGTTCCTGCGCGGTCAATAATCAAGGCTGATTTCCGGGGCGCCGCCGCGGGCGTGTTTGGGATGCTGATGTGCGTCCAGGCGTCAAACTCGCGGATGATCTGGTCATACGCCAGCCCGGAGGCCATCACAGCCCGCACAACCGCGTCCGGGGTCATGCCCGGTACTCGGACATCAGCGGCGCAACCGATGCGATGCTGGCTGGTCTCGCGGCTCCCGCAGGCTGCATTGACCGCAGCCGACCGATACGCAGAGTTGACCATTATCGGCCTGCCGCCGAGCCGGTCCTTGACCAACTCCAAGAACACCGCCAGCCGTTGCAGGTTTGCCCGAGATGCTGGATCTGGCGTGTTGTCCAGCGTCCGGTGGTTGGTGACGGTGAGTTCCTCAAGAGTGAAATGCTCACTTAAGTTCATAGCGATGCAGCAATTGGAATCATGGTTACCCTTTCAATTCAAAACTTAAATTTTTGTGACGGGGGTATTGCACAACACGCTCCCCTTCAGGGCATTTGTATTTGATGGTCGCCAGCAAAGTCGCTTTGCCGCTGGCAATTTTTTCTTTTCTCACCATCGTGAGTTCGTATGTAAACGTGTCAATCTCTGGGCCTGCTGGCCCGCTAAACTTACTGGCGGTGGTGGTCGCCTCATGCACCATACCAGCCGCATCACGAATGCTTGGGGTAAAACTCTCGACCGAGCAGTCGTCGCGTTTCTTAATTCTTGCAACCGTGACAGTAATGGGTTTTCCAGCATCTGCCACAATTTTGAAATTCTCTGGAGACCATTCAATGATGGCCCTGTCAAACCAGCCAAACTTGTCAGCAAGCGTGTAACTTCCACCTAGTGCGGCAACACTTGCGGCAACGGCTCCAATAACTTTAGTGAGGTCAATCATTACATTCCCAGTAATTTTTTGACAAATCAAGATTATTTTTTCTTCATACCTATGATTTTTTCTAGCGTTCTGCCGCCAAAGTAAAAACTCATTATCAACATGCCCCATTGCCCTAGAAGCTCGACATAGGACTCATTTGCGTTATGCCCAAAAGAACTCATCATCGCAAACACAAAATAACCAAACAAAATTGCAATCAACGCCAGAGGCCGGATGTTTTTGGATAGCCAAGAATCGCTACCCATATCCGCTTTTAACCTGTCGGTCAATTCGTGCTGCTCAGCAACTTCAGCATTAAGCGTAGCAAGCTCTCCGTTCTGCTGCATCTCCAAAAGTTTTAGCTTCGCCTGTTCCGCCTGCGCGGGATCGGGAAAGAATTTGTCTACCAGCTTGCTGCCTATATCCAGTATCGCGCCAAGGGGAAACATTAAAAGTTACCTCCTACAGGATTCAACACCCCGGCTGGAGCGTCGGTAACAATTGTTGATCCCATCTTCACATGCCCGTTGGTCAAAGGCGATTCGTTGATCGGGCCATAGCAGGATGCGAGCTGCACCCCGTTGACCAGTTTTTGCTTGTCGCAGATGAATGACCACATATTACTCATGCCCTCTGTCTTGCTCAAAACAAAGGTGCGGTGAACCAACGGAGCCACAGCCCACGATGGCGCCTGGGGTGCTTCAATCACGGTGCTGAACAATGACCAGACCTTGCCGGGAGGCGCATCACAAGAGTTCTTCATCAGCGCACCGTTGGCTACGCTTCGGCCTTTCAGCACCGGACAGACAGCCATCCCCTCCTGAAATACCTTGCCCTTGACCGTGATCGTCTTGCCGGTAGGCGTAGAACCGGACGCGGCACAGAGCGCGTATTCACCGTTGCAGATCATCAGATCCGCAGCCGACACGGTGAAAGGGAACAACGCCAGCAGGAGCAGATTTTTCATTTTCGTCCTAGATTTTGATAACCATTTGAAGCAACAAGAGGATCAACGTACCGGCTACGCCGAGCAGGATCTGTTCTATGCGCTTCAGTCTGGCGTTGGAGGCCCGCATTTCTTTCTCGATGCCTTCGTACCGGACTGCACAGATGTCCACATGCGAATTGACCTTCGCATCAACTTCAACGACCGTTATCATTTCTCATTCCACTTTTGGCGTTTCTGGCTGAACCTGTGGAGCCGCTTGCCCCTGAATCTTGGCAATCAATGCTTGCACTTGAACGAAAGGCATCTGCCCCAAAGCATTCAAGATTCCGTTCACTTCCGCAATTTCGAGTTGCAAAGAGATCACGCTGCCTCCAGTTTGGCGACCTTCGCCGCAAGTTCTTGAATCGCTTTCATCAGCGCGTATTGCAGATCGGTCTGATAGATTGCTTTAAGCGGAACCCCATCTTCCGGTGTTTCTCCAAATCCACCAGAGTCAATGAGTTCCGGTGCAACAGCCTCAACGTCCTGCGCTATCACGCCAAGATTAAGAAACTCATCCGTCTGATCTTTGTAGAGAAACGTCTTGACTGGGATAGCGCAGATTTTGTCAAGGTAGTTTCCGGCAAGTTCGATGTTCTTTTTCAGCCTTGCATCAGACACGTTGGCATTGTTTGCTTGAACGTTTGCTAGGCCACCGTTAGAGCGTACCGAACAGCGAAGCGTTCCAGCTCCTGTGCAATAAAGGAAATCGTTTCCTGTACCATTTGAATCGGTGTTATGAGAAATTCCCAGACCATAAGGAGTGGTGCTATTGTTTAGTAGTCCAAGAACCCAGTTGGATGCAGTCGTTGTAAGAAACGAACTGGTACTGGTAGTTCCAGCTACCTGCTCTGCGTTGACGCTGCCTTGCCGAAACGATCCGTTTCCCGCGAGCAGCGAGCCGGTTATCGTCGTATTACCCGCAGCGAGGGTTGAGCTAAGAGTAGTCGCTCCGGTCGCACTCAGCGTCGTGAACGCGCCCGAGCCCGGAGTCGTTCCCCCGATTGGGCCGGGGGAGGCGAGATTCACCGTCGAAGGCGTCTGCCACGTTGCCGCAGTGCCGCTGGTCGCGGTAAGAACCTGTCCCGTAGTAGGAGCTGTTGATGCAGCTACAGATACCACGCCGGTCGCAGTAGTGAGCTTGTCCACGCCGCCGGTGAACGTCCCCGTCGTTGCCGACAATGCAGCGATCGTACTTGCTCCTGTTACGCCGAGCGTCGTGCTGACTGTCAATGCTCCGGTTACGCCTAACAGCGCAGAGCCAAAGTCCAGCAGCTTCGTCCCGCTGACTGCGTAGCCGTTGTTATTCGCGCCGATCCGGTACAGGCCCGTCCCGGTGTCGGTTGATAGGTATATCGCCGGTGCAGCAACCGTACCCGCCGCGAAGTTCGACGCAACCGCTGCGCTCATGCCTTGAGCAAACGGAATCTTCGCGGTCGTTGTGGTCTGACCGTCTTTTGTGATCGCGGTCGATAGGCCGGTCCCCAGGTCAGCAGTCAGCGCATTGAACGCAGTCGAGGAGATGACCGTTCCGGTGACTACCGGCTGGCCCGATGTGTTTATTACGAATGTGCCGCTGCCGTTGTAGCTCATTATCTGTCCTTATAAACCGGGGATTTGTGGGTTGGAAGAACTAGCAGCACCAGCCGCACCGGCGCCAAATCTTTTTTCAATATCAAGAATCAATTGCGTCTGCTTGGCTTTTTGTAGCATCTCTGCCATGTATTGTGGGTTCTGCAAAAGTCTAGCAAGAATTTCTGCGTTTTTACCTGCCGCTTGATTTGCCATTCCTCTGCCCGCAGCTCCCCCAACGACAGCACCTATGTTGCCCCCAACAGCCCCGCCAGCCGCAGCACCCGTATATCCGGCTAGTTGCCCTGCAAGATCATTCGCTTGCCCTCTGGCGGCTTGATAAGTGGCTGTTGGAGATCCTCCTGTAGCCCTTGCGTTCATTCCTTGAGCAGTACGCATCAAATCTTGTTTCATTTGCTCAACAGACTGCCTTGCTTGTGGCGTAAGCAAATCAACTGTTTTTGAACCAAATTCTTTATTTGTTAGGTTTTCAACTGCTCGACCAAAAGTTAATTCTCCGGTTTGTCCAGACAAAGACGGTGGAATTTTTCCTTCTGCTTGGAATTTAGTAATTTTATCGATGACATCTTGCAATGCTTGTTTGCTGTTCAAGTCCTTGCTGGCTGCGCCATACGTCTTCAAATAATCAGTCCACATGCCGCCTGAAAGATCATCAAGGCTTTTATCTATGCCCTGAACAATGCCCACCGTATCGCGTCTTGCAGCAGCAGCGGCAGCACCAAGAACGTCATTCGCTCCGGGTTTTATTTGGCCCGTAAGTATTTTTCTGACCTCGTAAAGTTGTTCCGGTGTTATGCCTTCAGGATTGTCCAATGCGTTAGCAACATATTTGACAACCGTTTGAACAGCAGGGTTTTCTCGTTTTTCGCCTTTGGCAATAACATTAAGGCTTGTCCTTAACGGTTGCAAAGTTTGACCACCCACCATTCCTTGCGTTGTTTTTACAGCATCAAATGCTTCGTTTCTGAGTCCAGATGTAGAAATATCCCTTGCCGATGCCAATGCGTCACGCTCTGCTTTAGTCCCTGAAAGTTTCAACAATTCGGCAAATCTAGCCGCTGCATTTGATTCATCTAGTGGCATCCACAGTTGCGGGTTTCCTACCCTTGAACCTGTTTCTAGCGTTCGCAAATAAGGGTTTTGAGTGACAACGGCAGATGTGCCGGAAACGCCCGGAACAAGGTTGTATTCTTTTTTAAGTTGTTGGATGACATTTTTGGCATCTGAGCCAAAATCTCGCAATAGACTTTCGCCAGCAATCTGTGGTCTGCTTACCCCACCCAATCCTTGCGGCAGCATTCTTTGACCCGCCTGCAATGCGCCTGGCAACACACCGGAAGCAGCGCCCCATGCGGCTGCGATTCCTTTGTCTTCGGGTGCTATTGCGGCCTGTGTTGCCGCGCTGGTTGCCATCAAATCGGCTATTTGTCCGGGTCTGGACAATATAGAAGGAATTGTTTTTGCCACTCCGGGGATCATGCTCAATCCTCTGGTCGGCAAACTTACACCTAAAGTTATATCCCCCCCCATTGCTCCCAATGAGGACGCAGGAGTTGCCCCCCGAACCATTTTCAATTCTTCTATTTCTTGTTTTGGAACATCTCCAAACATGCCGCGAATGCCTTGTGCTGCGCGAGGCAAAACAGTACCGGCCCCGATCAATGCCTGTTTGTATTTTGGTTCTGCTCCGACCTCTGCTGAAACCAGCTCCTGCAAACTGGGTAGGCCTGCTGGCTTTACTCCGGCAGAAGAAAGAACGTTGCGCGACATATTAAGCAATTCCCGCATTGCCTCCAAATCGGGATTTGGTTTTTCCGCTTCTGCATTGATCGCATCTTCAATCTGCTTGATGGATGGCGAACTTATTATTGGTTTAGTAGCCATTATCCACCCCCACCTAAAAGTCTTTGAGCAGCAGGAGACAAATTCATTCCTTGAGGAATTGGCATATCAACAGAGTAAAAATCTGTATTTTGTACTCCTGCTTTCTTTGCTCTTTTAACAACATCTTGATGCTCTCTGATAATCGCTGCGTCTTGTTTTTCAAAGACTTTGAACAATGCTTTGTATTCTGGGATGCTCAAATTTTCGGGGGCTGATTTTGCTTTTGCAAGCAAGAGACGTTCGGGTTCCGTAATGCTTCCTTGTCCTTTAATTAGACCAGCAGCTTTCAAACTCAAATCAGCAAGACCTTGCAATTTCAACGTGGTGTTTGCAAGTGCTTCTGCATTGCTTGCGCCATAAAACTTGTTAGCCAGTTGACCGAGCAGCAGTTGAGTTGTTGCGCCCGGACCGCTAAACGCCGGAAGATCAATAACGGATTTCAAATCGTTGAGTGTTGAGATTCTTTCTACAGAATTTTTAGCCAAATCATAAGAAGTCTCTAGTTTTTTGGTAATCGCAGAAGCGCCAGCAGTTGCATATTCTTTTGCTCCTGCTGCTTCTGACGCAGTTGGGTTCTGTATTCCTCCTGCGATTGGCACAGCTACATTTCCACTTGGACCTTGTGGCGTTCCAATTGCTTGAGGTCTTGGCCCTTGAATATTTACGTTTATCCCGTTTCTCGCGGCCCATGTTGCAACAGAATGCGCCTCTCGGTCGGTGTCGGCTTCCCCTGTCAACAGAACTTTGAATTGCCGGTCTGTTCCGGTCAAGTTGCGCCCACCCACTTCGCGGGTGGAAACTGCATTTCTTGCTGCTGCGGTTGTTTCTGCTTCTTTTATGCTTCCCTGTCCTTCTGCATAGCCGGGGGCAAGTCTCGGATTTCCTTGAGTATCACGCTGCCAGATGCCGTTTTGCGTTGCCATATCTGTTAGAGCCGCATTCCATTGCGGTGATCCTTCTTTTATCCCGGCGGCACGCAGCTCCCTTATTTTGTCGGTCGGTTTATTTTGATCGGTAAAATCTTTTGCCAGTTGTTCAAGGTATTTTTCTTTGCCATTTTGTAATTCCAGCCAAAGGGCCATTGGCTGACCACCGGCAGGACCGCCGAATCGAGATAATGCAGCGGCTTGTGGAGTGGCTGGAGCGGCGACTTGTGGAGCAGATGGCGCAGCAGGTGCACCAGGCATACCGGGAGGCATAGGCGCGGCTGTAGGTCCAGCGACAGGCGCGGCAAGCACATTGCCTGCATTTCCTGCGTTCATAAATCTTTGCGTTTGTAGGTTTTTTTGCATTTCTTGCAACCCGAATGCTTTATGTGCCGGGTCGGGGCTTGTCATCAACAGTTGAGCCATTCTCTGCGAATTGGGTGGTATTGCGGCCTGACCGGGGACCGTATAAGCAGGCTGAACGATATTTCCTGCGCCAGCCTGACCTTCTGGAACCCTTGCAACATTAACATCCGTTAAATCAGATCCACTAGGTGCAAAACTTGTCTCTGCAACCATTCTGTTCGGGGTGGCCGGAGTGCCAGCTCCCGCTTCAAACGCCTTATTGAATATGTCAGAAGATTCCGTTTTATACCGCTCCCCCAACGCCTTCTTCTCCTCGGAAATATCTCTCTGGGCCTTGCCGCTCATATACCCCTGCAAAGCTTTAGCAAGCCCTGAGAGCGGCGAGATCGGCGCTTCAATGCCTTGATAGCTGGACCGCTCGATGGGCTGGAAGGACTGCTGCTGCATGATCTCGGCCATCTTCTGCCGGCGAGCGAGTTCCTCAAGCTGCGTCTGGTACGGATTTGCGATGTTGAAACTGACATCAGCCATTATTTGCCCCTTAACGCTTCATGCCGAAAGCCATTGCACCAGATCCCAACAAGTCATAAAGACCTTTATTGGCCGCATTGACGTTCGCAGACTCAATTCCATAACTCTGCATCCCCGCCTGCCCCCCCGCTTGCGCTCCGGCAAAGATAGGCGCCGGTGCAATGTTCGTCGGCTGATACCCTTGAAACTGCGGCATCTGTATTTGAGATCCACCCATCAGCCCAATGATCTCATTAAGCGGCTGGCCCCGCAGTTGGAGCTGCTGCCCGAGAGATTGCTGTTGCGCGGTGTTGCCGAATTGAGCGCCTGCAAGTTGCTGGTTAAATCCTTGAGCATTGGCCGAGGTGTCCAGCCCGATCCCTTGCAATGCCGCCTGCGTTAGCAGATCGTTTTGCTGATAGCCCTGCGAGCGTTTCGCGTTCTCATAAGCCTCGCCGCCAGGCACCAGACCTTGATTGGCAAGCCTCTGCTCGGTTGCTTTTGATTGTTGCTCGAGCATGGGCTGCAATCGGGACAGAATAGCCTGCTGTCCGGTCATCCCCGCATTAACCGGCATTTTGGCGATCCCGCTCGTATCAAGCGAGGTCTGTATAGGCGGGAGATTGGGATTAAACGCCGAGCCGAGGACATTCTGCGCGGTGCCTATGCCTTGCAATCCCAAATTGGCAAGGTTTCTTTGTACCCTTTGCTGCGCCTCAAGCGTCCCCTGAGCCTCCGGGTTCAGACTCTGGGTTATGGTCGGCTGATCGCCTTCACCAAAACTGACCGTCTGGCTTCCGAGCGGGCCGTACACATTCGGATTATTAAACCGACCTTGCAGGCGAGCGGTCGCCTCATTCGCTGCGCCTTGCTCGCGGGCAGCTCCGGCATAGTCAGGCGTTGCAGGTGGCGAGGGTGAGTCTTTGCCCATATCTTTCTCCTAAGAACCGACACGCATCGCGTGTCATTGTGTACAAAACAAGATCACCTTCGGGCCTCGCGTCCTTGATTCGTCCTTCTTCAGCAAAGCCCATTTTTTTGACCAGTTTGATGCTTTCCTCATTATCCGATCCAACCGGGACAATAATCTTTTCAACCTGCGCGACGTTGAACGGGTAATCAAATATCGCCGCTAGATAAGCAGGTGTCATTTTGCCTTCGACCGCGATGTGGCACCAAATGCTCTGATGATTCCAGTTTTCATAGATAACGCCCGCCACCAGCTCCCCGTCGCACTCCAGCCCGATCGCCTGAGAACGCTCCTCAAAATACCCTCCCCGAATGCGTCGGGCGACCCAATGGCCGACCTTCGCTCCGTTGACTATATTCCGGCCCATCCGGTTTGATAGACCACATCAGTCGATGCCCATTCAATTTGTAGCCCGCTGCTGGCGCTGGTCAACAGGATCGCCCCGCAGTAACCCAATCCGGTAATGCCTTGCCAGTTGTTCGTGATCTGCAAACCAGATCCCCAGGTTGCAGAATCCCAAAGACCTGCATCCCACAGACCCACCGCATTCGCAGAATAAGACAATGGCGTAGCGTTGTTTTGAATGTCAAAATCTACGTTAATGCCGACAGAAATGGCGGGAGTTCCGACTGTAAAAATGCTCGGCCTAGCGCGGGTGAAGTATTTCTTTACTCCGCGAGAACCTAAATAATTAAACGCTTGCAGTACATTGGCCGAAATGTTGGTGTTGTTATCGGCATAAGAATCGTCCCATGCTTTACCTACAAAGCCGTTCCCGCCGAAATAAGGATCATCTCCGTAGTCTTCCCAGACGTTTGCTTCCCACCCGGTGAACTGACACCAACTCTTCGTGATGGTGTTCATCACATACTGTTGTTGTTGAGAACCGTCAAAGACGGGGACATTTATCCAGACTGCGGTTCGCTTGGCGTTGTAATAAACCTGCCAGCCGACTGCGGCATGAGTGCCGCCGTAGGCGGTGGTCGCAGCCGTTATAGCGCCCTGAATTTTATTTGAGAGAGAAACCCGAGGGTCAAGCCGGGAGGATTGCAGGCTTTGCGCCATCGGCATCAGGCCGTCGTAGGTAAGGATAAGCAGATCCCCGCCCCATTTGAGCATGGCTCGCTTGGAAATAGGGCTGCCGAGCTTCCAGACGCCCGCCAGCGCCCAAGTAGCATCGCTTGCAGGGTCGGTGCCTCGGTAGACAATCACCTCGCCGTTGGACGTTACAAAGGCCAGATTGTCGTCCACGCCGTAGCCCGCGTCGATCGTCCAGGTATCCAGATCCACAAGATGCCCACCGAATTTGGCGATTGAACTGAGGTCAAGAGATTGAGCTGCGCCGCCGACCGCGCTGGTCGGGAGATACCAGGCTTTCAGCGTGTCCTTTTGAATGAACCAGAGCCGGTTCTTGAAAAGGGTCACATTGTCCAGCGTGGTCGTGGTTACGCCGGTGATGGCCGGAACCGATATACCGGTGATCGCGGTCCAGTTCGTGCCATCGTACAACCGAGGTGCGTCCACGCCATTGACCGCGTACAGGTAATTCCCGCCCGTTGTGGCGACGTTTGTGTACTCCCAGATGGCGTTGGTCAGACCGCTGACAACGGCAGCGCCTACGGCCCCTGTAGAGGTTACATCGTAGATTGACAGGGCGGGCGTGCCAACAACCGCGAACAGTTTGTTGGTTGCGCCGCCCGAGTACGAAAACAGGCTCTGGGCCTGTCCTGTGAATCCCGTCGCCCATCGGCTATAGCCGCCACGCAGGACGCAATTGCTGACTGTCGGAAAGTAATTGATTAACGTCACCGCGTCCATCGGCTCCATGTTGGCGAGGGAATCGCGTGCGTTCCAGCCGCCAACAGGTGCCGGAATCGACTGCACATTCGCAGCCGTTCGTTGAACCATTCTGCTAGGGCGGGCCATATCAGTTGCCGTAGCCCGAATCCGGGATGTTGTCGTAACCGATCAGGACGGTGCCTGGGCGAGGTGCGAACGACAGGTTCGCGCTGGACATGTCAAGCGCAAGTGCTGCCTCGTATTCCTCAAGGTAATTTCGATACATTGCGGTCGTGTCAAAGCCCTTTGCCTCAAAATACTTGAGCTTTGTATTGAGAACCATCAGCCTTGATGGGTAGATGGTCGTGTCGGTGTCAACGGTAAATGATAGCTTTACATCCCCGTTCGCAGCATTTGCCCACCCGTTGCTTCGGTACTCAAACCCGAGATATTCAGCGTTTGAAAATCCCGGCCAGATCTGAAAGTAACTCCCGAGCAAGCGCCACCGAACTCGCGGCCCGGTCGAGATGTAGCCCGAGAGCAGCCATTCCCATTGCTGTGCGTCCTCTGGGCCTAGCATTTCCCAATGTTTATCCTTATCCCACATCGTGCGCGGAATCAACGCCTCGTAGTCTGCCGGCAAGTCGTAGCGCATCTTTTGAAAGTAGACCGTCGCAGCAGATCCACCCGCCTCGCTGAAGTCGGCGTTCATCGTGACCTGCGTTCCGGAATCAACGCTTGCGATGAAGCAGTTCTGATTGATGCCGGTGCCGATCGCCTGATAGGTCGTGTCAAGACCCGTGGTGCTTGGGATGCCTGAGATAACCCGGCTGGCCGTTGTCCAGTTGCCGGTAGTGGTCAGGTATTCCGTGTAGAACTGCTTTTGTTTTGTAAGTGCTTGCCACGGATGCTTGCGGAGCAGCTCGTAGCCGCTCGCATTCATCAGGGCGAGGATCTGGATGACATCCTGATTCGTGTTCGCCGCCACATAAGTCGGCGTTGAAACGCCCAGCTCGTTCGTTACTTGCTGGACGAGTTGCAGCATCGTGTAGGACATTTACGCCTCTTTGGGTGGCCTGCCGGGTTTGCGCTGGTTCATCAGCATCGCCATCTGCGCCTTCAATTCATCCAATTCAAGTCGCGTCTGCTCAAGGTCCGAACTGTTTTGCGATTGGTTCTTGCGAGCAAGAAACGCCCTTGCGAGTTCGCGCAAACCCGCCGCACCCATGCCGACCTTTTGGACCTGAGAGTCTGAAGCGGTTGCGACCTGTTCAACGGTCTGAAACTTGAGGATCTGAAGTTCAGCCATTTGCCGGTCGTTGAATTCTTCCGGTGCGGCCTTGTGCCACACCTCCAGAGGAGTGCCGATCAACGACCCGTCGCTGTTTTTCATCTGGTAATACAGCCATTGCCTCGGGAATCGTTCCTTGTGATCTTCGCGCACAGGCTGATCGATTTCGGTGGTCTTGTCCCCAGGTATCATTATCCGAACAAACGGCACGCCCTCGTAGGGTTTGCGATCATTCTCATAAAACTCAACGTGAAGGTGTGAGTCTGAATTGCTGATGTCGCTATCGAGTGCCATCTTCTTCTCCTGTGGGGATTTAAGTTTTGGTGCCGTTGATGCTGTACCACATTGCATTCGTTACCGCGAAAAAGATGCTTGTGTGATCTTTGGCGATAGAAGCGGATGTGGTTTGATTCACCGTTGTAGCGGTTTCATACGGATAAACCTTGATCGTACTTGCGCCGGAATTGGCAATGTAGATTGTCGCGCCCATTTGTGTGGGCGGCAATTTAACGCCAGTTCCGGCGGCTGCGGTATCAATTGAGTTATAAACCTTCGTTAATTGCAACGCATCGGCCCTCGTAGATCCTGTTGCGGTCAGCCCATCCACGCCGTCGCCGCAGATGGCGACAGTCATCAGTTGAGCTGCACCCGCACCCAGAACCCGCGAGGGAATAGTCATTACGCAGTCAGAACCGACGCCCAAGTCGTCGCGCTGGTGGCGAACAGAATGACCGTCTTTGCTGTTGCGACCGACAGCGTGGAAGCGCCAGCGTTAATGGTTGATCCTGATTTCGGATAAACGGTGATCGTCTGTCCCGAATCATTGCGGATGCCGATCATTGCACCCGCTTCAGTCGGCGGCAAGATAACGCCGGTTGAGGCCGAGCTGGTGGTGATCGTGTTCCAGACTGCCGACAGTTGCAGGGCGTCTGCGATCGTGCTGCCAACGGCAACCAGAGCGGTCGCGCCATCACCGCAGATGCTGGTGGTTGCCAGCGGGGAATTGCCAGAAGCAAGAACTCGTGAAGGAATAGCCATTTTTACTGCTCCTTTTTGATATAAAAGACTGCGTTTTGCTGATCGTGATTTGACCAGATCAATTCATAACCGGCCAGTTTATCCAGCCACCAATGGTACGGGAACACCGATAAATGCAGCGGTTGACCGATCAATGCGCCCATGTTATCAGGCACAAGGCTGATCTGGAAGAATGCTGAATCAACGCATTCCATGATGTTTTTTATCACGGAATCAACGTTTTCTGGCGAAATGTGTTCCATCACATCGGTGCAAAATCCGATGTCTCCGATGATGTGAATCGGCTTTGTCAGATCCGCAATCGTCAGAGGGAATTTGACATCTTTATCAAGGCAATTCTCTGAGAAATCCACCAGCTTCATGTTGGCGCCGGTCAGATCGTGGATGCGTTTCGCACCTCGACCCGTCCCGCAGCCAAAGTCCACGACAACGGTTTTTGCCTTTATTCCGGTGACTTTGGCAAATGTTTCCGCTATCAATTCGCCGGGAGCGGTGTCCCGATACGCCGGAATGGACCACATTTTCCGGTACTTTTCATCTTCGGCCATTGGCGCCGAATTGCGCCGCATCTCGTTGACGACTTCCTTGATGAGACCATCGCCATCGACCGTGATAATGCAATCCAGATCGATGAGGTTATTGCAAACCGAAGGGAACAGCTCGGCCTGCCTCGCCATCGTCAGAGAGCTGGTGAATACTTTCCCGCCGATTGTGACCTTGCACAGCACATCGTGATCGTTTAGCGGCTGACGGTAAGCGTGGCCCATCGTCTGACGGTGAGATGAGTCATAGCCAAACAGGTGGAGCTTGCGATAGCCGAGTGTGTACGCCAGGCACATCGACGACAGACCGACCGTGGTGCCGCCCCCGATCAAGGCGTATTCGTCCTTGTATTCAGGCAAGTGATTTTCCAACCCTTCAATCGCCGGGTGCCAGGTTGTAATCTCGCCCCCGATCGCCTCAAAAAGCGTCGGATGGCATTGCGAGGAAATCAGATATTTTTCTGCTTTCCCGATGAGGTCAATGTTTTCAGCCCGAGCGTCAAGAATGACCTGATATTCCGGCACGATCCCGTGACGGTTAAGAAACTTTGCCGCTCCATTGAGCGCGAAAATCGACTGTCCTAATAATCGGCGTTTCTCGATCATTGGCAGAAAATCAGCAACAGAAGGACCGCCGCCCACAAGAATCGCGTGACCATCATGGGCGGGGACCTGTGAAACCCAACGCGCACAGGATCTTGAATTTAGTCCGACATTGCCAAAGATCTCGGCATCGTCGGTGTTGCAAATGATTTCAATATCCATGCGAGATTGCGAGCCAGAGCGTCCCCTGACCCGCTTTCCTTTCGTTGATTAAGTGACGCGGCCTTGCAGATGCGGTCGGTTCATCACCACGTTTACTGTGGTAGTTGCCGAGGCAACCGTCGCAGCGTTCGCGGTACGGGCGCCGAGAATCTCTTTGCCCGAACCCGTTGCACCGACTTTACCCGTTGATTTCACACCGACCGCAACGGTCGCCGCAAAATTAGACGAAGTAGATTTCGCGCAAACCGCAGTACCTTCGATCTGATACCAGCCAAAAGAACCGGCAAGATTCGCAGACATTGCAACCGCAACCGGGCGAGCCTGGTTGGAAGTCGTTGCAGCAAGGGTTGTCTGATAGGTCGTGCCGTCATAGGTGACCAGCGAACCTATAGTCGTGCTTGCTACGCCGACCAGCAGGATGAACTCACCTGCGCCATAAGTCGGATCGAAAGCGCGTTCGACCTGACCCAAGACCGCCGGAGGAGTCGGGATTGCACTCGTTCCGTTAGCCATCGTTACGCCAGCATCAGTCACCGCAATTTGCAGAAGACCGGCTTTGTTATCGTCAAAAGTGTATGCCATGTTATATCTCCTTTAGGCAATCAGCACGCCGCAGAACTGCGGCCCGCTTGAAGTCAAATTGCCCGCCCAGCCGACCAATTTCACGACGGCGTCTTGGTTAATGGCTTGACGTTCGCCGCCGATCGGGACGAAGTTCCTATCCGCGTGCGGCCTGAACATCATGTACTTGGTGTTCAAGAACCACATGTGATTAGCGGTCGCGGCAGAGCCGATACCACCGTCAAGGACTACATCGGATGCCATGCCCGCGCCGTAGTATTTCAGCGAAGCGAATCCAGCCCCGGCGGTGCTGCTGCCCGAGTCAGAAATGCGCTGAATCGACTGAAGCGATTGCAGGTACAGACGATAATAGTTGTTATCGGCCACGATCAGATCCGGCTTGTCCGTTCCGCGAATCAACTGAACCGCAAGCGAGTCCATGTACTGCTGGATGTTGGATGCAGTAACAGCCGAGCCACCATCGGTGGTGCCCGAATACTTAACAGAACGCCAAAACGAGAACGTAGCGCGATTAATACCGCCGTAGGTTCCGGTGCTAGGTGCGTCAGGTACAGCAGCTCCGCAAGTTTGTTACTAGTCTTTTGGACTAGGCATGGGCATTTCTGCCATGCTCTCGAACTTAAACTACTTCAAGTTATATTCGAGTTCAGACTATCGCTTCACCCTTTCGGGTGTTCTCTCGCTTAGTCGTTCACGGTGCTTTCGCTTCCGCCTTGTTGTCCCCTTCGGGAGTTCCAAGTCAATCAGAGAGAATTCTCACATCTGCGTTTCAATGCAGAGTGACCCCATCATTAAGGCCGGTGATGTTCTTGCCGCTGTTGCCGGTTCCGTCCAGATAAATATCCGAACCGATACGGTTCGCCAACTGCGCCTCGGCAACGTTCATCCGACCGTCAAGCAGGTCGATGATCGCTTCCTTGCCGCTGTTCTGGATCATCTCCAAACCGCTGATGGAAATGGCAGAAGCGTACTGGGTGATCGAGAACTGAGCAGCCGAAATCGGGCTGTTCTGGCTGACGTTCAGGACTTCATAACCCGAGTAAGAGTTCGTGTTATTCGTCGTGCTGTCGTTGTACATAATTTCCTGAAGGATGACGTTACCGCCAGAAAATGTTTTCACATTTCCGCGTTCCTTCAAGCGCCGCAGAAGTGCATTGTTGTTTGTCCTGGTGTTACGTTTCGGCTCTTTATCCGAAACCTGCACATTCATTTTATGTGCAGAGCAGACTATCTCATCGCAAGTTTTTCGCTAACTTGGTGGCGCTAATTTTTGCGCCATGACCTTTCGGCCTTCCAAGCTGCGCCAATCTACGCTTCATGTTGCTTTCCGCGCTAGGCCGGTAGCCGTTCGCTACTCTTGCCGCTGCTGCCTTTGCTGGAGCATCCGGGGGCGGTCTGAACGACAATTCATTGTCATTTAACAACAAACCTTGCACCCGATAATGCTTCATCCAAGACAGCTCACGCTCGCGTTTTTCGATCACCGAAACTTCTGCTGGCATTGTTTCAAGAACTTTCATTTGAAATTGTCCAGCGTGATCGTTCCACGCTTCCTGCAACCTTTTAGAACTATGCTTACCGGCTTTTAATAAACTTCGATGCTCTCGCATCCTTTTGCCTGGTCTTCCTGCTGTGCAGCCTATATAAGCCGCGCCGGTACTTGCATCTTCTAAACCGTAGATTGTCACCATTTGGGATTCCCCTCTGTGGATAATACTTGCGCTCCGCGCTCGTGGGGTTCAGCTTCCGCATCGCCCTAGTCGTTACACCTTCAGCGCCCTTTTAACTGCGCCGCTTGGCTCGGTATTGGCATCTCAGCTTTTTACCGAATTCACGGAGTTTTATAACGTCTATTGTTAAACGTTGTCGGCCAGCTCACCAGTACGACTTTGAATGTTGGTCGCAATGATGTCGCTGATCGAGCTATTGGCGAAGGCCATTTTTTAGCTCCTAAAAGTTATCAGAGTCGTTCGCTCATGGAATCAAACTGCTCAGCCAGGAGAGAACGTCGATCTTGCGCTTTGGTAGTCGTGACCGCACCGGGTGTGGAGCTTTTCACGCTAACCGCTGCCGCCCGAGCCGATTTAGCAGCTTTATTTGCTGCTGACCTTTTCTGTGCGTCAACGTCGGCTTGTCGGCTCTGTTGAACAGCATCAAAAAGGTTCGGATCAAGGCGTACTGCCTTTTCATACGCATCTTGCAGGTCAGTCGCAACGCCGCTCTGTAGGAGCTGGATCATTACTGGCCGAGCTTCTTCAAAATGCTCAACCTTTTGGGAAAACTGGTTAATTTCCCCAAGTAAAACAGAATTCTGTGCTTGTTCTTGTTGCTGTTTCCAACCGTTTATTTCCCCGCGAACCGAATTCAGTTCGTTTTGAAGGCTATAAACCATTGGATCTACAGGCGTTTGCTGTGGCAAACCCTGTACTTGACCCAAATTTACACCGTACTGCTGAGCAAGTCTACCGAATAGTTGCAATTTTTGTTCAGGTGTGCTGTATCGCAGGGCGTGGTCAGCCTCAAGCAAGGCTTTTACCGCTCTCGGGGGGTCAATGCCCAACCCCTGAATCGTTTGCAGGTAGGGCTGCACCGCCTCCTGCATCTGGTCTGCGTACTCAGCTTTTGCTTTCAGCGGCTCGTAACCCGCCTTCATCTGTTCTTCGCGCTGATAGGCATATTCTTGAATGCGTGCTGGCGCGGTTTTCCAGTCTTCGTGATAATCCTTTTTCCAACTCGCCGGAGGACGTTTCCAGACGGGTTCCTCTGCCGTTTCCTGCTCCGGCTCTGTCTGCGCTTTGGTTGATGCAAATTTTCCCGTGTTGTCGCGGGGTCGCTCGGCGGTGTTGGCTTGCTCGGGTTGCGGTGCGGCCTCTGCCTCGTCAAATTGTTGAGACAACAATTCACGCCTTGCGTCAGCGTTTTCAACCGGAACGATGGAATTCAGATCTTCAGCCATTTTTATTGCTCCCTGTGGGGGTGAATTATCTACGGGTAAAACGGGTTTCTTCTCTGAGCTTGTGCAAAATCTTGTTGGCTTCCTTGTGCGTCATGTTCGCCAGTTGCGCCCGCAGAACTTCCTTGCGTGTGTCTTTTGCTGGCGCAGGTGCCTTGCTTTCCATTGACTCGTTGCCGATCTCGATGCAATTGTGTTCGCGCAAGTGTTCACGATGCTGGCGCCTGCCGGTAATCATTGACCCGTCAACCATTGATTGATAGGGCTGAATGTCGCCCATGATGTAATGCGCCTGCGGCTCGGGGTCGTAGTCGCCCACCTCGATCGCCTCACCCTTGATGTATATCCAGCGTTTTCTAGTCATAGCAATGCGAGCACTTCCTCGTCGTCCATTTCGATATGCTCCGTTAAGAGCGCCTCAACCCTTGAAATATCCCGCATCAGTTTGTCAAAATCAATTTGACTGACTGTCGGGGCGGTTTGTTGCCCTCGGGCTTTTGTTTTGACAAACGGGGCGACGATTTCCTCGGCGATTTCGGGCTTGCCTTCGACGATCCGCTCGTAGAGGTCAATGATTTCGCGCTTGCGCTTTTCTTTCTTTTCGCGCTCGTCGGCCCACCGCTTCTTTTTATAGTCGCCGTCGTGCGTGTCGTCGATGATAATGATCGGCGGCGTGTAGACGGTAACGGTCCCGGCGCTTCCGGTAGCGTCAACCCCAACAAGCGCAGCAGTCGAAGCCAGAGTGACATCGCCAACCGAGGCGGTGGCTGTTGCTCCAGAGAGCGCGACGGTGACGCTGACGCCTTCATTACCGACCGCTCCGGTGGCGTTAGTCCCAGTAATCCCAACAGTCGCAGCCAGAGTGACATTGCCCACCGCTGCGGTGGCTGCGGCACCGGAGAGTGCAACGGTGATGCCGACGCTTTCGTTGCCGACCGATCCGGTGGCCTGGACGCCGGTGATGGATAGGGTGAGGCTTGGCGCAACGGTTCCGGCTGCGCCGGTTGCAGCAACGCCGGTAAGGGCATTACTTTGGGACAGCCCGAGGTTGCCGACCGATCCGGTCCCGGCAACGCCGGTGACGGGGAGACTGTCCCAGAGAGCAGCATCCCAAGTGCCGGTGTCCCATGCGCCCTGTGCCATTTATCAGGCAATTCGGATCAGCGCGTTCGTCGCGTCGCTTGTTGGCATGGTCAGCGTGAACGTCCCCGCCGTAATGGTTTGGCTGCCGAACGTGTGGACGCTGATCGCCTTGTTGCTTTGCGTCGAGTTGTAGACCAGTACCGCGTCAAATGCGGTCGTCAGGGTGACACTCGTATAGGTGAAGCTCGCGCTTGGTGTCCAGTACCCCGTCGTGCCGCTTGTAGTGGGCGCTGTGGCGTTTGTGACCGTTACGCCGCCTGCGCTATAGCCAGATCCCGAAACCTCGTTTGTGGCGCTGTACGCGGTCGTGGAGGCATTTACTGTTGCGCTCGCCAGATACAAAGCGGCTTTCAGCGTGTCGGCTCCGGTTCCGGCCCGAATGACAGTAGTCCCGAGCGCGTGAATGCCGGACAGGATTTCGTCTTTGAAGCTGGTGCACATTGCCTGGGTGTTAGCCATTGAATCCTCCAATTTCAGAAATTGATACCGCTGCCCGTTTCAGGCTCACATGGGCCGACCTGTGGACAAGTTCCCCGGCCAGCCAGTATTCAACCCAGACGGTGCTTTCGTTGTCGTTGTCCACGCCTCCCTCGCGCTTCTCAAGCAGGGAGTCGTCCATCTCGCCATGCGTGGTGGTCACGATCATTGCGTCATCACCTCGACGCCTGCCGCCCGACCGTCAGGCCCGCGCACGATCCGTTTAGGCGCGGCCAACATCTGCATCATGCCGCCCATCTGGTTCATGGTCTGATCGTGGCGCCCGAGCATCGCGTCGTGCATCCCCGCCATGCGGTCGATTGCCATCTTCACATGGTCGCCCAGCTCGGCGGTGATCTTTTCGGATGCTGCCGTTTGCGCCTCGATCGCCGGAATATCCAGCCCCGGATTGGCTCCTATCCTTGCAACCATAATCTTAGTCGCCGCCTCAAGCTCTGTCTTCCAGCGGTTAAACTGCTCCTCGGATTGGAGTTTCTGCTGTGCCATTGCCGCGTCGTATTGTTGGCGCTGCGCCTCGGTCTGTGCCGCGGCTTGAGCTTTCATTTGCTCAATCTGCACCTCGGCCTGAATCTTCGCCTGCTGAATCTGGGCATCGAACTGCGCTTTGGCCTGCGCCGCCTGAATGTCGGCCTGCGCCCGAGCCTGGTCGGATGCTTGCTGCGCTTGCAGCTTCATCATTTCGGGGTCAGGGCGAGGCTGTTGCGGCTGCGCTTGCTTTTCCTTGAGCTGGTCCAGCGCCGCGTCCAGAGCGCCTTCCATTGACTTGGCTTGTTTGAACGCGCCAATGCCAAACTTCATAACCTCGATCAACATCGGCGTGATCTCCGGGCTGGCTTGAGCAACCGGCAAGGCTTCCCGCAGGAACCCGCCGAATGCCTGGATGAACTCCATCCTGTCGCGCTTCATTTGCTGCTCGTCTAACTGGACCAGCGAATCGGCGGCGACCTCGATGCGGAAGCTCCGCAGCGGGCTGTCGCCCATCAGTTGCAGGGCTTCGGGGATGAGCTGCTGGTCAGCCGGTTGCATCTGCTGCGCGGCTGCGTACATCAGAATCGTCTGCGGCTGGAACTTGGTGCAGATGATCTGCGCCTTCAGACGCAACAGCTCGGTGGCGAACATCGCCACATCCTCTTGCATCGAGCGGAGCCGGATGCTGGCGTACTGGCCCTTGATCTGCTGCGCGGTTGCCGTTTCGCTCGCCATCGAAGATCCGCGAATGATGTCCGACAGGCCGGTGATCTCGTAAATCTGGTTCTTGATCTCGGTCCTTGCCCGATAACATTGGAGCAACGCATCGGCGAGCGTATCCAGCGGGAGCAAGTCGATGCTGCCCTTCAGACCGCCCTTCTCACCGAACGCCATCCATTTGTCGACCGGGATCAGGGCGTTATTCTCGCCCTCCGTCATCAAACGCTGAAGTGCGGGCTGGCTGGCATCGTAGACGCCACGCACCCGCAAAGCCTTGACCAGACCGTCGATGCGGTCGGAGAGAATGTCCAGCTCGACCGCTTGGTCCTGATACAGCACGAAGTCAGGGACCGGCACCAGGGTGTCGCTGGTCATCGTCGCGTACAGGGGGCGAGTGCAGGGCCAGAACCCCTCCAGATCCAGCGGGTCGTCCCGCTCGTCAATGATCTCCGGCATGTTCTTTGAAAACCAATAGACCTTGCCAGATTCCTTGTCCCACAGCTCGCAGATCTTGGCGCGGGTGTGTTCCTTCGTCGATTGCCCGTAGGTCTTGAGCGTGTCTGGACCGGCATCAAACGGAATGTTCTTGCCGACCTTCTCGCCAAACCGCTCGATCAGGGATTCTCGGGTCATGTAGACCCACCGCCAGACACAGGTCACCTCCTCCCAGGTTCGTGCAACAGAATGCCCAAAGTCTTTCCAATGAACGTAGTCAGTCGGAGCGCACTCGTATTCGATCTCCTCCTGCGGCTCGACCTCGCCCGCTGTTGCGTCGGTCTGCATTCCTTCTTCGGGTTCGTCAACGTCCTCGGTGATCTCCAGACCGTCCTCGGGTATTTCCTGATTGCGAACGTGCGGCTCGTACCGCACCCAAGCAACGCCGCGCCCGCCGAGGAACCGGTCCTCAACGCAATGCTTCATTGTTGCGCGGAAGTCGGGGTAATGCTCGACCTCAAAGTCAAGCGCCCGCTCGATCAGTTGGGAGGCGACCCGGCCCACGGGGTCGTTGTCACCGAACCGGCGCGAGACATCGGCTTTCGGCAGGCGAGCGTACACCGCAGGAATGAGCGTCTGGACGTTTGACCACAGGATGTTGAACTTCGCGGTTTCGCTTGTATTGGAACTGCGATTGTCATCACGGTAACGCTTGATAATCTTCTGCGTGCGAGCTTCCCATTTCTTGAAGTCGCCGTCATAGGTGGCGACGGTGTTCAGCCACTTCTGGACGCTTGTGCTGGTGTGTTCCATTATTTCTTTTCCTGTGCAAGAAAATCAGGCAAAACCATAACAAAAAATACTTTTATAATGCAAATAAGCATTTGCAAAGGAAACATAATGGCTAATTTTATTGATCGAAATGCTGTATTAGAAATACTCAATAATTTGTTAGATAACGCCAATGAAATAAAAGCGTGCGTTGGCAAAGACCCTACGGCACAAGAAGCATTGACTTGGGCTATAAGCGAAATCATTGATTGCCCCCATTTAAATATTTTGCAAGAGCCGCACTTCCCAACGCACCAGACGCAAGCGCACCAGACAATTCCGGCGTAATAAAACCAGCATGACCTTCGCCACGAATTAACATATCTCTGGCTTGTATTGGCGAAACATTTAAGCGTTGCGCCATTTTTCCTATTTGCCCTGCAATCAGTTCTAGTTTTCCAGCTCCGATTTGTGAGGTGACTCCAGTTGCCCCAGATCCTGCCCCCCACAATACTGCCTGTGCAGGGACTGCTTCCAATCCCATCGGAGAAGCTATTTTTTCTCTAAAGAATGGGCTAAATCTAACCATTTCAGGAACAGAAGCGGCAGCGCCTGGGGCCACTTCTTGACCTTTCATAGTTATTTTACCGCGCACATCTGGCATCCCAACTATTCTGGATAAATGGGCATCACCAACAGGCCAATTAGTTTGGAATCCTGTTTCTGGAACTCCTGATGCTTGTATATAGGTTGGAACTTTTGCTGATTGCATATCAACAACGCCCCCAGATAAATATTTGCTCATGGGGCCACTATGCGCGGTGGGATGATATGGATGTGGAATAACTGCGGCCATATCAGCAGGGAAATCAGAACCTCGACCGCTTACTTTTGTGCCTCCATGTTTTACAAAATCTTCAAAACGTCCCTGTGTAGACAGCCAATTCGCAGCGGTTCCTCTGTTTATTTCACTTAAAACTTCTGAGCCTGGACTTGCCATGCCCATTAAAGAATTCATTTTGTTAAATCTTTTAATTGCTTCTTCTTGTCCAAATTCTTTTACATACAATTTAAATAAAGGATCAGTTACATACCAAGATGCCATCGGTTGATAAAGCGTGGGCAGCTTTTCAGCTTCGCCAATTATTGATTGAAGTCTGTTGACGTTTCTTGGGTTCATTAAATCATCAATATATTTTGAGCCTTTTGCATTTTCCCCAGACTTAAATGGTTGTTCCGGCATATTGCCTTGACGCTTACCTTGTTGAGATATTTGCCAAAGATCATCTCTAGATACGTCAAATAATTGTTTTAATAAAGGGTTTTCTGGAGCCACCCTAGAGGCGGCTTCTGATACCAATTCTTGCGGATTACCATATACGCCAGGATAAGCATTTCTTTGTGGGCGCATTACCGTTGTTTCTGACTTATTTCCATAAGAACTTAATTTTGGTGCCGCTTCGTTAGGAACAGCACTCAACTGCATTCCCGTCCTTCCAGCATAACTCTCAAGCCCTCGCGCCAGTTCCGGTCCCGCAAAGCGTCCAACAGCCTTTGCACCTTTAACCGCAGGACCACCTAACGGCGCCAAGTTTGTCGGATCGCCGAGCAGTTGCCCTGAAAACTGTTGCTGCGGATCTCCCATCGGCCTGAAACTTTCGCCGCTGGTGACGCCTTCCTCTCTTGGCGCGGTCATTGGCCCTTGATACGGCATTCCCATGCCCTTCAACACCGCTGCTTGAGCGGGTGCTGCCGCTTCACCGTAGGAGCGCAGCAAATCACCAATTACGCCGCCGGTGGAAAATGTCTGCGCGGCATTGTTGATAATCGGCTGCACTCGTCGTTCGTAGGCACTCTTCAGCCCCGCGAGGCTGCGAAAGCTCTCTAGCGGATCGGCAGGCTTCTGCTCCTGCTGATAGCGCAACGCGGCGGCTATGCGGTCTGCATCAGCCACGATTGCGCCCTGATATGGCTCGCGCCTTAGCCTGTGCGTCTTCTTTGCTCGATGCGCCCCACGCCTTCAGCGCGAGCGCCAATCGGGTCGGCTTGCCGTCCTTTTCCATCGGCCCCGGCATATTGCCCATCCGAGCAAGAAACGAGGCGCGGCGAGGATTGTCCCCGGCCTTGACCGGCGGCTTGAGCGTCCCGCCAGTCTCGGCTTTGTAGGAGGCGCGGCCTTTGGCATTGAGTCCACCGGCAGCGTTCTTTCCCTCTTTGCGAGTCCAGGCGGCGGTCATTTCTTTTTCTCAGGCTTTACGGTCTTTGCCGACTCGCGGAAGGCGGCAGCAGTCGGTGCACCGGGGGTGCCGGGCTTACGCATACGCTCGCCCGAGCCGGCCTTGATGCGCTCTTGCTTAGCTAGGATATTGGCGTAAAGACCGGCTTTGGTCATGCCGAGAAGATCCCGACCGCAACAACGGTGGCACCGGCTCCGGTGGTGATCTTCCAAGCGCCGGATGCCGATACCGCGTTCACCTCGACCGAATAGACGCCGGGAACGTTGGTGGCTGCGCCGGTAAGCAGAACGATAGACGTTGATCCATCAAGCAAGGTCACGCCAGAAGTCGCTACGGTGACCACCGAGATGATAAGCCGGTGCACATAGTCACCGACTGCGCCTGTGCCGCCGAGAACCTGCGCGGTCTGTGAGGCTGCAACGGTTTCGTATTGGAAACGATAGGGAAGATTGACGCCGCTCATAGTCTGCTGCTCCTAGATGATTTGTGGGTGGCCCACATGTCGTTGAGGGTTGCGGTGTTCTCGGGTCCGACCATCAGGGGTCGGTGCGTGTCAGGTGCCTTGACTCTCGGTTCGATGCGCCAGGCGACGGCCAGCATCCTCATGGCGTCGGCAGGATGCGAGGTCCAGTCATGTCTTGGCGTCTGCCTGAACGCCTTCTTGTCCTCGTCATACTCGCGCTGATACTGGCGCAGCGCCTCGATGCCATCGAAGCATCGATCGTCGAACCATGTTTGCGGGAGCATCTGGCGCACAGCTTGAATGCCGTCCTGAACGCCGAGGTCGGGGACGATCGCCATGTTGTTGATGCCCAGATGCTCGGCCATCTGCTCGATGATCGACTTGCCGCCCGAGGCGAGCGTCTTGGCGCGGGCGTCGTGCGGGAGGTAATGCTTGCCGTACTTGTAGGGCTTTGACCTGACCACCGCGCCAAGTTCGTTGATGTTGGCCCCGCTGACCGCGTAATAGTCCAAAACGTGGATCTCGTTGCGGATCACTTGGTAAAACCAGATCGCGGTGTCGTCCCGGTAGCCCAAGTCCCACGCCGTGTGAACCGGCACCTCGGGCTGGTAATCGACCTGACAGATCCGGCCTTCTTCGGTGGCCTCGCGCAGCTCCTCGCCGTAGAACGCCCCGAGGATAGCGGCCTCGAATGAGCACTCGTATTCCTGATCGTACTGGTCTTTGCTTAACTGGGCGCGGGCGGCAGACAGTTCGCTGTCAGGCAGCAAGCCCGACTTGCTGGCCGGGAGTTCCAGCAGGAACCATTCATCCTTGAGTCTGCTGGCGGTGGATCTGATGTCCCAGAACTGATTTTTGCCTTTCGGTGTGCCGCCAAACACGGCCCATCCCTGCCGGTCGGAGAGCGCGGGCCGGATGACGTTACCCCAGACGGAAGGCTTGAAGTCCCCGAATTCGTCCATGTAAATGCCGGAGAATCCCAAGCCCCGGATGGCGTCGGCATTGTCGGCGCCGAACAGCCGGATCTTTGAGCCGTTGACGAGCGTCACGGTGAGTTCGGCCTCGTTGCTGTCGGCTGCGATAGGCAACGAGTAGTGCTTGAGGTAGTCCCAGACGACCGACTTAGCCTGGCTGCGGAACGGGGCGACGAAGCCGAACAGCGGCATCGGGTCTTGAGATGTGATGGCAGCGCGAATGATGTCGTTGATCGCGGCGACGGTCTTCCCTGCACGACGGTGCGCGACGAGGCACGCCCATCTCTGCGTGCGGTTGTGGAATGACCTGAACGCTTTGCGGGGCGCATAGGGGATTTCTATTTCTCGGACTGCCATGTGATCTTGAGTTCTTGAGGGCCACCGTCAGCACCTGTGACCTCAGTTCTTGCCAGTTTCGGAACGTGATATTCAAGCAGGTCGGAGAAACACTTGAAGGCGGCTGCTGGCCCTTGATCGGCGGCGATCTCGTCAAGCCAGCCCTGCAAGCGGTCTGCGTTGCCGTCAACAAAGCGAGCGATGGCCTCTTTCGCGGCGATGGTCGTTTTGTTCTGCAATCCTTTGGGGCGACCAGCTCCGGGCCTTTTGTCTCCTTTTTTAAAATGGCCTGAGTTAGCAGTCACTTAGGTATCATCTTTTCGATTCGGCATACGTTTCATGGCCTCGGCAAGTCGTTTTCCTTTGTCGGCTTGGTTGTATTCCTTTGCAACCTTAACCGGCACGCCGACTTTCTTTGCGAACTTGGGGTCGTGAGCGGCGGCAGCCATCATGCGAGATTGAGCGGGGGAATGTGAGGGCATTATTTCAAGAACCTCAGTTTGTAGAGGGTTGAGTCCACTAGCGCGGCAATTTCGTCCACCAGATTCTGCAACTGGGTTTCTTCAGGCAAATGAGCGCGGTAATCTTTTACGAAGTCTTTGATCTTAGTCAAATACTTAACGGGATCGGTGTCGGTGTGAAACGTGTTTGGATAGTCGCGGATGACCTCGTAACAACCTTGATACGCCTCGGCCCAGGCATCTGTGAGGTCAATGATCTGGTGGTAATAGTCGTTGAGCGCGGAATGCACCGAAAACGATGGAGTTTGCAGGTGCATGAAATGGGCGTTGGTCCCGCTGTGGAACAGGACGGAAACGAAGGTTGCGGCATCTGCGTTAAAGGATTTCCCGGCCATTTATTGCCCCAATTCGCCAATAATTCCAGACTATTCTGAAATTTTGGAGTCGTCAAGTGCTGATTTACAGGCGCGGGACTGTTCAGCCATCAGGCGAACCGTGGTTATAGCGCCTTCCAAATCCCGGACGAGGGCGCGGCATCCTTTCCAGCCCGAGATGAAGAGGATCTGATCGGCGGTCTCTTTGCCTTTTGGCATTTTGACCTCAACGAGCCAAGTGATCCCGCCGAGGGATACAAGCAGGTCGGGAACGCCGCGGCCTAGACTGGCGAGGGATAGGACCGAGCATCCGAGCTTGCGAAAGGCGGCGACGATGGTGCTGTGGTTTGTGTCGGTACGGGCGGCTCTTCTCATTGAGAATCATTCCTATCTGTAAAGTGTCGGACAGGTGTCCGGGAAACAGGAAACCGGACATGTCCCCCCGGACACATGTCCGGGACAGACAGGGTCGGTTTTCCTAGGGGGTTGTCCTGTCTGTCCATGTCCGAAAACAGGGGGTAGGTGTCCTATTTGGCGCTTTCGGTGTCCGGTCCAGCAACGACAAAAAACACATTATTTTCGACCCGAATAAGGTTATTTTTCTGCGCCCAAGCGAGGGACCGGGACCATGCTTTTGCCTTCGTGTCGGCGGCTTTATCGGACCCGAGATCGGCAAAGAATGCCTTTTTAGCGTCTGCGACTGCGGCGCCCATTTGGGCTGCGCGAAGGAATTTGCCGTAATTGGAATCCTGCCTGGCGTTGACTGCGGCAACCAGCGCGTGCACTTGGTTGGTGTAAATGGCGGCAAGGGAGGTTACTTCGTCGCCATCCTCGTCGTGTTCAAGGACATGCCGGATGCATTGGAAATTGAGGTTTTCGATTTTGTCCCCGTCCTTTTGTTTCAAGCACTCCATTGTGGCGATCGGATCTTCTTTTTCCTTGAACACGCCGAACAGGAAGTCGAGATCGGCGATAAAGGCGCTGGAACCTCTGGGGCGCTCGTTGGTACTGTGGCCTGTGTGATGGATGAGGAGGACGGTGCAAGCGAACCGGGCGCGGATCTGTTCGCCCAGAGAGCGCAGGTAGCCTGCGGCCTCTTCTCTCTTGTTCTCGTCCCCGGCGAAGGTCTGGGAGAGGGTGTCGACGACTACCATTCTCGGCTCGATGCCCAGATCAATGATGGATTTCTGGACCGCGAGGACGCTGGCGGGGTCGCCGAGGTTGACTGCGACGGGGCAAACGTAGAAAGGGATGGCGCCGATCGCCAGTTTCCGGTCGAGGTGCCATGCGCGGATGCGGTTCCAGAGTCCGGCGCCGCCTTCGGCTGCGATGTAGACGACAGCACCTGCTCGGGTCTTGCGCTCGAGCCACGGGAGGCCGTGGGCCATGTGGAGGCCGAAATCAAGGGCGATGAATGATTTATAAGTGCCAGAGGCTCCAAAGAACATCCCGATCGCGTTGTCGGGAATAACGTGTTTGACCAGCCATTTCAGGCCGGAGGCGCGATCGCGGAGCTGGTCGAGGTTGAGGATCAGGCCATCGGCTTTGACGGGTTCGCTGAACCGGGCGAGCGTCATCGGGTTGACCCAACCGACCGCTTGGGCGCGGGAGAAAAGGGTCTTGATGGTCACGCCCGCCTGCCGGTTGCGCCCAAAGCTCACCCACTTAGCCCGCTGCGCCTTGTGATCGAACTTCGGGCTGGTCTGGGCCCAGTCCACCCAGACTTGGTAGGCGGCATCGCCCAGTCCGGTAGCGTGCAGGGCCATGCCCGCCTCGATCCATTGGTGATAGTCGTCGGAATCGAGGTGGGTGAGGGCGTCGGCGGCCTCGCGGAGCTGGACCGGGAGGGTAATGACGCCGAGGTTAGGGCCGGAGGGGGCGGCAGAGTCGCCCAGAGGTTCCACAAGCATCCGGGCGAGCCATACGGGGGCCTGTGCCGGCATGAACCCTTGAAGGATGTCCAGACCGTCGTCCCAAGCATATCGCCGCCCGGAATGGTGGATAGAGGGTTCTGCCACGATGTAGCCGTTGGCCTTGATGTCGATGCCGGGTCCGAGCTTGCCGCGAACGCGGGGGATAGCCGCGGGGTCGATTCGGACGAGGTAATGGCACCCGTTCCCGGTGCGCTGCGTGGGTGTTTCGGGCAGCTCGCCGTTCTCGGTGATGAGTTGCTCCCAGGTCAGGTGTCCCATGTTCCGGGTATCGACGTCAAGGGCCACGCAGCCCGAGTCGCCCATCGCCAGACCTATATTGGCCTGTGGCCATTTGGACCACCAGCCTCGGATCGTCATCTCGTCCGAGCTGGCGTCCTGTGCCCCGTGGGGGGTGAGGGGGTGCTTGGCGGGGGACCGGCAGTCCTTGTCCCCGCAGGAGCAGATCCCGCTTTTGATCGTGTGCAAGGGGAGGACGCGAAATCCTCGCTCCGCGTATTTGAGGGCAGCGTCGATCAGCACCTTCGGGTGGATCTCGATCACGGTGTTCGTCTCGTCAGTCATCAAGCAATTCCCAACCAAATTTGTTACGTTTAATCAACCCGGACTTGTTCAGAACTTTCAGATTGACCGGATGGCGTAATTTTCGCAACGCGGTAGCTTCAATCTGCCGAGCACGTTCGCGTGAGACATCCATCTTTTTACCAACCTCCTCATATGTTTCGTCATTTTGAAATCGGCTGATAAGAACATCTTTTTCACGCGGCCTGATTTTATTGAGCAGGTTGTCAACTAATTGATTGGTTTCGCGCTCCAGCAGATGGTCCTCGGGACTGGGCAGATACTCCATCTGGCTGCGCTGCTCGAGCAGGTGATGCACGAGATCCGCGTCAATTTCGCGCTCCCCGGAATTGCGGTTCAATTTGATCGTGAGCTGCTGTTCTGTCCAGAGGTCGGTGGGCGCGGCGCCAAGCACCTCCATCGCCATCTTTGCCTCTTTCGAGAACTCGCCGGAATCAAGCAGGGGGGCGACTCGCATGGATACCAGGGCGTTCATCCTGCCCGAAGACACCCCCATCGCACGCTCGAATGCCGCGACGGTCGGGTAGCCTTGCTCCTCGATGGCGTTGAGCAGGAGGTTGTTTCGGATGCTTACCTTAATTCTGAACGGTTTCATTTCCCCGCCTTCCTGTGCCGCTTCTCCTCGGCCTTGAATATGTCATCGACCACCACGACATTCCGACCCGCG
>Ga0222712_10001095_pt1 | contig 34723 bp, 38 predicted proteins | sample C33_657DmetaG_FD_165043 | JGI IMG/M metagenome (GOLD analysis project Ga0222712, IMG submission 165043) | Estuarine water microbial communities from San Francisco Bay, California, United States - C33_657D | ecosystem: Environmental > Aquatic > Marine > Unclassified | place: USA: California...
AGACCCTAGCCTTAAGGCAACCAGCTACACAGCCGTCATTGATTCAAGCAACAACGGAACAACTACTCTTGTATTGAATTACAACACAACAGCAATGACGCTTTCTGACAAGCTTCAATTCACTATTGATGAGTTTGCAGAACGTATCCTTCCAGGAGAAGCCCTACAAGACCCTGTACAGAAGATGCGCGTGTCTACTCCTCAGTCCCTTATTGATACCGACTTTGAATACGGCACACAGCCTACTAAATGGGAAGTGTTAAGCGCTGTAAATAACAAGCCTTGCCAGTACTACGATATTCAAGACCCAGTTGCTCAACCTTCAGGTGGTGCACGTACTATCACAGCAGTCACAGGAACTGGCTCTTCTCGTCTAGTAACTGTTGTTACCTCTTCAGCACACGGCCTTGTAGTAGGAGATAAGTTCTTTATCCAAGACACAAATGACCCGTATGCTAATGGCTGGTTCATGGTTCGCTCTGTAGCAACAACTACAGTTTCTAACGATACATTTACATACTACTCACGAGCTAATATCCTTACAAACGGCTCTATTCTAGACGCTACTCAAACGTTTATCTATAAAGCGTTTGACTACTCATCTTCAACAATTCCAGTATCTGTTTCAGCAGGTGCCGCATTTACTAACTCAGGCACAACAGTTACCGCAACAACAACTAACGCTCACGGACTTGTTCCTGGATGTATGATTTATGTAAAGGGAACAACTGCCTCAACTAACCCACCTAATGGTGCTTGGGAAGTTGCAACAACTCCTACAGCTAACACATTTACTTTCTCTGTAGTAGATACCCCAACAGGTACGATTACATCGCTAGCAACCTCTCTTACACCACGTACAGGTTCTCAATCTATTCACCGCGCATTTGATGGTGGTGTTAAGTTTACAACTGGTATCTCTGCACCTGGTTCTCGCATTGTTCGTCAAACACGTAAGTACTTCCGTTACCAATCAGGTAAGGGTATTCAGTTCTCAACAGGCTCAATGATGAAGCCAGTGTTTGCTGTTGACTCAGTCACTTCTTCTTCTAACGTTGTAACAGTTACTACTCACTATGAGCATTTCCTTGGTGTCGGAGCAACCATACTTGTATCTGGTTCAACAGATGCTGCGTACAACGGAACTTGGACAGTAGCCTCTGTACCAACTCCTCTATCATTTACTTACGTTGCAAGCTCTGTTCCTGCAACAACTCCTGCACCAGGATGGCCTATCAACATAGCGCCTACAAACTGGTACGGTGCTCAAGTTCGTATTGGTATGTTTGATGACCAGAACGGTATGTTCTTTGAGTATGATGGGCAAAACTTTAACGCTGTACGCCGCGACTCAACAGAACAAATTTCTGGAGAAGTGGCTACAACGCAAGGCTCACAGACCGTTACAGGAACAGGAACAGCATTTTCATCTCAGCTAACCCCTGGAGATAAAATTGTTATTCGTGGTACAACGTACTCAGTAGAGTCTATTGCTAGCGATACTTCTATGTTTATCTTCCCTGAGTACCGTGGCCCGTCTATCACAAACGGCGGTATTATAAGCAAGACTGTTGACTTTAAAGTGTCTCAGTCCCAATTTAATATTGACCGTCTTGACGGAACTGGCCCATCAGGTATGGTTCTCAATCTTTCTAAGATGCAGATGTTCTACATTGACTACGCTTGGTATGGTGCTGGAGCAATTCGCTTTGGTGTTAAGGACGAGTTTGGTGAAGTTATCTATGTACACCGCATGACTCACGCTAACGTTAAGAACGCTGCATACATGCGTTCAGGTAACTTGCCTGCACGATATGAAGCATCTAACGACACACCACGCACAGTTTTAACAGCGACTGCTGCTAGCTCTGCATCATCTATATCAGTTGCAAGTACCGCTGACTTTCCATCAGCTGGAACACTATTCCTAGCAGCCGCAGGTGCATCGGGCGCAATTGAATACGTATCTTACACAGGAAAAACTGCAACAACCTTTACAGGTTTAACTCGTGGTCTTACTAACGTAGTTATTAACCCAAATACAGGTGCAACAGGCGGAGCTTCTGCAGCAACTACCTTTACATACTCTGCAACTGCTCCTATCCCAGTACGCCTCTATTCACGTCACGTAGCAACAGGAACTAGTCACTGGGGTTCTGCAGTTATCATGGACGGTCGCTTTGATGAAGACAAGGCTTACATCTTCCAGACAGGTATGGCTTCTTCTCTTGTAATCCCTCGCGGTAGCACAACTACCCGTTACGGACTTCTAAGCCTTCGTGTAGCCCCTTCTGTTGATAACGGTATGGTTGGTGTGTTTGGCCAACGTGAACTTATTAACCGTATGCAGTTAACACTTAAGCAGATGGACGTACTTGCGCAGTCAACAGCGGCAACTGCTGGTAACCCAGGTATCTTCCTTATTGAGGTTATCTTGAATGGTAAAGTGAACACCACAACAGGTAACACTTGGCAGAACGTTGGTGGTTCAAGCCTGTCACAGGTTCAGTATCACGCCGCTAACACCACTATCACAGGTGGTGAGCCAATCCTTTCCTACTTCGTTAGTACAGTTACTGGTGAAGCTGCTGTGGTTTCTCAAGACCTATCTACTGTCCGAGAACTTGGTAACTCTGTTATTGCTGGTGGCACAACAACTGTTTCATCTACAGATGGTACTAACGTATTCCCTGATGGTCCAGACATGGTAACCATCTGCGTACGTAACCTCAGCGGTGGGTCAGTAACTTCAGCAAGCCTTAACGGACGTTTATCCTGGACTGAAGCACAAGCATAAGGAGGCTTCAAGGTGGCTTTAAATAAGCTTAACCATATATACGGAGAACCTCTTGTTGTTAGCTCGCTAAACACCACGGGTGATGCCGTAATAGATGGTGCTCTCACCGTACTTGGTACTTCCAACTTTGTTGGCGCAGTAACTTTTGGAAATGTAAGTGACGCAGAACTTCAGTTTCTAGATGGCTTAACTGACAATATACAGACCCAGTTAGACGGCAAAGTTACATCTGCTCAAGTTGCTGCTTCTTATGCTGCTTTATCAGGTGCTGCATTTACTGGAGCTATCTCTGCTACTGACTTAACTCTTACAAACGACTTAACTATTGCCAATGGTGGTACAGGACTTAGCGCCACTACCAAGGGCGGAATCTTTGTAGGTAATTCTACAACTGCCTTTACTAACGTCACCGTTGGAACAGATGGTTACCTACTTACTGCAGATAGCGCTCAAGCAACTGGCCTTAAGTGGGCAGCAGCCCCTGTAAGTCTTCCAACACAAACGTCTAACTCAGGTAAGTTTTTAACTACTGATGGAACATCTGCGTCTTGGGCAACTTTAAACGCTCTTCCAACTCAGACAGGTAACTCAGGTAAGTTCCTAACCACAGATGCAACGACCGCTTCTTGGGCAACTCTTACCGCATCTAACCTAACTGGTGGAACTCTATCTTCAACTATCCTAGGTAACTCCACTGTCTACATCGGTAGCACAGCAGTTGCGTTAAACCGCGCAACAGGAAACCTTGTTCTTACTGGTATTACAAGCGTGGCATTACCAGGTTCCACATCTGGAACTATCACACTACAGCCAGCTGCAACCGCAGGGACAAACACAATTACTCTTCCTGCAGCTACAGGAACTGTTGACCTACAGGGTAATACCTTCTATGTGGGAACTACAGCAATAGCTAATAACCGTGCATCTGCTTCTCAGACACTAACGGGAGTTAGTATTGATGGAAACGCAGCAACAGCAACTACCGCAAGTGGAGTATCTGCAGCTAACCTTTCTGGAACAACCCTTAACTCAGGCGTTGTTACTTCTTCTTTAACTACTGTTGGAACTATTGCGACAGGTACTTGGTCCGCATCATTTGGCGCTGTGTCAGGTGCAAACTTAACCTCACTTACAGCAGGTAACCTTTCTGGAACAATCCCTACTGGAGTGCTTGGTAACTCAACCCACTACATTGGAACTACAGCGGTTACATTAAACCGTGCTTCTGCAAACTTAGCTCTAACAGGAATTTCTAGCGTAGCATTTCCTGGTTCTACTTCTGGAACCATCACAGTACAACCTGCGGCAGTTGCAGGAACTAACACTTTTACGCTTCCTGCAGCAACTGGAACGGCAGCTCTTCAAGCAGATGTCCATTACATTGGAACCACATCTATTGCGTTAAACCGTGCCTCTGCCTCCCAGACTTTAACTGGAGTAAGCATTGATGGTAACGCTGCTACTGCTACAACAGCAGCGGCTACTACTAACGGCCTTACTACATCCAACTACAGCTCTTATGCCGTACCACTATCTGGTGGAATTATGAGCGGTATTTTAACTATTGGAAATGTTGGAGACCAGATTCACCTTCACCCAGTAGCTAATGGAACTTCAGGAAAAACAACTCTTCTCAGAAATGATGGTTCTGACTTCTACATACTTCTTGCTGATGCGAATACTGCTCCAGCATCTGCAAGTTGGAATGCCTTGCGTCCGTTCTTTATTAATACTACAACAGGAGTGTTAAACTCAGTTAATAGCCAGAACTTTAGCGGAACAACTACAGTACAAGGAACACTTGTCATTAACTCTGACTCTCGTCTAAAGGAAAACCTAGTACCTATTACAGGTGCTGTGGATAAACTAAAAGCTATTACAGGCTATAACTACAACCGTATTGGTTCTGAAAAACTTGAAATGGGAGTTGTTGCTCAAGAAGTGCAGGTTATTGCGCCAGAATTAATTATAGAGAATGAAGAAGGAACGCTTGCTGTAGCCTACGCAAATATGGTTGCGCTTCTTATTGAAGCGGTTAAAGAACAATCAGCAGAGATTGCTGCTCTCAAGGAGCAAGTAAAAGAACTTAGGGGCTAACACATGGCAATTACATTTACGGGCACAACAGGTACCTTTAGCGATGGCTCTACTCAAACTGGTAGCTATCCTTCTGGAGTAATTACTCCAGATTACAACACAGATAGAACAGCTCAAAGCTTTAACAATGGTCACGTCATACTTGCTAACTGTATTTTTGCCGCAAACACTGTAGGTTATGAAGCTGGTGGACTTATGTTTTGGTCGCTAAACTCAGCTAACTCGTATTACCACATATACGCAGGCACTGTTAACCTTGCACCCGCAGCAAACATAGCTATTGCTGCTGACGATGCTAGACACGGTTCTCAGTCTTATTTTGCTAGGGGTAGCGGCGTTGGTACAGGGACTTTAGCAGGAACTTGGAAAGCTAGGGGGCAAGCCTGCGGTGCTGGAATTAATCAAACAAATGGCTATTTTGTTTTAATGGAACGAGTTGCATAGTGGCTATAACAATAACTGGTTCTCAAATTGGCTGGAATAGTGGAATGCAACAAACTACTAAAGCCCCTTACGCAGCTATTGGTGGAGACTACTCTATTGGCTATCCAGTTGGTGCGTTTGTTATGACTATGCAGGTAAACCCTAAAACCCCTCAATCTTATGTTAATGATAATGTGGCTGTAAATGGAACTGCTGGATATTTAGTTCCTTGGCCTACTTGGTATTGGAACTATGTGCAGGGTGGTGGTCCTTACACTGGAGCTGCCAATCAAGTTGTTACTGGGTTTATTACTTCAGTTTCTTCTGTTGTAAATTTCCCTGCAACTAACACTAACTACACCGCTATACCAGGAACTTGGAGAGCCTCTGGTTGGACTGGTGATGCTGATTACATTGACGAGCAGTACTTCTATCAAGTGTTTAGGAGAGTTGCATGACAATTACTGTTGGTCCTACCTTCATAACCTATCCAGACGGAACTACACAACAGTCAGCAAACTGGCGTATCCTTGACGGTAATACAGCGCATAACGCTACTAACTACGCTATTGGTACATACTTACTTATAGATACAAAGCATTACAATGGTAGAACTAGCCCTATTCCATTAGATGGTTGGGGAAGGTATTACACTGGACCAAGCTTGATGACAACCCCCGTTAACGCAGGTGCTGGAGCAATAGCTGTTTACAACAACACAGTTGGAGTTCTGCAACCGTGCGCTGCATCTGGAGCATCTGGCGGAACAACTTTATCAGGCACATGGGTTTCAAGAGGGTCTGGGCAATCCCAGGCTTTTGTCGTACGAGTAGCATAGGATAACAAGATGGAAAACAATCCACTAAGTAATGTAAGAGATGTAAAACGTCTAATTGAAGGTTCAGACCAGCGCTTTCAATGCACAGTAGACCTAACCTTAAACGGAGTCACAGAGGCTGTTGGGTATATCGCAGATAAAGACGATATCGCTGAAACAGGTCAATGGGTTTACGCACAGATTATGGGCGGTGAAGCTGGAGAGATTGCAGAGTTTGTCCCTGCGGAACCTCCTACGGAGGAGTACTTAGCTGAAATGGCACGCAATGAGCGAGGTTCTTTGTTGCGTTACCTAGACACCATCATTACTAACCCTCTTCGCTGGGCTAGTTACAGCGAAGAACAGCAGGCTGTTATTGCAAAGTATCGCCAAGATTTATTAGACATTACAGACCAAGAAGGCTTTCCTACTAATATAGTATGGCCTCAATCACCAATCGGATAAGGAATACGACATGTCAGAAGAGACAACAGAGCACACACACGAAGAAGCACCAGCAAAGCCATTAACAGGATTTGCTGTATTTATTGGCGCAGATGGTGGAGTTATTCTTGAGAGAAACACATCCATCCTTAACATTGAGGTAGCTCACGAAGCAAACCTTGCTGAGGTACGCCGTGCTGTATCTGAGATTCTTATGGACCTTCAGGCACAGACTGCTGCTGAGTACACTGTCATGAAAATGCTTAGTTTTGAACAAGCAAAAGCTTCAGCAGCTGCAGAACAAGAGTAATTTTAGCCTCACAATATCAAGGCTTACTGAGACAATAGCTCAGAGTCTTTTCCCTGTTTTGTGATAGGAAGTAACTAATGTCAATTGTTGGAGTAACGGCTTCTAGCCGTAGGAAAGTACCTAACGCCCCAACAATTGGCACAGCTACAGATGTAGGAACCTCTAGAGCCTATAACAATGGCGCAGCAGTAGTTACTTTTACTCCAGACCCTATTGGCTTTGAAGCAACCTCTTACACAGCAACATCTAGCCCTGGCGGGTTTACCGCAACAGGTGCTTCTTCTCCTTTGACTGTTACAGGTTTACAGTCTAATACTGCTTACACATTTACGGTAACGGCTACAAACTTTGTGGGCACAAGCTCTGCTTCTTCTGCTTCCAACAGTATTACTGCAACTACGGTTCCACAGGCTCCAAATGTTGGAACCCCATTCCTTATAGACAATCAACCCTACACAGGTTCTGCAGATATTTATGTTTTGTTTTACCCACAGGCAACGGGTGGAAAAGCAATTACTACAAATACTGCAACTTCTTCTAGCACCACAGCAGGTTCTGGAACTATCTCCCCAATCACTATTTCTGAAACAGTTGGAACTTCTAGAACTTACACAGTAACGTCATCTAACGCTAACGGTACAAGCGTAGCTTCTACTACAACCTCTTCAGTTACACCAGCATCTGTTCCCCAAGCGCCAACAATTACTTCAGTGACTAATGTTGGTGGACAGCCAGCAAACGCTCCACAATCAAGCGTTGCATTTACAGCAAACGCTACAGGTGGTTCAACTATTACTGGTTTTACAGTAACCTCTTCAAGTGGCGCAACAAATACTGGTGCTACATCGCCTATTATTGTTACTGAATCTGCTTCAGCAACTTACACTTACACAGTTAAGGCAACTAACGCAAGAGGAAATTCCTTAGCTTCAACAGGTGTTAGCGGTTTTATTGCCTCTGTTCCTACGGCGCCTACTATCGGAACTCTTGCAAACGTAACTGGGATTGCTTACGGCTCCAACCCACAGTTTACAATAACCTTTACTGCGCCATCTAGCACAGGTGGTTCCGCAATTAGCTCATATAAATACTCTACGGATGGCGGTACTACGTATGCCACTGCTTCAGGTACTACAAGTCCAATTACTTTAACTACACAAAGTACCTCTGGAACCCCTGCGTTTGTGGCAGGAACTTCTTACACCGTAAAGCTTCTTGCGGTAAACATAAATGGAAATGGTGCAGCATCTGCAGCAAGCAACTCCAAAACTGCTGCTACTGCTCCAAGTGTCCCTACATTCACTTTATCCAGTACTGGCGCAACAAATATTACAAATACGTTTAGTTACAACAACGGTGGACTAGCGGTAACTGGTGATTCCCCAGCTCTTTCTCCAACAATCTCTACTACTTTTGGTGGAGTAAGCCCTGTAGGAAATACATCTGGCGCTTTAACTTACACAGGTTCTTTTGTTCAAGGAACTACTTACACAGTGCCAATGAGCATTACTAACCCAATTGGAACCGCAACTGCGACTTCTCAAACAATTATTCCATTTGCAGCAACAGCTCCTAGCGCACCAGCAAGTTTGAGCGCTGCTGTTGTTAACTCAACTACTGTAACTTTAACCTATGGTGCTATATCTCAAAATGGTTCAGCCCTTACTGCACTAACAGGAAGCGGAACAAGCACTGGTGACATTGTCTCTAGCCCTGCAATTAACTTGACGTACTCTGGAACCCCAAGCACAGCGGGGGGAACTTTTACTGTTACAGGAGCTTTTGCCGCAACGCAGTCATATACGTTCTCGTTAAAAGCAAGAAATGCTGTTGGAGCAGGTACTACTGCAACCTCTGGAGGCGTTGTTCCGCTACCTTCTATTACTGACGACTTTAACCGTACAGGTGCAACTTTAGGGACAACTTCTTCTGGTAGTCCTTGGTCTTCTTACTCTGGAGCATGGTCTACAAACGGAACTAAAGGAGTTTCATCATCAACAGGTGTAGCTGCTGTAGCTTTTGGTAACAATAGTGCAACAGTAACCGCTGATGTAACTAACGGTTATGGAATTTCTTGGTGGGTAACTGGAAGCGGGTCTTACTACAGCTCTTATTACCAACAGTATAGTTACACCTATTCAACTGGTGCAAACTACTGTACTGACTGTACTTATAGAAACTACTCGTGTACTACTGGTACTTCTTACTCCTGTCCAGCAGGCCAATCAGAGTTTAATGGACAGTGCTATACCTGTAGCTCTGGGACTTTTTCTTTTCCTAATTGTTATTCTTGTACTGCTGGAACTGCTGTGTGTCCTACTGGAACTACAGAGTACAACGGCAGCTGTTACAGCTGTAGTAGTGGAACTCTTTACAACAATACACAGTGCCAAGTTGTTTCTGGTAGTACTGGTAACGGTGTTTACTCCTATGTTGGTTCTGCCAGTACTTACTCTGCAACTGTTGTGACTAGGTATTGTAATTCAGCAGATGCTGCAAATCCATACGTATATGGTTGCCCTACTACTAACTACTCAACTACATGTTACGAGGTTTCGCCATCAAGTGGGTCGGGTGCAACTGGGGCTTTATGTTCAACCACATGTTCACCAGGAACAGGTGCTAAATCAAGTGCAACTGCACTTACCTGTTACGACTGCGGCCTCAACACCAACGGACCTAACCCATCAACTGGTTCTGGCTCAATTGCTTCTTGCTACGCTCAAGGAACAACACCAACCTACACGTACAGCAACGCAACTGTTAGTTCTAAAGTAACTCCAGCCGCTGGAACATACCCTAACTGTAACTATGGAACTACCTCCGTAAGCGCTGTCTACCAAGGACAAGCAACTGGTACAACTATTACTACTGGTCTAGGAACTTACCCAAACTGTACATACGGCTCAACATACAACGATACAACAGCTGCTGCTGTAGCGGCTTACCCAACGTGTGGGTGTCTTGCAAACACGACTACTAGAACAAACTTGTCTGGAGGTGTGGCTGTTACACCAACAGCTACAGCTACTGGAGACAGAATTATCACTGGCGGAACAACGGGTGGACTACTTGCGTCTGTCCCAACAAAAATTACAGCAGTAGTAAGTGCTGCGGGCTCTTGGACTGTGTACGCTTATAACTCAGGTGGTACTCAGATTTACACCACAACAGGTACAGGTACCCCAGTAGGAAACTATGGTATATTTTTAGGCACAAGTACAATAGCACTTGGAACAGGCGTAGACAACTTCTCGGTATCATAATAGGAGCACAATGAGCGACAAACCACGTAATGCACGTCCTTGGGATTTATTTAATAAAAACCTTGGAAGAGTTGAAACAACTATTGCAGAAGAACGATATGAAATTTGTGCTATCTGTCCAAAGCTAATTAAGTTAACAGGTCAGTGCAGAGAATGTGGCTGTCTTATGCAACATAAGGTAAAACTCCCAAATGCATTTTGTCCTTTAGACAAATGGCAAGCAGTTTCAGTTAGCTATACAGAAGACCAATCAGAAGAGGACACAAAATGACAGAACTGTATGACCCAGAGCGCCCACTTCCACCTAAGAAAGTTGCATTTGTTCTTGATGGAGTTATTCAAGATATTCTTCATACAGATGAGCGTTTAGCTTCAATCTTGCTAAGTGAGCCACTAATAGTTGATGTATCTGATGAACCAGAAAGCGTTGTTCCTGGCACTCTTTACCCGTTTGATACTCCAGAAGCTTAGCCCACTTTCTACTCTTCTTTAAGAGATAATCCTCGTATGCGTGGTAACAAAGTACAAGGGCGTTTTAAAATTGACTTTGAAAGTAAGTCAATGGATGAGGGCATTGTTGATGACCTTCGTGACCCTGTTGGTACCACCGTATCTTGGTGGGTTTGGGACCAAGCATACCTAGACGCAAATCCAAACTTAGTGGTTGATGACATTTACGATGTCTCAAGTACCACTCCTGGTGAAGGACGTCGTTGGAAGACCCCATTTGAACTGCCAGTAATTATGGCTCAACAGATGCGTTCTACAAACATTATGAACGAACGAGGCTTCTACGTTACAGATACTTTGCGCCTTGTTGTGTCAGTTTCAGATATTAACTTACTTCTTCCAGCAATGGTTACAGACCCAACTATCCATATTAAAGATAGAGTTTCATTTCAAGACAAAATATTTGTTCCTACACGGGTTATGCCACGTGGACGGTACAAAGAGCGCTATTCTGTAGTCACTATTGACTGCAACCAGGTTAACGCCGAAGAGCTTGTCAATGACCCTCAGTTCCAAAGTTACGCCTCACCAAGCGTTGGTTCTGGAAATGGCGTATTAGGTTATGGTGTTGGACTTTATGGTAGCTATGGATATGGAAGGTAATTATTGTGCCGCTAATTAAACCTGTTGATGGAGATTTAAACTGGGACGTAAGCCTTAATGCTGCCCTTGATTACCTAGATGCTCAAACTGGATTAAAAGCTCCTATTGCTTCACCCACATTTACTGGGACTGTAACTAGCCCAATATCCAATATTACTTCTTACCAAAGAGTTGCTGTTGCTGCAGTGACTACACCTATTACAGCGGCTACGTACGCAGTTCCAGTAACTGACACTTATGTAATCTTTAACTCAGCTTCTGCTATCTCTGTAACACTACCTACTGCGTCTGCTTTTACTGGGCGTGTTCTTAACTTTAAAACAATCAACACAGGAGCAGTTACTTCTGCATCTGCTAACGTCGTAGCATTAGCAACCACCACAGCTGTTGCAACAATTTTCTCTGCTAACACTGCAGGGAAATGGACAACCCTGGTTAGTAATGGAACTAACTGGGTAATAATGGCACAGAACTAAAGGAGATAGACATGTCAGAGTTTGAAGATAACATTGTTGAAGATGTTGACTTTGAAGATTTTGAGCCTGAGCTAGATGAAGACCTATTTGATGAAGAATTTGATTTTGAAGATGACGATGAAGAAGAGGAAACCAAATGATGACAGAATGTAAGTGTGGCAACTGTGGCTGCGGCAAAAAAGACCCAAGCTAAGGTTGAAAAGCCAGTAACTCTGGCTATCAAGGTCCCAGGCAAGCCTGCACGGGAAACTCACAAAATTTCTAAGAACAAAAAAGGTGAGGTCATTGTTGACCATACCAACCGTGATAAAGGCAAGTACGACAAGATTAACCTGACAAAAAAAGCTGGGTCTAAGACAATTGCTCAAGGAGTAAAAGCGACTAAAGATTGGCATAAAACAAATGGCTAAAGGACCTTGTTGGGATGGATACGAGCAAAAAGGTATGAAGATGAAGAACGGCAAGTCCGTTCCTAATTGTGTACCTGTGGGTTCAGTTAAGAAAAAAACTGTAAAGAAGAAAGCGAAGGCAAAGTAATGGCTACAGCAAAGAAAGCTGCTGCAAAACCAAAGTCTAAGGTTAATGAGGCTGGAAACTACACTAAACCTGGTATGCGCAAAGCAAAGTTTAATAAGATTAAAGCTGGCTCTAAGGGTGGAGACCCAGGAGAATGGTCTGCCCGTAAAGCTCAACTTCTTGCTGCTGAGTATAAGAAGGCAGGCGGAGGGTACAAGGACTAAAATGGCTAAAGCTAAGTCACAGCAGTCATTAAGTAAGTGGGGCGCTGAAAAGTGGCGCACTTCTGATGGCAAAGAATCTAAAGGTAAAAAGCGTTACCTGCCAGAAAAGGCGTGGAATTCTTTATCTTCTTCAGAGAAAGCTGCAACTAATAAAGCAAAAGCAAAAGGCAATAAAGAAGGAAAGCAGTTCGTAGCTCAACCAAAGAAGATAGCTAAAAAAACCTCTAACTACAGATAGGAAATAAGATGTGTGCAGCATGTGGATGTGGAAAGAAAAAGGGCGAGCCAGGTTTTGGCAAAGGCCCAAAGTCCAAGTCAAAAAAGGCCTGTACTTGCGGTACCTGTAAGGCATGTAAATCAAAGAAGTCACCTTTAAAAGGTAAGCAAAGTAAGCTTGATGCAGACAAAGACGGCAAGCTAGAAGGCTCTGACTTTGCTGCCCTACGAAAGAAGAAGAAGTAGTGTGCGCAACCTGTGGCTGTATGAAGCCAGCAGATAAGCACGGTATGAAGACCCTTGCTGCAGCAAACAAGAAGTTTGATAAAAAACCCAAAGGAAAAAAAGAAAAGCCAAAGGCAAAAAAGAAGTAAGTAGTTAGGCCCCGAAAGGGGCCTTTCTTCTTTATCATAGGCTTATCAGTAACCCGCTGCGGGCCTGTGCAGTCCCAACTGCTTGCGTTGTATAAGGGGTTTATTCATGTTGTTTTGCCTTACCAAAAACAAGGTACATAATGGCTGACACCCACGCTCATACATCGCTAGATAAGAGCAGTCACGAAACTGCTAAGTATCTCTCCTCACACCTTCGTAACGAAGCAAGCGCAGCTGGATGGCCTGACCACATCGTCAGTGGTATGAAAGTCCATTACCACGAGGGCGAATTTAAAATTGCTGCTAATAAAAAGCACACCAAGGAAATTAATGACTTGGAATACGGCACCCAAGATAGCCGCCCTACAGCAGCTATGCGACGCTTCTCCAACAACACCTCTGAAGCTGAAGAGTTCCTTGTTGGAAGAATGTTAAAGCACATGGGAGGCGAATTATGACATTTCTACTTTCAGAAGACGAAGCTTTGCGTAATCTTCTTTTGGGTATGACCGTAGTTGACCAAAAGTCAACGAATGACAATACCTCCCGCAGTGTAAAAGTTTACTTTGGACAACCTGACCAGGAAATCCGTGAGCAGTCATACCCTTACGTCACAATTGACATGATTGATATTGCAGAAGACCCAGCCCGTGCTCATCGCGGTTTAGCAAAGCCTTCTTATTTGCCAAACCCCACTACCGACCCATCGGGAGATGCTGCATATAACGCAACAACTGATGACTGGTATATCCACTGGCCTATCCCAGTAAACATTGATTACCAAGTAACTACGTACTCTCGTCAACCGCGACACGACCGTCAAATTCTGTCGCAAATGTTAACCAATAAGATTCCAATGCGGTTTGCTGTATTGGAGCCAGATGATGGAACAGTCCGTCGTCTAGACCTTCTGGATGTCTCAAAGCGAGATGTTACAGAGCAAGGAAAGCGTTTATTTGTAAATGCTTTCACAGTGAGAGTCTCGTCCGAGATAACCTCACAAACCTATACACAAGTGTACAAGACGTTACAAGTTATCGGCACTGGCACAACTGGGACGTTTTTTCAAGGACAAACTAAATCTCCGTTTGATGCCGTTTATCCATGGACTAATTCATAACAATACGGAACCCCTACCCAACTAGTTAGGAGAAAACAATGGCTTATAGCCGTCCAGGTGTTTACATTAGTGAGCGCCTACTACCCGCACCAATTGGAGCTGGAGCTGCAGCTAATGCTGCAGGTGCAGTTGCTGCACCGCTTGCTCAAGGTCCAGAAACCGTAACTCTTGTTAATTCTTGGTATGAATTTACCAAGTATTTTGGAGGATACAACGCCGCATATCCATCAACTTTTGGAATTGCTCAATTCTTTGCTAATGGTGGTCGTGATTTATACGTAAAGCGTATCCTTTCATCAAACGCATCAAATGCTTCTGTAACAGTGTCTACCGCTGGTTCAGTAGCTGTGTTTACTGTTACTGCTAAAAGCCGTGGAGCAGATGGCACTAACCTTCGTGTAGAAATTACGGCTGGTACCGTTGCAAGCACTTACACTCTAACACTTACTAAGGAAACCGTTGCAGGAACATCGTCAAATACTGCAAACGATTTCTTGCTTGAGCGTTATGAAAACGTTATTTTTGACCCAACGTTTGCAACAAGTTCCGATTATGCAAACACAGTAATTAACACTATTTCTGCGTACATTACTATTAGCGGTAACGCTGCTGGTGTTCCCGCTCCAGCTGTTTACCCGCTTACAGTCAGTGGTTCACCAGTAAATGGTGGAGATGGCTCAACTGTAGTTGCAGCTGATTACACATCTTATGCTTCAACATCAACTGCTGTTTGGAATGAGTTCAACTTCATCAATCGTCCTCTAGTAATCTTTACACCAAACATCTATGCTGTAGTACCTACATCTACTGCAACAGTTACAGCAGCAGCAGCTGCATGGGCTGAAGCTAACAACGGATTCTATGTTGCAGAAACAGCTTCTGGACTAACTGTGGATGCTGCAATTGCTGTAGCTCAAGCACTTAGTGGTAAGAGCTCAACTGCTATGTATTACCCACACGGGTACATTGCAGACCCAGTAGGCCGTGGAAATGGCGCACTGCGTCTAACAGGTCCTTCAGGAGCCGTTGCAGGAAAGTACCTTGCAACAGATGCAAGCATCGGAGTGTTTAAAGCACCTGCTGGTCTACGAAGCCCAGTTGCTGGAATCGTTGCTTTAGAGCGCGTGTTTACAACAGCTGAACTAGACAGAATGAACGTTGGTCTTCCTGCTGCAGGAACAGGTTCAGTTGCACCTCTAAACCCTCTTCGCCAGATTCCTGGTGCGGGAATTGTAGTTATGGGTGCTCGCACTCTTCTACAAGATGGAACTGCAAACCGCTATGTAAATATGCGTCGTTCCTTGATTTACATCAAGGCACGTCTAAAAGCTATTACTGAGTTTGCAATTTTTGAAAACAACGATGAGCGCCTATGGATGCAAATCAATAACGTTATTGATTCATTCCTGAACGAGTATCGTAATCAAGGAGGTCTACGTGGAGGACCTGCACAAGCATACTTCATCAAGTGCGACGCAGAAAATAATCCTGCAAACTTAATCGCTCAAGGTGAAGTCCACATTGAAGTTGGCGTCGCACTGCAGTACCCTGCAGAGTTTATCGTCATTGACCTCAGCCAAAAAACGCTGAACTAACCAAGGAGATAATAACTTATGGCTACCATAACTAATAATCGCTCAAGCCTAATTACAGACCCGTTACGTAACTTTAGGTTTTTGGTTACGTTTACTGCACAAACTGGCGCAAGCCCAGCAACTACCGCACTAGCAGCAAGTACAGCGGTAATGGGCTTTACTTCAGTATCAGGAATGGCTGTAACAACAGATTCTATTCCTTACCGTGAAGGTGGTTACAACACTACCGTTCACCAAATTCCAGGACAAACAACGTTTGCTCCTATTACGCTACAGCGTGGAATGATGCTTGGACAACGCAAGAACTTTGACTGGATGCGAGATATGTTTGCAACAGTTCAGGGTGGAGCTGGTTCACGTGGAGTTGGACAAAACTTCCGTTGCGACCTAGATATCCAAGTTCTATCTCATCCAATTCCAGGAGTTGGTGGAGAAGGAACTGGAGACACAACACCCCCAACGGACCACGTAGCTATGCGCTTTAAAGTGTATAACTGCTGGCCTACATCCCTTGCTTACTCAGACCTTAATGCAGGAGACAATGCTTTATTCGTAGAGCAAATGACCCTTGTACATGAAGGTTTTGATGTTAACTTTGGAACAACACTAGCCACCGATGGTGGAGCTTCAGCTATCTTTGGCGCAATTCCAGATGCAACTCAAGCAAAAGCAGTCTAATCTAACAAAGGAATAAAATGACAACGAAAACAATCAGTGCAGCGGCTAATCCCGCAATGGCTAACAATCTCCTAAACCAAGTCATTAATGAACAGATTGAAGATGATTTCAATCCCGAAATTAAATCTCCTGCAGATAATACGGTTGAGCTTCCTGGCGGGTTTTTAACACCCGCTGGGGAGGTCCTCCGTACTGCAGAGGTACGAGAGCTAAATGGTCGCGATGAAGAAGCAATTGCTAAAGCATCTAACGTAGGTAAAGCTCTTGGGACAATAATTCAACGTGGAACAGTTTCTATTGGAGACCTTAAAGCGGAAGAATCTGTTTTAGATAGATTACTAGCGGGAGACTTAGATGCTCTTCTCCTAGGCATTATTAAATCAACTTTTGGAACAACTGTTGACATCCCCTCTTACTGCGCAAAGTGCGAAGACTATAAGATTGTAACGGTTGATTTAAACGAAGATATTAAAGTAAAAGTTTTAGCAGACCCAATTAATGACCGTGTTTTTACTGTACAAGGAAAGAAAGACCTATTCACAGTTTCTCTTCCAACTGGTATTACTCAAAAAGCGCTTATTAAAAATGCTGATAAAACAGAGGCAGAGCAAACAACAATTCTTCTTGAAGATTGCATTTTAAAGATAAACGAAAACCCTGTCTATAGCCCTGTACAAGTACAAAACCTTGGAATGGTAGATAGAAAGAGTATTGTAAAAGAAATTAACAAACGAGTTCCTGGACCTCAGTTTACTGACATCACAGTTACGTGCCCTGAGTGTGAAGGCGAGGTAACGGTCTCCATTAATTTGGGAACCTTGTTTCGCTTGTAGTTATACGTCGTACTTAGAGTTATTCTCACAATGGGCAGTTCTAAGCGACATACATACGGGATGGACACTATCTGACATAAAAGATATGTCAGTAAGAGAGAGACAAAATTGGCTAGAACTAGCCAAGGCAAAGGCAGAGAGGACAAGCAGTGGCATTTAACTTTATGGGTAATGTTAAAACTCTTACCTCTTCTGTCACCTCCCTTAAAAAAGAACTCTCTGGTGTCTATGACGTCTTAAAAAAGATTAAAGGACTTGGGCCATCAGCATTTGGGGACGTCAATGCTGTGCTCCAAAAAAGCGGTCAGTTTGGTAACGGTGTTGGTACACCTGTATTTGCAAAATCAAGCGTAACAAATGCCCCTAAGTTTTCAAATAGCACAACTATGGGTGCGGCTAAACCAAGCTCAAATGCGCAGTTAAGCAATTACGAAAAAACAGCTTCAGCAATACAGACTCAGTATTTAGATATGGGTATACGCGAAGCTAAATTTAGTATAGCTGCAGGTGTTGCACAAACAGTTACTGGGGTTGTTAGTGCGGGTATGGGTATGCTCCCTAACGTTGGGGATGTGGCTCAAAGAGCTGGTTCTTTTTACGGCTCTTCAGCGATGTTTGGTGGTACTAACCGTACTCAAAACCAGCTAAACACAATGGCGGCTATGCGGGGCGGAATTACAGGCCCTACAGGTACTGCTGAAGCTTTTGGAACTCTTACTAGTTTTAGTTATATGCCTGGTAGTTCAAATATGGCACGGGGTCTTGGCGACGTGGGAGCAGCTGCTAAAGCATTGAACATGGACAACGCCAGCGCCGCACAAGCGGTAGGAGCAACATCTACAGGAAGTTTTGGAGCTCAGCTCTACCAGTATGGTATTCGTCAATACGACGACAAAGGAAACCTCCGTAAATCTGGAGATATTTCTAAAGACATTTTGCAGCGTATTTTTTATCCAGGCAAAGATGTAAGCAAAATTGGTGCAGAACAATTTGCTAAAGACTCAATGGGTATGAACCTTGATTACCAGCTTGGAACTATGGGAATTCAAGGCGCACAGTTAACTAAGATGAAAGCTGAAATGGGTCTAGCAGTAACAGGTAAAAATCCTAATCTTGATACAGTAAACACTTCTGGTAATCCTTTAAACCCTTTTCTTCAAATTCAAGGTTCTGAAGAAAAACTTACTCAAAAAACTGAAAAAGACATTTTAGCAGGAGCACAAAAAGCTGCTGATGCATTAGTTATTTTAAATAATGCGTTAGAAAAAACTCCTAGTTTAATTGTACAAATGAACAGCGCTTTACAAACTTTTAATGGTACAAAGTCTGGTAACGGCGTTATGAACATAGTTAAAAGTGTTGCTCAAGGTGGAGCACAGCTTTATGCTGGCTCTAAACTTATAAAGTACCTTAAAGGACTTAAAGGAGGAGCAGCAGCTGAAACAACAGCTCTTGAAACTGCAGCAACAACAGCAGCAAATACTGGAAAAATTGTTATAGACCCTGTAACAGGAGCTGCAAGCCACAGCGCAACTGCAGTGACGGAAACAGCAGCAACGGCTGCTAAAGCTTCAAAACTTGCAATGGCAAGTCGTGTAGCTGGAAAAGTTGCTATACCCCTAACTGTTGCTACATCCTCGTATGATGTTTATAAACTTAGTCACGACGAAGAAATGAAAGCTTATGCAGCAAAGTGGGATAAAGACCACAAAAAAGCTTCATTTTGGGACAGGTTTAAAGAATCTATTAATATGATTGGTGACTACTATGGTGGACAAAAGTACGGAACAACTAACTCTCAAAATAGAGGTGGCCCAACCTCTGGTTTCTTCTCCAATGTTGGAGGAAACACTCCTAGCGTAAACTCATTTTCATTTAGCTCTGGCTCTCAACCAATGGCTAGTGGACCTTTAGCTTCTTCAATGAGTGCTACATCTATCTCTAAAACTATGGGTGCTGGGTTTGGTGCAAAAGACCCGTCAATGACAATGGCTGGAGCATTGAACTATCACACAGGTGAAGACACTCCTATGCCAACAGGTACTCCTGTCTATGCGCGTTTTGCTGGAAAAGTTGTAGAAAGAAATTTAAGTAGAGACTTAGGTATTGCAGTAGAAGTTGACCATGGAGATGGTTACTCCTCTATCTATGGTCACTTAAACTTAAAAGTAGTTCGTTCTGGTCAAGAAATTAAAATTGGCGACTTGATTGGAAAATCTGGTTCAACAGGCCGTGTTACAGGTCCTCACCTTCACTTTGAACTACGTAAAGGCAAAGTTCCTACTGACCCAAAAACTTACAACCCAGACAATAAGGGCGACGGTAAAAAAGGAACAGGGTCTAGTGCAGCTGGAGCATCAGTCAACGCAGCAAATGTGTCTAAGGGGATTAAAGCAAGTGGTAAACAATTACACGCTTGGTTAATGTCTCAAGGGTTTAGTAGTAATGGGGCTACAGGTATTCTTGGTAATTTAATCCAAGAGTCTGGTCTTAGCACTGGTTCAATTGGAGATGGCGGAACCTCATTTGGCATTGCTCAATGGCATAAAGGCCGTGGAGATAACCTAAAGAAGTTTGCTGTATCTATGGGTAAAGATTATACGGACCTTGAAGTTCAAAAAGCATTTTTGTTAAAAGAAATGAAAACTTATCCAGATATGGTTAAGAAACTTCAAGACCCAAATATAGGAATTGTTGATGCTGCAGCACTATTTATGAGAAAGTTTGAACGACCAAAAGACCAAAGTGATAAAGCTGCAGGAAAACGAGCAAGCCTCGGTATTGGAGCAGTACAAGGTGGTCCAAACGATGGCTTTAACATCAATGTCAATGATGCAACTTCTGGCACTGGTATGCTATCTACACGTAATACAAATGCAACATCTTCAAACAGCGGAACAAACAACATCTACGTTACTTTACAAATTCAACAAGCTAACCAACAAGAAGCAGAAGCTTTTGCAAAAACTTTGAAGAAGTATCTTGAAAAAGACAACCAACTTTATAAGTTAGGAAGTAACTAATGGCAACTCCAAACTACACTCCAGGACGACCAACAGGTATTCCAGTTCTTGATAATATAACTGCTTCTTTTCAAGCATCAGGAGCTGCTGTAAGAACTACTCGTGTTAAAGATACCGAAGACGCAATTCTTATAGAAAAAATTAAACTAGCTTCATACGAAGGAAATGTGGCGTTAAAACAAGCTGCAATAGTTGCGTATAAAAAAGCACAGACACCAAAGTTAAAACCTGAAGGTTCTGGAGTACCAAACGCAGTTCAAACGCAAGCACTTAATGCACTTGAACTTGAAAAAACAAATTGGACAAAACAAGCAACTGCAAGTAAAGCAAAAATACTTGCTTTAACAAATGCTCTTAAAGGATTTAAAGCAGATTTAGCAAAGTACACAAAGCAAACTGGGCCAGTAGAAATACCTACAATTAAGGTTTCTTCTGGAGATGCTGATAAACTTATTTATCAGTACAACTTACCTATGTTAAAACAAGCATATTTGCATCCTACTGGTCCTCAAGCAACTTCTCTTTTAAAACCAGAACTACTTGGTGCTCCAATTAATGACTTTAATAACGCTAGATTGGCTTGGAAAGGTGTTACGCCTTCTAGGGGCACGCTTCAAATGAGTAGACTTTACGCAGAAAACGCTAACTACTCAGCATCTGTAGCAAAAGGTCAGAAGAGAAATGACCAACCTTATGGGTTTAGATTCTTATACAACCCAACCGATATAACAATGGCTTGGGGAATTGTTGATGCATTTTCTCCTGAATATGCACAAAGTAACTCCAACGGAATGTCAGGAGTAGCTGTAGGTTTAATGAAAGGAACAATTGCGTTTACAATTTTACTAAATCGCATTGAAGACCTTGGCATTTTAGAGGAAGACGGCTCATACGTTAATGGCACATTTGGAAATGACCAACCTTATGATTTTAATGCTTACTCACAAGTTCGGTACCCTCCTGATGGAACACAAACAGTTCCAATTTTAAAGACACCTCCTTTAAATAGTCCGTACGGTCTTTCTGAAGAGCCTTCGTTTGAAGAGAGAGCAACTATATGGAAACGCGGAACTATGTACGACTTAGAGTATTTGTTCAGAGCAATGGGCGGATACTACGCTGATTATCAATCTGGATTAAATGGTATGACTGCAGATAGAGGGTGGTTACAACCAATCCCTATGGAACTTCACTTAGGTGCAGGACTACGCTATCTCGTACGTGTAAGCAGCTTAGACTTAAAGCACATGATGTTTAATGAAAGAATGGTTCCTATCCTTACAACAGTAAATGTTATTTGTACTAGGTACTACGACAGCCCAGATGCGTTTACTGACCCAACAGCTTATTCTCCAGAAACAACACCTACTAGTTAAGGAATTTAAATGATATATTTAGATAGCAGATACGCTGATTCTATTATTTTTAAAGCATGGGATTCTAGAAAAGCTCAATATAACTTAACTTGTTTTAGAAGATTTCCTACTTATACAAAAAAGTATTTTATGTATGAGTGGGTGGAAAATGACCGTTTAGATAATTTAGCAAACAGGTTTTTGTCCAACCCTGGTTTATGGCATACAATATTAGATATTAACCCAGAGATTATTGACCCAACTAATCTCACTCCTGGTACTCAAATAAGGATTCCTAGTGCGTGACCCAGAACGTCAAAATAGATACGGAAATAGTTTTACTGTTGTATTTCCAGATTTTCCTGGGTTTACTCAATCTCCGTACTCTTTAACTATTACTCAAAGTATAGGCAAACATGACGTAATAGAGATATTTTACAGCACTATAAACTTAAGCTATTTAAAAGCTTTATCAACAGGAGTTGCTGTAGAAGTAACCTGGTCTAACGATGCGGTTTCAGGTGTTTTTGTTGGGTATGTTTCTGATTTAGAATATCCAACATCATCTGCTATTCAAAAACCTTTAACAATCACTTGTCTAGGAGCTTCTTTTCCCCTTAAAGAAAAACGACAAAAAATATGGAAAAACGCTACTGCAAGTGAAGTAGCAACAGACATTGCTATTTTCAATAAGTTAAAACCAGTTGTTACACAGTCCGACATTAGGTTTCCTCAAATATCTTTTTCAGGGCATTCTCAATGGCAAAAGTTACAAGAGTTAGCTAAGTCAGTGGGGTTTGCATGTCAAGTAATTGGGGTAGAACTTCATTTTCATCCTATAGACGTAATTGTAGATAAATTTTTAACTACTATTCCTGTGATGGCGTTTGTAGACCCAAACGTCACTCCTACAAACCAGTTTAATTCTCAAACTTTAGACCACTTTGAAAGCGTTCAAAGTGATTACGGAGATTTTCGCGGAAATACAAAAGCAGTAAAAATTGTGGGTGGAGTTGACCCTATAACAGGAAAAATTTACAAATCAACATCCTCACCAAATTCTGTTGGAAAAAATCTTAGAACAAAAAATAAAAATCCTTTGTTTTTTGATATTGATACAGCCTCAGTTGTAACTGATGGTCTTACATCTCAAAGCCTTGCAAATGCAAAAGCTCAACTTTCTAGGTTATCTACTCCTGGCTATGGTTTTGGTCAAGGTGACCCAAGAATTGCTCCATGGAAAACACTGGAAGTACGAGGAACTGGGGATACAAGTGACGGGTTTTGGGTTGTTGCCAATGTAATCCACACACTAAATGCGGACGGTAAATACAAGGTAGAATTTAACTGCGTAACTGATGGCAGTGGTTCTAATCAAATTTCCGCTTTAAGACCGTCTTCTGCTGGAACAGTTCCTACTGTAAATTTAAATGATGCAATTACAACAGGTGCAAACACACCGACAACGTATAAACTAAGTAATCCAGAACCAATGGTAAGTCAGTCATCAACAGGGTATAACGTCGTTCCAAGAAGGTGGGTAGCAATTTAATGATATTTGAAAAAACAATTTCCCTTCCATTTTCTATTGACACTTTTGGAACAATAGGAACAACTACTGACCAGTCAAAAATTTGGGCAGACAAAGTTCGTTCTGTGTTGGGCACTTCTCTTCGTGAGCGAGTTATGCGACCAACTTTTGGCACTTTAATTCCTTTTTCATTGTTTAATAACGTAGAAAATGCGGCTGTTGAAATTAAAGAAGAAGTAACACGTGCTTTTGGTAAACAAATAAAGTTATTAACGTTAAAAGACGTCTCTATTGAACAAGATACTTACAATAACTCTTTAACAGTAACAGTAACATACGCACTTCCCAATCAAGAAATAAACAAACTATCCATTGGGTATATAACTATCCGAGGAACGCTTCCAATGTATGAGGAGTTGAAATGAGCGTAACACCAGTATCTACTATCCCAATCTCCGTTGATTACACAGGGAGAGATTACTACTCAATTCGGGAACAACTCATAGCACGAATTCAAGACCGTATACCAGAGTGGACAGCCTCAGACCCATCTGATTTTGGTGTAGCTCTTGTAGAAGCTTTTGCTTATATGGGTGATTTAATCTCTTATTACATTGACAGAACAGCTAATGAATTTTCTCTTGCAACTGCTACTCAAAGAAATAGCCTTTTAAATATTGCGCAAACTTACGGGTACATACCTTCTGGGTACAGAAACGCAATAGTTGACGTAACGTTTTTTAACAACAACAACTCTTCTGCTTCAGGCAGTTTAACCGCTACTGGAAATGGTACAACAATAACTTATATTGGAAGCAACGCTTTTGTTTTAAATGGAATTGTTACAGTTACTGGGTTTAGTACAACTACTTTTAACGTAACAAGTGCTGTTATAACATCTGCTTCATCAACTCAGTTTACTGTTGCTGTAACGGGCGTCAGTGGCACCGCTTCAGGAACTGGTGCTGCAACTATGGTTTATCCTTCTATAACAATTCCTAAAGGAACTGTTGTTAGTGGCGATTTAATTACTGCAGATGTTGTTAAACCTATTTATTTTACAACTAAGAGTGATGCAGTAGTAAGCGCTACCAGCACACAGACCGTTTCTGCCGAAGAAGGTCGCTATATAAATGTAGTAGACACTACATCTGACTCAACTTACGGACAACAAATTGGAACTTCTAATCAAAAACCAAACATGATTTTTGAATTACCAAATACACCCGTAGTTGATGGGTCTATTTCTGTTTATGTTCAATACGGAACTATATATTCTAAATGGACACAAGTACAGCACTTGCTAGATTACGGCCCAAATGATTTGGTTTACACAGTAAAATCTGACGGAAACGATGTTGTATCTATTTATTTTGGTGACGGAGTATCTGGAGCAATCCCAGTAAATAGCTCAGTAATTCGTGCAATGTACTTGGTTGGTGGAGGAACTTTAGGAAATATTTCTTCTAATATTATTAACACTATTTCTTATATACCTTCATTTACATCTTCACAAACTAGCGCTTTAGCTTCCGCCATAACAGTTGCAAACGGAACAGCGGCGTTAAGCGGAGCAAACCCAGAAAGCAATGATGAAATACGAGTTGCAGCTCCTCTTACTTTAAGAGCTTCTAACAGAGCTATAACGTTAGAAGACTATGAGAATTTAGCTTTGTCAGTAACGGGTGTTGGAAAAGCAAATGCTTACAGCTCAACTTGGACATCAGTAACTGTGTATATTGCACCAAGTAGAAATGTAAATGACACAGATATACAGCCAGGTCTTACAGACACTGGAGCTGTTTCATCCGAATACACTGATTTAGCATCTTCTCTTACAGACTATTTTTCTGACAAATTACTTATTGGAAGCTCAGTAACAATCCAACCACCAACGTACTCCGACTTGGTAATTACTGTTCAATACGTAAAACTACCGCAATACACACAAGCAGAAACTGATATAAATATAAAGAAAACACTTCTTTTTAAATACGGTTACACTGGCATGAACTTTCAAGACACTATTTACCCACAAGACATTGAGTACGCTTTAAATCAAACAGAAGGAATTAAAACAGCAAAAATAGCTTCTCTATATAAAAATGGGTTAACTATTACTGGAAATGCAACTAACGTTAAAGTCGGTTACAACTTAGACACCGTTGCTTCGGGGTATATTACTTACACCGTAAACCAAAGACACGCAATGAAAGCTGGAGGAACGGTAACTATTTCAGCGCTTTCTGCAACTGGGTTTAACGTTTCTAGCGCAGCAATAGTCGCTGTTGACGATTACCGAATTGTAGTAGCAAACGCAACTACTGGAACTGCTTCTGGTACAGGTATCATTACAGGACTTTCTCCTCTAAATGGTTTTGCAAACGAAATCTTTAGATTTAAAGAGAGCAACATGAACATTGGTGCGTACAGTGGATGATTACTCTAAAAGCCTTGGCTTTTTTAGGGGAGTTGTTCAAAACAATAAAGACCCTTTAAACCAAAGAAGATTACAGGTCTTAGTACCACAAGCTACTGGGGCTGAAGTAACTGATTGGATTTGGCCTGTTGAACCACACGGTATACACACCTCTCCACCAATGGTGGGTCAAGGAGTGTGGGTTTCTTACATATCTGGTAATTCTGAATACCCTGTTTGGATTGGGTCTTTTGGTAAACATCAAGAAGCAAGTAAACCTTACTTGGTGTCTTCACTTTCAAACTCAACGTCTTTAGCAGGATTAACTTCCTACCTGATTGTCTCTACTGAGCCTGATGGAACTCAAGTAGTTGACCTTACAAAAACCCTTTTAGCAATGGCTAAAACTTTAAAAGACCATGAAACACGCATCACATCTCTAGAAGCGCAAATAGTAACTAAAGCAAGTATTAGTCATACACACCCAGTTTAACCAGTAATTGCCCCATAAACCAGAGAAAATACAACATTACGATGGAAAGGTAAATCATGGCAGTATATTATCCAGGAAATATTAAAAACGATTTTAGCTCTAAAGTTGATTTTACAGACACAGTTATTGCGTCTCATATCAACGACCTTCAAGGTGAAGTTACGGCTATTGAAACAACTCTTGGAACCTACCCATTAACAAGCTCTGGTTGGGGAACAACTGGTTTTGATACCTCAACTACTACCTGGTCAACAGTTAAAGACCGTATTAACAACATTGAAGTCGGTATTTCAAATACCCGTGCACAAGTAGCAGCTATTGCTGCTGAGACACTTGCTGGAACTACACTTAAAAGCACAATTACTGGTTCTTCTTTAACGTCTTTTGGCACTTCCCCAACATTAAACGACCCAAAGATTTACATAAGTATTAACGGAAAAACAGCTTCTTACACTGCAGTTCTTGCTGATGCAGATAAATTAGTAACTATGACTGTTGCTACTGCTAATGTGTTTTCAATACCAACCAACGCAAGCGTACCATTCCCAATTGGAACAAAACTTAATGTTGCACAGTTTGGGGCTGGAACAACGACTATTTCTGCCGTAACTCCTGGGACAACCAGTATTGTTTCTGCAGGAGCAACTGCTGCTGCGCCTTACACTCGTGTGCAGTACTCGGCTGCAACTTGTATAAAGACTGGGACCGATAGCTGGTTTATCCTTGGCGATATCCGATAGGAATATAAATGGCTAATTACGGTAATGCAGTATATGGAATATCCAAGTATGGAGTTAGTCCGCTTTTGGCGTACTCAGTTGAGCCAATGGCTTTACTTGTTACCAATTTTACAGAAGCGTACGTTTACTGGCAAGTACCGACAGGAAGCTATACAAAAGTAAGATTACTACGTAATCAAAATAGTTACCCAGAAACAGCAGAAGATGGGGTAATTGTTTATGAAGCAAGTACAACAACCCTTACTAAAACAGTGTTTAACGACGGTGGAGGGGTTGAAGACTTAGCTTCTACTCCATCAATTGTTTCTGGTAAACCTATTTACTATAAACTTTTTCTTTTTACTTCTTCTTTTTCTTGGGTAGCTGCTGGTGATGTGGCTGGAGTAGTTCCAGGTGACCATCAAACAGCTTCTAAACTATTAAATTTTTTACCAAGAGTATTTACCAGTGCTGAACAAACCCCATTAGCTCCAGTTGATTACAACTCTGCATTAGCAACCTTTATGGACGCATACGGGTTTGACTTAGACGAAGCATTAACTTACCTAGACTTACTGCTTCCTGACCACTCACGAGTTTCAAGTATTGCTTCTATGCTTCCTTTAGAAGTGGCTAACTTTGGCCTTTTAATTGAACCTGGTCTTCCAGTAAAAAATCAAAAACAATTAATTCGTGAATCAGTTTTTATGTACAACAACAAAGGCACATTAAAAGGGTTGGGAACTTATATTGAAGCTTTAACTGGCTACCCACCAACTTTAACTGTATCTAAAAACTTAATGCTTACACCTCAAGAGTCTACTTTTTACAAGTCAACGGGTAATTGGATTTCTACAAACACCTCCACATTTGCTGCATCAACAGAGCAGGTTCCAGCTACAAACTCAAATAATATTGATTTAACTTACACCTGTAAAATTGTTGCAACAGGCGCAGGGTCAATGAAGCTTGGTGATGTAGACCCTGTACGTAAAGGAATTCCTGTATCACCTGCAACTTATTATGTTTTATCGGCTCAAGTTAAATCGCCAGCAAGCGCTGGAACTATAACTCCTAAGCTATCTTATTACGACGGTAAAGGAGTTCAATTAGGCAGCACTGTGTCAGGAACAGCAACTAGTGCAACAAACACTTGGGCACAAACATCTGTAAACGCTAGAACACCTAAAAAAGTATCTACAGGTGTGGCATCTGCTGTAGGGGCATCTGGAACAATAACTTACACAACTTCTTCCGCTCATAACCTTATTGCTGGAGAAGTAGTTACAATTTCAGGGTTTATTTCTCCAGACACTGCTTTTAATTTAACTAGCGCAACTATAGCTACAGTTCCAACAAGCACAACTTTCACTATAACTTCTGCTGTTACAGGAACAACAACTACTCCTGGATTGGTAACTAACTCAAGTACAGACGCTGTTTACGCAAGTGTGGAGCTTGCTTGGTCTGCTGCTGGAACTTACTACGTAGATATGGTATGTGTTCAATCTGGACAAACAGTTGCATACGACGAAGCTCGTGCTCTGGATATTTTTTTAAACCCTGATAAAACAAACTTCATAAAAAATCCAACATTTGAAACTAATACAACAAACAGTTGGACAACTTCTGGGGCGGGGTTAACTGTAACTCAAGACGTTGCTTACCCGACAGCCTCATACTCTGGAACACATAGTGCAAAACTTGTTAACACAACAGGGGCTTGGTCTTACACCTCTAATTCATTTCCAATTGACAAAGGGCAGTACTACTCATTTTCTTTTTACAAAAAAGCAACTGCAAACTTTACTTTAACAATAGTTGGTCGTGACTCTGGTGGCACGATTGTTTCAGTAGACGCACCAGCACCGTACCCAGTGACATTAGCCTCTGATTTTGTCCGTGATTACTACACTGTACTTGTAGGCGTTAACTCCGCAATAGAAACTTTAGAAATGGTTTTTTCAGGAACTGGAGCTAATACACTGTACTTAGACTCAATTCAAGCAGAAAAATCACCTAAGCCAACTGATTACTTTGATGGCAGCTTATCTGCAATTAGTGGTAATCCCTTTGGGGCGGTATGGCAAGGAACTGTTGGTAACTCTTACTCATCAGTATACAATAGCAAACCTTTGAAAGTCCCTCGTTTGGGTTACACTTTAAAGGATTGGATTCCTCAAAACTTGTTTTGGAGATTAAGAAGTTATGAAAACTCCTCTCCACCAGAATACACAAACCTCACGGCGGTGTAGTATGCGCCAATGGTTAACTTACTCATATCAATAATCCTTTCAGGACTCGCAGTAACTTTTACAATAGAGCTTGTTTCTATTGGTTTAAAGCTGTTTTTTGATAAGGAAAAAATTTACTCTATCTTGTCATTGCCCTTAAGCTTTGGTGCACTTACATGCTTCTATGGGATATCTACTAAATTCATAGTTGCTGTACCAGCAATCTCTTTCATAGTGCTTTTCATAAACAAGTACATAAATAAACCATTAGTTTTAGCTACACCACGCCGACTACCGACTCTTTAGGAGCACAATGAAAATCGCTGTTTTTTCAGAAGACGACTTGGATGTATCACTTGGAATTGATGAACTCCTCACGAAGTACTCTGAGCAATCGCCCGAAGTACTTTTTCCAGTAAAGACAAACTACGACGACTTCTCTCAAAGCATTATACGAAAGTGCTTAGAGAACAAAGTTAAAGTGACTGCTTTCTTAAGTGATGCCACAGATGTAGGTCACATCATCAAACAAGTTGACGCATTTGTCGTTTGCGAAGACCCAGTAAGTGACTTGTTAAGGCAACTTTCTGCTGGGGATGCTATCGGTGTAGTTTGGACTGATAGCCTTAATGACCACTTGATACTCCACACGGTTGAAGACCTTGCGTTGGACACCTGGGATATAACTGACGGAATGGACCCGATTGAATTGGACGACAACCCCTTCTTGGGTATGGACCCAGATGAACTGCATGATGGTATGCATAAGGCTCTAGGAGTATTCGTAGACATGATGAGCGCCTTTATAGCCAGCACGGTTATGGAGTCACTAGGTCAAGCCGTTGTGCAGCACCTGAACGAACAGATAGACAAAAAGGACATTTCACCGTTTGATGATGAGGAGTAGGCTAAGCCTGTGTACATCCCGTCAGAAGCTTATTCAGCAAAGATAACGGATTTCCAGTTCCGTCTCTTTGCCATATTGTGCCGTTCTGCGGGCCCTGGAGGGCTCGTAGAGACCACAGTAGCCCAGCTTTGTGTAGAGACTGGCAAAGCAAGCGACAAGACCATCCGTAGCGCCTTGCAAGGCCTTGAGGCATCGGGGCTTATTGAGACTTCTCAGACCAAGCGTGCTAACGGTTATCAGGGACGGAAAAAGATTACGGTAAAAAATTACCAACAGGAAGAACAGAAGTTGGTAGAAAATTACCGCACCTCACATGACTATGTGACTAATAGCCACCCTAGCTATCTAGCTACTAGACCATTAGTACCTAATAGCCATAGTAGTAAAGCTAGTTATAAATTAAAAGAATCTGAAACCGAAGGTTTCACAAAAGAGATAAGGGTTCCTATGAGAAAATGGGAAGATGATGGAGACTCTCTGGCAGGCTTTGGACTCGTTGAACCAAAAGATGCCCCGCAGCCGAAGATACGCAAGAGCGACCCTAAAACCAGAGGCAAGCGACCAGAGCACGAATGGACAGCAATGGACGTTGCTGCAGAGTTTAGTTACCAAGTGGGCCGTAAATACCCGTTACTTCCAGGTACCGTCTCCGTCAAATCGCTATCAGGAGCAATCCGAAAGTTCCGCTCACAGTACGGAACTACCCCGCTTATAGAGCTTGAACTTCTTCGGTTGTTCATGCAGGATGAGCGTAACTTCAAAGATATTGGGGATGAGGCTCCTCACCTTTACAAAAAGTACCTTGCCTCCTTCGGCACGAAGATGAACCAAGCAAGAGAAAATCTCGGATTAAACAAAGTTACTGCTAGGATTGAGACAACGCCAGCATCTGGTACTCTCACTGCCAGTGACGGTCGTGTATTCCAAAACTCTTTGAGTGGACGTGCACAGCTAGAGCGACATGAAAACCGATTGAAAGGCAAGGAAAACTAAACGTGGCAAAAAAGATTACAAAAACTTTTACAGCAACACTCGTCCTAAACACCGAACAAGGTGGCGCATGGTTGGCTAACGTCAGCCTTCTTACTCCAATGCTTGATGATGAAAACCCAAACTCAATGCAACCAGCAGAAGCTGTAAGTGCAGAAGCAGCATGGAAGAACGCATCAGCAGGTAAGCGTTGGATTAAATCACAAGTTCTAGCACTAACACCTCGTAAGAGTGTGAAGTTGGAACCAACAAAACTTGATAAGACAACAGAAAAACCTACAGCTTTTGTAGGAAAACTGGAGTTCAAAGCCTAATGTACGCATTTAACGAAGCTTTACTAGAGAAAGAAACACCAATGCCTAATTTGACACAGGACCCTGACTTCTTGGAATACCTTGAAGAACACTCCGTACCAGAAGCAGAACGCCCAATTGCGTTTGCTGCTTGGCTTAAGGAAAACGAAGACAAGTAATTGGAAGAAGAAGAACTAGAGCAAGCCCTAATGAGATTATTTGCGTTAGGGCTTGTTTCAGTTGATTACGATGAAGATTTAACTCCTCGGTTTGGAATAACGGATGAGGGCCGAGTAAAGTTAGAAAAAGAATTGGGGGGCAATACAGATGTATGACATAAATACTTTATCTCCATTAAAAAAGCATTGGTTACTACGCACTTCAAACATTCCTCGCAGATTTATTGGTTTAGAACCAAGTGACATTACTGAGAAAGTAGGGTCATTTCCAGGAGAGTTATCTTCTTGGGTTGATGATGTGACTTCAGGTCATGTTATTAAAAGCATTGGAAACATTGGTGTAAATGGCGTAGGGCTTGTCTTTGATGGCGGCCCTGGTCTTGGTAAGACAACACACGCTGTTGTTGCAGCGATGGAGATTGTCCGTAACTTGCCAGATGATGATGCTTTAGCAAGCAAGCTTCTAGGGTTAAACTCAACTGAGTATGGGTTAAAGTTTCGCCCTGTTTACTATATGACCTATCCAGAGTTTCTTTCTCGTAAGAAGTCAACCTTTGATATGGATGGCGAAGATAAACGCGAGATGAGTTATGAGTTAGATGGATTTCACGGTCGTTGCCGTTTTGACTGGCTAAACGTAAGAGTATTAATACTTGATGATTTAGGTAAAGAATACGGTTCTAAGTATGACGACACCTCATTTGATGAGATTCTAAGACTGCGCTACGACAAGGGATTGCCTACAATTGTTACTACCAATGTTCGTTTAGAAAATTGGGAATCTCAGTACAGCGAAGCAATGGCAAGTTTTGCTAACGAAGCGTTTATAAGAGTGCCTATACTAGGTTCAGACCTAAGAGGCGCCCAATGAAAGGACCGAGCATGAGTAAAGAATGGATGACTGTTCAACAGTTCATCTCTGCTCAGGGTGTTGGTATCTTTGAGGTTGAGCTAGAGACTAAGTCTAAGCAAACCCGTTGCAACTGCCCAGTGTGGAGTAAGAAAAGCACTTGCAAGCACACCTCCTTTGTAAATAACAAGATTAAAAACACAGGTCACTACTCAATCAACGTCCCTAACTCAGTGCCAGAAGAGTGGGCATACGAGGCTAGCGAAGACCCTAAGAAGTTCCGTGAGTTTGTAGTTAACTACGCGACGATAGAAGTTATATGAAAAACGGAGACATCTCTAACGTCTCCTCCCCGCAGGTAGTCTGTGTAACAGACGTAGCTCTGAAACTAAAAGAAGAAGTATCTAAACGTCTTTTGGTAAAGAAGACTTCTTTTGCGGTAGGAGAGATTGATTTACTTGCAGCTAACAAGCTGTGGCAACTGTCAAATAACTATGCATTTTCTTTAGAGCTAGCTGGCTTTGAAAGCGAAGGCTGGACAGAAAAGCTCCTTGATAAAGCTTTTGAGAAACTTGAGCGCAGGGTTGTTAACCCGTTCAACTACTGGCAACTCTATGAGGACCCACATGAGTTGGTAGGGGCTCTGCCATATCGTGCTAATCTTAAGGCTGTAATAGATGTTCCAGGCCGAGTCGCTATGTATGGTTCGGCAGGGGTACAGTTAGATAATATTTAGTCCTTGAGGGAGGGCGCTATGTTTGGTATTGCAAATACAAATTGTCCGATGTGTCGTTCAAATGACATCGCACGTCTTTGGGTAAATGGGAATTCATTCTTACAATGTCAAACATGCGGGGAGCGGTGGAAGTAATTGGCAGCAGATAACGAACACAGACTAGTTAGCAAGGTAATCAAGGAACGTGAGATTACCCCCGTACTTCAACGTGGCATAACAGATGTCTGGTTCTTAGATGATGACAACAAGAAAGTTTGGGCTTTTTTACGCAAGCACTACAGTGAGTACAGCGAAGTGCCCACGGCAACAACTGTTCTTGACCATTACCCAAACTACAAAGTTCTCAATGTTGAAGACAGCATGGACTACTTGTTGGACACGATGGTGGATTTTCGCCGTCGTATGCTTACACGACAGGGTTTAGAAACTGCTGTTGAGCAGTTACAGGATAACAATCACAATGCAGCAATCCTTGCTATGGAACAAACCGTTTCCAAGGTTAATGAGCAAGGAGTACTAGGTACTCACGAGATTGATTTAACTAAGAACACAGAAGAGCGTTACAAGGAATATCAATCAATTCAAAATCAAGAGTTCTTAGGTATACCTACAGGGTTTAAAGATATTGACGAAGCAACTGCAGGTTTACAGGGCGGTCAGTTAGTAACCATAATTGCTCCACCTAAAACAGGTAAATCCCAGGTTGCATTGCAAGTGGCTATTAACATTCACAAACTAGGTAAAGTACCTATGTTTCAATCTTTTGAGATGAACAACCACGAACAACAGCAGCGTCACGACGCAATGCGCTCTCACATTGACCACGGACGACTACGTCGTGGAAAGCTTTTACCAAAAGAAGAGTCTCGTTACATTGACATGTTGAATGCTATGGAGACAGAACACCCCTTTCATCTAGTAGATGCAGTAAACGGTATTACGGTCTCTGCTTTGTCAGCAAAGATTGAGCAGTTAAAACCAGACATTGTTTTTGTAGATGGTGTTTATTTAATGCTTGATGATTTGACTGGTGAGATGAATACTCCTCAAGCAATCACTAACATTACTCGTGCACTAAAGCGCTTAGCGCAGAAGATTGACAAGCCGATTGTTATTACCACTCAGACTTTACTATGGAAGATGCGTGCTGGAAAAGTTACTGCTGACTCTATTGGTTACTCATCCTCATTCTTTCAAGACTCAGATGTTATCTTGGGTTTAGAGCCTGTTGAAGAAGACGACTCAATTCGTTTATTAAAAGTTGTTGCTTCCCGTAACTGTCCACCAAAAGAAACCTCACTAACTTGGAAGTGGGAAACAGGATGTTTCCACGATGAGTCAGCAATGATGAGTTGTGAGTTCTGTTCTAACTGGGATAATAATGGTTGATGTAGAAAAAGTTTTACTTTCATTGGATATACCCCTTGTTTCTCAGAGAGGTGAAGAGGTACAAGGGTTATGTCCAATGCACAAAGCTCGCACTGGAAAAGAAGACCACAATCCGTCGTGGTGGATTAACTCCGTAACTGGAGCACACATCTGCTTCTCCTGTGGTTACAAAGGCAACGTGTATACGTTGGTTGCAGATATCAAAGGCATTGATTATTTTGATGCAAAAGATTATGTAACGTCTAGTGCAGAGCTTGATGTGGATGTACTGTTAAAGCGTATCCGTGAATTGCCACAGTATGTCAC
>Ga0222712_10001096_pt1 | contig 34722 bp, 18 predicted proteins | sample C33_657DmetaG_FD_165043 | JGI IMG/M metagenome (GOLD analysis project Ga0222712, IMG submission 165043) | Estuarine water microbial communities from San Francisco Bay, California, United States - C33_657D | ecosystem: Environmental > Aquatic > Marine > Unclassified | place: USA: California...
CTGTGGTACCGCATCGTTCGTGGGACATCAATCGTGGCGAGGTCGCCATCCTTCGTAGAAATTCTGTAAATTTTAGCTAGCTACGGTAATGTACAGTACAACTCAATTCGCAATTCGCAATCTAACGGTCTAACTTGATGCAACTAACTTGATGCGTTTCGTCTCTCCATGATCATCGACGCTCAGTCGCTGAGGCGCCAAAATTCAAGAATCTCAAAATCAGAGTCATTCGCTGGATACTCCGAATGCACCGTCGACGCCGGCACACGCTGCACGTCGAAACTGGGCGCCATACACTCCACAAACTTCTCGATAGCCTCCGGTCGGTGCTCTTTACACGCCGCGAACACGCCCACGCTTCCGGGCTTCATCAACGCCGTCGTGCTCTCCGCCAAATTCCGAAGGATGTCTGTGTTCGACGTGTACATCAAATCCGCACCGAGCACGACATCCGGCCAACGCAGCGCAGGCGGTAGTGCGTCAACGTCATCGATGCGTCCCCAACGCATCGGCGCAGCGGCGAGCACGCACGCATCCGGGACGCGTCCGCCATTCTCCGATTTATTTTCCCGAGCGTTGCGCTTGGTAAATTCCACGACGTCTGGCAAATCCGTCAACGCGAAGACCCCTCCTCGCTTCGCACACGCGTCGCTCGAAGCCAAAATCAGCGACGCGAGTCCAGTACCGGCGCCGAGTTCGAGGGCGATGCACGCGCGCTCTTCGGCGATCGCTCGCTGCGACAGCCTTGCCCAGACGTCCGCTCGGGACGCGTACTTGCCTAGTAAAATGGACGCGTCCCACACCGTGAACGCCGTCTCAGGCACGGCATCGAAGTCGCCATCGCACGTTTGCGGCGAACACTCGCGATGCATCGCTTTGGAAAACGCCGCGCGCGAGGAGAACTGACGCACGGTGACGCGCTCGAACGTGAACGCATCGACAAACTTTTCCTTGTACCCGAGCGCGGAGCGGCGCCACGCGCGCGAGGACGACGACGGCGACGGCGCGCGCTCGTCCAGCGCGGCATCGGGAAGGATGCCGAGGGACATGGTCGCACACCGCGAGGCGAAGGCGTTCGCCAAAGAGCGCGGTCGAGCGTCGAGGAGTCGCGGATGACGACGATACGGAGAAAAGAACGGTACACGTACAACGACAACCACCGCTGATGGGTGCTCTGAGTGTTCGTGATACAACGTTTCAATCGAGCGAATGCATCGTTTCAATCGAGCGAATGCATCGTTTCAATCGAGCGAATGCATCGTTTCACGGTTTGAAGGAGCGAATGTATCCTTCGTTATCGGCCGGCACCATGATGTTTCCTTTGCCGCGCAAGTCCGTCGCGCCGTGCCGCGTCACGAGATACGGCACGCGATCTTTTTCGCGGCCATCTCGAAGGTCTCTCCCGTCGTCCGTCCATCCTCTTCCCCAAGCTGGGAACGGCTGCCACGTCTCGCGAACGGTCCCTCGAACCCACTCGGTGGGGCTCATCGCGCACTCGACTTCGTCCCCAACCTTGAACCTCAACGGCGCGCCGGGCTGATACTTCGCATCGATCCCTCGAATATCATCTGGAGTGTCGTGCAACACCGGAACTTCTCGTTTCGTATCGTCGCGAATCACGGAATACGACACCACGTCCGGTATCATGCGCGGATCGATGGGCAATCCGCTGAAATCCAAGTCTCGCGTCCTCGGTTGTACTTTCGCGACGACCCCCGCGGTCCACCCTCGATCGTACGGTGGAATCTTACACCTTCCATCGATCGCGACGAACACTTTATCCCCGACGACATATCTCGACGGCAACACGCGCGCGTTCGCTCCGTCGAAACCTCCCCCGCGTCCGCCTCCGACGCGCTCGCTCGTCTCCGCGTCGGCGAAATACAGCTCCGCCTCCACTCCGTTCTCCTTGAGAATCTTCCTTCGCAAGAATTCAAACGTCACGCGTGCGTCGCCATCGGCGAGAGATGCGTTGAACGATCGTCCAGTCGTTCGATCGACTATCACGCGCATGACTTTCCAATCCAACGCGACGCAATCCAATTCGACGCAATCCAATGCAATCCAACGCGATCCAAAGCAAATCAATCCAACGCAATCTCCCGCGTCGCTCGCCCGAGCTCGACCTCGTCGCTCGTTCACGTCACTCCAATCACTTCGTCACGAACTCGGTCACCTCGAAGCGTCGCTCCGAAGCGCCTCTTTTCGCGCGCGCTCCCCATTGTGAGCCATCGCGCTTCATGTCGCGCGCGCGCGCTCGCGCCTTGTTCGACACCACCTCTTCTCTGACGTTTGTCGAACGTCTGGAGATCGTCACTAAAGCGTTAGACGACGCGGACGACGAGGAGAAAGCCGATGCGAATCGCTGGCTCGCGCGCGCGCTCGAGGACGCGGGCGAATGCCGACGCGAGCGAGGCGCGCGAGCGAACGTCATCCACGCCAACGCCAACGCGTGCGACGAGGAGGACGAAAAGGAAAACGAAGAACGAATGAAACACGAGTCGAACGCGTTGTGGGCGTGCGCATCGCGAGCGGCGACGAAGGATGGTGGAATGGCACTCGCGAGGACGGCGGCGAGCGCGTCGAGAATCGCGCGAGCGCAGCGCGAGCGCGTCATGAAGTTGAGCGACGCCGAAGCGATCGCGAGTGATGACGCACACGCGCGGATATTCGTCCGTCTCATGGGCGTGGACGACGCGCGATGTCGAGCGACTGTTGAGGAGTGCGCATCGAGCGCGAAGACGGCGTTGGAGCGAGGGATGTTCGCGTTCGCTTCGAAATGTTTGGTCGGTCTCGCGCGCGCGCGAGAGAGCGCGCCGAGTAAACTCGCGCCCCAGGGCGTGGATTTTGCGTTCGTTTGGCGCGTGTGCGAAACGTGGTGCGCGTTTGAGAGAAGTGAGGAGAAGAAGGATGTCGCGCGAGCGTGCGCGAGAGCGATGAAAGCCGTCGTCGCGCATCCGACGCACGCGCGAGGGATTTCGAGCGCTCTCGTCGCGGCGCGCGCGACCGAGGCGCTCGCGCGCGGGAGTGAGGATGACGGCAAGGACTGTGGGGCGGGGGGGATGGCGGTACCGGAGTATATTCGCGAAATCACGCGACGCGTCGCTCGCGCGGCGGTGGACGCGGATGAAGTGGCGTTGCGGCTGGCGCCGTGGCTTGCGAGAACGATGTGTGAAATCGAAGCGAGCGAGCGGAAAGCGAGCGAGTTTAAGGATGCGCGCGCGGTTTTTGTCGGCGTGTTTGAGCCCATCGCGGTGGTTTTCTTGTCGGCGCCGAAAATGAATGGAGTTCGTCACGGTAAAAAACGCTCGACGAGCGCAACGCCGACCTCCGCCGGTGACGCCGCGTTGACGAGCGCGTTGGTGGGTCTGTTGCAAACGGCCATTGATTTCAAGTTGTACTCGTCCTTGGACGACGGCATCGTCGAACGCACACTGCGCGCGTTCGTGTCCGACATGGCTACCGCGGGGGCGCAGGAATTCGTTCGTCCACGAGGGTGGTCGGCGGTCATCAGCACGTTATCGACGCTAGATTTCAGATTGGTCGAACCGCACGTCAAGATGATGCTCACATTGCTGCTCGTGCGGTCGCAAGATTCGCACGAGGAGTGCGTGGATGTCATTCGCAGTATGACGAATGCGTTTGCGGAGTCGCGCGAGATGCCAGATTTCGTCGACGCGCTCGGTGAGGCGCTGGCCTCGACGCGAGAGACAGACGACGGCGGCGCGCACGCCGCACTCGCATCGGAACGAGTCCTAGCATCGCTTGGCGCCGCCGCGGAAACGGTGCCGATAGGACAGAGTCCGGAGCTCTTAGAGGCGTGTCGAAGAGTTTTCTTTCAAATCTACGATGATCCGTCACACGCAGGCGTTTTAGATGTGCTGGCAAACGTGTTACAATGCGTCATCGCCGGATGCCCTGACGTTCCGGGTGAGCCCCTTTTGCCGGCGGCGCAGTCATGTCTCGAAGGTTTCACCGACGACATCGCGAAGCGCCTCGAAGGGTTCGAGCGCGCGGACCCGATTCGCGTAGGTTCGTTACTTCGCGTCTACACTTCCATCGCGGCATTACGACAAGGCTTGAGTGAAGTCGCCGATGAAACGGCCAAGGCGCCGTACTTTCGCGCGCCCAATGTGGAATTGAGCGCCGTGGCGAAGCATTTGATTCGTTCAAAGCCTAACTCCAGACCCGAAAACGAAAGTGCCGAAGCGGCGGCGATAGGAAGCTCGATTCAGCGCATCAAAACCTTGTCGAGGTTGCGATACCCGCGAAGCGAAATCGAACCCGACGTCGCCGCCAAAGCTGGAAAGGAAATCAAAGCGCTCTTGTCGGCGTGTCTGCGTCTTGTACCCGAAACGGCGGCGAGCACGAGTTACGATGCGCCAGAAGCGACGTCCAAAGGTTGGCGCGTGCTGATTTCGAGCTATAATATGTGGTCAGAGCACGTACCCGACCTTCGCCTGATGGATTACTTTCGTTGCCGGCTGGAATGCGCCGACGATGGAGCCAACGCACTTTCGACAGCGAATGAGGACGAGTTTAGCGAGCTAATCGCAAGTTTCAAGCCATGGTCGAACAGCATCGCAAGCGTGCTCGTTCGAGCGGCGAAAGATTGGGCGCAAGCGATGAGTTCAAAGGCGAATCCGTTGTGCGAGATCTTAGACGACATTATTCCTGACTGCACGTCGGGACAAGGCACCGCAGCATCTATCGACGCGCTCAAGCGATTTTGGATGGCGGCGGCGAGTCTACCGATTGAAAATTACGTGATAAGCCACATGGATTATCGCGGCAAGGAGTGTTTGGCAATGAAGCGATTGAAACGTGCCCTTCAATCGGCTGAACACATTCACGAGCGAGCGGTCAAACACATGGATGCGGCACAGTTTGTCATCGCGTTGGAGGTGTGCGATTGCGCGACTTTCACCGCACTCGCCCTTGGCGAGCCATCCGCGTTGGATCTGTGTGCACGCACGCGAGTCTGTGGTGCATTTTTAGCCAAACACGATGAAACCGCGGCTGAGATTTCATGTCAAGTTGGGATTCACTTTAACTATCAGCTCGCCACGATTGCAGCGGCGCGAGGCTTGGGCGGCGGAGCGGTCTCTGCTCAACTGCTGGGCGCTACAACTGATGAATTTCATGCGGCGCTGATCGGGAGCACGAAGCTCTTGAAGCCGGCCGTATTCTCTCGCGCGCTGGTCTTGGTCGAGAATCTCGCGCGTGATCACTTGGTGCCTAAAACTAAGAGCATAGCAATCACGCCAGGCTGCGTTTTCGCAGCTTTGATGACGGAGGCCATCCTAAATGCGTCTTTGTCGATGCACCTGGAGCCTGAGCGCGAAAAGTTTGGCTGGGTCGAGGGAAACCCGAACCTTCCACCCGAACCCGAGCTCACGGATGAGCAGGGTGAAGTAGTCGCGACTTTTTGGGATCGTGCAACGGCCATGCAAGTTCTTCTCGCGGAGGCGATTGGGAACTTGAGCGCGAATCCGAGCTCGCTCAATTTGGAGTACATCGACGTCGCGTCAGCGTGTGTATCAGCCATCGGTTATGGACTCGCGCTATCCGCCACGACGCTTCAGTTTGGTGAGAAGTACCACAGAACGTATGATCCGTCCTCGGTACAAATCGCTATGGCCTTCGCGATTAAAGTCTTGCTTCCTCAAGAAGGACAAGGATGGGTAGATGTGTCAGAAATGGGTGTCGTCAAGATTGTCAATTTCCTTGGCGCCGCGTGCGAAGCGCTAAAGACGACAGGTCCGCAGTTCTCACCTGAGGCGCACGCCTCGCTCGTGGCCGTAACTCTATCCACGTACACGCAAGGCACGCGCGCGGCTGCGCGGAAAGGATTGAAGAACGCCACGCCAGGCGAAATTCTTCACGACGCATTGGGACTGACGCTCATGGAGCTCATTTACGGCGCCGGCAAGCGCCCACTCAACGCGATGTATGCGGCGTGCGTCGAAGCTTTCAAAACCACGGATGCGGAATCCCGACGTGCATATTTGTCTTCTGACCGTCTGGATGTCTCGCTATCCGCCCCGTTGTGGTGCTTGTTCACGCTCATCAAGTCGTTTCCCGTGAGCAAGGCGGTGCGCGCGTCGACGCAAGAAAACGCCGAAGCCGTTATGGATGCTTGCATGGGCGTCATGAACGTCGCGATTACCGTATCAAACGCGAATGCGGTGGTGTGCAACATTTTAGAAATCGCCACTGAACTGGCGCGACTCGGCGCGCGCTGCGAGATTAGCACTCGATGCGTAACACGCATGTGTCAGTTGACGAGCGTCGCGCACACCATCGATGCCGTAGTCGATGACGAGGAATCTTCGGTGTTGATTTTCTCTCAAGCGTGCGAGCTCTTGGGCGCTCTCCTTAAAGCCCGTCGCGATCACTTGAAGCGCGCGGTGTCAAGCGTTACGGTAACGTGTTCGGATATGCTGAACTCGTTGCGTCGCATGAAGGCAACTGGCGCTAGCGACGACGTCATGGAAAAGTGCGCGCGAAAGTTGTCATTCGTCTACGAAGCTGCCGAGTCGAGCGGACTCGACCGATACTGCACTCATCTCCTCGCCGACGCCATCACTGCTATCACCGGCGGCGGCCTTGGCGCGGTAGCCGAGAAGAGCTTGAAGCCCGGGCTGTTCGCCCTGCTCGATTCCTGCTCCGACCGCGAGCTTCAGCAACTCCACGCCGCGCTCGGCGCCGGAGCCGGTGGCGCCCGGCGCGTGGTATTCTCCGCCTTGCGCGACGATCACAAACAAACCCATAAGTTTGACGGTAGAATCTAGCTGCGCTGGGAAGATGTAATATTTCAACGTTTCGCTAGACGCAAACGCTCCTCTACTTCGTCGCCACGCCAACCGCCTCCACCGCACACGCTCGCTTGCGACGAGGTCGACTCCTATCCATCATGTCCGCCGCGATCACCGCGTTCTCGCAGCCATCGGCGCCGAGTGCGATCATCAATACCTCCAAACCCTCATCCAACGTCAACGTCGACACGATTCAACCCGCCGAACGCGACGTTTTGAGCTTGAAGCACAGCCAAGAATCGTTGAACAAGCTCTGCGACGCGTTGACGCCGTTCGGGCCCATCGTGCGACACGCGCGCGAAGGGTTTCGCGGGGAAGACCTGAAAAGTGCGCTCGTCGTGCGCGCAGCTCTGGTGGCGGGGATATATTACCCCACGCTGATCGTCCCGGGGGTGTTGACGGCGATCGCGTACGCGATGCGGCTGGAACGCACGAAACGCGAACGCGCCAAGTCGCGCGCGCGAGGAGAAGACACAAGCAAGTTAATTGAAGATGAAAAACTGACGATCACGCCGCGGGACGTGACGGTGACGGCAGAGGCCCTGGCAACGGCTTTCGAGCGGTTCGCTTCGGTGGCCGAGTGGCGAAGCCGAGTCGTGAGCTCGGCGACGGTATATTTCGCGATCGTCATGTCGATGTTGAGCCTTATGGTGCCCGCGCAGACGATGATGGTTTGGTTGGCGCTGTATATCACGCGCCCGGCATCAATGCGCGTGGTACCGGATCCGTTTGTCGCGGCGTGGACTCGGCTCCCCAACAACGCTCGCTCGGCGACTAATATACAATAATCGATCAATGCTTCGAGCGTTGTCTTGGCGCTAAATAGTTTGTATTTTATGTATGGCTATATCTCATCAATGCGCGCGTCTCACGCCGTCGGTTTTTTGAACGTGAACGTTAGCTTTTTCAGCTTCTTAGGCGGCTCTTCGGACTCCGCCTTGGCAGGTGTTGGAGTGGGCGCTTCGGCGTCTTCGGACTTCACGGTCGGAGTCTCGACGAAAGACTTTACCGATTCGCGTTCGCGTTTTATGCCGAATGTAACTGGCGTTTCAGGCTCTTCTTCGCCTCCAGTAACGAACGTTGCGGTGTGCCCGGATTGCGTTTGCGTTTCTTCAACATTTTCCGCCATCGCATTCACATAAGCAGCTTCTGCTGCTATGCGTCGGCGCTCAGCAACTTGATGCTCCTCGGCCTCGCGAACCGCGCGTTTCGCAAGCTCGCGTTCGCGTTTTCTTGCTCGCTTCGCCTCCTTTTCCGCGCGTTTGGCTTCGTCCTCAGCCGTGCGCGGAGCACTTTGATGCACTGCGACGCCAACAGCGATTTGGTCTCCGGCACGTTTGATCGCAATCGCAATCGCCTCTCGCACTTCATCAAAGCTTGGATCTCTCGACGCGAGGAGTGAAATGATACTAAACGCTGCGCTCGCGACCTCTGCACCGCCATGCATGACGAGCTCGCGCAACTCTTTTAGAATATTCGGTGTCACGCCCTTTAGCGACGGCGAGTCACCAAACGTTTCAAGGTAGTCGCACGCGCTCCAAAGCAAAGCGCTCCGCGTCGACGTCGGACAACCCTTCGAACGTTCAAGCATGAACGCGAGCGAGTCCATTTCGTTCTTTGATCTGGAGTAAGCCAAGTACATCATAGTGTCGGCCGCGGCGAGGAACGTGGATTGCTTCTCCAACGCAAAACCGAGTTCTGCTCCCTTTGCCGCCATGGACTGAAGCTCTTCATCATCTATCGATGCCGAGAGGATTCCCAGCGCGCGAATTGCGGCGGCCGTGACGCGCATATCATCGCTTGGAAATTTCTCATCGCGCAGAACGTACTCTTGAAGAAGCTGGACAATTCTGTTTAACATCTCCGCATCGGGCGGCACTGTGCGCGCTAGCGCCTCGATGACCGTCGTGACAAATCCATCGTCAGATTGTGGATTGCCTTCGTTGTCGTTGTACTCTAAACGATCCATGAGAGCCTCCAACGCATCGGGATGCGAAAAATTCGTCGTGGAGTCCCTGACGAGCCCGAGAGCGGTGATCACAGCCTCGTCCACGATTGTCTTTGCCAAGTCTCTAAAATCGTTTTGCCTCGGCTTCCCAGTCTCCGCATCGCACTGGTTGGCGCGATAATGTCTAATCAACGCGTTCAACCCTCCCCATTGAGTCTTCGCGCTAGCGCTCGTGCCGAGCGCGATTGCAGCCTCAGCGCGAACGCGACAGAAAGTATTTTCCGAGTTCAAGCATTTATCCAGCACAAGGACGGCGCTCACGGACCCATTCATCACTCGCCTACCCAAGAATTCGACGGCCACGGTTTGCGCGACGACGTCCATTTCGCGCTCAAGCATTTGCGCCATCATTGACTCTAAACCTATTTGCTTGACGTTTTGTTCTATGTTCCCCATCCACTCGAATTCTGGATCGACACGCACGTAGTGCACGGGACAATCCATCGCGGCAATCAGTTCGGGATCCCCGCCTGACTCGATAATCGTCTTTGGACGCCGATCTTTCGGTCGAGGCTGCAACGGAATCTCCATCAACTGCCACGCCGTGGTCCCAAGGGAAACAACGTGATCATTCGCATCCGTTCTATTCTCTTCTCGCATACGAACCGTGACGGAGGTGCGGTGGTTTCGAGCGACGGCGAGAGCCGCTCGATCCGCAGCCGCCGCCGCTTCGCTCCCCTCAAGCTTCACCGCAAACTCCATGACGTTCTTGCGTCTCTTCACGACGTAACCAACAGCGAGCTTGGGTGTGCCTGCGCCGTATACCCAACGCTCCAAGAAAGAATTCACCTCACCTTTACCCAAGTTGACCGTCGCGCGGCAGTGGTCAAACATTTGAATAGTGTGAATCCAGCGCGCGTTGCTCGCCAACACTTCAGCCGATGGTCCTGTGCGCGTGTTCTGATCCTTTTTATTTCTGCGAACGTGTAAACCGGCGAAATACTTGAGCACTTTCTGCATCACGTCCGGTCCGAGGCGCTTTTCGAGCATGTAAATCACCGTCGATGCCTTGCACTTCAGCCCGTGTTCGACGTGCGACGGGAGCGGGTGCGGCGAGCCTCCAGCGGCGACGTCTGGACCGGCATAGTGCCCTCCACGCCAGATTCGCGCCGCGCGGCTCGCAAGCGGCGGAAGCGTCACGCCGTCATCCAGTCGCGACGCGATGCGCATGTCTTTCATGCGCCGGAACGACAGTTCGTTCAATCCGGTCAATGTCCTCACGTACGCGCCCAACAAATAATTTGCCAACCCTTCAACAACCCAGCAATCTGTCGTGTCAGCGGGGATGACGATGCCGCCGAACCATTGGCTGGCGATCGCGCTGGCGATGTGTACGCGCGCATCGAGCAACGCTGAATTGAAGGACTGATCGACGAGCCACTTGGTGGAGAGTAAAGTGACGCAGCAACCCTGCTCGTCGCGCGACGTCACGTACTCGTCTGGTAAGAACACCATATTCAAGCACGACACCGGGTACGGGTGTCCGAGGTACTCCTCGAACGCGGTGATGGCTTTGCCCACGCCCACACCAGCGACCTCTAACCGCTCGCTGTACTGGTCCCCGACCGGAGCGAACAACGTCACGCCTTTCACCGGACTCGAACACGATTGAAACTTCCCGATGAACATTCGCATCTCGTGCGGGAACGACGGGTACAGGCCCGAGAAATAGTGCCTAAGCCTGAAACCATCCTCATCCGCTTCTTCGGGATCGCACTTGGCCAAGCGGTCCCAATGCGCGGACGCGATGACTTGAAGCCTTCGCGGGGCGCTCACCGAGAACTCGAAGAGCGTCAGCGCGTCCCCGCGCTCGACGCAAGGGAACCAACTCGAAGCCCGCTTTGACGGCCCGGGGCACATGAAATAGGAACCATCTGCTACGATCCCAGCGCACGCTTCTTGCGTGGAGTACGTCAATTCAATCAAGATTTCCCTCGCCCCACCCTCCGTCTCCACGGCTTCGATATTTGACCCATCCGCCGGACGTATGATCACCTCGCGCGACTTATCCTCCCCATCAACGTTACACCGCTCATCGATGGTCTCGCGACACAATTTCCCTAACCCCACGACGTCGCGTGCCGGCACGTTCGTCGACATCGATGGCGCGTTCTCGCGTTCTCGCGTCGCCACGCACTCGACGCCTACGCCGATCCATCGCTTCTCCGTCAGTCCTCTTCACTCGCCCTCTCTCACCCTCGAGAATGCACTCCTCTGTCGCGCGCGCTATCGCTCCCTCTGCGTTTCCCTCTATCACCCCCGATCGTGTCTCCTCGCCTATCACTCCCGTCCTCCGTCATCACGTACCGTTACATCGCGCGCGTTCGATCGTCAACCCGTCGGCGTGAATCTTCACCCCAGAAATCTTTCCAAACTCTTCATCCTGAACGCGCATCGTCACGACTCCTCGAATCACGCGCGCGCTCACTCTGACATCCATCGCTATCGTTTGCGTGCGAACTCTGTGCCGACCGTCATCATCGATCGCGATCGGTCAGTCGCGCGCGCGATCGCGCGCTAAGCCGTCGTTCGTTCATTCATTCCAATCCATTCCTCCGTTCATCACCGCCGATCATCGACGATCGATCGCCTGTCGCGCGCGAAAACGCTCGACGCGAAATCACGCGTACCTCGGAAACAACACCGCGCGTTCATCGACATCGGGTCGCGATCGATCTCGCGCGACGGCGCGCATGCCGCGTCGCGCGTCGCGCACTGACGCGCGTCTCGAGCGCTCGAGCCTTCATCCCTCGACGCGTCTGTTCGCGGTCCGAGAGGCGATCGATCGATCGATCGAACGCGCGAACGATCGATCGAACGACAACGCGAAAAATCTCGAGAGGTCGCATTCGACGCGTCTCGCGTCTCGCGTCGCGCGCGCGATGCGCTTCGACGGCGCGACGTCGACGAAGAAACCCATCGCCCTCGGTGGACGAACGACATTGCGCGATCGAGGGACGAATGAGGACATCGTACGAATCGCGCGAGACGAACGCGAGCGAAGGGCGAAAGAGCGGGCGGAGAAGATGGCGGAGGGGCGAGCGCGAGCGGTCGCGCGAGGCGCGGCGTCGCGCGAACGCGCGAGACGAGATGCTCGAATACGATTTCGCGAACGATTTGGCGACGATGGAGACGAAGGAGACGTACGTGATTGGGGGTATTTAGGGACGTTAGCGTTCTTCGCTCGAGATGGAAAGGAATGGAGGGCGTGCGCGGGGGCGATGGAGCGATTGTTCGCGGAGCGCGCCGCGAGCGCGAGGTCTGGGGCCTTGGTGGATGCCCTCGATCGCGAAATCACGGGGTGTGATTCTTTGCGCGATGTTCTACGCCTCGTTAAGGTGGCGCGCGTGGGGGTGATGTCGATGGAGGAAGCGCGAGGCGGGCGAGAGCGAGGCGGAGAGACGAGCGCGGGACGCGAGCGAGCGAGCGCGGTCGAAGCGCTCGCTCGGGGAGTCGTCGAGTTGACCGATGATCGGTACGTGAACGGGGGGATGATCGCGTCGAAGTTAGGGGATAGACAGACGTTGGGAAGCATCGTAGGGTTATTGAGGGCTTTAGCGGAGAGCGAGGTTGACGCGACGGATTCGACGTTGCGAGCTTCGCTTCGGATTCTAAGCGAGCGCATATCGAGACACAGCGACGCCGCGGAATTTGCTTGGATGTTAGCGACGCAGCCAGGAGTTTGGGATATCATCGGTGACCGCGACGCTCCCGAGAAGACGCGCGAACTTTGGACGTTTGTCGTGCGCGAACTCGCACAGCGCTCAGATTTCGCCGGCGAAACAAGCCGAGATGGTTTGCACGCCGTCGATTACGCACTCGGCAACATATTGCATCCGATGAAGCATCACATTGATGCGTCGACTGTAGAAGTCGGACGAGCGTTTGTCGTGGCGATGACGAAGTTGCTGACCTCGCCGTATCTCAGCGCGCACCTGTTCGCCACAGACGCCAAGTCGCTGTACGACTTTGATGACGCGGATGCGGTGGAGGATGACGACGACGATGATGATGCGAGATTGAACTTGAGCAAGTTGCGGGCGATTCGCAGCGCAGGTCGCCGAATGAAACCCGTGCTTTCGAGCGTCGACATGAGAACAGTGCGCGAAACGCCGACATTTGCGCACGTGCGCAATTTCTTTTCGTCGAATATTTGCCTTTCGCGTTTGATAGAGAAAATCATGCCCTCGAACGATGCGCAGTCTTGCGCTGAAAGTTCAGCGGCCTTTTGTGATTTCGTCGCGGCGTGCGACATGGTCCTCAAGGGGATGGAACGCGATACCCTTCTGCGATCGCTCGTGTTCAACACAGATTGTTTAAGTCGACTTTGGCCAGCACTATCGCAGAGCCGCAACGTTCGCGATCGCTCCTATCGTCGCGCACTTGGTGTGTTCGCCAAGATGTATCACCTATACACGATGATAAGCGATGACGAGGAATTTTATAGACTCGAAAAACCGCTCAACATGAGCGCGACGACGCAATTAGTCATCATGCTCCGCAACGTTCTTTGGCAATTACTTTGGACGGAACGAGGGCCAGACGGTTCATACTACGAAAAATTGGATTTTATCGATGAGTACTCGGACGCTGAAACGTGGCACTCGTGCTCCACTGCTCTCGCTCGTTTGCATGACCGAAACGGACGCCAACAGTTTACGGATCCAGCCGCGTTTCAGGTGCGCGAAAACATTGATATCACGTCGCTGCTTCAAGAAGCTAAGGAGCCTAAGTCGCGCGCATCGACGCTGCTTTCTGCCGCGCCGTGTCTCGTCCCTTTCGAAGTGCGCGTTCGTACTTTCATGAATGCGCGCAAACTCATTCGACAGTCCAGCGGCGTCGGCTACACTGGAATTCGTGTGCGCCGCGGGAACTTACTCGAGGACGGCATGAATGCGTTGTCTCCTAAGCTCACGGAATCACTGGAAGGCATCATTCGCGTACAGTTTGTCAACGAACAAGGTCTGGACGAAGCTGGAGTGGACGGCGGTGGTTTATTCAAGGATTTTCTTAATGACTTGATCGCCGAAGCGTTCGATCCCAAATTTGGTCTGTTTGTCGAGACACCGGAGCGCACGCTTTACCCGAATCCGGCGTCTGAAATTCACGTTGGTGAAAAGCACTTGCAGTACTTTTACTTTCTTGGAGCCATTTTAGGCAAGGCAGCGTATGAGGGGATCTTACTCGATGTCCCTCTCGCCGGCTTCTTCCTCGCGTCTCTGAAAGGCCGTCACATTGAATTCAACGACCTCACGACGTTGGACCCCGAGCTGTATCGAAACTTAGTTTCGCTGAAAAGATTCCCTGGCGACGTGCGAGATTTATGCCTGTATTTTACCGCGATCGATCGAAGTGGGATGGATGAGCAAGAAATCGAGCTCATTCCCAAGGGCGCAACTATTGAGGTGACGAACGCGAACGTCCCGAGATACATTCACTGCATGTCGCTCTTTTTACTTCGCGCTCAAATCCAACGGCAAATTTCATGTTTCGTGAGCGGATTTGAAATTATGATGCGTAAACGTTGGTTGAACATGTTCACTCCGGCGGAGCTGCGTTTACTCATCAGCGGCAATCGCACGGGATCCATGGACATCGCCGACATGGCGGCGAACTGCGAATATAGCGGCGGGTATACCCCGGATCATCCAGTCATGCACGCGTTCTGGCAGGTCATGCGGGAAATCACACCAGAGGAACAACGTCAGGTGTTGAAGTTCATCACATCCTGCAGTAACACACCGCTTTTGGGATTTTCGCATTTAGAGCCGAGACTGGTTATTCATCGCAGCGGCACGGCGGGATCGGAGGCTGCGGACAGCACGGCGGACTTGACGCGCTTGCCGACTGCCGCGACGTGCATGAACTTGCTCAAGCTACCTCCGTATACTTCGAAGGGTATGCTGAAATCGAAACTGCTCTATGCCGTGCAGTCGAACTCAGGTTTTGATTTGAGTTGATTGTTTGTAACATTACATTTGTTGTCAATCTGAGTCCGAGTCCGAGTCCGAGTCATCTTCGTCGTCATCATCGCTCGACGATGCGCCCTCGCCCGCTAGTTGCCGCGCACAGCTTTCACTTAGTGGATCAATGCACGTCCATTTCGGACGGTTACCGAGATCAAGTTTCCACAAGTCGTCCAATGCGACTTCGACGTCGCCTAATTCTATGACGCCTCCAAACATGTACAAGATATTGCCCTGAATAGCGATCGCGGCGTTGATGCGACCGCGCGGCCTCGGAAGCGACTTCGGAGGCGCCTCGCCGCTTCCGGGAGAATACAGCAGCTCGCTCACGACGCCACCAACCTTGTACAGCTTATAAGCTTTGCGCACAACGTAGCCGCGATAGTGCGATTGAATCTTAATCGCCGCTCGAACGAGTTCGCTGCGAATGTTGAAATTTTCATTCACCACTTCCCCGCGCGCCACGCGTTCGGCTTCTTCTACGCTACCCGCCTTGTGCGTCTTCGTCTTGTCGTCACCGTACAGCGTCACGGGAAACCATTTTTTTGCCTCCAAATTAAGATTGTACGCGTCGGTGAAAAACTCAGAAACGATGACGTCGCCACGTTTAATCTCGTGATCAACGACACCACCGAAAAGCACCATACGCTTCTTCAGCGCGTGTAGCGCGCTCACGGCCCCAGCGCGCGCGCTCGGAGCCAATCCTAACTTCTTCAACCGCTCCCAACGCCACGTCTTCAAATCCAACTTCCACGTATCGTCAAACGTCATCCCTCGCTCATTGATGTCCTCCGCCTTCTCCCCAACCTCGACGTTTTTGCAATACCCACCGTACAGAATGAACTCATCGTCGATCACGGCGACGTGACACGCCGACCTCGGACTCGGTCCGATCGCGCCCTCGCCCCCGACACATCGACACTTCCACTCGTGCGTCTCCAAATTAAACTCCCACACGTCGTTAAAATACTTCACCTCGGCGTTCCCAGTGTCGTAAAAACCTCCGAACATGATCGCGCGCTTCCCATGCACCGCCATTCGATGTCCACTCCTCGCGCTCGGTCCATTCTTCGTCGGCATTTGCTCCCACACGTTGTTCTCTGTATCGAATCGCCACGCGTCCCGATAGTGCAAAAAACGCTCTTGATTCGGACTGGTAAACTCCCCTCCGAACACATACACGTGCGTTCGATGCGCCAACGCTTGGTGTCCCGATCGCGGATGCGGTGCGTTCGCGCACGTCACCTTGCTCCACTTATTCCTATCGCAATCGTACACGTACGCGTCGTTCGACACGAAGCACGCGTCGCCCTCCGCCCGTTCGCCGCCGTACACCACGAGCTCGTGTTTCCCTCCTCTCTGCACGCACACCATCGTCGCGCACGCCCGCGCGCTCGGCTTTGGGCAATCTTTTTCGATCGAAACCTCATCGCGCTCGCGATTCGCCAGCGCTAGCGCGGCTAAGATGGCGTCGATGTCATCCCCAGCGAGCTCGCGCGTCAACCGACGCTGATTCTTCTCCAGCGTGCGTTCGCGCTTGTGTTCGGTCTTCGCCGCCCCCGACGGGGCCGCCGTGGTTTTCCCGAGCTTTTTCGCGTGTTTTTTTCGCTTGTCTCGTCCGGCGCCCATCGCAGCGACGTGTGAGGTCACGCGCTCGCGCGTCAGTCAGTCATCATCCACATTCACCGCCTCGTCATCGCTTCGCAATAAACGCCATCGATCGCGCGTCGATCGATCGAGCGAGCGATGGCGAACCCAGTGGAGCGTTGGTACGCGTCCATCCCCCCGGTGACGCGAGGGTATCTCACGATCACGTGCGTCGTCACCGCGGGGTGCGCGCTCGAGGTGCGCGCGAGAGCGACGATCGATCTGCTTGCGACCGCGACGCCACGACACGCGATCGCGAACGAGTCGTTCGCTCACTGACGTCTCACCGCACGCAGTTGATATCGCCTCTGAACGTGTACTTCAACGCCAAGTTGATATTCCACGAGTACGAGCTGTGGAGATTGGTGACGAATTTCTTCTTCTTTGGCGCCCTGGGCGTGGACTTTGTGTTTCACATGTTCTTCCTGTCGCGGTACTGCCGAATGCTCGAAGAAGGGTCGTTCCAAGGGCGAAGCGCGGATTTCTTTTACATGCTTCTGTTCGGGGCGACGCTGTTGACGATATTTGCGCCGTTCGTGAATGTGCAATTTTTGGGAACGTCGCTGACGTTTATGATGGTGTACGTGTGGGGACGGCGAAACGCGTCGACGAACATGTCGTTCTTGGGGCTGTTTAGCTTTACCGCGCCGTATCTGCCGTGGGTGTTGTTGATATTTTCGACGATGATCGGAAGCCAACCAACGACGGACGCGTTGGGGATGATCGCGGGCCACGCGTATTACTTTTTGAAGGATGTTTATCCAGATTTGACTGGTAGGGAACCGTTAAAGACGCCGAAGCTGGTGCAGGCGATGTTTGGCGATCGACGCGTTCCAGCGGTAAACACGACTGGCGTACAGCATCGCGTGATTGATCGCGGTGCGCGCGAGAACGCGGCGCCCGTGGCGGCGGCGGCGAGGGCGGAAGATCACGAGCACCGTGAATAGAAATTTAGTCAGGAGAGAAACGCGCTTCAATCGAAAGCCTTGTTTAGTACAGTATCAAATAGCAAAGAGACCATACACTAGTTCTTCTATCTATACCGCTATTTATGAAAGCGCTGAAACGAGGGTGTCCATGACTGCCGCGCTGGTGTCGGCGTCCATGGATGCGACCGTAAAGCGGTATCGCCCACGCACGTTCGCGTCAGACTCGACGCGCGCTGCGACGAGAACTTCACCACACCGCTCGCCTACAAATCTACTACCAGCGACCATGTTCGCCGGGTTTGGATCCAGTCCGCTTTGAACGGTCAATCGCATACCGTTCAATGCGTTGGCAACGCTCTCCGTGCCGCCAGAAGCGTACAGAGGCGCCACGTCCATGATTTTCTGTTGCTGGCTCGTGCCAGCCATTTGATGCCATTTGGCGATGAACTCCTGCGGCGAGGAAATTGACATCGGGCCCAAGAATTTATTCACGCGAATGGGTAACGCCAGCGACTGCGCGCACCGCTGCCCATTGGCCACGTAAATAAACTGCAAACTCGGCGGGGCGACGAACGCGCTGGTGATCGCCACCTGCAACATCAGCTGAACCTGACGCTTTGATCCGATATTGCTCGGCACCGGCTGCATGCTGAAACGTAAACCACTGACTTCTGCGACTGTCATCGAAACCTCTTGCAAGTCCGCATGTTCCGATTTGTTGCCTAAGTAAAACATCAAACGACCTTGGGATCCTTGCCACTGTGACTTCACGCCTATTTGCACATGGACATCCTCGTATAGCACTCCATTGTCGGACGTCAGCAAACGTTTCGCACATTCCGCCAAATTTACCGTGGGTTGTATTGAAACTGATGCAGGCTGAATGCGTGCGCGCGCCGGGACGGCGAGAGACTCGGAAACGACGCCGAAGATGTCTTCCACCGCGGGTGTTTGCGGCGCTCGCACCACTGGCGTGGCGATGCTCAAGCCCTGTAAATCATCCATAGCAGCGCTCGACGAGGGCGGTAGAGCTTGAACCGAACGAGCGGAGTGCGCCACTGCGAACATAGACTGTGGCGCAGCCGAGGGCAGCGCGAGTCGCTCTGGAGCCGGCGCAAGAGCAGCGGGGGCGTTCGAGCCGAAACCGAGCAAATCGTCCAAATTGACGCTATTCCCAGCTGCCGTGGGGAGAGCCATCGGAGCGGGTGCACTGGGAAGCGCATTCTGCCGCGCGGGGCTGTTGCCGAGCAAATTCCCGACCGTATCGGGCGCCGCCGACGGTTGAGGAGCGCCCAGAGCGTTTCGTGCTGCCGTCTTCCAGCGACCGGCGGCGGTGGGCTGCGCCTTCACCGTGCTCGTAGACAACCCAAGTTTCCGAATGGCCGCCGCCATGTCGGACTCTGCATTCTCCACCTGCACGTGCTTTTCTAAAACGCTCGCACGATCGGGATATTCGGGCATCGGCTCCACTATAGAGCGCATGCTTGGACCAAGTCTAAGTATCTCCATGTACTCCACCGCCCGTTGCTGCAACTCCGAAGCGAGCGATTTGCTCATTTCCGTGAATACTTGCACAATTTTTCCCATAGCGGATTGATCGCATCCTTTATGCAATGCGATTTTAATGAACGTCGTAAGCATCAACGCCTGCGTGGCCTCATCCGTACCTTTGAATAGTGGAATCAACATGTCGACATACTGCGACGCTGGGATCGGCAGTAAATACCCGAATTCACCGAGGCAGTACGAAATCGCTCGCAGAACGAACTCGTTCGCTGCACCTTCGTCGCGAAGCTTAACAAACATAAGCTCAGCGGTTCTGGCGTGCAACTCGGGTGAGTTCGTCGCGACTTGCACGAGACGGTGCCACAAGTCATCGTTTATGAAATCCCCAGCCTTATCGATCAGCTGTAGCACGACTTCAATGAACCACATGCGATCATTAACGCTGTACCTTTCCGCTAAGATTGCCGTCTTTAGAGCCAGTTCTTCGCGAATGTCAAAGTCAGCGGTGACGAAGTAGTTTAGTAATTCGTTAATCACTGAGTGCACGTTCGAGGCGTCGCACATGGAGAAGAGCAAATTCAAAGCGCGCTTGCGAATGGATATATCGGCATCGTGCAGAGCGCTGATGACAGGCGCTTCGTACAACTTGATAGCTTCACTCAAATCTGGCATCGCCGCCATTGCGGTGAGCGTGTTCAAAGCCAAGTAGCGAATGTTTGGCTCCTTCGTCGTAAGGAAGCTGCCGAGAAGCTCGATGCATGGATCGAACAGCTCGTGCGCGTAGTCCATGCTCGTGACTAAGTTGATCGCTTCAAAAAGAATCGCATGCAAAGCGTTGTTTTTGTTGAAGTTTTTCACTGTATCCGTACCGGTTAAGATGTGCTGCATCACCGCGAGCTGCGCGTTCAAGAGCGATGCGTCATCGGGGGATGGAAAGTACTGTAAAATCTTCATGCACTTGACTTGCAACCACGGCGATGGGATGCCGTAGTACAGATACTCCGGCGGTATGTCGGTATTGCGCGTCAGCCGCTCCATGATGGCGATCACCTTTGGCACGCACGCTTCATACCCCATGGAGTTGTGTTGCACGATGCCGAGCAACAATCCCAAAAGACCGATCAGCACCCCCAAGTCTCGCTCAGCGTCAAGCAAATCAGTCATCTTGTCCGCGAAAGTTTCCGGCATTAGAATTTCTTTATTCTTGCGGAACAACCTCAGTAAGCATAGCGCCGCCTTCTTGCGCACCACCGGACGAATCGTCGGCGTGGTTAGAATCAACTCCACATCCCCGGCGAGAGAATCCACGAATTCTCTCCCCCCCACGTTTGCGATGCACGACAACCCGAGGCACTGACTCGTCTCATTACGAGAGATCACATCATTACGAATCGAGTTGATCGTCATTCGCAAGAATTCATTTCGTTCGTTCAGAATCACGCTCGTCGTCATATACCCGACTTGCTTCTCCGCGTACGTCGACGAGCTAATCAACTTCAGCGCCTCCGTGTGCCCGAACCCAACGTCGTACCCGAGCATGTATATGTAAAGCAACTTTAACACATACTTTTTCCGATCGTACGACGTCAGCGTCGATGCGTACTTGGTAAACTTTTTTCGAATGTTCGCGAGCTCGCGTTCGACCCTCGCCCGCTCTTCCTCCTGCGCGACGCGAAACGCACGCTCTCATCGTCAGCTCGCGCACGTTCCCCGCGCGCTCTCGTACGTTCGCGTTCTCACGCTTCGCGTGTGTCCTATTCAACGTCCGATCGCTCATCCCCCGAGTTCATCGCCACGACGAAATCACCCATCATTCGTCATCATCATCATTCATCATCATCGTCGCGATCGATCACGTGACCACCGATCCCCACCCCCTTCGAAACACGTCTCTCGCGACGCACCTTATTCGCACAATTCCTCACGTCTTGCACGAACACGGTCAACCCGCGCATGCCCCCGAGAAACGGCGCCATGGTCGATCGATCGATCGAATCGAATCGATCGACGCGACTCGCAATGCCGCGTGCGTCAACGAACGCTCCCCTTCGCGCACGAACTTACGCGACTCGCGCGCGCCTTCACTTCGCTTCGCGCGTAAAAGCGATACGAGAAAAATTTCGTGCCCTTTTTCGCGACCTCTCAAGACATCGCACGCGCGCGCGTCGACGTCGATGGACGACCAAGCGTCGATCGACGCATAGCGCGATGCGGTCAACGCGGCGCGAGTGAAATCCATCCATCGTCGAACGAGGCATCGGCGATGACGACGATCGATGGACGTCGACGCGCGCGATCGATGCGCGCGTATGTCGTTGAACGCGTCGTCGTCGTTTTCTTCGTCGTCGCTTCGCTCGCTTCGCCGAAAGCACGCGCATTGGCGATGTCGTCCAAGTCCATGTCGATGTCGATCGATGCGATGGATGTCGATCGCGGCGGCGCGATCGGGGGAACGTTGATCGTCGTCGAAGGGGAGAATTTCGCATCATCCAACGCCTCGGCGTGCGCGTTCGATCTCGCGACCGTCGTCCCGGTGTCGACGTCGATGACGACGATGGTGTGCGTGACGCCGAAATACGGCGACGAGCGAGGAGGGTTCGCGTCGGTCGGGGTGACTTTGCGCCGGGACGGGAGGGACGTCGCGACGACGCCGTTTGGGACGTACGAGACGTTTAATTACGCGAAAGCGATGGTTATTTACGGGGCGTATCCGAGCGATGCGAATGTGCACGGTGGGGAGATCGTGTACGTCGCCGGCGCGCACTTGCACGAGACGGCGAGCGTGCGCTGGACGCAACCGGCGACGCACGTGAGCGGGAATGTGATTTCGAGCGCGCTCGTGCGATGCGAGAGTCCACCGTTGACGATAACGGAGATTTCATCGATGATCATTCCGACATTCGCGGCGACGAAGGTGGCGTACGATGCGAATGTAGCGGCGACGATCGCGGCGAATCAGGCGGTATCCGTGCCGCCGCGGTCGACGGGGACGTTTGGATTTATTTTGAATACCGACGCGTTTGGATTAACGAGCATCACGCCGACGAGCGTGAACACCACTGGGGGCACGAACATCGTCGTTAAGGGCACTGGTTTCACCACGAGCGGTGGTGCAGATGATGGGACGTTTTTTAGCTGTCATTTTGGTACCATCGGGCCGGTGGACGCGAGAATCACGGGGACTCTGTACGCGTCGTGCGCGTCGCCCGCGCACGCTTCGGAAGCGAACGCGCCGTTTCGTCTGGGTGTGGGCAACGGGAGGTTCATATTGTCATCTACGACGACGATTACTTTCGCGGATACCGCTTGGACGACGGCGGATGCGTTGTATGTGGAAGAACCTGTGAGCCTCGTGGTGATGAATCCTACGTTAACCGTGGTGAACGGCGCCGTGCCGTTTGACGTCGTCGTCGGTGGTAGCTTTTTCATCGAAGGCTCCGGAATGTCGTTCGATTCAGACGACGGATGCGTTTGTACGTATCCGGGAGGTACGACTTCGCCGCTGGTGTTCATTTCAACTGCCCTCGCGCGGTGCACGGACGTGCCACTATTCACGGCGGGCTCGGGAGACATTACGCTTAGCTGTAGCGCTGACATCAACGCCGTGACGCGGACGACGTACTTGGCGACTATAGCGGTACCTGCGATTTCGTCGGTTAATTATCAAACGATTTCGTATCAAGGAGGGGTCGCCCTTCAAGCGATTGGGATTGATTACCCCGACGAGGGCGAGAGTCGGTCGTATTCAGGATGCCACTTCGGGACGATTGGTCCGGTACACGCGCGTTACTTGACGTACGCGATAGCCGAGTGCGTGACACCAGCATTGTCACCGGGTTTGAATGTAGTTTTAGGGTTTGGAGCCACCGAGTCGCAGGATTTGGTGCAGTATAGTAGTATTAGCATTTCGGTGACATCTGTGGCGTCGACGGCGACCACGGTGGCGCCTCCGTTGTGGCTCACGCCTTCGACGATGTACGAGTCCGCTTACACCGCGGTGATAAGTGTGAGTGATCAAGAGAACTTAGGAGCTTTGTCCGTCGGTACGCTCGTGTGCACTTTTGGGTACAATCTCACGTCGACAGGTACCGCGTCGGCGCCATCCGTGGCGTGTCCAGCGCCCGTGGGAATGTTGCCCGGCTTCACAGTCGTGAGACTTTCGCGCGACGGCGCCGCCGCTTCGCTCGACGCGCCGGCGATCATATTAGTCAAGACCGATCATCACGTGGCTTCCATTCACCCGCGACGGACTTGGGGTCCGACGGATTTGTTGTTTGCGTTTGGGACAAATTTTATCGTCGCCGACGGCGCAATTGATCCGTCAAAGTCGCTGTGCGTATTTTCTGGCGCCGGCGCGAGCGGCGGGATGATCATCTCATCCGCCCTCCTCGTGTGCGAATCACCTGTGGTCGAGACCGCGCTATCCGTAGAAAGATGGATGGCGCCGTGCTTTGAGTCGTGCTCATCATCCACCGGATTACCCACCGGATCGACGAGAAACGCCGTCGACGCTCGCGTCTCCATCACCACCACAGCGCAAGCCTATTTATCCACCGCCGACGTTCGGAGCGGTTGGACGTACGGTGGTACTCCGTTGCGCGCCACGCTCTCCACCGCGGTCGCGAGCGACGCGCTGTCCTGCGTATTCGGGTCCATTCGCGTCCAAGCTCGGCCAGCCGGCGTCGACGTCGCCACCAACGCCGGCGCCGTTGCTCAAGGTTCAACCTTAGAGATCGACTGCGTGTCTCCCGCGCGCGTGCGCGGCGTCGTCAACGTCTACGCCACGCTCGCACATTCTTTCGCCCCTCTCGTCGACGGCGGCATTTCTTTCACCTACAGATAGCTCGTATTGTCGTTTCATCGTCGCCTCACTCCGCGCCATGTCTCTCCCCGCGCGAACGTTCGCCCGCCCCGGCGTCGCCTACCGCCTCGGTCGCGCGCTCTACTTATCCCTCACCGACGAATCCAACGCCACGCCGCTCGCGCTCACGCGCGGTCCGTCCTTTGTCATGCCCGCGAGCAGCGCGTTTGTGTGCCTCGGCGACGCCCCCGAGCCGCGCGCGAGCGAGCTCGTCGCCGCGGTGGATGCCTTTTACGACTCGTTCACCATCGCGAGTTCGGGCGAGGACGACCCTGGGGTCGTGTTCGCGGGATACGGCGAGCCGTTGATGCGATTGCAGACGTTATGCGACACCATCGCGAACGTTCGCGAACGGCGGCACGGGGCGAAGCTGCGCGTGAGCACGAATGGGTTGTTCGACGCCTCAGCCGCGCGGGCGCTCCGCGACGCCGGGGCGGAGAGCATCACGGTGAATTTAGCGAGCGCCGATCCAGAACAGTACGCGAGGTTGATGAAACCAAAATACGGGAGGACGCACGCGGATGCGTGCGCGTTCGTGGAGGCGGCGGCGGCGAACGGGCTGCAGGTTGAGTGCACGGCGGTGAAGGCGCCGGGGGTGGACGTGCGCGCGGTGGAGCGGCTCGCGCTCGCGCTCGGAGCGGTGGAGTTTCGCGAGAGAGAGTATTTTCCCTAAGTTAGCGCGCGGTGGGCGAACGCGGAGCGGGTACAGTACAATTACATTTTCTACAGGTGCGCGCCTTGACCCGACAAGCGCGAACGCTTGGCGGCGGAATCCGGAGGCGCGAGAGCGCCGATGGCGTGCGTGCGCTTGGTAGGCGCCGGACTGTGCGCTTCCTCGATGCCTGTGAGCGACGGAAACTTGCGCACGACTTGGGACATCGAAACTGGCGTAGACAACTCGAGTGGATTCGACGGCGCGATTTGACTTCCGAGCGGCGTTTCTGCGACGATGCTCGAGAACGAAGGCGGCTTTTTGGCCACCGCGGGCGTTGCGGCGACGAAGCGCGCGTTGTCTTGATTTCCACCTCTTGGCACCGGCGTGGCCAATGGAAGCTCATCGATGAGTCGGCGTGACGTACTCGGCGGCTTGGGCTTTGGTAGTGCGAAAGGTTTGGAATTGATTGGTACCTTGATTTCGCGCCGCACCGTGCGACCACGCGAAAAGTGATGCCATTGGTGCGGGAGTTTGTCCTTGGGCTTCGTTACCACCTGTTTCTCACTCGCGTTTACGGGCCTCGCTTCGTACGTCAAAGCGTCGGGACGCTTCGGCTTTCTTGGCGAACGCCGAAGCGGCGCCGGTGAAAAAGGTGTGAGAGCCACGCTTGATTCTGACACCGGCGGCGCTTTATCGACGGCAACACCGAGCTCGACTTGAAGTGCGTGTAAAACCCCAGGCAGGTTGCCATGGTACTTTGGAATGAAATCATGCTCCATCAATGCCACTATTCCCGCCAATCCGCTCGGATTGAGCACAAAGGTGATTTCGTTCAAAAGTTTCACCACCGTCTTAGACGTTTTCTTTTGCTCCTTCTTGTCGAGCGCGCGATCCTCGAGCTCCTCGGAGGTTTCTCTTCTATCGTTACTGCGCGACATGTCAATCCTGAGCGCCGCGAGCTGAAGCGCGATGTGCGCTTGCAACAAGTACTCACGCCTCTTTGCCACTTTAGATTGATTCTTTATATAATTCAGCGCAAGTTTCTTGGTCGAAACGCAAATCGCGCTTTCGAGTCGGTTGACGAGCTCATCCAACGAAACGGCTTCACCGCTGGCTTCGAGACTTTTTCTAAAGCGATGAATAAGCTTAGCCGCAAACTCACTCAAATCCGGGTCGATATCGTCTTCGCCGTCCGTAAACTTTAAGACGATCGCATCGTAGTCGTTTCGCGCCGCAATTTCGACGTCTTCCAGTGAGCCCGTCCACACGTTGGCTTGCGAATCACCGGGAGACGCCGCCATGAGCGCCGATGTGAGCGACCTCTTCGCTTTGAATGGCCTAGGCGGCGAGACGATGCCCTTGTGCGCCTTGAGCATGGATTTAAATCTCGCATCCAAAACATTCGTAAGCTCGTCTTTCACGCGCTTGTCATCGCTCTCGTTCAAGGAAATTTGGTCTTGCACGCGCGCCAACATGGATCGCGTATTCGGCGCGTAATCGTTTGACGCGTACCATGACTCAAGCCTCGATGCGGTTTGGGCGACGCCGCACGACTGATCCGCCGCGAATGCATCGGCTAGTGATTGGACTTCAACATCGACATGAAGAGGCAACGATTGCGAAGCTAGAGAATAATTCGTCAATTGCGTCAGCGCCAACTCTTGTGTCAAATTTGGTGAGACAACCTTTTTGTGCAAGTCATCTCGCACCCCGGCAAGAAGCGCCTCCATGCTTTCCAGGGATGCGAATGACTGTCTTTTAGTCATCAATTCCTCGAAAGCCGCGTGCACGCTCTTCGGTTCACGTTTGCGAGTTGCCCTGTCGCGCGACGCGGCGCGAGCCATGGTGATTAAGAACGACGAGCACGTCAGTGGCTCTAAAACTCCCGCGTGCTGGTTCCCACGCGAGTCCCAGCGAATTGACGCGATGACGCGCTTTAAAACCATCATAGCAGACAACGCTCGAATGGGCGAATCGTCAAAAGTCACGATTCTTTGTGTCTCGACGAGCAACGACGACGCCGGGATTTCGTCGCGATGGATGAATCCTGTAACCGAAATCGAACCGTCACAACTTGATGACCCAATCGCGCGCGCCTCGCCTAGGCGCAAAACGCTCGTACCCGTCTCCACGACGATGTCGATGGATTCCGACGACGTGTTCGCGTCATCTTCGCCACCATCAACCGCGGTAGCCTGGACGACCGGCGGCGCGCTCAACTCCTCGAGCGCCGAATACAGAGGTACCCACGGCGCGAGCCTCATCGCCGCATCCAATGGCAACACCGCGCCATGAAACTTTCTAAACACCGCGCGCAAAATGTCGCCAAACGCTCCTTTGGGTTCGGGGCCGGTGAAGAGCAAATGCGCTCGAATCCTATCGCGCTTGAACCGTTCCTCGACGCCTTTAAACCATTTCAACACCGTCGCCGCATCCAATCCACTCCCGTGCGCGCACTCCGGGAACGACGTCACGATGAACAACACGCTACAATCATCAACTAAATCCCCGCCACCGCCGCCGTCGTCGTCGTCGTCCCCGAACGCCCCTAATCCGGCGCCAAAACTCGCCCGCTCGAAATCATTCGTCGCCGCGCCGATATTTCGCGTCAAGTTCACCAACCAACGCTTCGCCCCGTCGCCATCGCCGTCATCACTCTCGCACTCTAAATCATCCCTCACACATCGCGCGGCGTAGGACGCCATCGCGTCGCTCGCCCGCGCGAGCGCTCGAAGCCACTCCCCCGGCGCGCTCGTCGCTCGAAACTCCCACGTTCCCCCTCCACCACTCGCTTTCGTGTTTCCTAATTCACGCATTCGTCGCTCGAACGCGTGCGGTGCCGTGCGTTGATCGCACAAGCGAATGACGCTCGTCGGCGAACGACGTTTGCGTCGTTCGCCGTTTTCGAGCGCGCTCGCTCGCGCGCGCGTCGCGAACGCCAGCGCCTCCGCCCGAAGCTTCGTCGTGTGTAACGTCGCATTTACGGTGTCGTGTGTGCTCTCGGTCTTCGCGCAATCGATGACGAACAACGTTTCGCGAACGCGCGTCGTTCGTGGTGGCATCGCCACGACGGGGCGATTGTGACGATTGAATGGAATGAATGAATCAATCAATCGAATCGAATCGAATCGAATCGATGGAATGGAATCGAATGAACGACAGAACGACGACGCCTCTCGACGCCTGTCGACGCCTCTCGACGAGTGGATGAGCACCGCGTGCGGTACTCCACGCGCGCGCGCGTTCGTTCGCGTCCTCCACGCGCGCCGCACTTCGTGCGTGCTGATCGGTATGCACTCATAAAGAGGACGAGTGCGCCCGCGCGCTCGAGGTTCATCCACTCGAGTGACTTCGCGCCGTGCTTATCGTTCCACGGGATAGTGACTCCACTCACTATCAGTCTAACGCGGTGCCAACACTGCGTTACTTTTTTTTGTCGCGCGATCGCGACCACGTGGGTTCGCATCGCGGTGGTGACGCTCGGTCAAAGAGGTCACTCGGTCGGTCTGTCAATCGGTCGCCCGTCCGTCGACCGCGCGCGTCCGTCGTTCGATTCGTCCTCGTCGATCGCATTCGACGGTCGGCGATCGCGCGCACGCGCGCGCGGGCGTCACGCGTGGAATTCGCGATCGAACGAACGAACGCGGTGTCGCGTCTCGGAGCGTCGTGACGTGACGTGACGTCGCGACGCATGGAGCGTCGAGCGAAAGAGCGCGCGAATGCGCAAGGGAATGCCGAGTCGATGACGGGGAGGACGACGCCTCGGCGCGCGACGTCGAGGGACGACGGCGACGTCGCGAAAGCGTCTCTAGACGAACAGTGGAACGAAGGGAAACGCGCGTCGACGTCGACGAGCGCGATCGCGGTGCGAGGGTTTGTGGATAACCGACCGAAAGATGCGAGGGATGTGGAGCGCGCGCGAGGGGCGTACGTGGCGCCGAGCGTCGAGGAGGCGCGAGCGCACGGCGACGCGACGGCACCGCGACATTTGAACGATAACGGTCAGTTGGAAAAGTTTAGCGTGAGAGATGAGAGCTTGGATTTAGGCGTGGAGTTTAGCGCGGGGTTGTCGGGGTATTTTTTCGTCGTGAAGTGCTTGGCGGTTTTGTTCTTGGCGGCGTTCGCGTTGAACGTGCCGGTGATGTTTGTGAATTATACGTCGACGTATTACGCGAGCGAATACGAGGCCGATCCCACGAGTGGGGCTGTTCCGATTATCGAACCTGGGCGCCCGTCGCCGACGTTTCAATCGTGGTACGTGAATTGGCACTGGGCGAATCCGCAATCGGCGAGTTTAGGAACGGCGGCGCCGGACAGCGTACCGCAACACGTCTGGCTCAACGCCGGCGTCAATAGCGGAGTGATGCGATGGAGCATGAGTAAGATTAGTTTTCTACGATTCGGAGTGTTGATGGACGTGATGACAGTCGTCATGTTTGGGATCGCGGCGCCGACAATTATTTACGTGATGAACCGAGCCGACGCCGCCATCACTCGAGGAACGGTGACGCTCAATGATTACACGGTAATGGTCACCCGCTTACCGGCGGATGCGACCGAAGAGGAAGTACGATGTTTCTTCGCGCTCAAGTACGGCGTAGTGGCGGACGTGACGCTGATAAAGAACGAGTGCCTACACGCGAACAAGCAACGCGCGAGGCTGGCGTTGATGGAGGACTACGATGAATGCGAAGCGGCGCTCATCGCCAACGGTAACCGCGGTAAAGACGGTCGAAAAGATGGTATCGAGAAAAGAATTATCGAGATCGATAAAAAGCTCGCGCGAATGAAATCCTCGACGCGTTGCAAACGCGTTACCGCGTTTGTGACCTTTGAAAGCGAAGACGCAAAAATTGAGTGCCTGTTGCGAAACCGCAGAAACTGGTTTCGGCACATCTTCGCTTTCCCACGCAATGAAAGATTTCGAACCAAGATTCGTTTTATTGCAAGGGCGTCGCCTGAACCAGCCGATGTCAAATTTGAAAACCTGAACTTGTCAAACCAGTTCTGGCGCACGTTGTTAGTGGGCCTCATCATTATAGGCGTGGTGTTCTTCTGCGGTCTATTTTTGCGTCTCCTCGTTGATTCTAAAGAGAAACGATGGCACACGGCGTCCATGAATCCTGATCGATTGGCGATGGACGTCGGTATTGTTATCTCGCACGAGCGCGGCGATTTGGTGCGGTTTGCGCAAACGAGTCAATTCAAAAATGCTTGTAAAGATCTTCTCGATACGTGCGGTGAGGCATTTTCTGGAGGCACAAGGTACGCCGGCGTTCCTTGGGGCGCACCAGCGCTCGTGTTCTATTCCGATGGAAATGCAACGGAAGAGGACCGCGCTTTTGCGCAAGTAACGCTCGTGAGGAACATGAGATTGTGCTCAGAAGAGCCGACCCGATGCCCGATGAGTTTGGAAATGTCAAAATGTTATGCATGTCACTGCGCAAGTCAATCGTACAGTCTTCCGCACGAAGTGTTGAGACTGTATAACAAACCTGTACGAGATGCGTGTGATCCTTATGTTGAAAATGGACCAGGGGAGTACTATCATTGGTTATGGAATGCGTTCTGTATCATGCTCATGAATCATATACTGACGTTTCTCGTGCCGAGGCTCGTCGCATTTGAGCGGTATAAAACATTCGGCGAAACCGTCGAACGAAAGGCGCAACTTCTGTTTATTGTCAAGTATGTGAATGTGGCGATACTTTACCTTGCTCTCAATGCCAACTTGAAACAAATCAAGAAGTATTTGCCCGTTTTCAGTCATATTTTTCGCTTAGACGGCGAGTACCCTGACTTCACGTCAGAATGGTACAACGACGTCGGACTCGTAATCTTCTTTGTTATACTTCTCAGCGTCATGTTCGGAGTCATCGGTCGAATATTTACAGACATACACACAATCATGAAGCGTAAAATTGGGATCGCGCAGGCGAAGACGCAAAAGAAGCTTAACGCAGCGTTTGAGGGGCCGGATCTGGATATTGGCGCAAACTGTGGGGACATCGCATTCAAGGTACTCGTCGTCATGACATTTTCAAGCGGAATGCCGCTCTTATACTTGGTTCTCGCGATGTTTTTTGTCCTAATCTTCGCTTACGATTACCATTTACTTTTGCACGTATGCCGTCGTCCAGAGCGCACGAGGCTTTCTGTCGTCAAGTTTGTAATGCGCGTGCTCATCTTTGGCGTTATTCTGCATTGTCTCATCGGTTTCTGGATGTGGACTTATCACTGGTCTCCCGACGTGTTCAAACCAAAGTCCATGGAGGAGTCGTTGGTGTTCAGGAACACTCCATTGTCGTACTTTGTAGGAGGAAAGGATTTGAATCCACCGCACAATAACACGTTGCTCATGGAGGTCGTCACAGCCACGGGTACGGCGACGGAGTACATGCACAAGTATCATTCCGAAAACATTGGCTCCGTGGTTGATGGAGACCCCGTGAAAGGACCCCCGCGCATGTCCGTCCGTTTCGTCGAGCGCCCATGGAGTGAAACTGGCATGCCTTTTATGGTGCTCATGATAACCGTCCTCGGCGCATCAATTTTGTGGTGGCTATTCATCAAGCTCACGCGTTGGGGGATGGAGAACAAGGAAATCATATTGGCGCGCAAGAATCTACCGAGACTTCACGACGCGATCAACGCTGGCCTGCTCCTTGGTTCGTTAACCTACAAGCCACGTATGCATCGAATGTATCGATTCCTTTTCGAAGAAAACCATAAAAAGGCTGCGGCGAGCGGTTCGCAAGTGCAGCACGACGGCGTGAAGCAACCTGGCGACGCGGCGAATTCGCACGACGAGGACTTTTACGACCATGATAAGCCTGGCGAGGTAGATGATGACGAGGCGGGAGCTTACAACGGGGGCGCACCGTGGGCGAACGAACGCGATCGCAGCATTTTCGGCGGTGACTCCCTCAATCGTCGCCGAGGTTCGCGCGGCACACATCAACGCGACGGTGGTCACGGCCATGCTTACAACGACGGCATCGCGGTGGATACCCGCGCCCTCGGCATGGCGACTGATTTTAACCACCGCAACAATAACAAGTTCAAAGATGGAGTTGAAAACAGCGACTACGAGTACTCTGATCAAGGCTCGGAAGAGGGCACGTTGGCTGACGACGCGAGTACGCAGCCGAGCGAGCCAAACTCCGACGGCGAAGATGAGTACGTGAACGACGAATCCCGTCGCCCGAGCTGGCTCTAGCCGTCAAACACAATTGTATAACACTAGCACAATCATCATAGCCTTAGCGCGGTTATACCATACACTACAGTACAGTGGAAGAATTTTGAATATTTTTCACAACGTTTCAATTACAACTTGAGCGAACGCCCGCTCATCGTCTCAAACGACAACCAAAACCCTGCGCGCGCGCTCGCCATCGAACAGCACACTTCGGAATCTCGCGTTGAGACCGAATTCGTCGTGCGGTTGTCACACGCGAGCGCTCGCGCGAGTCGCCGTCAGTCGAGACTCACCTTTTCGCGCGATCCCGCGCCAGTGACGTCACCTTCGATCGCAAACTTCTTTCGTTCCGCATCGGCGCCGTGCGCGCCTATCATTGCTTGATCGATTTCGTCTTCAAAGGCTTAAAACTTTCTTTCTTCGCCGTTTTTTGCGGCGGACGCGCGTCGCACGCGCCCTCGGCGTTCTTTGTTTGCTTTGACGCTTCCAGGAACGACCACACCCCAGTTCCTTTAAACTTGTCCGTCTGCCCAGCGGCGTAAAGCGCGCCGTCAAACGTGGTCTTAATCGTTCAAAAGATTGGCATGGCTTACGTTTTCAGAAGAACTAAGAAGCGCTCGGGCGAAGTGCCGGTTGCGCGCGCGCCGCCGAAGAATGAGGACGTATTTGAGACGCGTTTGATTACAACCCATCACCTAAAACGCATCGCTCGCGCTCATCGCGCGTCAACGCTCGATATATTCACAAAAATCACAAAATCGCCACGAGCTCGACGTCGAAGAGCAAAGTTGCGTTGCCCGGAATCACGCCGCCCGCGCCGCGGCTTCCGTACCCGAGGTCCGCGGGAATCACGAGCTTGCGCTTCCCCCCGACGCGCATCGCCGGGATCTCGTCGTCGCCTAAGATTCCAATCCCCCACCCTTTGATGACTTGATCCGCGCGGAACGTCAACGGAGACCCGCGATCGTAGCTCGAATCGAACACTCGCCCGTCCTCCAACCGCCCGGTGTAATGCGCCTTGATCGTCTGCCCTTTCAACGCCCCCGCACCGCCGCCGACGACGACGTCGCAATACTTTAACCCACTCTTCGTCATTTTCGGTTCGTCCGCGCACTCGAACGGCGACCCTTTCGCTTCGGCGCTCGACGCGCGCGCGAGCGCGAGCGTCGCGCCCGACGCCCACGTCGCCAGCGCGACGGCGCGACGCGACGCGCGATTTCCGTGCGCCTCCGCGTTCGCCTCGATCGCGCGCGCGCGAGAGCGAGTGCGAACGCGCTCGCATCCGCTCGACACCGTGCGCGGGATCGCTCGAGCGATCGAGTGCATCATCATCAGCGAGCGAGCGAACGCGAGCGAGCGTCACTGTTTGGTGTTCGCGCGAACGCGGCGACGCCGACGAAGTCGAGCGCGTTCGACGTCTCGACGAGCGCGAACGACGCGACGCGCGAGAATTCGCTTTCGTTGATTGCATTCCGCATTCAATCGCGGTTTCGAGCGCGACGGGCGAGCGAGGCCGCGGGCGCGCGCGAGGCCACGGGCGCGCGAGGTCTAACACCCAAGCGCGCGGGTCGCGACGGACGTCGTTGAAAACATCTCGATCGCGCGATCGAACGCGCGCGATCGAACGCGAGTGACGAACGCATTCGATTTCAATGTCCACGTTTTTGAAGCTCGCGACCGCGACGAACTCGAGTTCGGTGGTTGACTTCGTCGAAGAAGTCGACGCGATGTTGGATTGGAAGCGCGATCCGCTGCGATACTTGTGGTGCACGATGGTGATGTGCTCGACGTTGATGTGGTTCGGGTTCGCTGGGGATAATTTGCAGTATTATCGCATGAACGGAGGGTTGGCATACGGCGGAGGGGCGACGAATCGAATGATGTGGGCGGAGTCGTTTGGGAAGGTTGGCGTGGTGACGTTGACGTATCGCGTCGCGGCGCTCGCGGCGTGCTCGTATTACGAATGGAGCGCGAAGATTTTGCCGCGCGTGATGAAGAATAAGCACACGGATATGTATGGGTTGGATATGTCGTACTTTTTGAATTTACACGATTGGATCGTGCACGCGGTGACGGCGTTTTTTCTTCTCGCGACGTTGGGGAGCATTCGCGGATTGTGCTCGTCGTCGACGACGCAGGACCATTTCATCGGACACCAAGGGCGTTGTAACACTCTCGGGCACTGGATTTTAGCGCTCTACGCCGTAGCATTCACGACGAGCGTGACGTTTTTAATCACCGTCGTCGCCGAGGCGCTGGTAAATCCACAGTGCGTTCCATCGAGTTCGCGAGGACATTGGGAGACTCTGCTGGACCCGGCGGCGAGGTTGTGCTACTTGGAGCCGGCATACATGATTGGGTACTTGGGGAACGTCGTGCTGCTGCTCGTAGAAGCGTCTATAGGGAGATTGACGTTTCCCAAGAGTTTGATGTCTCAACCGATTTTCTTCCTATCGTCTTTCTTGCTCGCGAGCCAATTCAATGTCTTCGTGCTCGGCGGCGATTGGCCGTACAAGTGGACGAATTTCATGCGTAAAGAGACCCTTGTATACGTCAACCTTTTCATGTGGCTCGCGATGTGCGTGCACTTGGTTTTAGTGAAATTCTTAAAGTCTGCATCGAACCAGGCGGCGGCGAAGAATCTCGAGGAGCGAGTCCCGCTCTTTATGTGACGCGCCATAGTTTTCGCTTTAGCACTTCTTGTAACACTGAACTCTCGAATGTTTCACCGCCTCGCCCTACATATTTAGTTGTCTCGCGAATTCAACATCGATCTCGATCGCATTACATGTTGGTTTCCTACGTCCTACCCCGTTCTTTCCTTGTTCATCGTCACTCTGTCTTCCCCTTGACGGCGTCCCCCAAAACTTTCTTACGTTGGCTCAACATGTACGAGAACAACATCGGAAACCCAGGGATGTATCCGGCAAAAAACACGATAACAACGGTTGGGAAATGAAAAGAAACGTTTGCCGCGTTCGGCATGGCGTAGCTCAACGGATTTTTCTTCACTAAATACCCAAAGCCACTGTACGCCAAGTACAGCTCGCTGCTCACGCCAAGCGGGTACAAGACGATGAACAACGTGTACCTGCACCAAGTGATAAATCGCGGGACATCCCCGAGAAGCT
>Ga0222712_10001097_pt1 | contig 34685 bp, 25 predicted proteins | sample C33_657DmetaG_FD_165043 | JGI IMG/M metagenome (GOLD analysis project Ga0222712, IMG submission 165043) | Estuarine water microbial communities from San Francisco Bay, California, United States - C33_657D | ecosystem: Environmental > Aquatic > Marine > Unclassified | place: USA: California...
CGCTCGCGATAACGCCGCTATTTCCTCATCGTTTGATCCCGTTCGTCCTACGTCCACGAACGGTGGTGACGCCAAAGTCGCCATGAACGAATGAATGAATGAATGAATGAAATGACCTCAACTGCACCGCACCGCACTGAAACGAACGAACGAACGAACGAACGACGTGAATGGAATAAACGCTCGACACTGAATGAAATGAACGCACGAAATCAACGCCTTGAATCGACGGCCCGTGGAGGACGAAACGAACGCACTCGCGATCGCGCCCTCGACGTCCACCGACGTCGACGTCGACGTCGACGTCGTGCGCGTTCTCGCGTCGCGCGCGACTTGGACGATTCCTCCTCCACGCGCGTTCGCGCTCGCGCGTGACTGGCGACGCGCGGGGCGAGGCGGTGGGGACGACGGAGTGACCGACCGACCGACCGACCGTGTGACCGACCGAGTGACCGACCGACCGAGTGACCGACCGAGGTAGCGTGGTCTGATTTGGACGAGCGCGCCCCTTATTTGAACGAAAGTCGCCCTTATTTGTACGAGTCTCTACTTTATTTGTACGAGTCTCTACTTTATTTTGTACGAGTGAACGTAGACTAAATACCCATAGGGGATCATCGCGTCCAAATATTCTTTTTGCTCGCGAGTCGCAGTCACCCGGTCAGGCCTGTTGCGTTCAACGTGGACGTGTTGATTGTTTTCCGGTTCATCGATCGTTGCAGCGCCGGATTGATATAAAGTCAATCGCAACTTGTAATTACAACCTTGACGATGATGCTCTAATCTTCTAATCAGACCATTTTTTCGACCGGACCGAGCTGCTCCGGCAACACCCATTCGGAAGTTTCGTTGGCGTCATCGGGACAGCACGTCGCGCGCGAACGCGAGCGCGCGAGGAGGAGGACGACGACGACGACGACGGACGACGGACGGACGAGGGAAAGAGAGGGAAAACGAACGATGATGTCCGTCGATGGGACGTACGGGGCGCTGCGGGACGCAAACGCGCACGAACGGGACGAGGACGAACGAGGACGACGATTGGGAGGTCGAACGCGCGCGCGCGTCGCGGGCGTCGCATTCGCGGCGGTGGCGATCGCATGTGCGGTGGCGTTGATGAGCGAACGAACGCGCGAAATCACGCCGCGGTTGGGGAGAGCGCGAGCGGGGCTCGGGTGCGAAGACCAAGTGTGCAAGTCGGTGTGCCCGAACGATATCGGACTGCAGAGTACGTACACCGTGAGCCCTCCAAAATTTTGCGCCAAAGTTGTGGGGACCAAGTACTGCTGGGGCATCCCGTCGGTGGAATTTTCTATTCCTTGGTCGTGCAATAATATTTGCGTCCCGGTGCCTGGGTACTGCGCGGTGGTGAGCGCTGCGGACAAGTATACCGCCGTCATTCAAGCCAACTCGGCGCAGGCTCTTATGAACCTTGGCGCTTTGCAGGCTTCCGTGAAGACTGAAATCCAAAACGCACAGAGCGATGCTCAAAAGTTTGCGACGCTCGCCTCGAAAACAACCGTGAAGGCTTTGCTAACAGCCGGGACGCTGGACGGCCAACTCATGCAGGTCATTTCAGATTCCCAAAGCGTACTGGAGAATATTGCAAGCACGCTCAAAGATAAACTGCGAAACATTGTCAGCCTCGCCTGGGGCGAAATGGCGGAGAACGCGGGCGAACTTCAGAAGATAATCGAAAACGGTATTTTGGACGCGCTTGATGTCACATCTGCGAGCGCGTCTCTCGGATCGTCTCGCGAAAGAGCCGAATTGTACGCTGACATCAAGGGCGCGCTGCGCAGCGCTTTCAGCGGAGAAGAGTTCAATCTGCCTGTTGAATCTCAGGCGACTATCAAGAGCGCGCGTCTCGGAAGCAGCGGTAAAGGCAGCTGCTTTGACATGGTGCTCACGACGCACTCCGATTACAGCGCTGAAAGCTATCTCATGCCTTGGCCTGAAAAGCTGAAGGACGACTCATTTGCTCCCGGATCGTTCCTCGTGAAATTTCCGAGTTACACAACGTCACTCTGCGCGACAATCCAAAAGTTCAACGTCCCCAGTGCGGTGGCTGAGAAGATTTTTATCGCCTTCACGAGTATGTTCGATGAATTCTTCAGAGAACTCTACAAGCAAACGGGATTGGAAACCCTCGTTGAAGACGTGAAAAAGCTTGGAAACGGGAAGTTTTTCGGAACTGCGGGCGCCAGGCGACTTCTATCGGCAGAAGATGAAAGACGTTTTGTTGAGTTGCATCTGAAGTACAGGGAACAGCTCTCCCTGGCCGAGGCGGACATCTTCAATCAGATTGTTAAGTTTCATGAACGTTTGACATCGCCAACCTTGGGCGACTTTGCGACAAGGCGCGAGACCGCTTCTCTCGGTGCTGGCGCTTTTGATGATATTTTGACTAAGTTCGTGGATCAACTAAATACTGCGCTCAAGTTAATGACGTCAAGCACAAGCGTGGACGGAACGTTCACGATGGCTTTCAAGACCGAGACATCTTTGAAGGTCAACGCAAGGACGACGAAGACTGGTGAATTCTTGAGTGAAATCATGGGAATGGAAAATTCGTTCGAGCAAGTTAAAATTTTCCCGATGCCTGTTCCGGGCCTTTTCGTTGCCGTCGATCTCAAAGTATCCCTAAACCTCCCCTACTTCTTGAAAGTTGACGCGGCGGGCGAGTTTGGTGTGTCCGTTGACGTCTCCTTCCCCGTTGACGTGTTAATTTCCAATTCTCCGTCTGTTAAATTTCAAAAGCCCACTGTTGACGCAAAAGTCTTGGGATCATACGAAATAGTTGCCGGACTTCAAGTCGGCGTCGTGGCTCAGGTTGAGCATGCATACATCGCTGTGTGTGCGGGCGCTGTGTGCGCCGGACCGGAGTTGTGGGCCAGACAAGACGTCTATTACGGCATGGATGCCTTCGCGGCGTCACTCGATCGTTCAAGAGCGACGTGTGACACGCAGGCGCGCTCTCTCACCGCGCTTTGGAACGACTGGGACTATTCGACGAACACGAAATCTCAGTGTTTGGCGAGTAAGATGGGTGTCGGTGGATATTTACAAGTGCCCAAGACGCAGCTCGCTGTGAGCATGATGATGAAGCCTATCCCGACCTCCGTAGGGTCCAGTGGCATCAGTTCGAGCGCGGGCAAAGATGATGGCGCGGACGCTCTGATGCCTTCGCCCGCTCTGCAGCTGTACGACTTTACACCGATAATCAAGTCTGCATACGACATGGACGGTAACTGGCACATGCGGGAGCTTTTCTCGCAGTGTACCGCGCCGAACGTTGCTGCGCCACGGGGTTGCGCCCCAACGTGCCCGGCGAGCATTAAGCTCAAACAAACGTTGACGACGGCAAATAGCGAGTACATCAATCGCTGCATCACGTCGAATGGTGGCAAAGAAAATCTCCCACGGACGGCGCCCTGCGAATCAAATGCGCTCGATGCGAACGGTCGCCAGTCGCAGTGGTGGCAAATGATTCCCGACGCCGCCGGTGGGAGCCGTATCCGACTCGCGGACAGCTTTCTCTGCCTCGAAGCGAAGAAAGCTCTGCCTACTCAGGGCAATCCAGTTCTTGTGCTCGGGAACTGCGACGCCGAAAACACCGCCCAACTCTTCGAGCACGTTGCGCAGTGCTACAAGCGCGATAACGACTCCGCTGGGTGTCTTCGAACCGCCAGCCGGAACAGTTTCAATGTCGACGGTTCGCCCGAAAAGCCACGGTATGCTCACGGGTGGAGCTCTAACAAGGACCGACTCGTGAATGAATCGTTCATTCCCCTCGAAGCCGCGCGCGGTAATTCTTATGCGCTTTGGGAATTCGCCATCGCTTGATCCTCAAGCGTCGCGCCGCACAGCGCGGGACTTCACGCGCACTACTTTTGTATGTACGACATAACTTTCTAACGCCATCGTCTCACCGCGTTCGCTCGTCGTGGGTCCACCGAACCCTATCATCGTCCTCGCGCGGCGCGCGCGCGCGAGCGACCGGCGGGTTATGGATACGAACCGTCACCCATAAGGTCGACGCACGACGACCGACGACGACGGACCGACGACGACGACAGACGACGACAGACGACGACAGAGGACAGACGACGACGAGGAGGAGGACGCGAACGAGCGCGCGAGATGGAACGCGATGAACGACACGCGTTAGCGCCGTCGACGTCGACGAACGTCGTCGATCGAGCGACGAAAGATGTGGTCAAGTACGCGCGAGTGAAGAAGGTGAAAAACGAGGGGAATGAAGGATTGGAAAACCAAATTCACGAGAGAGCGAACGGGACGACGACGATGACGACGACGACGACGACGACGAGGACGACGAGAGGAGGAATGACGAGTGAATCGTTGAATGATCGCACGAGTGAGACGAAGAATGAAACGGAGACGCGCACGGAGGCCAAAATAAGAGGGTTGGAAATAATTGAACACGCGTTGGGGCAGAACACGGCGACGTCGCGAGCGCCGTCGGCGGTGACGAAGAGAACGTTCGTGTTCAAATCGAAGAATAAATTGGCAAGGAGTGCAAATGCGGAACGACAACAGCGCGCGAGATTGGCGAAACTCGCGGAGTCGAGCGCTTTTTTTGATCATTTGGATTGCGTGTCGCTCGCCGAGGAGAGCGAAGAGTCGACGCCGAAGCGAGGAGCGGCGATGGGGGAGCCATTGGGCATGTCTCCGAATGGATTGATCGATGCTTTGCAAGGACTTGGCTTGGTGAACGACGCACCAATGTTGAGGGCGAAGATCACGGGAGCTAAGGCTGAGGTTGAGGTGTTGCGCGCCACGGCGCTGCCTCGCGAGCCCATGAATGCGTTCGATCGAGTGTCCAATTGGGTGTCCACGCTCAAGCCTTTCTCCCCGCTCGCGGCCGCATCGATAGCAGAAGAGAGGTTGGACGATAACGATTTTGCCATCGGTTCGAGCGTGCTGTCGATGTCCGCGCATGAGGCGGCGTCGGATTCCGAATCCATCGCCGACACGGACTCCATCGCAAGCTTGGGGAACGTTGTGGAGAAACTGGACATCGTCGACGACACACTTTCGCCTCTCGATGCGCTCTTGCTCGCATGCGGGCAGACACAAGATGACATCAAGACCATGACGATGTTGTGCAAATCTTATTTCTCAAATAAGGCGAAGAAGATTGGTGAGGGCACATATGGTGAGGCGTTCAAGGGAGATGACGTGGTAACAAAAATCATCCCCATGGGAGGCAACGCACTCGTCAATGGCGAAGTTCAAATGGGCCCGAGTGAGGTGCACGCCGAGACGGCGATCATTTCTAATCTCACGAGGTTGAGCGCGGATTCAAAGCGTAAGAACTTTACCGATGGTTTCATTCGCCTCATCAACGCTTCGGTTTGCCGAGGTCCGTATTCGAAAAAGCTCCTCACTGCTTGGGACGAGTACGCAGCGCACGGTTCGAGCGAGAATGAAAAACCAGACAATCTGCCGAACAACCAACTCTACATCGCGTTTACGTGCGAAGATGGCGGGATAGATTTAGAGCACTTCGAGTTCCAGTCGGCGACAGAGGCAATCGCTCTGTTGTTCCAAATTGTCGTCGCCCTGGCTGTCGCTGAAGAGGAGAGCCAGTTCGAGCACCGAGATTTACATTGGGGAAACGTCTTGATAAAGCGCACGCGCATGCAAAAAAAGATCGCGCGATTGAACGGCGTCGACATCAACATTCAGACGTCTGGGTTGAATGTCGCGATTATCGATTTCACACTTTCCCGATTGACGGCGGATTCTGGCAAAACGTTTTACCTTGATTTGAACGCCGATCCCGAGCTTTTCAACGGTCCGAAGAAGCACTGTCAGTCAGAAACTTACCGACGCATGAAGAAGGCGACGAAAGGCAAATGGGATGCGTACGAACCGAAGACCAACGCGCTTTGGCTTCACTATCTCGCCGACACCGTGCTCGAGCAAAAACACTACAGCGTCACGACGGAGCAAAAGAAGTCGATCAGTGACTTCCGTAAGCGCGCGCTCACGTACAAGTCCGCGCACGCCGCGATGTTTGACGATTTGTTCAACGGCATTTGGACGTCCGGGAAGTCAATCGACAACTGATAAACGTCTGAAAAGACGATGCGTTGATGCTTCTATCTTGCCTTGTAAATATAATTCACACAACACTGTCACCTAAACTAAGCTTACTTTTCCGTCTACTTTTTGCGCCATTGCGACCCCCATTCGGAATTGTCATCATCCGTCGACGTTTTACCTTCATTTGCGTTCAATTTGTTCGCCGTCGTCGCCCCGGTTGGCGCGTACACCCACGAGCTCGCCCCTCGCGCATTTTCTGCACGAACCCGCGCCTCGAGCGTCACCCCAGACCCAATTCCCACGAGGACGAACGAATCGTCCAACCCAACGTAGACATCCATCCACAAATCTTCACTCGTTCCTAAAGCGTCGATGATGATTCGATCGACGCATCGCACGCTCACCGCATGTTCCTCTCGTTCCAAGTTGTACCGTCCCGCTCGTCCGGGGGCGCGCGTCCACGTGATGACGACGCCACCACCCCCAGGCAACGCATCGATGGTCACCGCGAGCGGCGCAAACGGGCGAGCGGCGAACAGTCTCGATGCGATCCATCGCCACATCGCGCGCCCGATTCGTGCGTCCAAGTATCGCGCGTCTGTCCTTCGCGCTGGAGCACCAAGACCACGCGTGACGTATCAGTTTCTAATCGTACGTGGACGCCATCGCGCGACGCGCGAAAGCGAGGACGGGAAAATATGTCTCTTGGAATCGCGCCCTCGGGCGTGGTGACGCTGAGCTTTGGTACTTTCGCCAATCACGTGCAAGCCCACTATTGGAACATTCAAGATGACGCGTACGGGACAGCGTCGAGTGATGATGGTGACATGGATTGGCGCGTGGAATACGCAGAACGAGAAGGCCAAGGGAAGGAAAGCGCGTCATACGTCCCTCGAGTGGTGATGTTCGACTTGTGCGGCGACGCTAAGGTGGGAAGTCACAGGGATGAGAAGGAGTCAACGCGCGAGGCGGCGCTGGCGACGACGAGTTGGGGCGGACGCGTGGAAGTGTGTCGAGCATCAGTAGCGAAACGGAGCGCGTTCGCGCAAGCGTTGGAGAGGGAATCACGCGCGGTCAAGGCAGAGGCGGAAGCCAAGGCGGAGAAGGCGGCACTATCGGTGTTCGATGACGAGGATGAGGAGACTGGGCGACGGTCAAAACTTGGCGCCGTCGGTCGAGCGTTGGAACGCGGAAGCGCTTCAAACGGGACGAACGATGCGTCGAGGTCCAGTTCGGGACAGGTTTTGGACAGCCCGGAAGATATTGTGCGAGCATTAGTGGACGGCGCGGGTAAATTAGACGAAGATGCCGATCATTGGAGCGATTACTTGAAGGTGGACGTGCATGAGCGAAGCGTGTTCAAGTTGACTGGAAAATGGAGCGATATTGACGCCTTCTCCGGGTTCGGCGAAGGACTGGATTGGATAGATACAGAAGATCGGCGCGAAGATGTGCGAGAGTCGGTACGATATTGGGCCGAAGACTGCGACACGCTCGGGGGATTTCACATCGCGGTGGACGATTCAAGCGGTTTTGGAGGTGTGTGTTCGAGAGCGATGGAGGATATCAAGGACGATTACAATAACGCGCCTATTTGCGTATTTTCCGTCAAACGTCCCGAAGATATCGAGCGCAAGCGCATAGATATGCTGAATGCGGCTTTCATGTCTACGATGCTTGCGAATAATGCAGATCTGTTTTGCCCGCTCGCGGCTTGTGACACGTACCCGATGATGCCTGGTTTGCGCGCACAGAACTGGTTTCACACATCTTCAGTCGTCGCTCTGGCAATGGAGACCATCACCACACCTTGGCGTTTGAAGGCGACGACGTCTAGTGGTACGTCTACGCTCGGTCGGCTGAGTTTGCACGACATGGCGCGACACATGACAAATCGTGCCCCTGGGTCGCGCGTGTCGGCGCACATGTCGAATCCGGTGCCGCCTGTTGCCTCGCCAGCGGATGCGGAGATTCTCATGAAGTCTCTCCGAGGAATGACACCGAACGAAATTCGACGAGCGTGTAGCGATGACGACGTTGACGTTGACGACAGGCCGTTCGCGGAATCGTTCGTTTTTAGAGGCATTGGCTCTCCAGACGCCTTGGATTCATCCGCCATCGTCGAGATTTCAGATGCCGCGTTCTCGCGAGAGCTGTATCGATGTCCGCGCCATCGGTGCGCGACACGAACGCCCGTTTCTATACCGTTGCCATATCCGAAATTGTTCGATTCGAATGATCCAGCGAGTGTATCGTCATTCACGCGGCTGACCTCAGGCGCGTCTTCCGCAAGAGCGTTGTCGATCATTGAATCCGACGCTCGCCGCGCCGCGCACAGCGCCGTCGGCAAAGCCGTCCTGCGTGCGTGGGCGTGCGATCACACGGAGTTCGAAGAAACGTGCGAAACATTACGCACGCACGCCAGAGCCTTCGCGGGCTTAGATGACGGTGAATAGTGACATCCGAGTTTCCGTTCCATTTGTCTCACGTTTGTCGTGTCAGACGCACGCTCGGCGTCGCAACGGTGAGGCAGATGTCCTGCGCACTCTATCCACGAATCGCACTTTAGGCGCCCAGAACGTCGCGCGACAGTCTTCAAACGCACGAGACGGTTTCAAATCTCGCGGTCCATTTAAGCTAGCATGTCGTTGTGTAGTCATTAAAAATATCGCTCTCGTCGTCCTCGCGCTCCTCTCGGGTTGACCTCAATTAGGTCTTTCGGGGTTTCCACTGGATTGTCGTCCATGTTCGCGCCCTGGCATCGGTCGACGCTCACCTTCCTTCGCTGAAAGAATCCGTTGTCTCGCTAAATAATCTCCATCCTTTTCGTCGTCTATCGCTTCGCCCCGTTCCACGACCGCGGCGCGCACGCCGGGGCGAGAACCTTGCGCCCCTTCAATCGTCGCTTTTTCAACACGCGTCGCCCATTCGGGGTGGCGATGCGCGCGCGAAACCCACTGACGCGCGCGCGCTTGCGACGGGTACCTCCTAGGGTGTTCCCGATCGAGTTCCCCCCCGCGGTGACGACGAGCGCGCCGCGGGAATGCGCTGCGTGGCGCGTCATCGCGAACGACGCGCGCGCGGGCGCGGCGATGCTCACCTTGAACGCGAGCGCATTCGCGGGGGCTTTAGCGGCGACGACAACGCGCTTCGCCGGGAGCGCGCGCGCGATCGCGGACATGGAAAATGCCGACATCACCTTCGTCGTCGACGTCGTGAAGTGTGGCGCGCGCCTCGTCGTCGTCGTCGTCCTCGCCCGCGTCGTCGTCGTCCCTCGACCCCTCGATCGACGACGACGACGTCGCGGGCGGGGATGGACGAGGACAACGACAACGAGTCGCGACTCGTCATTGACCCCACCCGCGCGCGTCCTCGCGACGTCCCGCGATGTCGTTCCCTTGGCGTGCGTGATCGTCTTCGAAGGCGTTTATGTACGACGCACACGCCCGCGCACCGTCGCGAGTTGCGACTCGAGAATGAACGAACGATGGATGGATGGATCGCGCGCGTCGTCGCGTCGTCGCCCGTCGTCGCGCGCGCGCGATCGATCGAGCGATGACGCGCGTGACGAACGCATCGACGGGCGTCATTCCCGCACACCGCACGACGCCTCGCGTCGTCGAACGTCGATACGCAGTAATTCATTACTGTCGTCCATTCCCCTCTGACGTCTGCAGTTCGCGTGTACATCAAACCCGAACACGATGGCTCGAGTTCTCGCTCCGCAACGCGCGCTCGCATCGCGCGGCGTCGCATCGCGCGCGACTCGCCGATCGGTCGTCGCCGCCGCCGCCGATCGTAAGCTTTGGTGAGTGAATTGAAAGTGAAATATTTTGCGTTTGCGTTCGCGTTCGCGTCGGCGTTCGCGTCGGCGCGCGCGCGCGAGGTCGCGACGATCGACTCGTTCGCCCGAACGCGATATCATTCGACGACCGCAGCGTATCGAAGATACGCGCTATCTCGTTTGCGAGCGCGTCGACCCCGGGGGCGGAGGCGACGGAGGAGACGAGCGAACGAACGAAACGCGTTCGCGGAGGGAAAAAGGAAAGAGAGTTGACGATGGACGATGTCGTGAACGGTCGTGATGCGAATGACGGACGACGACTGACATCGAGCGCGTCGCGCGAGCGCAGGCTTCCGCAACCTTTTGACGCGCCGGCGCACCTCGACGGCACGATCGCCGGGGATTACGGCTTTGACCCGCTCGGTCTCGGCACTGATCCCGAGCGCTTGAAGTACTATCAAGAAGCGGAATTGATGAACGCTCGCTGGGCTATGATGGCCGTGGCGGGTATCGTTGGTGCCGAGGTTTTGGGCTATGAACCGCGCTGGTGGGAAGCTGGCACCGAGGACTACGGGTTCCCGGTGCCCGCGCTCCTCGCGGTGCAACTTCCTGTCATGGGGTTCTTGGAGAACAAGCGCATCCAAGGATGGTTGGCCACTGGGTCTTCGGGCATTAACGAAACCTTCCCGTTCGACCCGATGGGCATGGGTGCTAAGGATAAAGCGATGAAGACTAAGGAGATCAAGAATGGCCGCGCGGCGATGATCGCGTTTGTCGGCATCGTCGTGCAAGCGATCTGCTACCGCGAAGGCCCTGTTGCGGCGCTCAAGGATCACATCGCTGATCCGTTCGGTTGCAACATGGCGACGAACATCATGAACATCCCGGTCAACTTGGCTTAAGTGTTCATTTGTTCGTTCGTTTGTCGTCTTAATCTAAAAATTTATTAGCGAAACACTACACTCAACTGCTCATCGCAACGCGTCTCGTACTTGTAAAACTCAACATGAGGACTCGTTGGAGGTTGTTTATCATATCTTATACACAAGCGCGTAGACATTAAAATATTCGAAATGTCTCCACGGCCGGTAAAGACGCTGTGCTCCATCACGACGATTTCGTCGTCGTTTTGTCTTGCTTTTGCGTCTGTCGCCCGCTTCGACCTACGACGACGAAGCCTCATTCTCGCCCTCGCGCGAACACCAAACCATGTCGAAAAATCCGTCGATTCACATCCGGTTCCCGAGCGAACCTTCACCAGGGACTCAAGTATCCGCGAGCACCGTGGCAGACGCCATCGCGTCTTTTATTCGCGCTCGCCCCGACGTCAACGCCTTGGCTTCGAGCGAGGCGTATAAAGATTTCACCCTCACCTTGGCCCTCGCCTCGACGAGCGTGAACTCGCACGGGGCCATCGATGCGCTGTCGAACGATGACGCAGTCATCGACAAGAGCTCGTACGTCGCGTTCTTGGTGAAGCAGTACGCCCTTCGCGCGCTGACGCCGGTGCGCAAGTACGTCATCGGGCGGTTTAAAGGCCAACGTCCACCAAAGTTTACGTCGGGGGAGAACGCGCCGGTGGAATGGCAGATGCGACACGGCAAAAGCGACGTGCACGGATCAGTCATGACCCTTTCGGGAGGGAAGAAACCGCGAGCGACGTACACGGGGACGAGAGATGGACAGAGCGCTCAGTACTACGTGCTGATGATGCGCAAAAACGACGTTGTGGCGTTGCCGTGTGAGGAGTGGTATACGTTTTCACAGAACGTGCAGAGGCGAGTTTTCACATTGGAAGAAGCCGAGGCCAGAATGGAGCTCGGAAAGAAGGCGGTGGGCGAGGCATGGGGTCGCATGGATCGAAGCGCGGAGGCGGCAGGGTACTCAGATGATGAGGCCGAAGGCGACCGTAAGGGACAACAAGACGAATCTTCAGAAGACGAAGGAAGCGCATTCAAGCCGAAGAAGGGGAAGAAAAAGAGCGCGATTGGTGGGGCGATAGATAGCGATGACGAGGATGAGAAGAAAAAGCCCAAGATGACCGAGGATGAGGAGGGTGGGGAGGATTGGGAGCACGACGCAGAATGGGACGATGACGAAGATGAACTCGCCATACCCGAAGGCGAAGACGCACCGAAGGAGCCTGGAAAAGTAGCGGGCGATAGCGATAACGAAGAAGAGCTCGACAAAGAAGGGTTAGCGGTAAAGAAATTGTTAGGGAAGCAAGAAAAGTTGGAGAATGGAGAGTTCAGCGACGACGATTCGGATTCTGATCTTGAGGAGGACTTTGATCCAGACAAAGAAGACATCGCGGTCAACGTTGTGGGGACGCTGATCGAGCAAAGCAAGAAGCTAGAAGCGGAAGAAAAAGTCGAGCCACCGCCGATGGCGATGACGCCGTCACCATTGGCAAAATCTGCTTCGATGCCGTCCATCGGCGTTAAGCGCAGTGCAAGCGCTGCTGACGTTGACACATCCGCCGCCAAAGTTGCACGCAAAATCGAGCCCCCGGCATCAAAGCAAACCGCAATCGAGGCCACAATTGTCGAAGTGGTGCGTAAAAATCCCGACAGCACCACGATCAAGGTCATCACCAAGGCGTGTCGCAAGAAGGGCTTATTAAACAGCACCGCCGGCGTCGAGGAGCTCAAATCCGCCATCAACGCTTTGTTGAAGGTTAAAAAACTTCGCGACGGCTCTCAGGTGCTCGTGTTGAAATAACATTTCTCTCGCTCTTTCGCATTATTATTTCTTTGTCTCTCATTATTCGTCTCTCGCCCTCGCGTTTGCCCGCGCGTCGCGCGCGCGCGCGCGCGCACCTAGGGTTCAGAATCCCGTCGTCGCCCGTCGTCCCGACCGACGTCAGTCTTTGCCGTTTCACGTTCGCCTCGATGTCCCTCTTCGCGTCCAAGGCGTTGGACTCGCCTTGGCTCACCACTATCGTGTGCACCGCCGTCGTCGTCGTCGTCGCCAGTCGTCTCTTCGCCGTCGACGCGAAGGTGACGCTGGACGACGAGGTGGAGGAAACATTCCCCGAGCCCATGGCGCGCGGGGACTTGACGATGAAAGAGCTGAAGAAATACGATGGAAGCGACGAAGACAAACCGATATTAATCGCAGCGAAAGGCGTGGTGTACGACGTGACGCGAGGACGAGATTTCTACGGCAAAGGAGGGCCGTATAACTGCTTCACGGGAATCGATTGCTCGCGCGCGCTCGGCAAGGTGAGCTTGGAGGAAGAAAATTTGTGCGCTGACGTGTCGGACTTCGCGGCGAGCGAAAGGGATGTGCTCAATGATTGGGTGTCAAAATTTAATTCCAAGTATCCCGTGGTGGGAAAATTGTTAGATGGAACGTACAATGGGGATTTTTGAACCCGAAACGTACTAGAGAATCCTCGCTTGTCGGAAGCGGCGAGCGCGTAACATTAAATATACAACACAGAATCTAGAATCTACGTACGCGGCCGCCTCTAAAGCCTTTGCGACTGGCGACGCGCGCGTCGGAGGAAGGGCCGGAGCGATCGGGCGACTCCCTGAACCACACGGGCAACAGCTGATTGTTTTCCTCAAACGCTTGCTTCAAAGCTCGATGAATCGGGCCATTTCCAACGTCGCGCTCAAATCCAGGAGAATACAGGCTCGTTGCGAGCCCAGTACGACCGGCTCGTCCAGTGCGACCGATGCGATGGACATAATCGTCAAAGTCGCGGATTTCGGTCGGCAAATCAAAGTTGACAACATGATTTACGGTGGGTAAATCGAGACCGCGCGCAGCGATGTCGGTGGCGACCAAATACGTCGCCTTACCCGCGGCGAAAGCTTCGAGCGCACGCAAGCGCGCGCCTTGCGTTAAATCACCGTGTAATTCTTCGACCGCTATCGAAGGATTTTGCTCCACGAGAGCCTTTCGCAACCAAGTGCACGTGCTCTTTTCCTTGACAAAAATCAACGTTAAACCGGCGTCGATGCCATCACTCTCGCACTTTTGACGAACGCCTTTCAAGGCATCACATAAGTATGGCAGCTTGCCCTCGCGCGTGGGTGGCACCTCGATGAGGTTTTGCTCAATGCTCTTCACCGTTGCACCGACGCGGCCCACGATGACGCGAGCGGCATCCGGCGGCGCTCGCAAGTAATACCCCGCCAATCTCAACACCGACTGCGGGAACGTAGCGCTGAACATCATCGTCTGCCGTCGATCGCGCTTTGGCATACCGTGGTCTTGCAACAGCTCGCGTAGCTGCGGCTCGAAGCCCATGTCGAGCATTCGGTCGGCTTCATCGAGGACGAGTGACTCGACGCGCGATAAATCCACAAATTTTTCCCGCGCCATCGTTAATAATCTCCCTGGTGTGGCGATCAAAACATCCGGCGCAAAGCTCAACTCCTCGAGTTGCGGCTTGATCGAGCTCCCGCCGTATGCGCACGCGGCCCACAAATTCGTGCCAAAAATGAATCGCCGCGTCTCGACGTGAATTTGCATCGCGAGCTCTCGCGTCGGCACCAATATCAACACTCTCGGCTTCGCCGGCGTGCCTTCCTCCTCTCCCACGACGCTGGTATCATCTCTCATACTATCCTCTTTCACTAAGCGCGCCACGAGAGGCAGGACGAACGCCGCCGTCTTCCCCGACCCCGTCGGCGCGTTGCACAACACGTCCGCCCCCGCCGCCCCCAACGGCATCGCCCAGCGTTGCACCACCGTCAGCGTCGCCATTCCACACTTCCTTACGTTATCGCAAATCACGTCTGGAAACACTCGTCTCAACCTTTCGACGTCATCGTCGTACGGCGTCGTCGTTCGCCCTTCGACGCGACACGTCTCCCCGTCGTACGCCCGCGGGTCTCGCTCTCGCGCGTTCGCGCGCGCGTCACCCGCGAACAACCCATCCGCGTTGTCGGGAACGCACCGTCCGTGCGATCGCGCGCCTCCGATGTTCACTCGCGCGGCGATGCACTCCGCTTCGAAAAACGCGCGTTCATGTGCCTCGCGCGTGCGCGCCGTCGCCTCGCCGTTCGCTCGCTCGCTCGCTCGCCTCTTCGCCCGCGTCATCATCTCGTCCTCTCTCCACGCCCTCGGCGTCGCGCGCGCCCGTCGAAGTCTCCAATGACGTCCACCATCTTTCGCGCTCGCGATCGACGTCGACGTCGACGTCGACGCGGGCGACATGATGTGCCGACCGCGAGGCGTCGCTCGCGAAGCCGAGCGCGCGTTCGACGTCGCGAGCGCGCGTCGCGCCGCGTAACCGTCGAGCTTCACTCGTCGTCTTCTTCGATCGATCGATCGCGTGTCGTCGCGAACGACGACGACGAAGGAGACGACCGAACGATCGTCCAATCGTCGATGGGCGCGGGCGTTGAAGTCGATCGATCGCGCGCGGACGCGCGTTGGATGACATGGCGTCATCGCGCGCGCGGGAAGGCGCGAGCGATGACGCGCGCGCGCATAGGTACACGCACACGCGCTGGCGAGCGCGACGAAGACGTGCGCGATCGCGAGCGCAACGTCGATGCGATGTCGACGTCAGTGACGATCGTAGGCGCCGGGATGGGGGGCGTGGAGACGCTCACGATCGGGGCGGCGCGCGCGTTGGCGACGTGCGACGTCGTGATGTATGATGATTTAGGCGCGAGCGCATCGGACGTGATCGCGCTGGTGAAAAGCGATGCGGAAAGGATTTACGTCGGCAAGCGCGGAGGCGACGCGCGGTCGTGGACGCAGGAGGAGATATCGAGGACGTTAGTGCGCGAGGCGACGAAAAGCGGCGGGCGGGCGGTGGTTCGGTTGAAAGGGGGGTGTCCGTCGGTTTTCGCGCGCGTGAGCGATGAAATCGCGGCGCTTCGCGCGGCAAATGTGACGTATAGAATTATTCCTGGGATTTCCTCCGCGCTCGCGGCGCCGTTGAGCGTGGGAATACCGCTGACGGATCGAGAGCTCGGGAGACACTTCGCGGTGACGAGCGCGCACGACCCGAAAGGGATTGATTTCGCGGCGTTCGCGGGAATCGATACGTGCGTGTATCTCATGGTTGGTAAAACTTTGTCCTTAGTCGTCGAGGCGCTCGTGCGCGACGCTGGTAAGGATGCGAAGACGCCGTGCGCGGTGGTGAGAAACGGTTTGCAGCCGGATGAGCGCTCATGGTTCGGCACGTTGAGCGACATCGTGATTAAGACGTCGGGCGAGTCGCTCTCGCCGTGCATCCTCGTCGTTGGCGATGTCGTCACGCTCTCGCCGCAGTACTCGATCGATCGGTCGATTGAGAAATCGTAGATGTAGTAGCTCGATAGGTAGTTTTTAGAGCAGACGTAGAAGAGTCAACCGTTTGTCTGTTTCGCCGATATATTTAGCCTCAAAGTTAGCCGCGTGAATTCATGCAAAGCGCGAGGACAAAACAGCTCTTGATAATTGGAAACAGGAGGAATCGCACAAATGACTTGCTTCGCGCGCTCAGTGCGCGACGTGTTGTGGATCCAGGGTTGACCGGCGGCGCGAGCGGTCGGGCGCTGGGCGCGCATTCATTCCTCAGAACAGCTCAAATGTACAAGCGCTTAAAATCGGTGGAGCCAAAAGTAGACACAGGACTTCGTCGCCGGCGCAGAGTACCTCGCGATTCATCTCCTCGGACGGTGGCAAGCGTCGAAGATGGGCATTTTATTTCAGAGCCATCAATCGACGACGTCAGCGTCGTCGAGGCAAGCGTGGATGTGCCGTGTACTAGCGACGACAACGTCGACGATGACTCCATGGATGATCTCGATGACGACGAGTCAGCTCCAACTCGATCCCGAATTCGAACGAGATGTGTCAGGGACGCTCGAGAGGCGTTGATTACCTTGCACGAGCGACCACTCAGTCCGAAATCCGTGGCCAAATTTAACAAAGCGTTGGATAGTATTCGCGCGCAGCGCGCATTGGTCGATTTAAGCATGCTTAGAGAGTATAGACTGTTGAACAAACGCAAAGAAGAGCGCGTGGAAGAAAACGGACCCGAGCCCGAGGCTGAGGTCGATAGAATCGAAGATTACGACCCGAGTGATCAAATTTGCGGAGAGTTTGTCTCGGTGTGGGATGCCGTCGCTCATGAGAGTCAAGACTTACTTCGGCGTGAACCCATGGCGAGCATGGAGGATGTAGAACATCATTTACTGGAGCATTATCCGGCGATACGAAACATATTTAAGTACTACTCAAGTTTGACGAAGCCTTTCGATGAAAACATCACCGCGGCTGAACTTGGGAGCATGAGTCTTGGGGACTGGATGCAATTTGTGAAGGACTGCAAACTCATCGGCTCGCACCCGAAGCGTCAATTAGTGAAGTCAAGTGCGGAGCTTTTGTTCATTCGTCTGAACTGGGTCACTGATGATCGCGGGCGCAAGGTGAAAAATCAAGACGTGTCAAATAGCGATAGGACGCTCATTATGCCTGAGTTCATGTGCGGAATTCTCCGTTTAGCAAAGCAGTGCGGCGAGCGAATGGAAAATTTAGGCCTCATGGCTAGCAAATTCATCGAAGAAGTCGTGTGCGCTCGAGCGCACTCTGTGGATGTGGAAGAATTTCGTACGCGAATGCGATTTCGTTCGGCTCGCGCCGTATTAGAGACGTACTCCACGGAAATTTCCAGTGTATTCGCCAGGTACGCCGCAAGCCAGGCGAACGACCGCGTTGGCGCTGGTTTGGAAACCCTGGACTTCAAGGAGTTCATGAACCTCTGCCGAGCGCTGAATATCGTCAGCACAACTGATGAACAATCGCTCACCCCAATCGCCGCTCAGCACGCCTTCGCGCTGAGCCAGCTTCAAGTTGTCGGTGAAGACGCGGGCGAAATCGACGCCGACGAATTCATCGAACTCATTTCTCGCGCCGCCGAGAGTTTTTTCGATTGTTTCTTCGTCGTCGTGTATCAAAATGCCGACCGCGATGCCGAATCCTTTGGCGCGTCTGCATTCGTGCACCCGCGCGACGTCGCTTTGGCGCATAAACTCGCGTGGTTTTTCCCTCGTCTCGCCGCCGTCGCGTGACGCCCTCCGCTTCGTCGCGAACCGGCGGTGGCGACGCGCGCGTCACGTTTACATTCGTGGCGTCCACCGACGACGACGCCCTCCGTCGACGCGCGCGCGCGATCCGCCTCTTCGCGCACGCGCCCGTCGCTCGAGATGGCGGAACAAATGGTACGCGCGCGCGCGCGATAGTTGACAATTGATGTTCATTCTCGATCGCGCGATCGTCGCTCGCCCCTCGCTCGCTCGCTCGCTCGCTCGCGTTCGCCCATCGCGTGCGGATGCGGATGCGGATGATGACCCTAACTCCATGACGTTCGTTCGCGCGACGCAGAGCGTGCAAACCTTCGGGCGCAAGGTACGATTTTCGACGATGAACGATAGAAAGAAATATTCGCGCGCGCATGAGGCGATCGGCGATGCGCGCGGAGTCTCCCCGTACGCGCGCTCGGACGTTCAAGCGCGCGCTGGATGATTCGCGAGTAGGGTTTCGCGCACTCGATCGCGAACGAACGGGCGCGCGCGATGATGGACGAAATGAACGCCGACGCGAAAGGAGGGAAAGGAGGGAATGATTCGATCGACCATCGTGCTCACGCTGACCGTCGCGCGTTCGTTTGCGTCGCGCGTTTCACAGAAAACCGCCGTGGCGGTGGCGCACACCAAGCGCGGGAAGGGTTTAATTCGCCTGAATGGCACCCCGATCGACTTGATTCAACCGGATGCCATGCGCTTGAAGGCGGTGGAACCGATCTTGTTGCTCGGTAAGGAACGATTCGCGAATGTGGACATTCGCATTCGAGTCAAGGGTGGCGGGCACGTGAGCCAAATGTATGCCGTTCGCCAAGCGATCGCGAAGAGCTTGGTGGCGTACTACCAAAAATACGTCGATGAAGCAAGCAAGAAGGAGATCAAGGATCTATTGCTGGCGTATGACCGCACGTTGTTGGTGGCTGACCCGCGGAGAATGGAACCGAAGAAGGCTGGTGGTCACGGTGCGCGCGCCCGCTTCCAAAAGTCTTACCGTTAAGAATTTGTGTACGCATTTTTGCGTGTATATTTCGAAGCGTTTTGGCGTGGTTTTAAAGACGATGCTGATCGAGTCGATGTGCGCGCATGTGCGCGCGGGTTGGCGCGGATTTAGTTGTGAAGGTGAGGTCTAGTAGAGTGTCGAATATTGGTTGTAAGGAGAGCAAAGACAACCGCTTAAATTGTTCTTTTGATTCGCTCGTCAAAACAAAAAGGTGGGGCAGGCTAAACTTGACAATTTTACTGGTACAGTACTAATGTACATTAGAAATGGTACTAAAGATGATCTAAAACTTGCTCATCGTCCTCTATCGCGGCGACGTCGGCGAGGGGCGTGAGACTGCTGAGTGAGCGTTGCAGGCGCTTGTATTGGCTCACAAAGTGTGCGCTGCACTGAACCGTCACTAAACCGCTCGCGCTCAATACAATCGCCAGCGCCCAAGCGGTCGACGCTCCGGGATACCCGAGCGCGTGCACCAGCGACGCTCCGAAGAGCTGCCCGAGCATTTCACCGGTAAAATAGCAGGAGATAAACAAGCCATTGACGAAATCCTTAATTCGAACGTCTTCGCGTTTCACTGCAGCTTGCTGAAGCGGTAACAGCGGCACAAACGCGAACGAGCTTCCGATGCCGTAGACAATGGAAGCACAAATAACGCACAGCCACCATCTCTCGCCTCGGTCTAATTTTGGCAAATCTAACAACGCCGACGGTCCAAGCAAGAGGTGCGCGACTGCCAAGGCGAACATCCCGATGAGGCACAAGACAACGTTCCCAAGCTTCCCATCGTACGAAATCAATCCTATGAGTGGCGTCAAGACCGCATACAGTCCGGCGAAAATCGAATACACTAAACCGATTTGAGATGCTGAAAGATCTAGAGTCTGCCGAAGATACAGCGGAAGCGTTGTCGGTATGCCGCCAAACGATGTTGCGACGACAAGCTCAGCCAACATCGACGCTACAAACGTTGGATGTCGCAGCACGCGACCGAACATCGAACGAGTCGTGTGCTCACCATCTGCAAAATTTTCATCCAAACCTCCCATCGTCGCGTCGCTCATCGTTTTCAATGCGAACTGCACGAGCGGTATCGCCGCCGCGATGAATGCCCCGTTCACCACGAGCGGCAGCGCCGGTCCGCCGCTCACGTCGTACAAAAACCCTCCCACGATCGGTCCAACGAGTGTTCCTAATCCCGCCGCGACTTCTTGTAACCCACTTGCGAGGGAAACCGCCTCTGGGAGCGCTCGCGTGACTAAGCACAGAATATTCACGCTCGTCGCTCCGTTCGCCGCCCCTTGAGCAAACCTCAGGGCGAGCCAAATCTGCCACCTCGACCGCCCCGCGAACGCCGCCGTCGCGAACACGCACATCGCTTGCACCGCTAGTCCCGCGAGAACGACGTTCGTGGGGCCGTATTGCCACCCCATCGACGCCGCTCGCGGGCTCGCGCACAGCACCCCGAGCGGAAGCGCCGCGAAGACGCCCCCAACGATCGCCGGCTTCACGTTCCCATCCGCGAACTCTTGCGCTAAGAACGGAAACGGCAGCGACATGGACGACGTGCACACGAACAACGTTGAGGCGAACGCGATTAATGTCCATCGATGACGCGCGAGCGCCGCGCGCGACCGCGCTCGCGCGTCGTCATCCATCTCCATCAAACTCAACCGCGCGTTCGCATTCGACGTCGACGTCGATGCGAACGATTGGCATTCAAACTCGAGCGAATCATTCGTCATCGCGCGGTCGAGCGAAGTCGAATGCGTCATCGATGACGACCCATCGCGCGCGCGCGAGCTCGTTCCGCCGCGACGGCAGTGTGTGACGCGTTCGACCTCGAGCCTCGCGCGAGTTTGCGACTGCGACGTCGAGATCTCGCGCGCATTCGCATTCGATCGCGTGCGTTGACATGAACGCGAATGCGTTGAAATCGAGCGCGAATGCGCGTTGGAGGGTGGTGACGTCGCGCGCGAGCGGCGGAGGCGCGACGCGGGGCGTTCAACGACGCGGCGGCTCAGCGCATTCGCGCTCGACTATCGCGCGCGTCGCTTCGAATGACGACGGTAAAGGGAATTGGGAGGCGCTATTCGCCGAATTCGAAAAGCAAGCGACGTATGCGGAGGCGGAGAGGTCGATCCCGCGAGCGAAGACGCGCGCGCTCGAGCGCGCCCTAGCGCGAGGACGGCGACAGGTGGAAGTGCGAGAGTTATGTAAAGAGCTCGAGCTCGAACGCGCGGAAGTTTTGGGTTGGTTGAAGAGAAATGGTCATCGAGCGCACGAGCTGGCGAAGACGTTCGCGAATGAGTTGGAGAACGAGGCAAAAGAGCGCGAGGAGGAGGAGCGAATGAGAGCGGAGCGAGAGCGCGCCAAGGTTAAGCGTGAAGCGGCCAAGGCGGAGAGCGCGAGATCAACCGGACCGGGTGGGATGCCCATGTATAAGACGTTCAAGAAGACACGGCTCGGGGCGGCGAACGTGTCGACGTTGGAAAAGGTTTACGCGACAACGCAGTATCCGGATGATCACATGATTGAATCGATTCATCAGGCGACGAGACTGCCGGTGAGTAAAATTATCACTTGGTTTCAAGAGAGGCGAGGAGAGCAAAAGGTTTCGCGCGACCGCGAGGTGCGAGCGATTCGGGGCGTCGGTGCGCCGACGGGGACCTTCGAACGCCGCGAAGGTTCGGCCGCGCGTCGCGGCACGACGGGATCGTATTCGTACACTGGACGACCGCAGCAACGTCGCGATGAGGGCGAGCGCCGTCCCGGTATGCGTTCCGGCGATAAACGCGACGAGTATGGCTCCGCCGGCGTCGGTCGGGTGGGAAGAGACTCGTCTTCGGAGTGGACTTCCAACTCGTAAATTGTTTTATTTTACACATTTGCGGCCGCACGGCTGACTTTGCTACTGATTGTAATGCTTGTATCTAAAACTTGTCTGAATCTATGGAAGCGCCCATTTCTTGCAAGTTGACGGCGGTGTCGCTGTCCAAATCGTAGTCGGCGTTGGCTAGCAAGAGCGGCGAACGATACGCTCGCGAGTGTTTGAGAGCGCGAAGCGTATGAATAAGGAAAATGCTCGTGATGATCCACAGCGCGAGCAACACGACGACTGAGACGATGAGCGTGGTGACGTGAGTCGATGGATTGGAGTCGGCGTTGTAGGCTGAGTCGCCGTTTTCTCGCGTCGCGTTGCCCGTGAGCTTGTTCGGACACGTCGCGACGTCGCGGCGCAAGACGACGACGTCCACCGGCTGCATCGCTTGAGCCGACACGTCTGGAATGGTGCGACACGAGCTGGCGTTGCCCGTTTTTTCGAAGTACGATGCATCTGCCGTCGAATTTGCTACGCACGTCGTTCGGCGCCATTCCCAAGTAGCGTGCGTATCGTTATGAATCAATAACGAACCGGCGCCGAATGAGCCTTCTCTAAACGCGCTCCATTCGGGCTGTGGATCGATCCATCCTTCGCCGTATGGTCCTTCATAGTTGCCGCCGTCACCGATGACTATGTGCACTGGCCCGCACGCATTCACGGTGTTGTTATACACCGGCTTAGATCGCTCATACGCGTGTATGTGACCATTTAGAACGAGGTCGACACCAGCGTCGTAGAGCGCGCTCTCAAGAGCCAATCGGGCGCGCTCGGCTTCTTTGAAATGACCTCGATTAGAGTTGTACCACGGCACGTGAAACACCACAATGACCCAAGGTGTGTACTCGCGATTAATTCTCGACAAATCCTCGCGTAACCAGCGCATTTGGATCGAATTGGCGCCGTCGAACACGCCCACCTCTGTGTTCGCGTAGCTATTGAGTCCAATAACGTGCGCGTGACCGACCTCGTACGACCAAAACCAACGCGACGGACTTTTCGACGAAACGTACGGCGATGGGTACCGCATCGCGTATGCTATGGACTCTAACCCATTCCCACTCACGTCGTGATTCCCAGGCACGGAGAGCATGGGTATCTTACTCGTCACAAACTCCATGAGCCGTCCGAAGTTGTCCCACCTGGGCGCGAAGCCATCGGCGTAAGCCAAATCCCCGGTATGAATCAATACTTGCGCGTCGCTCAACGCCTCGACCACGTGTGTGAGGACCTCTCGCGTGACCTCCGTCTGCCCAGTGTCCCCGATGACGGCGATGCGAGTCGACGTCCACGACTGGTGATGCATCGGATGTCTCGTCGGCACCGTCGGGACGACAAACGTGCGCGACATCGCGCTCCCCGGCAACTGGTAGCGCACGCGAGACCCACCGACTAAGTGCGTCATCGTCGCCGTATGAATCACTGGCGAACTGTACTGTCCGTCTGGATTATTGTACTCCATACACGCCGATTTATCATTCGGCGCGCTCGCGAAAAACCCGCTCGGCACGACGTCTTCCATGCTTTCCACTTTGCGAAAATTCGCCGCGTTCGCATCGGCCCACGCGCTGGTATTCGCCGCTTTCACGATCAACTCCTCATCAATCGCGCGCGCGCCCATTCTCGGCGAGAACAACGTCCGCGAACCGAAACATATCTGCGTCGTGTACGAATCGCTCGACACCTTCGCTCGTCTCTCGACGCCATCGTCCACGGCGACGTACGTCACCGTCTTCGCATCGTCGTACGCCTCCCGCGATGTCCACGTCGCGACGACTTCGCCGCGCGCCGTCGGCGTCAGATGGATTTGCTCGCATCGCTCGTTCGCGTTCGCCTCGGCGTCGACGACGAACACTTTCGACGGATTCGGGCGCGCGAACGCCCGAGTCGTTTGCCCACACGCATCGAGCGCGTGCGTGAGCGCGAAAACGACGGCGCACGCGACGACGCGCGATCGTGGCTTCATGGAATGCCGCGACGCGCGCGCGCGCCAGACCGATGAACCATCCATCATCGTTCGATGCTCGACCTCACATCGGAGCCGCGCGCGCGGGCGCGTCGAAGGACGACGTCGAAGGACGACGCGAAGCAAAGCAAAGCGCGAGTTCACTGCGTGAGAACTGTCGCGCTGTCAAGACGTCGAACGATCGCCGTAGTCGTCATCGATGTCGTTCGCGAGAGCGTTGCGGTACGCCGTTCTCGCTCTGGCGTTCGCGCGCGCGCTCGATGCGATCGCGATGAACATCGACGACGGTGGTGAATGGAACGCTGTGGAAGATGACGACGTTCGCGAAGTGACGAATGACGGGCGATGCGACGTGCGACGAATGAGCGCCGATGAAGTGGGTTCAGGCGAACGCGTCGAGCCGGTGGTGGTGATTGACGCGCGGCGCGCGCGGGAGATATTTTTATTTCGCGAAAACACGCGTAAAGCGACGCTGTTGAGGACGTATGGCGACCGTGAGATCACGTTGTCGTCGGCGGATACGTACTCGAGCGAGAAACGACGGATGACGCTGCGAGAGTACGTGGAGAAAGGTTTGAAGCCGGTGAACGGCGACGCGAGAGCGAACGAGACGTTTTATTGGTTTGGCGATCACGTGGACGATCGCGGGACTAACGGGTTGAGTGAGTTGTTCGCGTCGTACGAGCGGTTGGCGTTCGTGCCGCGAGATGCGGATGTGGCGTACTCGTTCGGGATCGGAGGACCGATGTCGGGCGTGCCGCTGCACGTGCACGGACCGGGATGGTCGGAGACGATACACGGAAGAAAGCTGTGGTTTTTAGCGCCGCCAGAGCCGGCGCCGGAGTTCGATCCAAACGTAACGGCGTACGCGTGGGCGAGCGAGCGAGTGCGATTGGGGACGAACGGCGACATGTTGCAATGCGTCGTGAGCGCGGGTGAGGCTATTTATTTCCCAAACGCGTGGTGGCACGCGACGTTGAATTTGGATGAGACGGTATTCATGTCGTCGTTTGTGAATTACGCGCGCAAAGGCGGGAGAGAGAGCGGTGGAGAGTTGTAGTAAACGGCTCGCCATTCTGTACAAGATGTAAAATTGCGTCGCAGGTGCGCGCACGAGGCGACGGCGTTTGTAATTTAGTAAATAGACGTCTGGTAGTGCTTTACTCACTTCTCGGTGAGCTCTCGGAACCCACGCCATCCTCTCGGGGCGTTGTAGTCGTGAGATTGCATGACTTTTAGCAAACTTTCGCTCGGTCCATCGCTCATCGGCGTCCCAAACTTGTTGACGACGGTTCGCGTTCTTTGTAAGATTGAACTCGCCAAGCGCCAGTCGCCGTTGATGTAGTGCTGAAGCCCGCGATTGAACTCGATGAGAAAGTCTTCGCTCACGCCCTGGCGAAGGGTTACGATGTCCGGGTGCTCTTCAAACTCGTATTTGTACTCTTCCAAGCTCATGGTTTCTTCTTCAAATGTGCGCAGTAAACTGACATCCTTCCCGGGCGGGTCGATGTTGTCCACTCGTACATCAAACGTGTACAACTTCACTGGATGGAGCGAGCCTTTGACTGTGACGCAATCAATTTGTCGACATAGTTTGCGCACTTTAGGAGACAACAAATCTGCAAACTCGCCGGTGAAGAGGAGTGGAACGCCAAATTGCTTGGTCGCAGCTTCAAGACGAGCGCTGATGTTGACGTTTGGAGACAAGTATGATGCATCAACTTTGTGCTCGCTACCAATTGCGCCTTCGATAGCCCATCCAACGTGTAAGCCAAAACCCATTTTCACTTCGAAATTTGCTATGCGTTCATTCAAAGCCTTGTTCCCACGGTATCGGTGCAATCGAGCGCTGCGTCGAAGAGCGCCGATGATGGTGATAAACGATGCGAGTGCTTTGTCGGCAACAGTTTCAACATCCCGTCGTTTGTCATCGACGAGAGAGGAACTGCTAGAAATATCGTCTGGAAATATCGTCTTTGGAAATTTCCAAACGAGCAGAAAAGCGTCGCCGATATTTTTATTCGCTGACCCGCCATGCAAGTGCACCTCGACGTGAACGATTTTGGCAATCGTATTCACAAACTCCATGATGTCCTCCTGAAGAATCTCCGTCGTGTCCGTGAATTGCCTTATGTCGCAGAATCCAAATACTGCAGTCATTTTCTTTCCAGGAATCATGGGATCAATAGCACCGCCTCGCTTCATGTTCTCAGCGATGATTTCAGATCCCGCGTCGCCAAAGCCCACGGCGAGGAGCGAGCAGATGCGAGAAATGCTATTCTCCAACATCCTCGTCTCCATTTGATTATCATCATCATCGTGACTGATGGTGAATTGCGTTAACGGATTTTCGCTCATGACTTGTATCTTCATCACCATTCGATCGAGCGGGCGCAAGACCAAAGTGTTGGCATCCTTGTTGAAGAGAATCGCACCCACGAGCAAAATGATGCACACAAAGCTCGTGCGCATCATGTTCAATATAGCTTGCGCTTTTCTCGCCAGTTGTCGATCAAAAAACACAAAACTTGGTGAGTTGTGCTCGTCGTTCATGTAAGGAGGATAGTAAAAGGCAAACTCAAACTCCTCGCATCGAAGCCGTTTGTGGGAATACCCATCAAGCGTAAAGTCAAGATTTGCATCGTTCTCATAACTAGTGCCATTCACCACCAGACGATACATCCCAACCGTCTTGGCGTGGTATTGATTCACCGCGTGATAGAAGCCATTCATCGCGGACGATGAGGTATCGATGTTCACGAGCATTTCGTGTGCCATGTCTATTCCACCCGCGGCGAGCGAGGTGGATGTACCAACATCATACAAGGTGACATCAAACAACGGCAGAGTAAAGAGCATCAGCAAAACACCAACGATGACGCGCTTCGTGGTCAAATCCCCGAGCTTTTGTCCAACGCGTGAATTTGATAGTTCGTAATCAGCGAGTGGATCGTCTTCATCGTGTTCATCGTCTTCATTGTCTTCATTATTGTCCATGTCGTCGGCTTTCGATGGAGCGTTCATTGATGGCGGTGGCTTAATCAATTCTTGCTTGATCGCGGTTTTACTGCTTCCTTGTTTTCGCAATAATGAAGTCTCATAGGGTTTAAACGTCTTGAGGAGTCGTATCAAACGCAGGATGCGGACGATTCTTCCCGCTCGAGTTGCAGCGCGAGACGCTCTGCCGGCTCGGGCAAAACCGCCATCGATGCCATCCATACCACTCGCGCTCAAACTCACGTACACATTGTCAAAATTCGATCCGTACGAATCAGTAGCCCCAATGCAGACATTCATTCCGACGGCCTCTAGAAACAACGGGATGTCTGCGAGCAAGCTTGCCGTCGCAATAAAATCGAGCCAAAAGTAAAATCCAAACAAGTAGCCTTCGTACGCGAGTGCACTCACAACAAGCTCGGTCCCAAAGCTCGCCAAGCAGACGTAAACCATGGACAAAAACCAAGGATCGGCTTCAATATTGGTTGCAAGCATTCTTATATCATCCCCAAACAAGCTCCACGTCGTGATGAGTGCCATCCATGTCGACACGGTTGCACTGTTGAGCACCTTTTTAATCCGGCGTCGCGTTGCTTTCCATCGTAACGCACTCGACGACGTCGCCGATGGCCGCCCTTTCGTCGATGATGCTTCTTTCGTGCCGAGTTCTTCATCGATAATAGACACCTTCTTCTCGCCGATTTTCGTATCTTCCTCTTCGCGAACGTCCACCACCAGTGCCTCGGGAGCTCTGCAGTCATCATGCGGAGGCGCTGCGAGAGCGGTTCCTCCGACAAACACGCTCGAAAGTCGATCGCTTGGCGCGCGCGCGGCGTCACGGCGTTGCGCGGTGACGATGTTCTGCGATTGCGACGGAAGAGGGTGCGCCATGGCGCGCGCGAGTGCGGGGAAGCGGGGTAACACGACGTCCATTTTGTGCGTTTTTTTTCGACATGAAATGGGAGGTGAACAGACACGAGCGGCGGGGATAGCTAAATGTCTACTTCTATTACATGAAAACATTATGCGCGGCTAGGCCAAGGCACGCCGCGCACGTGCCATCGGAAACACACGATGCGTGGAAGGTGTGCGAGCACGGAAACGTCACGATGTCGGAGGAGCCACTCATGAGGACGGAACGACGACACGCCGGACAACCGTCGAGGTCCATTTTCACGCCCCAATCGCCGCGGTCTTCGATAGATGGCGCTATCGGGATCGTGTGGGGCGATTTTAGCGTCCAAAGCACTGCAGAATTTTCGTTGTTGTATCGTTTCTCTTCATCCGTCGTTCGGCGAATAAACGCTACGGTTTCGACGTTGTTCAGCGAGACGATTTCTGCTTCGAGCACCGCTCGTAGTTGAGGAAAGCGCCCATAAGCGCGTGGTGGAGGTCGGTACAGGTGATCATCGAGCGGCTCAAGAAGTTTGGCAGCATTGCGACGCAGACGTAAATCAATGGCGTGCTCTGATGTCAGCCAAACGGTGGCGGCGGTGAGGATTTTGCTTATCGCTGAGGCGACAGGTTCAGTTGATCGTTGAGGAACAATTAAGTTCGCTAAAACGTCATCTTCCGCGGCGTCAGTAATGCACTTGATCACAACCGCCGGTCCCAAGACGGTAGAACCTATTTGTGTGAGTCGTTCAATTCGTGATGAACACTGATTTATCGCAGGCTCGTCTTCGGCAAACGATGAGACGAGGTCCAACAATGCTCGTCGCGAGCAGTTGACAATAACTAATGTCGCGTCATCAACCGCTAGTGCTCGAAGAGAAGCCACGAGTTCAGTTTCTACGGAATGCTGATTCTCGTTATCACTTCCATAATAGGCGAGTAAATCATTCTGAAGTTTCTCCACATCCGTGGAAATCATCGGGACGCCTTGAACTCCATTGACTGGTTGTCGCTGCTCTGGCTTCTTTTTTGTCAGCGCTGGAGAATCCAGATTGAGCTCTTCTGAAGTGCGCTGAAGCGACTTCTCGACGTCGACGAGCAGCGTTTCTGACGGGTACATCGCCAAATTTGAATCCTCGATTGCTCTCAGTCGCAGCATCTCCCCGCAAACATCGCGCCATTGTCGCAGCAGTGGAATGACAGGTGACGCATCTAAGCTCACGCGACACGCAGAAAGCTCTTCCAGGCACTTCGCAACGATATCTACGCGACTATGCATCGCAGTCCTATAATCAAGTCTTAAATTTGTACCGGAAAACGCAATCTTCTTCTTTGGATGATTCGAAACGTCGTACGCGCTCCAATGCTCAAAGCGTTCTCCTTCATCTACCAACGTTGCTTCAGCAGCTTGAATGGCACGACGCCACTGTTTATCGTCAAATTTATCGCACTCTGCCCATTCCTGATCGTTCGATGGTATATCAGTCTTGAAATCTTTGGAATCTAAATTATACTTGTCGTGTGCACCAGCCTTTGGTGTGGATACTTCGTCATCCATCGCCGCATCTTCGTCTTCGTCTTCTTCAATTATTTGAGCCCGTATCTTTTGCACCCTTTTCATGGGCTTTGAGTTCGATGAGTTACTTTCTATCGACCCCTTATCGACACTCGGAGCATCTTTACTTGTCTTCGCCACTCCTTTTGGGTTGTAGAAGAAAATACCGTCGCTTTCCGCCTTTGGGTACTCGCCCAATGCCTCGGAAATGATTTCTTTCGCCTGCGCTGGTTCGGCGACCGCAACCGCGCGCGGTTTTCCATTACTACTCGAGGATTTCTCACTCTGCGCGCGCTGATTCGAAAAATGCGAAGGAATTGGTGCGACTGCTTCCTCAGCTGTCGAATCTTCGCGTAAATCTGTTTGCCCATGATTCATCGGAGGCAGTTTCACGCCAACCTCAACTCCCCAACGAAGCAAGATATCGAGAGAGTCTTGTATATCGGCATCCTTCGCCGTTGATGTTTCAAAAAGTTCGCGGCCCAATTGAAACAAGTCATGGTCGTAATAATCAAGCTTCCGACACAAATCCAACGCACGAACGACTGACGTGACAGAGGTTTTGTCGCAAGCAGCGTCTTCAATTAATTGCTTCGCATCCGCGAATGACTCCAAGCACCACACTGAATTTCCCATGTCGCCAGACGGAGTTAAGAAAAACGCGCGATGATCAGAAACGCACACGTCAATGAAACCAGCACTTAAATCCATGCTTCCAGGTTCTTTGAACGGATACCAACGCGATATCGCTGGCGAAGCCACGTCCACGATTGCCACCGCTCGCTCACTCGTCGACAGCAAGCACGGACCGAGATTGTGCAGAAGACCGAATTCGAACTTCTTGGTCATTCTTTTAAGTTCATCCGCAGTTAAACCTTCCTCGGGCTGCATCCATCCGGGCGTTGCCGAAGGCGGGGGAACATCCAGTTTGAGCGTCGCCACAACCTCATTCAAAGTTGTCGTCTTATCGCTCTTAAATTTAGCAATCCAAAGTTTACGCCCTGGTCGAGCGAGAACGGCGTGCTCGACAAGCGACTCCGATGGTTTATCTTTTCCACCTACCCACTGGTCGTCGTCACCATCGCCATCGTCGCCTAAACTCCTCGCTGAATATCGATGGAAACAACTCCCGTATGCGCCTTCGCGTTGTTTGCTTCCAATATCCTCCTTCACCGCTCTAGAGACGACTAAAACCTCCGCAGTGGCCTCTGCGCTTAAAATCGCGTGAACGTTGCTCGGCGACACATCGATCTGATGCATAGGACTCGCGACATCAACGAATTCCGCCTTATTCGACGTCGGCGGTCGCTCACCTTTCCGACCGCCGTCGCACCACGCGATGAAATCCATAAACGACATCACCGTCACCATCCCTCGATCGCTTCCCGCGAATAACTCCCCTCGTCGATCTCCCCATCTCAACGCCGTGATTCGTCGTCCCGCATGCGTGCTTAATAAATACCCAACCGTCGCTCCGAACGTACTTCGTCGCCGCGTCGAATCGCCGCTCGACAACCCATCCATATCGATCACCCTCACCGATCCATCCACGAACCCCATCGCGCACAGTCTCCCACACCCCGATACTCGTATCGCGCTCACGCTTTGCGGCGCCGCGCGTGCGCTCGATTGCGCGCATTCAAGCACCTCTGGCGTCACCGTCGTCACGAATCTCGCCGCGCGTTCATCTCCATCGCCCTGGCTCTCCCTTAATTCGTTCGCCCTCGCGTTCGCGTTCGCGTTCATTTTCGTTCGCGCGAACACGTACGCGCTCCCAGTGTTCGCCCCGAGGACGACGTGCGCTTGGTTCACGTCCATGGACGTGAACCGCACGCGCTTGCTCGACACCAGACGCAAGTCATCGCTCGAGGCGATGCATCGCCAACGCACGGCGCATTGCGATGGACTGTCGAAGCGTGCGTCGCGTGACATGACGCGCGCTCGCGCGTTGTCGCACGACGCGCACGACTCGCGAGCGCGCGCGCGCGATGGTGTGACGAGGGATGAGACAAAGGCGCGCTCGAGCTCGAGCTCGCGAGCTCGAACGTCAATGCGCGCCGCGCGCGAGCGCGCGCATGAACGTCAACGTCAACGCCGTTCGACGAGTGCGGTACGAGATGATGTATAAAACAGAAAGCGAATTGCGAGCGAGAGTGAGGGCGTTGAAGTCGCGCTACGGCGCGCGTGTGTCGATTAATCTCCCGAATAAAGTGAAACATGAGGATGTGATGAGCTACGTGGATGTTGTTCGCGATATCATCGCCGACGTGGACGTCGTGGCGCATTATAGCGTGAAGAATAACTACGTCACCGATTGCAGTGCGTGCGCGATGAAAGTGCGCGCGTTTGCGATGAAGTTGTGCGACCGAGGAATCACGCGGGCGTTGCTCGTGAGCGGAAGCGCGGCGGGCGGAAGGAGGGCGAATGACGCGGTGGAGATCTTACGCCGGCTCGCGACCGATCGCGAGCACGAGGAGTTTCGAAGAGATTCGAGGAGATTGGGGTTTTTGTTCGAGTGCGCGTTTAATCCGTACTTTCCAAAGGAGGAGGATTTAGAGCGCGAGTACGCGAGGCTGGAGAAAAAGTTGGCGAGCGGGCTCGTCGGCGGGATTTGGCTGCAACTTGGGAGTGACTGCGATGCCTTGGAACGCGCGCTGGTGCGAGTGAAAGAATTGTGTGCGCGTTCGACGGATGCGCCGGTCCGTATGCACGGTTCGGTGTTCGTGCCGTCGAATCAATTACTCGCTCGCATGCGGTTTCGTCCATGGAACGGCGTGTTTTTATCGAAAGAGTATTTGAGCTCGGTGAAGAGCGCGGAGGAAATAACGATGAAACAGCTGAAAATTTTTGCTCACCACGGTGTGATTCCCTTCATCGAGTCCGGTTTGGCGACGGATGAGGATTTCCAGCGATGCGAGAGGCTGTTGTCGGCGTACGACGTGATGGACAAAGTGGAGACGACCAGTGGCGAGTCGGTTTGGTGAGCCGCGCACGTACCATACAATGTGGTGTTATCTAGTTCTAGGAGTTGTAGCAGTAATTCTATTAGCTCAAAGATTTCCAGCTTGAAACGAGCAGTTTTTGAACGCACATGAGCGCGTATTTACGCACTTCGTCGTCTTCGTGCGACATCAAACGCATGGCGTGCTCTTTACCGCCCAAATCATTCGCCAAAAATCGACCCGCGGGATAATGCACGGCGAACTCGCCAATATCATGAATCGCGACGGCGAGCGTCTTTGAGTCCATCGTTTCCGAACCGTCGACGAGCTTGATGAGCACTCGAAGAACTTGGCAGTTGTTGTCCGTCAATTTCGTCGCGCATTCGCGCCAGAACCCTTCATCCTTGTGCGCTGCGCTCCATTCCAAGCTTCCGCTCATCACTTCACTGCGATACCTTTCCCACGTGCTGGCCTCTTTGCGACGCGCGCGCAAATCTTCGTCGAGTTCGGCGAGCGTCGACTTTAATTCTTCGTCTTCAAATCCTCTCAACGACAAGTTGCTCACGACTTTACGCAGCGACTCATCCACGGCGGTGAAATTGTCACCAACCGCATCTCCGCCAACGCCGTGTCGATCAGTGATGTTCTTCAGCGCCAAAATGGAGACGCGAATCACTTTTTCTTTCGTCGCCGACGCCGCGCACGCCATTAGTGCCTTGACAGACATGGCTCCGCGAGCGCACATCGCTCGTCTCGCCGTCGTGTTAAAACTCATCAACCAGAAACACAGCGCCACCTCGTACACGGTTTGCACGCCTCGTGACGACGACGTATGCAACAGTGGAGTGAGCAACTCCACCGCGCCTTCGCTCGCGGCGAGCTCGCGCGCCTCAGGAATCTCCAGTACCGACGCCAAAGTCCCGATGACCGCCGGAATCAATCGCTCATTCTTCTCTCGATCGCCCGATCGCAGCTCTCTCACGGCCCATCGCGTGAGCGTTCGTATCGCATTGTTCACACTCGTTTCTTTCCCCGCGCTCGCTCGTTTCGGTCGCGCGCGCACCATCGCAGCTAATGCCCTCGAAGCCTTCTCTTTGATGAACCACGAGCTCGCGTCTTCCGGTCGTTCCAACGTCCTCGCCACGACGAAGAACGCATCTTCCCCGAGCGCTTCCTCCGCACTCGTGCCTTTATAATTCGCGAACATCCCCCCTCCGTCGTCGCTTTCCCGTGCATTCGCGTCCCACGCGCGTTGAAACATCACCACGTCCAGCAACGCCAACACGTGCTCCGTCGCGTCCACCGCCCCAACGTTCTTCAGCGTCCCTAACAACGTCTCGCACACCGCATCGCCGTGATATTTTATCGTCGCTCGCATCGTCTCCACCGCATCGTACGTCTCCCTTTCGTCATCGTTTTCGCGCTCGTCCTCCGCCGATCGCGCTCGCTCGCCTCGCTGCGCGAGCGCGCGCGCCACATCCGCAATCTTCGTCAATCGCGCCACGTCTTCCTCCACCATCAACCCCGCGCGAACGAACGATTCCCACGCCGGTTCTCGCATCAGCGCTCGTTTCGCGGTTTTCATGTCCATCGTCTCATTGTGATGGGTGTTTCCACGCGAGCGCGCTTCGCACTGCGCGCCTCGCGAGCGGAGCGAGCTCGGGTCAACCCCGATGTCGTTCTCGTCACCTTGGGCGTTTTCGAGCGCGAAACACTTAGCTTGGACGACATCGAATGACGACTTCGCGCGCGCGCGCGTTCGCGCTCGCGCTGCGCCACTGTTTCGCAGCGACAAGAGCGAGGTGAATCGGTTAAAGTATGTCATCGAAACGCTGGAAGAGCACGCGCGAGAGCTCGCGACGAGCGCGCGCGAGGCGAATGAAGCGAAAGCGCAAGCGGAGGATGCGCTGGAGATGTACGTCAGGCGATTGAAAGAGAGCGAGAAGGATGTGTTCAAGTTGGAAAAGGCGTTGGAGGAAAAGACGGCGTTGGTGGAGACGAGCATGGCGATCGCGAGGAGACAGATCAAGTATACGGAGGAGAAGATGCGCGAGGCGATGAGAGAGAGGGATATGGCGATCGAGGCGAGGGATGAAGCGATGAGAAGGGGAGGGAGTAGGGAGGAATGAGCGGATAATCGGCGAACGTCGGTCGTCGACGGGCGCGGCGGTCTCGTACGAGAATGAAGTACTACATAAGAAATTCATTCGCGAGCGTTTGATTGAACGAAATAAATAATGATTGCTATGGTATTGGTGGTGTTTGTGAGTATGGTTGACGATCGCGGCGTCGCGGTCGTCACCGCGGCGATGACGAATTCGGAGGCGAGCGCGCGGGCTTCAGGATGTCATTCTGTCGCAACACTCCGGTGAGGCGACCTTGGTCGTCGACGATGGCGATGAGCGCCGCAGCGTCGCGGATGCAAATCAGCGCTGCATCACCTACGGTGGTGGTTTCGTTGGACAGGCGCTCGGGCGCCGCACCCATGAGTTGACCGATGGTGACGTCCGGGCCGACGCTGGCGTCTGCGCGGCGAAACGTCCCGACGGGCACGCCGG
>Ga0222712_10001098_pt1 | contig 34684 bp, 51 predicted proteins | sample C33_657DmetaG_FD_165043 | JGI IMG/M metagenome (GOLD analysis project Ga0222712, IMG submission 165043) | Estuarine water microbial communities from San Francisco Bay, California, United States - C33_657D | ecosystem: Environmental > Aquatic > Marine > Unclassified | place: USA: California...
TCGGATGTTTCGGACATCAGTCGTAAATAAATGATGGGTTGTTTTGCTTGTTCAGGTCTATGTATTACCAAGACTACCCAGTTTCCCCTGTCGTTAGACAATAGGACAGTTCCATAATTTTTGCTCATTTATTCGCAAAATATGGGGCATTGCTGCCGTTTCGCTTCTGAAGTATTTACGGCCTTTACCGCATCATCACGCCTGTGTGCGGGCTAGACAGAAAGAGAAAACCCCTTTGGGTAGCTCTAAGTTGATACCGCTTTAGGAAGCACTCCACAGGCTTTCCAAAACGCTCAAAGCTACCCAAAAGGGTCTTAATGGAGTTCTACTAAACAGGTATCAATCTGCCCCGTCAGTATAACACCAATTAACGCAACTCAGGCCAAATTAATGAGTATGAATCGGGGAATAAGTCCTTACGGCTTACTAAACCTTTAGATTCCTGTTCTAACAACGCCCCTAAATAAACCATCTTATCGGCTGGAATACCTGAGTTTTTCCACATAGACACCGCAGGTACGCTAATTTTGCAGATTTTGGCTATTTTGGTAGGCCCACCCAGTAACTCGATAATTTGACTATCGGTAAACATTTTCTTCTTCATTAAGCAAGTTTAACAAAAATACAACGCCATATCAAATAGTTTGCACATTTATTTAATTTGGCTTAATATGGTGGTACAGCATAAGCTGTTTACTTTTGGAGATGATTATGGATGACTTACAGCAATTACATAACGAAATGATGGCAGACCAAGAACGCCTTGAGATAGCTTTAGATAAGGCAGAAGATGGTGATATGTTGACATTGGCAGAAATTGACCTAATCAGGTTTCATTGTGGCTTACCCAATAAGCGTAGGATTAGCCCCATTTTGGGTACGATTTTTGACGATTTTTCTAATATTTTTGGGGGGAAACAATGATTGTGACAGGCACAACTACAGAAAAGAAAGAGTTTAAGGTAGCCCCAGTAGGGTCGCACCTAGCTCGTTTATACCGAATTATTGACTTAGGCACACAGAAATCTGAGTACATGGGTCAAGTCAAGATGCTACGCAAAGTAAAGTTCTTTTGGGAGCTTCATGGCGATGACTTAAAGATTGAGGGCAAACCCCTTATCCAAACACGCAACTACACGCTATCGCTAGGCGATAAGGCTTCTTTACGGAAAGACTTGGAATCTTGGCGTGGCAAATCATTTACCGATGATGAGTTGCGTGGCTTTGACCTTAGAAACCTACTAGATAAATGGTGCATGGTTACTGTTCAGCATAGGACTGCTAATAACGGCAATACCTACGCTGATGCGGTAGCTATCACCCCAGTACCTGCAATCGTACAGAAAGCTGGCGTACCACAGGGCGTAAACCCTTGCGTATTGTTTGACTTACAGAAGTTTGACCAAGAAGTATTTGACAGCTTATCGCAAGGTCTAAAAGACCAAATCATGCTGTCAGCCGAGTACCGCAATACATTTAATAAACCTGATGTAAATAAGCAGTTGCAAGACGCAGCAATAGAGGACGATTCCGTCCCGTTTTGAGGGGGTAACCTTTAGGAGCGAGCTATGAACCACATGATTAAAGACTTTATTGACCAAAAATATACAGTCAAGACCTTTCAAGAACGAGGGTACGATGAAGAAGTACCCATCATTGGGTTTGCCCAAGATGACTTGGAAACTGTCATTAAGACTGTGGTTCAGGCTTGTGCCGACAGGGTTAGAAACTCAGATGATAGAATCGCAATACTACAGTTAATGTAATGTTTAACAGGGGGATGTATGTTAGTGAAAGAGCATCAAAGTGAGAGTGGTCATTGGTACTTACCCAATGGCAGTCCAGCCTATCGGGTCGTTGGCAAGAATGGCAAAGAAAGAAACACAACTGTCAAAGACGCAAGAGAACATGGCTTATTGCCCTCAGTCACCACAATTATTGGTTGTGCGTCAAAACCCGCATTGGATGTATGGAAACAGCAACAAGCTATCCTCGCTGCACTTACATTACCTCGCTTAGAGGGTGAATTAGAGCAAGATTGGCTAAGTAGAGTTGTATCGGATTCAAAAGAACACGCCAAGCAAGCTGCGGAACGGGGAACACAGATACATGGGGTCATAGAAGCGTTCTACGAGGGCATTTACATTCCTGAGCTACCGCCCTATGTCCGAGTCGTAGAAAGCACCATAAACGAGCATTTTGGCTCACAGCTATGGGTTTCTGAGAAGTCCTTTGCTAAAGGTGGGTATGGGGGTAAATGCGACCTAATCGCCAAGAACTGCGTAATCGACTTTAAAACGACTGAAAAAGACTTAGATAAGCTGGACTATTACTTTGACCACCAAATGCAACTGAGTGCCTATAGACAGGGCTTTGATATGCCTACAGCTCGGTGTGCCATTGTTTATGTCAATGCCCTACAAAATAAGGCTAAACTAATAGAGATACCTGAAGATGACCTGCGAATTGGGTGGGAATGTTTTACCCATTTATTAGCGTTTTATCGGGCAAAGAATAAACTATAATGATTACGGGGTGGCGGCAATCCCCCTGCCACAATCTCCTTCACACCGAGGGCCACCCCACCTTACAACGGGCGAAAGTTTGTATATAGAAAGGCCAGTAAGTATGCTTTCTCAACAAGTAGCCCACCTTTTTACAGGGCGTTAAGCCGCCCCAAGAGGATGTGGCAAGTAACGAATTTTGCGGCTTTCAGCGTTACATGAAACAGCTACCAAATCTTGCCCTGTCTTTTTACTCTTATACAAGACTTAGGGTATGTCCCTAGTATATTAATATGTTAAGTTGGCTTAATATTTAATTGTTGTTTAACCAAAGGGGGATTTATGAAAGACTTTTTATTAGGTATGGTTGCAGGTGTGTTGGCATTTGGCATACCTGCTATTGTGTATGTGTGGAGAACTGGGGGAATATCATGATTGGTACTGTAACGATTGGTGATACGCCTGTTGATGTATATGGCACAGAACTGCCTAGCGAGCCTGATGTTGGCATTATGGGCAATTATGTAGAGATTGAGGATTTAGAAGTGGGTGGTATTAGCATCTATGAGATGGTCGCTAATAACCCAATATTTGAACAAATCCAAGAAGCAATTAACGATATGGTGAACGCATGAAAGCATTTCCAAGCACAGAACCTATTTATGGCGATAACATTGTTGGCGTTAAACAAAGCACAGGTATGGATTTACGGGATTACTTTGCTGCCAAAGCATTTCAAAGTTTAATATCTTACGCCCTTCCTGACTGCGTTTATTACACTATAGACAACGAATCAAGAATTGAAATAGGAATAGAAATTTTGGCTAAAGATGCTTATTTATTTGCTGATGCAATGATGAAAGCGAGGACAGAATGAATCCATTTGTAGCTACAATTTTATTTGTGTTATTTGCAGTAGCCTGTACAACTCTAGGTTATGGTTTAGCGGGGTATCTATGAACATTCCATACAACAACGGCAAGGTCAGTATTGGTAAGTATTATGTGCCACCTAAATATGTTGAAAAAGACGCAGATATGCTAGAGCTTCAGTCTTATTTAATTCACGACCCAGCCCGTCTTAATAGGGCGTATTGGACAGAAAAAGCCTTGTTAATACTAGGACTCTTTATTGTCTTGATTATTTTCCTCAAGAGCTAGTTTTCTAGCATCCTCAACCCGATTAAGCCAACCTTTAATAAAGCGAGCTTGGTCGGGTTTTCTTGCAACTATGCCTTGATAGAAGTCTGCCCTAGCGTCTGAAAACTTTGTAATAAGGTCTTTAGGGTTTGCATCATTAATTGCTGCCATAGTCTTAGGCCCGATAACTCCATCAGCCACGCATCCGATTGCCTGTTGTAAAGTCTTAACGCTTCGCCCTGTCCCTGCATTAACGGCAAAATCAAATACCACATAATCTAAGCCTTTCGGTAAGACTTCACAGTAGCTAGGATTCCAATACTTTAATTTGTACATTGGGGCTATTTTTTCGGGGGTTAGAGCCTTCATATCAGCTTCGGTGACAGGATGCCCCACAAATTCTTCCCAAACCCTCTGTGTGACCCCTAAATTGGTTCTACCACCTGAGTCCAACGGGTCGTTTACATAACCACCTTCGTGCTTCAAAATACGGGCTAAACAGTCCTCAAATCTCATTTCTTCGCTTTCATCTCAATAATCTTCTCAGCCGTTCTGCCACCAAAATAGGCTAGGAATACGATTTGTCCCCATTGACCAAGCAACTGGACATAGTTTTGGTTAGCATCGTAGCCAAAGGCAGACATCATAGCAAATAAGAAATAAGCCCCAAATATAGCGATTAAAGCCATTGGGCGAATGTTTTTGGATAACCAACTGTCACTAGACATATCAGCTTCCCAACGCTTTGTAACCTCTTGGGCTTCGGCTATATCGGCTTGCATCTTAGCCAGTTCGCCTTCTTGTTGAAGTTTTACCAGTTCTAACTGAGCCTTAGCCTTTGCTTCAGGGTCGGGGATAAGCTTATCGATGAGCTTTGTGCCAATATCAAGAATCGCTGTCAATGGAAACATTATTTATAACCCCATACTAAAAAGTAAGCTATTACGCCAGCTACCGCAAAACACCAAAACTGTGCATTTCTAGCCTTGTTTAAATCTTTGTTAAATTCTTTCTGAAACTCTTTCTCTTGCTTCTCTAGCTTGGCTTTTAGGGCTTCAACTTCTGCCCATCGTTTGCCATACTTTTTTAAAAAATCTGCTCTAATCTGTGCTTCTTCTCGTCTAACTCGTTCTTCGTGTTCCCATTGCATCAATACCCGTTTTAGGAATAACTCTTTGCGGACTTCGTTTTCTCGTAACTCTCTGCGTCTATCTATATTTCGTTGTACTGCAACATCGGTGGCTTCTTTTTGAACATTCTCAATACTTTTAGAAAGTTCTTTAGCACTTGCTCGGCTTGTATCAAGGTTACTAGTTAGGGTTTTAATCCCTTCGTGAAGTTCCATAGTTTCATTTTGGCAAAGACCACCCATGAGTTGTTAGGTAGGCATAGCCTAAACCAGCTACAAAGACATAGAAAATAGTACGGATAGAGAACCAACCAAACTGGGTTACTTTCTCATTTAACCACTCTTTAATGGCTTCTTTAACGATTTCTTTTTCAATTTCGTTAGCCATAATTAAACCTTTTTGCGTACAGTTCTAGTCGTTGCTTTTTTGACCACAGGCTTGCGTTTAACCGCAGTTTTTTTGGGCGTAGCTTTAACTTCACCTTCCCAATCATTGAGAATAGTAAGCCAATGCACCTTTTTGGTGTAGCCCATCTTATCAAACATCCAATCAATTAGGAACATTTTGCACCTCTACATAGTTAGGGTCGTTGGGCCAAGTAACAGTTAATTGTGCCAATTCATCAACATCAGCGCAAGCATTAACCGCAGTAATAGCGTTCTCACAAGTAGTCCGTATTGATGCTCTCCATGTGTTCCAATCGGTTGGGATTGGGGTGGATGTTTCTACAGACTTTACGACCATCCAATCGGTAGGCAAGAGCATGGTGTATGCGGTGGTTCTTAGCTGACTAACCGCATTGGTTTTGCAAGTATCTAAATCTTTAGGATTGTTTATGTAAGTTAATGTTGCACCATTTAGTTCTTGGCTAACCCAGTAGTATTGTTGATTGGCGGGGCTATTAGTCGCAATAACTTCCTCTAAACCAATGTCAATCTTTTCTTGTGGGGTAGATAGGTTTAAACAAATTTGTTGGTTATTGATACCATTAATTTCAAAAGGTGTACCTTCTTGAATGTATTGTCCTGTGGTTGTGCAATAAAACATAATTAACTCCTATCGGGCGTTAGCGTATTTAAAGGGGTTTTCGGCAAATGCCATGTAGATGTAAGTGCCACCTGATGCGTTCATACTTGCACCTGTTTGTCTTTGTTTAAAACCATTGGACAAAATGTCTGTTTTTTCTGCCGCATAGGTTGCTTCAGCACCGCTTGTATCAGCATATAAATCTTTTTCAGACACATTATATGTATCACGACTTGTATCCTGAATTACCCAGTTATTTGTAGTATCTGTGCGTTTAATCATCAAAAACCTAGGTCTAAACCCAGTAAAGATAAATGGACCATCACTCGAACCATTACCTGTGTATGAGCCAAATGCAGAGTAACCAGCTACTTCAGAAAAACAATATACTACATAATTCTTAGCATTTTCATTTACAGCATCAACATTTGATGTAGTGCTTGCAAACGCAAAGGTGGATGAACCATTATTTTTTATTTGTCCATCATTTATGCTTGCTCGTTCTGCTTCTGTATTATTTAAGAATAAGTTATATGAGCTTCCACTTAAACCTTTGTGCCAAACATGCCACCAATCACCACCACCTCTTTCAAATTGTATTAACATAGCTGGCTCTACACCTAAACCATGACCTACTGTAGCTGTGCTACTTCCGTTACCTGTATAAGTAACAATACTAAATCCAACACTTGTATTAACACTTACTGTAGATGTAATAGTTCCATCTGTGTTAGATGAACCTGCTCCATTAGCTTTCCAATTCCAACCAACATAAGTAGCTGACGAAGTGTTTAATTGGGCTAATGCACCGACAGTAAAGCCATCTGAACCAAATGCAGTTAAGCCTGTGGTTTCGGTAGTTTCTGCGTCTGTATTATTGCTTTCTATTTGTTTTTGAACTCCACGAACTGCATCATAAATTCCATGGTCAGTTGCACCACTACGACCTTTAATCCATGTCCAATCAGGTTGGAATCCTAGCCCTGTAATAGATTGGCTAGAACCTGTGCCTGTGTACAAAGCAATATTCATATACTTATTCGCTGTTGTAGATGCAGTAGCACCAATCGTAGGAGTAGGTAAGTTAAATGTGTTTAGTCTTACAAAGCCTGTTGGTGGGGTGTGAGCAAAAGGTTGCTGTCCAAAATTAAAGTTGTAAGTTTCATTAAAAGAACCACCTCTACTTACCATCGGATATAAAGTGCCAGTAGGTAAAGATATAGTAGTTGCACCACTTCCATTAACGGCTGGGGTAACTCCATCTGCCCATACTAAAGTGCCTGACCTTGACCGACCAATCCAGAATTTATTGTTAGTTACATCAATAGCAATACACCAAATATCTCCATCTTGCGTAACATCAGTACCAGTTAAATTATTGGTGTCTGTTGTTGTGCCGTTTTGATAGCTTGCTGAATAAGTGCTAAAACCTAACCAAGTTCCATTGGAGAGTGTAGTAGGTATAAATGCTTCATTAACTATTCCAAGAGTTGTGCCACCACCAGTTATATAATCTGTTGCTGTAATTTCAAAATAGTATTGTCCTGTTGATGGCAAAGCCATCGTTCCAGTCATTGTTCTGGAATTAGTAGATGTAACTAATTGTAAATTTCCGTTAGATACTGTTCCTATACCTACATTTGTTAACGGATTCAACACACAATAGTTAGCCGCAGTAGCACTTGTCAGCGTTGGCACATCTGTCATGCTGTCATAAGTAGAGCCTGATGTAATGCTGATATTGTTTGTAGTCCAATAGTTTGCGTTGCCTGAAAAGTCTTTTCCTAGTCCAGCATTAGATGATGTAGTCAGAGCAGAGTTATCTGTGAAAGGCAGATAGAATCCATTAGTGCCGTATGTTCCTGTGTATTTCTTAGGTTGCCATACACCAGTTGTTGCGGATGTTTCACCGAATGAGGATGGGGTTAGGGCTTGACCATCAATGCTATTAATTTCAGCCATGTAGCCGTCAAAATGATACAAGCCAGTTGGCACATTTGCCGCATCATCGCTAATTGTATGGATGACTGAGTTATTAAAAGCCCAATCGTAGTTTTGAGTTGGGTATGTTGCCGTTCCAAATGCTGTTACTTGAGAACCATTAACATAAATTTTTACTCTGTTTGATGAAGTTGCTTGAGTAGTATCAACAGCAACAACAATATGATACCAAGCGGAAACATCTCTAAATACTTGAGTTGTTGTTAATAACGCACTTGAACCATCATTTGCAAAAACGCTTAATGTTTGGTTCGTTCCAAAATACATACCATCACGAACAGATGAACTTGGTCTAGCACTAAAAAAGTATTTGTTGTAAGAAGCGTCTAACACACCTCTTTTTAACCATACTGAATAGGTAAATGTTCTGCGATTACCAGCACTAGCTGGAGTTCTATTTAAATAAGCAGAAGCACTAGACCGAAAGCGTAGGGAGTTGGTTAGGTTATAACCACTTGGCCCGTTAGCAGTAAAGACTACAGGTAGGGTCATGCAACCCCCAAACTTCTACCTTGCTCGTATAGGTTTGTACCATCAGAGCGGAATACAAAATAGTCTTTAGCACTAGCACCTGTTGAAAGAGTAGGTGCAGTTCCACCCGCCCACTTAAATACAGCGTTCCAAGTAAGGGTATTTGACCCTGCGTTTTGGATAACTGCTAGACCATAATAAGCCCCGTTTACAAGTCCTGTAGGTGCGCCCATTGTTCTGTTATTGGATACAAAGGTAAAGGTAGCGACTTGGGCAGTATTAGCCGCCCATGCAATCGTAGCACCATCGGTTAAAGCTACATTCCCAAAGTATTGTTGAGCAGTAAAGTTTGTTGTCGTAGCGGGGGCTACATACTCTGTACCTGCGGTGGCTACAGCAACAACGCCTGAAGTGCCTTTTAAGACCCCTGTTAAGGATGTAGCAAGGGTAGTCGTACCCGTAACAGTTAAAGTAGTAAACGAACCCGTACCCGAACCACCCACTAAAGCGTCTGCATAGGCTTTAGTTACAGCATCGGCTGTTAAAGTAGGGGTAGCTAAATTAACAATTTTGTTACTATTTGCATCAAGATTGCCCGTCATTGGGGTTTGACCATCACTTGCCAATGAGCCAGTAAGAGCAGTAGCTATATCACTAAGTGTGTTATTTGCCCATGTACTTGCAATGGTTGTGCCTGTTACTACGGGATTACCCGCAGGTAGTGTATATGTGCCTGACCCGTTTCTACTCATTTTTGCTCCTCATTTGCTCCAGCTTTGGTTGCCCCTTGTAGCATTAACATTCTAGCTAAATTGCGTGTTTCAGGACTTAAATTTTGCATTTGTTGGTTAGTTAATCTGCTTTGTATAGGCTTTGATAGTGCTGCGGCTCTTAGCGTTGGTCTTGCTAGTAAAGCAGCCAAAGTTGCTGGAGTTTCTGCACCTGAACCTGAAACATAAGCACCGCCACCTGTTAATACTGCACCACCAACATCTAGTGGACTAATTTGCGGAATACTGCCCATAGTTTCAGGAGTTTTAACTGCTGTTGGGAAAGCAGTACCAAATTCACCAACTTGTTTTAACTCGCCCGACAAAGGTTTGCCTTTTTGTAATTGGGCAGCTAATTTTTTAGCATCGATTGTTCCAGTTTTTACATTTAAAGCGTTTTCTACAGAATAAGTCTTAGCAATGGTTTGACGAGCTTCTCTAAACCTTTGCAACAAATCCGTTTGTTTAGTGTTGGCAAGGTAGTTTTCAATAGTGTTTTCTAATACTTGGCTTGCTTCTTTGTTTGCCTTTCCTAATGCTTTATTGCCTGTTCCATAAGCTATATCTGCGTCATTACGCAATACATTAATTTTAGAAATAGCTGAATTTACATCAAAACTTTTTTGTTTTAATTCGTCAATAACGCTAATAATTGGGTTTTTATCTGCTGTTGGAAAATCTTTTGACGCTTGGACAGCATCTTTGTAAGGTTTTATTTCATCCAACGCTTGTATAAATTTAGGGCTAGTTTTAACTGTGCCAGTAGCCCCTAGTGTTTCGTAGGCTTGACCAGCTTTTGCTCTAATATTTGTAAGAATTTCAGGGGTAATAACAACATCTTCAGGCAATCCTAAAGACTTTGCAGCCAACTGGTTGGTTACTTGTTGGTTTTTAAAACTAGCGTTTTGTGCGGTACTTATTTTTCCAGCAGTACCTTCTAAAAAGCGGTTTAGCAACGATGGTTTTACTTGGGTTGGGGGTATTACATAACCTGCTTCTTGGGCTTCTCTAGCGGCTTGCATTGTGCCTTGTGCTGGTGGTGTGCCACGCAATAAATTAACAGTACCACGAACCGCTTTTTCTAAAAATGGGGTAGCAGCACCAGTTAAAGTACCAAATGTGGCGGCTTGTTCACGATTTTGTTGGTCAGGAGTTAAACCATACCCTAAAGTTCCACCAATAGTGGCTTGTTGACCTACAGCCCTAGCAAAACTAGGTAATTGACCTATTTGTCTAGCAACTTGCGGAATATTACCAACAGCAGTTGTAGCTTTTTGTGCAGCACCATATGGCACTAAATAAGAACCAATTTGCCCTACTGTGCCTGAAACAGGAGCTACGCTTTTAGCACCCTCAGTCATAGCTTCGCCTACTTCAACCATGCGTGTACCAGCATTAGGAAACGCCATTTGGGTTAAAGCACCAGCACCCTTAATAAGTTCGCCTGTACCGCCTACTAATGCAGGGCCAACAACGCCACTACGGCCACCTGTTTGGGGATTGCGTAGGCTATCTAAAAAGCGGTCATAGGCTGTTTGTTGTTGCAATACAGCACCTTGTGGCAAAGGTGGCATATCATCAACCATGACTGCACCTTTAGGAAGTGGCGGTAATGTGTCGCTCATTCGACAGCCTTTCCAGTTCTTTCATTAACCCATTTACCATTTCTAACAACAATACTTTCGCCATTTAACATAGCTCTAGCTACAGCCCCAGTTGCTTTAGGCTGTCCTTTTTGTTCTGATTTTGGCAATTCTCTAGGTTTAATTTCAACAAATTCACGCAAATTCTCAGGTACAGCTTTTTGAGCAGAACGATAATTTGTTTTAATTACTTCGGTTGTAAACATTCTTTGATTGTCATAAAGTTTATTGATAGTGCTTCTATCTTTAATTAAAGCGTTAACAGCAGTTGGGTCGCCAACAATTTTTTCCAAAATACTTAAGTCAGGGCCGTTCAGAACTCCTAAACGATTGGCTTCTTTACCTTGTAACAAAGCGTTGTTTAAAGATTGTTGAATTTCAGCACGAACATTAGGATTTAATAATTCAGCACCTTTATATCTTTGGAATATGTCTTGCAAACTATTCAAAGATTTTTGGTAATTAATAGCACCACTAACTTGCTTTTCAGATTCGCCAGTTAAAGGTTTAGCTTGGTCTGCTTGCCATTCTCTAGCTTGTTTGCCACTTAAACCTGCTGGTACAGGCGGAGCTTTAAATGGGTCATATTCTTTTGTAGAAGCAACAGTAGGAGCGACATTAGGTGCTACTTGAGGTTGACCTGATGGTTGACCTTGAGGTGCACCTACAGATTGGTTAGGGGTAAACTGGACATTTGCACCATAGGCACTTGTAGGTTGACCTTGAGGTTGACCTTGACCAGTAAATTGCGATGGAACGGCAATACCTTCATCCCTAAATCGAATCATATCGGCAGGACTGATAGCAGTTTTAGTCATAGCAAACTGTCTAAATGTAGATTCAGGATTAGCTGAGTTCATATCTACATAGCCTGAAATAGTATTGCCTTGAGCGTCTAATTTAGATGCTTCTTTCCATTGTGGGCCTTCGGTCAGTTTCTTTAAAGCCACTTGTTGTAATGCAGGGTTGTACGCTGTAGAACCAAACAAATAAGCAGCTTCAGGATTAGCCCCAGCACGATAAGTCTGATTAGGTATGTTGCCACCAGTAGGTGTTGGCCCTGCTTGTTCAAATGTAGCTTCTTTGCCACGCAACAAATCTTGATACTGTTGGGCTTCGTTAGCGTATTGTTGACGCAATGCTTTAGCTAAATCTGCACTAGCTTTATCACCTTTTTCGGCAAGTTTTGTACCAGCATAGGTTTGGAATAAAGGTGCTGCGTATTGAAAGAAACTAGGAGCAACATACCGCCCACTTACCATTTGTCCTGACGGCATAGATTGACCCTGTTGCATAAGCAACTGAGCCATCTGCTGTTGGCGGTTTAAGGCTTGTTGTTGCTGTAGGATTTCGGGTGGTAAATTACCGCCTACATTGAGCATTGGTTGTGCCATGTTAATTCCTAGTTATTTGGAAGTAATTGACCATAAGCCCCTACTACAGGCATATTTTTTACAGGCGATAAATTAAAACCCATGCCCGATTCTTGAGCCGCTAACATTCTGCTTTGTTGAGAATAAGGGTCTGTTCCGTATGTGTTAGATACATCAAACTGAGAGAAAGGGTTATAACTGCTTGTGCCACCCATTTGCACATCACTTGCATTTACACCAGCTTGGTCTGTTGGTTTACCTTTGCGTAACATCATAGCCATAGCCATCGGATTCATACCGCCTTGTACTGTACGCCCTGCATCTTGCGTTAGCCCTTGAGCTTGTTGCATTGCAGCGTTTTGCATAGCCTGTTGTGCCCCAATGTTCTGATAAACAGGATTTAACCCACCTAAGTCTTGGGTTTGTGGCATTTGTTGAATGTAGGGGTTGTACATATTCATGGTAATAGTCCGTAATCTACGACTTTATAGCCGTCATCTAAGGTCTTAACTGCGTATGGAAATACTTGCTCTACTTCTTGTGCCATGACACCAACATGGATACCATCGCCTGCTAATGGGTGCGATTTAACTTCATCTTTGTATTCAAAACTATAAAGAGTTAATCCATTAGGCATTACACCGATTGCTTTAATGTTTTCTTTTGCACGAATGTCAGACATTAATGCTGCACCGCCTAGACTAAATAAACCTTGATTGAGGTTAGCTTGGGCGGCTTGTTTAGCATTAAAGTCACCCATTTGGGCGTTGTATCCCATCTGTGCTGCACCCAATATGTCAGGGCCAGCAGTCGTAGCTTGTTGGGCAGAATTAACGAATTGTGGGCCTTGTACTTGAGCACCTGTACGAACCGCAGAAAGGGTGTTTAAAGGCTCGTTTCTAAGGTAGGCTTGTTCTTGCAAAGCAGACTGACGGGCTTGCTGACCAACACCAAAACCTTGAGTTGTGGCGGCAGCTAATAAATCATTCTCACGCTGGGCTTGTTGCATCATGGCTCGGTCATACGCTGTAGAGCCAATATCTATACCTTTGTTTGCAAGCTGTTGCTGTAGTTGTTCACGCCCTTGTTGTAACTGTGGGGCAAGCCGTTGCATATAGGCTTCTTGATATGTCTGACTAGGATTAAACCCTGTGCTTGGCAGTTTGCTTGTGTCAAACGGGGTGTTGAGCATATTCTCAACATAACCCAATCCTTGACCTGCAAGTCTGCCTAATCCAAGGCTTGTTTGGTTTTGATAATCAAGAAGTTGTTGTTGGGCGGGGCTTAAGGTCTGAGTAGCAGTCCAAGTCGGATTGCCATAAGGGTCAGCACCAGTAACAGCGTAGTTAAGATTGCCATAAGGCGTAACTTGATTAACTCGGTTAGCGGCAGTTGCAACACGAGCCGCATCAATATTGCCAGCAGCCGTTTCTTGTGCAGCAGCCCTGTAATCAGGAGCAGCAGGGGCACTTGGAGCAGGCCCTAATCCTAAAAATCCACCACCACCCATACTATTCTCCCTTGTTTAAAGAGCATCGGATGTTAAGAAACCGACACTCCTCTTTTCTCATAGCCATAATTACCAAATCACCACTCATGTGGGCATCAGGTATTTCAGCTACAACCTTAAAGCCCAAATGTCGGTTTAACTTTAGGGCATCTGTGTTATCAGCACAGATTTGCCCTAGTATAACGCTAACTCCTAGTTTATTAAAGGGGTAATCAAACACCGCCCATATAAAATCTTTACTAGCCCAATGCTCACCAACGCTACCAATATGAATCTCACAAGCCTTTGGCATAAAGTTGGTATATCCTGCTACCGCTACTAAATTGCCGTCTTTTAACTGCCCTATACATTGGGTGGTTTCAGGTAGGGGAAAGTTAAGTATTCTGACCAGCCATTCCCCCAAATATTGCTGATTTTCAGTCGTAACAGTCCTCACAGTACCCCGCCACGCTCCATTACATAATCGGTTGATGCCCAATGAAAATCAATGCCTTGACTTGCTACATTCAGGCTAATTGAGCCTGCATAGCCTATTCCTGTCACGCCTTGCCATATTTTGCTTGTCAATAAAGCCCCACCCCAATTAGCATCATCCCAGAGTGCTGTATCCCAAACCCCTACATCAAGGGTACTAGGATTAAATGAAATTTGATTGGTCAATGGTACTGTTTCATAATCGGTGCTAATACCGCATAAAACAGTCGGTAAGCCGTTATCGGTCTGTAGGATAGGGCGTACCATAGTAAAGCGTTTTTGTTGCCCCCTAGACTCAAAATACGAGTAGGCTTGCTGTACAAAAGCGTTGATGTTTGTGCCATCGTCAGAAAAAGAGTCGTAAAAACGAGCTACATAGCCGTTTCCACCAAAATACATATCTTGACCACTCATTTCCCAACAGTTAGCACTAATATTAGTAAATCTTCCCCAAGACTTAGTAATGTTGTGCATAACATACTGTTCAGAACCAGTAGTAATTGGGATATTAACTATCAACATATTGTATTTAGCCAAATAATTGATTTGCCATCCATAATTAGCTGAATACAGGTCGGCTGCTTGGCTAATAGCGTAGAAAATCTTGTCGGTAATGTTTACACGAGGGTCTAAACGAGTAGATTGCAAGCCTGCGGAAAGGGGTACAAGACCATCTTGGGTTAAAAGTAGAATGTCACCACCAAATTTAAACACGCATTTACGAGCAAAAGTCTGTCCAATATTCCAAATACCAACCAACGCCCAATCATTTGGGTCAGATGGGTCAGAACCCTTGTAAACAGCGACTTCCCCGTTACTTGTAACAAATACGGCTAGGTCATCGACCCCGTAACCAGCGTCAATAGTCCAAGTCCCCATTGCTTGTAGGTAGCCACCTCGTTTAAATATGCCACCAAGAGGAAATTCGGTTACTGCCCCGTTAATACTATCAACAGGCAAGTACCAAAAACTAAGAGAGTTTTCTTCTACAAAATACAGACGCTCTTTAAACAAGTTTACATAGGCAAATGTATTAGAGTTTTTACCTGTAATGTAGTAGTTAATGGTATAAGTTCCTACAGTTGTAGCATCTCCGCTTGGTGCAGTAGCCATTGTGTAGGTAAAGGTTGTAGCACCCGTTACTGTAATGCGGTAAGTGCCGTTAAATTGGGTAGGAATAGCCCCTGCGACTGTTATGGTGTTACCTGTAACTAATCCATGTGCCACAGCAGTCGTTAGGGTAGCGGTTAAATTGCCTGTACCACCTCTTGTAATGGTAGAAATAGTCTGTGCGGTGCTTGTCGTAGCACTTCTTGACCATCTTGTGCCATCATAAATCACCATAGGGTCAGTATTGTTAACAGCAGGCATAAAAGAGCCACCAGCCGTTGTAATCATGGAATGAATCCATTTACCGCTTGTGTTACCAGTCAAACTAGCTGTAGCCGTAGATGTGCTTGTGTCATAAATAATGCTATCAGTAGATGCAAACAGTTTAGTTGTTGCTGGGCTACTGTAACTCATTAAAGATAAAACTTGCCCTGAAATACCTGTAGAAATCTTGGTATAACCCTTACGCATTGTGACATCGGTAGGCGTAGGAAAAAAGTTGACCATTTGAACCGCATCTAAAGGGTTCATTTCGGCTAAAGAATCTCTTGCGTTCCAGCCCCCAATAGGGGCGGGTAAGGAAGCTGTGACTGCCCGTCTTTGTTGAGCGACTGCCATTATGTCCCGTAGCCAGTATCAGGAATGTTGGCGTAACCAATAAGCACCTTCGTTGGGTATGGTGCAAACGATAGGTTAGCAGAGCCTTTATCGTTGGCTTTAGCAACATTCAAATAGCGGAAATAGTCTTGTTGCAATGCAGTAGTGTCAAATCCTTTAATTTGGAAATACTTAAGTTTTGTACCTAAAACCATGACTGTATCGTCAAATATGGTCGTATCGGTATCAGCCGTAAAGCTGTTCTTAACTTGGTCAGTAGCACTTCTAGCCCAACCTTTTGAGCGGTATTCAAAGCCTAAATACTCTTGTGTGTTATATGGTGGCCAAATTTGGAACTTATTGCCTAGAATACGCCACCTAATACGAGGGCCTGTTGAAATATACCCCGACTTTAGCCATTGCCATTGTTGGGCATCTTCAGGGCCAAGCATCTGCCAATGTTTTGTTTTGTCCCAATGTGTATTGTCCGTAATGGTTTCAAAGTCATTAGGCAAGGGGTATTTAGTCTGTGAAAAGGTAAAAGTCACGCCAGTATATGTACCACTAGCCAACTGGCTCATAACGATGGTAGAAAGATTTAAACCAGCGTTGTAAGTTACGCTTGACACATAGGTATCTTGATTAATGCCTGTGCCTGTAATGGAATAATTGCCATTTAAGGCTGTAGCGTCACCCGTTACAATAATGTTATAACTTTGGTCACTAACTGTATCTCCTACAAAGGTGACTGCATCGGTATAGAAACGATACTCCAACTGTAAGCCTTGCCAATCATATTCTTTAACCAAATCATAGCCAGTACGATTCATAAGGGCTAAAACTTGTTGTACATCTTGACTAGTATTGCCTGCAACATAAGTCGGAATAGCAAGATTTAACTCGCTAGTGGTCTGTTGCATAAGTTGGAGCATCGTTGATGACATATTAGACTTCCTCTACGACTTTCTTTTTGCGGGGTTTTTTCTCTCCAACTGCCGCAAGTATAGCCGCCATTTGTTCTTGCATTAAGGCGAGCTTCGCATCAGTTTCAGCCTTGATTTTAGCAGTTTCCTCGTCTTTTTTGGCAAGTTCTTGCTTTAACTGATTAATTTCTTCAGTTCGTTTTGTGGCTTCTGCGGTTTCTTCGGCAAGGTTTAGAAAGGTTCTAGCCTTATCCCTAAAGGCGTGGGGTGACATACCAGCAATCATGCCAATGCGTTGAAGCTGTAAGTCTGATGCGTTAGCGATGGATTCGACTGTCATAAACTTGATGCCCCGTAGCTCTTGGGCTTGGGATTGGCTAATTAAAGTCCATTCCTCTACAGGTGTTCCAATCATCTCGCTACTAGTGTCTTGTGTAGCTTGATATTGAAGCCATTGGCGTGGAAAACGCTGTTTGTGGCTATTCTGTGCGTAGGTGTCAATCTCGGTAAGGCTGTCACCAGCGACCATAATGCGTACAAAGTCGTAATCTTTGAATATTGGTCTGCCTGCTTCGTTTGATTCATGCTCTAGTTTGACTGCTCGCTTATAAAACTTAACTGCCAAACGAGAATCTGCGTCTTGCATATCGCTATCTATTGCCATTTTAAAACTCCCAAGTGGTTAGGATACTGCGGTTAAAAAAAGAAAAAGGAGCTACCCCATTACGAGATAGCCCCTTGTTTTTACTACAATTTTTGATTAGACGCTAGTAGCAGCAAACCAACCAAAGTCACCGCTTGCCATAGATTCGGCTGATACATAAGTGCCACCAGATGCGGAAGCAATAAATGTAGAAGCGTTAATAGAGCAAGTTGCGGTAGATGCACCAATAGCAGCACCAGCTTTAGCAAAGACATAACGCTTGCCGTCAGAGCCAAAAGTTTGTGTGCCAAGTGGCCCAAAGCTAGGAATATCAATGGTAGTTGCACCATTTACATATTCAAAACTAATGGGGGTATTACTATTTAAATCAACCCCTGCAATGGGGAGTGTTGAGTAAGCCATGATTATTTCCTTTACTTAATTAGGTGGTCAAAATACCCTGCAACTGTGCGTTGCTGGTGGTTAAGTTACCTGCCCAACCATAGAGTTTAACAATCGCATCTTGGTTGATGGCTTGACGCTCACCACCGATAGGTACGAAATTACGCTCTTTGTGTGGGCGGAAGAAAATGTAATTGGTGTTCAAGAGATACATATAGTTGTCATTCTCTTGTTGACCAATACCACCACCGAGTACCACATCAGCAGATGTACCACCGCCGTAGAACTTGAGGGATGCGAAACCTGCTGCACCTGATTCTTCGGTAGTAATACGCTGAATTGCTTGCAATGCACCTACGAAATACTGATATGCGGTGTTACCAGCAATGTAAAGGTCAGCTTTGTCTGTACCACGAACCTGCTTGATGGCTGCTTCAGTCATCTTAGCAAGGGTGTTGGTAGAGAGCAAACCAGTAGTTACTTGGTTACGCCAAAAAGTCCAGTTAGCACGATTAATACCGCCATAAGTGCCTGTGGATGGGGAAGTAGCAACGGCAGCAGCCAAGCCGTCAATGTTCTTACCGCCATTACCAGTACCATCGCCATACAAATCGCCTGAAATGCGGTTCAAAAGGCGAGCTTCAGAAACTTGCATACGACCATCTAACAGGTCAATGATTGCTTCTTTGCTTGAGTTTTGGAGCATTTCCAAACCGCTCATTGTTACAGCAGCAGCGTACTGAGCAATCTTAAACTGAGCAGCCGAGATTGGGCTATCAGGAGCAATGTTCAATACTTCGTAACCGCTATACGAGTTAGCGTTGTTGGTGTTAGGGTCGTTGTACATGATTTCTTCCAAAATCACATTACCACCCGAGAATGGGCGTACATTGCCCTTAGAGTTAAGTCTTTGCAGAATCGCATTGTTCTGCGTTAAGTTATCAGCCAATTCACCGCTACGACTTTGAATGGTGGTAGCGATAATATCGGTGATTGCTGAGTTAGCAAATGCCATGATATTTCCTTTTTAAGTTAATTAAAGCCTACCGCTCTCTGCTTCAGCCATTTGGGCCATCAGTAAAGAACGCCTGTCCTTTGCTTCGACTTTCGCCTGCGTTCCGTTAGGAGTAACGGATTTTGGACTAACAGCCGTTGCTTTGGCTCGTGCTACTTGTTGTGCCTTAGATGCTTGCTTTGTAGCGTTGCTCAGGAGTTTTTCCTGTTCCAACCTAAAGGCTTCATCGTTCATACGCACAGCTTTTGCATAAGCCGTTTCAAGGTCTTGGGCCTTACCTAGCTCAAGTAGTTGAGCCATTTCTTCCCTAACCATATCAAAGTGCGGAAACCGCTCTCTGTCACTTCGTACTCGCTCAATCTCATTATTTAATCGAGCTTGTTCTTCTTGCTCAAACCGCCCTTTTATCGTGCTAACCTCTTGATTAACTTGATAAAGTTGTTGCATTAACTGTTGAGTATATGAGTCAACTGGTTGTTGCGGTTCGTTAATTTGATTTAAGTTTACTCCATAATCTTGTGCAAGTCTATGAAACATCTGTACTTTTTGTTCATGCGGAGCTTTGGTCAGAATCATGTGTGCCCGACCTAAGTTGTTTATCCATGCGGCAGGGTGGATTCCTTGTGCTTGGAGTTCAGGTACAAACGGGGTAATTGCTTCCTCAAGAGCCTTTGCTCGTTCCGCTTCCGCTTTATATACGCTAACGCCTTTTTTAAACTCGTTCTCTCTTTGGTTGAGGTATTCAAGATGTTTCTTACTTTCTTCTTTAGTTAATGTTTCGCCTTTGGCTATCTTATCCCATAGAGGTAAAAGGTCTTTCTTCCAAGTCGTAGGCTTTGGTATATCGCCAACCTCAAGCTGTTCTTCGGGCTGTTCGGGTTCTGCCGTATTTTCTGCAACAACCTCAGCGACTTCTTCCTCTGCCACCGCTTCATCTTTAGCGACAAACTGTCCCTTCTCATTCCGAGCAGGTTCGTCTTGAGAAACTTCCTCTTGCATCTCCTCATGTTCTTCCTCTACGGGTTTACCCTCATCTTGTGGCTCAAGTACATCCTCTAACGCTGCTTCCAACATCTCTCTGCGGTCTGCCATGATTACTCCTTAACGATAGTTTAGTTTGGCGTAAGCAAGCTCGGCAATCTTGCGTTTACGGGTTTCTTGGTCTTTACGGCTTAATTCCACAGGTTTGTGCTGTGTCGGTACATCGTTTCCTAATTCAATCATGCGGTGCTGTTTAAGGTGATTTCTGTGGTGACTACGGCTACTAATCCAAGTGCCATCGACCTGAGATACATAGCCTTCAATGTCTGACATGACCATTGGTGATTCTTTGGCGGTCATTTCTTGCTTCTGTTTCCATGCTTCTTCAGCTTCAGGTGTGCCAAGCGTAAATCCCCAAAAATCTAGATATGATTCCTTGTCTGATTTTGTAACTACATGATTTGATTCAGAGTATCCGCACTTAGGGCAAATCATTACATTCTCCTTATTAACTCAGGCACTTTGTCGTATTCGTGGGGTCTTAAAGCCACTACCGAATCGTACCAACGCCCATTTTTCCAACGCCAACATACAAATTCTTCTTTAGGCAAAAGCACAATAGTTTTGACTCCTAAAGCCCCAGCTAGGTGTGCAGTACCCGTATCGACTGTTACAATGCCTTTACAGGCTTTCATGTGTTGGGCGGTTTGCATCCAGTTCTTTTTCCAACCATCGTTAGGTAGGGGGTGAAATGGCCCTTCGCTTTTAGGGTTTAAGGAATAGCAGTTATCACCAGTTAGTTTGAGCATTTCCCGACTATCAATAGATTTGATGTAATACAAAGACTTACCCGATGCTTCCCAATTCACCCCAATCTTTGCAGGAATATTGCTAGGCGTAGCTTCCAAATAGCCTTCTGAGCCGACAATCTTTTTAGTAGTAATCGGAAATAGACTTTTAACATAAGGTTGACTGTGTGAGATGTAATGGGGCAAAGACATTGAGCCAATCCAATAGTCAGCTTCGGGGGCTTCGCCTTTGTCAATTTCATTGGTTATGACATCAACACATTCCATCTGCCCAATGAGGTAGTGCAATGAAGATTCTTGTAAAACAATAAGTTTTTTAGCCCCCATGACTTTTAAGGCGGGCAAAAAGCGATAGAACTGCAATACATCGCCATAGCCTTGTTCCATCTGCACCACAATGGATTTACCTAGTAAGGATTCTCCACGCCATACAGGGATTGAAAGGGCAGGCTTATAGGGTGTTGACTGCTCCCCCATAATGTCTTTGTGCCATCTGTATTCAAAGTGCCTAAAACCCGCTTCGTAACGCCCTGCGTGTAAATGGTCGTAGGCTAACTTGTATAAGGCTTTTATGTCAGTAGTAATATGCTTTCCTCGTCATCTAGTTCTGCTAGGCGTTTAGCTTCTAGGATGGCGAGTTTGGTCTGTAACCTTGCTACCTCTTGCCTATAAGCAACCGCTTTTAACAGGTTGTTTCGTTGGTTCTCAAGGTAGGCAATAGACTGCTCTAGTTCTGTAGTATCAACTGGCGGTGTACCAGCCTTAACCTCTTGAATAGATTGTAGTTTATTTTGTTTCTGTTTAGCAACAATTTTTGGTGGGTCAACTAGACCCCTAATTCTAGCTTTACGAGATTCTCTGTCGGCTCGTTGGGCTTTAAGTAATGCTAGCTCTTTTTCCCGTATCTTTCGGTCTAATTTTTTTGCCCGTCTAATTTCTTCGGGAGTAAACCCGTCATGGGTATCATCTAATGGAGATGGGGGTAACCCGCTTATCTGAAAAGCGTTATTTTGAAAGGCGTTTGACTGAAAAGCGGTCTGAAACATTATCCAAACATTAAGAAATAGTTATTATTTTGGGCAGAGCTAATTGTATATACAATAAATATTACTCCTTGACCGCCAGCAGTACCAGCAGTAAAAGTACCAGTAGTTGTGACTCGACCCCCTGCTCCACCGCCACCATATAGACCCGAAACAGGAGTGGCTGAACCAGTTGCGTTTCCACCGCCACCACCGCCACCACCTAACGTATTTTGAAGGTCTATACCTGCACCACCAGAACCGCCTGAACCAGTATTGGCAGCACCGCCACCGCCACCGCCAATTGTTCCAGCCGTTCCACTACCGCTTGCACTTCCAGCGCCACCGCCTGTACCAGCAAAGTTATTTCCACCATTACCGCCTTGAGCAGATGTGGCATTTGCACCATTAGAACCACCGCCATTACCACCACCGCCACCACCTGCTATGTTTGCTGTGGTTGTAGAGCCAAATCCATTGCCGCCATTACCGCCTATTCCGTTAAATCCACCTGCTCCACCGCCAGCACCTGCTCCATAACCTTGTGAAGCAGTTGTACCAAACGCACCAGCACCACCTGTACCACCAGCAAATGTTCCTGTACCACCTGCACCGCCTGATGAAGTTGGGGTTGTTGCGGCATTGCCTTTAGAACCGCCACCAGCCGTTGATGCTCCACTATTCCATGTAGTAGAGCCACCATTTGTATTTCCAGCAGAAGTACCAATAGTGTATGCAACAGAAGCGGCTGGGGTTAATGATTGATTGGATAGGGCAGTATATCCACCGCCACCACCGCCACCCCCTGCTGCTCGGTTATTTCCTGATACTGCGGCAGTTGCACCGCCACCACCAGCACCAATTAAATAAATATTGTTATTACTGCTATTCCAATCGCTTGGTACTGTCCAAGTAGTGCCTGTTGTTAAACGATAGGCTTTTTGGGTTGTGCCATCTATAAACGCTATGCCTGAGTTATTACCGCCATTAGTAGAATTTGCGCCAGCATATACAAGGTAAGGGTTTGATGCCCCTAAAGTGTAGGACATATTAATGTCCGTAAACGACATATAGTCAAGATTAATTTGACTACCGCCATAGGTAATGGTTCTTAGTGTTCCAACAGCAGATGAATTAACTGTTACTACGTTTCCGCTTGTACCTGTAACAGTCCAATTTGTAATAGTGACATTACCAGCAAAACTAATTGTGTGTGCAACAGTTTTTGTGCTAGACAATGTTGTAAAAGTGGTTGTTCCGTTAATAGTTAATGTTGATATTCCTGTTGTGCCACCGATACTTAATGTTCCAAAAGTTAATCCACCGCCAATAAATGTTCTAGAAGATGTAGTTGTATTAGTTAAATTAATGGTGGATGATGCACCACTAAAAGTAAGTCCTGTTGTGTTTGATGTAGTCCAAACAGTACCAGTACCGCTTAAATTAACAGTAGAAGTACCTAATGTAAGCGTTCTAGTATTTGAGTTTGAACTTGAAAAGTTATTAGCTGTAACAGTTTGATTATTAGTATTTAACGACCCATTGGTTAATGTAATACTTCCTGTAGAAGTTAAATTATCTTGTAATGTCCAACCACCGCCTATTCCATTAAATATTATTTGTTGACCAGTAGAACTAATTGTTATTCCATTAGTAGTAATAGTTTTACCAGTTGTGGTTGCAGCAAAAGCTATAGAAGAAGTTACATTTATTGTTAAATTTGTTGATGATAATGTGCAATTTCCAAAAATTGATAAAGTACTAACAGAAAGCGTCATTGCACCGTCAAGAGCATCAACGCCTGTACCAAAACTCATATTGTTACAGACTGCTGACGAACTAGTAACAGTAAATGTGCCTGTTCCTACATTGGAGTTTTTATCAAAAATAACATCATCAGCAGATGTAGGTACTCCTGCACCACCACTACCACCTGAACTAGATGCCCAAGGGGTTGTAGATGATGCGTTCCAAGTGCCTGTTCCGCCGACCCAATAGTATGTTGCCATTTACTGCGCCTGTGGTGGGTTAAAGCGTGTGCCATCCCAAATATAGCCAATGTCGCAAAATGGAATTTCTACCAAAGTACAGCCTTCAGGCGGTGTATCGGTAGGTTCGGCAACAATCATATTTACCACAATATTATTAGAATCTACTACTGCACAATTAGCCATTTTATACCTCGCTTGCTACTGCTACGACATCCCAAAAGGAGTCAGCTAAGTTATATACACAACCTACATAAATTGTTTTATTGGCGGTTGTTGTCAAAGGTAAAGTTGTGCCAATAACTCGATAACCGCCAGCCGATGTTACCCAAGTTAAAGTTCTGTTTGTTCCGTTGTCTTTGATTCGGATTGACAATCTTTGCCCATCCGTAGGTGTTCCGCTAGGGATTTGAATATTGCTAGTACCAGTAAGACTAGTAATATTATATTGGTCAGCAGTATCGCTAGTAGGAGTAATATTTCCACTTGTCGTTGCTCCATTTGAACCGATGCGGTTAGTAACTCGTTTGTTGGTTAAAGTCTGTGTTCCTGTTAGGGTAGCTACAGTAGAATCAATCGCAACAGTAACCGAACCAGCACCCTCAGTAATACTTATGCCTGTGCCGTCTGTTAAATTAGCGTTTTTCCATACGCCAATAGGACTTGTGGTTGCATCATAAATCAGCAAGTTACCGCTTTGTGGGCTAGTGATGCGTACATCATGCAATTCGTCTAATTCGTAGCCATTATCGACTTTGACATAAATAGAACCTACGGTGTTATCTACACGCTCTACCCATCCTACAACTACTAGTTGGTCGGGGGCTTGGGGTTTTGTGGTTGTTACTGCACCCGCAGTCGTGGGAGATAGATAGACTGTAGCCCCTGCGGTCAATCCTGTGGTGTTTAGCTTATACAAAGCACCCGATACGATAATGAAGCCTTCTGCACCATTAGTCATGGTTTCAGCGACTAAACCGATTGTGCCGTAAGAGGTAGCTTCTACATCGGCTCTTGCTAGTTTGACAGCTACTCGGTTACCTTGTGCCCCTGAAATATAGACTGCTTGACCTTTAGTTAAGGTTGTGCCGCTATCGTTAAATACTCGTGCGTATTCTTGTGTACCGACTTGCAGGTTTACATTGCCGCCTTTAAGAGCAACAGTCGGCACTCCATCGCCATCATCCCATGAGATTGTGCCCACAGTAGTCGGTACAGTTGCTGGTGTTGTATCTAACCCAAGAGAATTGGCGTTAATGATGTTGCCATTGTCATCAAGGGTTATGGTTGAGTTCTGAATTAGCTTGCCAGTTGTTAGGTCAAAGCGAGTAATGGCGTTATCTGTAGCGGATGCTGGGCCAGTTACATCGCCTAACCCTGTTACGCCTGTGATTGAACCGCCAGTAATATTGACGTTATTGGCATCCTGCTCTGCCATTGTTCCCAAACCAACTAAGGTATGGTCAGCGTTCCAATCACTAGGTCTAACTAAACTTGTGTCATCTGTGTCAGGGATTGTGCTGACTTTAGTATGTTTAACTGTTATTGTCATTGGACACCTATGATTTTGCCTGCTTCATCCCTTATTACTTGTTTTGGTTGGCTTAGTTTGTCTATTAAAGCTCCTAAAGTAGCAGTCATTTCTTGATTACCTTGAGCAATAGCGTTGGCTATCGGGGCTAATGGGTGTTCAAGGTTCTGAATCATGTTCTCATCATTGTCGTATTGTTCGGCGATTCCCTCGCCACTATCTACACCTGCGGAGATACGAGCCGTTTCAATCTTAGCCCCGTTATTGATATAAGCAAGCAAGAGTTGGGTATTACGCTCAGTCATCATCTTCATCTGAGCTAACTTCATCTCCATCTCTCGGTCTTGAGCATTACGCTGTTCTTCAAGTTGGAACTTAAGTTGATTCTCTTGTGCCTGATATTCCTGCTTAGCCTTTTCCAATTCAATTTGAGCAGCCATCTTCTGTTGTTCAAGTTGTGCAGTAATTTGAGCCTCGGCTTGTTTCGCCTGAGTTTGAGCCGCCATTTTCTGTTGTTCCATCTGCGATTGCATTTGGAGTTTCTGAATCTCAATAGGTGGTGGTTTAGGTTGCCCTTCCATCGCTTTAGCCTTATTTCTAAATTGGTCGGCAGTTTCATCAATAAGCCCTTCCATACCTTTGCCAGCCTTAAACGCAGTAACCCCAAACTTGAGCATCTCCATGAGTAATGGGGTTAGTTCAGGGGCTTGGGTAGCTACTGGTAAGGCTTGGTTCATAAACTGGGATAAAGCACCTAAAAACTCGATTCTGTCGGCTTTTTCTTGTTGCTCATCCTGATAAATCATGGAATCGCTAGATACCTCAATTCTAAAGTTCTTAGCGGGTTCGTCTTTCAATAACTGTAAGGCTTGCGGTACTAACTGTTGGTCTTGTGGGCTTAGTTGCATTGCACCACTAATTTTCACGATGGTGTCATCTGTGAAATGCTTGCAGATAATCTGTGCCTTGATACTTAGAAGCTCGGTAGCAAAGTCCACGACTGCGTGTTGCATATTCTTAAGTCTGCCTGCTGCGTTATTAGACTTAATAATCTGTGCACCAAGCGTTTCATTGGGGTCTGTCTGTCCCCGTTGAATGTCGGCAATGCCCATAATCTCGTAAATCTGACCCTTGACTTGCTCCATAGCCTGATAAGCCATCGTCAAGCCTTGAGCGATTGGGGTTATATCTACTAGGTCAATAGCCCCTTTCATGCCTTGTTTCTCAGCAAAAGCAGCCCAGTTCTTAACTGGTATCAGGGTATTGTTTTCGCCCTCAGAAAATAGTCTTGCAAGGCTTGGCTCGGATGCGTCATAGACACCCCGTACTTTTAAGGCGTTAATAAAGCCATCTATGCGGTCTGCCAGCGTGTCTAACTGCTTGGCTTGGTCTTGGTATAGTACAAAGTCAGGTACAGGCTCTAAGCTGTCTGTAGTCAATGTGGCGTACATTGGTTTAGGGCAAGGGAAGAATCCCTCTAACTGTAGTGGGTCATCTTTTTCGTCAAGAATCTCACCCATTGACTTGCTAATCCAAAATACTTTGCCTTGTTCTTTATCCCAAATCTCATAGATACAGGCTTGGAAATGTTCGGCAGTCATCTGTTTTGTAGCCCATTTGTCTGACTCAGGCTTAGTATCTAGCGGAATCTTACCGCCAACTTCTTCACCAAAGCGGTCAATCAGAGCTTGTCGGCTCATATAGACTTTACGCCATACGGCTGTTACTTCTTCCCAAGTCCTGCCAACAGTATGGCCAAAATCACGCCAATGCACATAATCAACAGGGGCACACTCATATTCAATGCGTTCCTGCGACTCCACCAGTTCAGCGTTTTCCGTTTCTGCTTCATCGGCATCCTCTGTAATCTGTAGCCCATCTTCGGGCATTTGACCTGCAATACCTTCATTAATGTTATTTTGCTCTGCAACAATATGTGGCTCATAACGAACCCATGCCGTACCTCTACCACCTAATAATCGGTCAAGAACTGCGTTATCCATAGCGGAGCGATAGTCATGGTAATGCTCAACTTCGTACTCTAAAGCCCGTTCTAGCATCATTGACGCTACTCGACCTATTGGGTCGTTATCTCTAAACCTACGGCTTACATCGGGGCGTGGCAGTCTAGCAAAGATGGCAGGTTTGATGACCTGAACATTAGACCAAAGGATATTAAAGCGAGCATTGGGGTTATTACGGGTACGGCTGTCATCACGATAACGCTTAATAATTCTTGGTACTCTTGCTTCCCATTCCCTAAAAGACTTGTCGTACTGGGCGATGGTGTTGTACCAATCTTCGTAAGTCTTGTTTAGCGTATCGTTCATAGTTAATACCTTTGATATTTATTTTGTGGGGCGGTTTTCCACATTTCCTCTAGCGTAACCTCATTCTGTCCAACAACGATGCCACGAATCGGTGCGTTTTGCTTTGCAATTTCTGCTTCATCTCGCCAAGCCACAGAAAGCATCCTAAAAGCATCCGCTCCATGACTAGTCCAATCATGTCTAGGCTTATCTCTAAATACTTTCTTATCTTCATCGTACTCCCGTTGGTACTGACGCAAACATTCAATGCCTTCTGAACACTTCATGGCATCAAACCAAGTGCGACTTAACGCCATTCTTGTAGCTTGTATGCCGTCTTGTAATGACAGATTAGGTACGATTTTAAACAAATTTCCGCTTTTTAGGGGTAATTTATCGATTAATTGTTCAATTATTGACTTACCACCGCTTGCTAAAGTTTTAGCTCGTGCATCGTGTGGTAGCCAATGTGTACCATATTCGTATGGTCGTTCTTTAATTTGATTGGCGTAATAGACAATCGGTTGCCCATGAGCTTCGTGGTAATCCAATACTCTTATCTCACCATGCACCACTTGAAACCACCAAATAGCCGTAGCATCGTTAAAGCCCAAGTCCCAAGCAGTATGCACAGGGAATAGGGTGTCACACTCAACCTTATCAATACGCCCTGCATCGGTCAGTAGTCGCATTTCTGTGCCGTATATAGCACCAAGTATGGCAGCTTCAAAGCTACACTCAAACTCTTGCTGGTATTGGTCAACACTCATAGACTTTAAAGCATCGTCTAATTCAGCTTGTAGGATTAGCTTAGTTTGACTAGCTCGTAATACAGAGCTATACCACTCATTTTTGTTAATCGTGGCGTACTGGTATATATCGTAAAAGGTATTGTGACCCTTTGGTGTTCCAATAAAGGTAGCCCAACCCTGTCTATCAGCCAATAGGGGTCGGATTACTTCGCCCCATATCTTTGGCTTCATGTCGGCATATTCGTCTAGAACTACGCCATCTAGGTATAAACCCCGCAAAGCATCAGGATTGTCTGCACCAAATAGACGAATTCTAGCCCCGTTGAATAACTCCACCCACAACTCTGAGATATTGTGCTTAAACCTAGCAGGCTCGCTAAACTGCATAAGGTAATCAAAAGCAATAGACTTAGCTTGAGCATAGTACGGGGCAATGTAGGCATATCGGGCATTTTCCTTAGTTTCGGTCAAAGCTCGCCAAAGAATGTCGTTAATACAGGCTACAGTCTTGCCAGCCCTGCGGTGGGCAATAATGACAGCCCATCGTTGTTGGCGGTCATGGAAGTCTAGGAATACATCTCTAGGCTTATACAGTTCAATATTGAGGTCTGTATATTCGATTACTTCTTCCATGTAACCACATATCGAATGGGTTTATCCTCGCTACCAGTATGCTCAGTACGGGCTAGTTTAGGTACATGGTATTCAGCCACTTGCATAAAGCAATCAAATGCGTGTTTAGGGCCGTATTTAGGGTCATCAGCAATGGCTTCTAGCCACTCTTGTAACTTATGGCTATTACCATCAACAAAGCGTGCTATGGCTTCTCTAGCCAATGCGGTGGATTTGTTAGGACTACCAGCAGGTCTGCCAGCACCTTTGATATTTCTTAATTGTTTATTTTCCATACTACCTCAAGTGATTGATTTAGTTAGGGTAAATTCTAATACTAAAACTAAGTTTATGCCATCTGTTTAACAAATTGGTTAAAGTGCTTCATTAACTCCGCTTTACGCTTCATACGCTTATCTTCGTTCTTTTCTAGCGTAGATTGTTTGTGCGGTTGCAACAAAGAGTTCTCAGGTTTAATCTTTTCTTTTTTAAACATTACATATCCTTCATTTTGTCGGTCAGCATTTGTTTTCTAGTCTTTTTGGGCGGTTTTGCAGTCTTAGCCGACTCAATAAAGTCTTGCTTGGTAGGAGCGTCTTTACTACCGACCTTGTTCATCTTTTCGCCTGAACCAGCTTTAATGCGTTCCCGCTTGGCGTGAATTGCAGCATATAGACCATGTTTCATTTGTAAGCTCCTACGGCTAATTTGAGTTCATCATTGCCTAAAAACTTGGCTACGGATTGGCAAAGCATATAAAAATCTTCATAACTAAAGTCAGATTTCATGCGATTAATAGCTTGGCATACCAATATTGTATTTTCTTTCGTATAACCAATGTTGCTATCAATACGCTCGATTGAAACAGTATTAAGTTTGCCAGCTTCGAGGGTCATTTCTAACCCTGAATAGGGGCAAATTTTGTCTTGTTTATTCCAAAACTCAACTATATCGTTGATTTCTAAAGAAAATTCTTGTTTGCGTTTGTTTGCACTATTTTTGGCATTGCGTAAAAATATTTTAGCTCTTGTTTCTATTTTTGAATTAGCTTTTGCTAGGCTTAATGCACCATTTATTCTGCAACAATTCTTGCACCAGCTATGCAAACCATCAACAGTATTGGTACTTTTAAAGAAAAAAGTATTTTCGTGACTTGTTTTGCATCTGAAGCAAGTTTTCATTAGCAACTCCATCTCGCTCTTGCTGCTTTTCCTCGTTCCCCAGTCCAGCCTTTTGACCTTGCACAGAAACTATCATGGCGTGGCCCACTAGATTGGGGGGCTTGTAAATTTGCGTTGTTCTTGCGGTTATAGGCAGCTCTGCCTTTTGCCGTCATACCTGCACCTTCTTCAACCGATAAGTAATTTCTACCTTTGCCTTTAGTGGTCTTAGGTATTGGTTTATCGTGCTTATCTATTGCTGCACGAATTTGGTCTTGTCGGCTCATATTTCAAGAATTTTCAAGAAATTTCAGGCTTTTTCTTCAATGTACTTGCCGTAGGCTTCTTCTAGTTTATTCTTGCGGTTGCCTTTGGCGTATTTACGCTCAGTTGCAAGAGCAATAGCTACAGCTTGTTTCTTAGGTTTTCCAGCTTCCATCTCTTTTTTGATGTTCTTGCCTACCGCTTCTTTGCTACCTGATTTGACTAATGGCATGATTTATCCTTTTATTTCAAGAACTTAAGTTTATAAGTGGCGGTGTTAATCAGGTCTGCAATCTCATCAATTAAGTTTTGCAGTTCGCTGTCTTGCGGTAAATCTTGGCGGGCATCTGTTACAAAGTTTTGTAGGGACTCTAGGTATTTAACAGGTTCTTTGGGCTGGTGGTACACGCTTGGAAATGCGGTGAATTTGCCATATTTGCCCATGTAGGCTTCTGCAAAAGCATCGGTCAATTCCACAATGCCATCGTAATATTCGCCCAAAGCGATGTGTTTAGAATAAGAATCGGTAGTCCAATGAAAAAAATGCGTGTTAGTCGCAGAATGTAGTAATGTAGCTACGAATAAAGCACAATTTTCCATACAAACTCCTTGTTTTTATTGATTATAGTCGTGTTTTGGGATTAATCCAATCACTCTTAATGCAGATTCAGGGCTATCTACTCGACTTAATGGCCCACCTTTCCACTTAGCAATAAACTTTAATTGGTCTGCGGTAAATTTAGCTTTAGCGTCACGCTTAACTTCCATCAAGATAGTTTCACCATTAAAAGTTACTAGTAAATCAGGTATTCCTTTGCCGACTCTTGATAAATCGTACACATCAGCACCAGCTTCTCGTAAAGTTTTAACAATTTCGGCTTGATTAGCGTCAGTTCTTTTTGCGTATGCCATTGTTTTTTAACATTAATCGGTTAAGATATGCTAACTTTATCACGATTAGGGTCTTATATGGCTAAAAATCAGTTTGGTGATTACATTAGTGATGACGAATTTATAGAGAAATGGCGGGCATATCCTAGCCCTACAGCACTAGCAGAGCAATTAGGTATTGGTATTCGTGCCGTTCAAAATCGTAGGCGTTCATTAGAAATTAGACACAACATAACACTTGAAACCGACCTTAGTTACAAAATAGAAAAAAGCCAAGAATACATACAAAAAGCTAAGGCTGAAAAGGCAAAACGCCAAGAATTACTGCAAGAACGATTAGATGCCACCACCCACAGCGTTAGACGGGGTATGGAATTAGAAAAAGGGCGAGTCATTATATTTTCGGATGCCCACTTTACCGACTGCACTACAACAGGGTTTAAAGCCCTTATTAAGTTTATTGAACATTTCAAGCCCAAAGCCATTATTTGTAACGGAGACGCCTTTGACGGGGCTGTATTGAGTCGATTCCCAAAGATTAACTATGACCGCCAACCTAGCGTATTAGACGAACTAAACTACTGTAAAACGCATTTAGATGCCATTGAAAAGGTTAGACCTGCGGGCTGTCGGTTGATTTGGACTTTGGGTAATCACGATATGCGTTATGAATCCGCTTTGGTATCTCGTGCCCCTGAGTTTTCGGGGGTGGATGGATTTAACTTAAAGTACCATTTCCCCCATTGGGAAACCTGTTGGTCATTTTGGGTTAATGAAGATACTGTAATTAAACACAGGCATAAGGGCGGTAGGTACGCAGGCTATAACAATGTGCAAGCCAGCTTTAGTAATATTTTTACTGGGCATACCCATGTCTTGACTTTAAGTCCTATATCAACTTTTGACCAAAAGACCTATTGGGGTGTGCAGACAGGCACTTTAGCCGATGTTAACGCAGAAAGTTTTAGCTACACAGAGGACAATGCAAAGGATTGGCGGCAAGGGTTTGTCATGGCATCTTGGGAAAGAGGTCGGTTGTTAATGCCTGAAATGATTCAAGTTTGCGGGGAAAACGAGGTAGAGTTTCGTGGTGAAATATTAGAAGTATGAAGATTACGCCTAAGATTATTGAACACATCTACAGTATGTTGTATTGCTGCGAGCCGTTTGCATCTTGGGACTTACCTTTGCCTGAAGAAATCAAGTTTGTCGTAGATAGCGACTTTGATGCTATGGGTACATACCTTTATGACGATGGGGAAAAACACGCCCATACCATTACTATATCTGACGCTAGGTGCGGTCATTTAGACACAGTAATTAGGACTATGGCCCATGAGATGATTCATGCTAGTCGGTGGGATACTAGCACTCAGGCATGGACTAAACACGATAAGACTTTCAGGAATAGGGCTAAAGCTGTAGCTACAGAACTAGGCTTTGACCCGCTAGAGTTGTAGCCTAGCTTTGACTATACCTAGTAAGGTATCGAACTCAACTTCGTGGTATCTCTCGAAAGCTTTTGCTCCGAGTCCATGCACACCTGTAGCACCTCGGTGATGCTCGGTACATAAGGGGAGTATTGGTGCTTCTGACCGCTTTCCACCGAATCGTCTGACATGGTGAAGCTCTGCGGGGGTGTCATGGTAGCCCAAGTGGTAGCATAAGACGCAACCAAGTCTTGCAATATCGTCATTTTGTTTTCTTTCTTTTTTATTCATTGGCGTATTCGTACCACATTGTATAAAAGGCTTTAAATTCATCAACCCCTGTGCCGAGTTTAACGCATGACCCGTAGGATTGGACTTGCCAATAGTCTTGAATAACTAGCCCGTCATCTGTGTTGCCTTGCACAATAACAACTGTAAAGTTAGGCGTTTTAGCAAAGGCTTGCAGTAATCTGCGTTGGCCCTCGCTAACCTTTTCATTGGGGCGTTTCCACTCCATCACCAAGAACTTGCCTTTACGCTCTGCAATCCCATCTATGTTACTGGGGCAAAAATGTGGATTTGTAGGCAATAGCCCTAAGAACGCACCATAGTCGATGTGTGATGCAAAAGCGTTACGCATTATCTTATTGAATGTTTGCATCTTTTTGCAGTACATCCTCAAGTTCTTGGGCGTAGTCTGTTATGTCGCAACTTAACAAATAGGCTTCGGTATGGTCATTTTTAAGTTTAAGTTCATGCACCCGTTTAATAGTACGGGTTATATCTAGGAATACTTCTGCAAATTCTCTCATCGGGTCAACCTTTCTAAGTTTCTGTCATTCGCTTGTTGGGTACGCCATGCTTCAAAACGCATCTTGGCGGCTTCTAATTGCCATCTAAGGGCTTCTTTTTGCTCTACCGCTACCCCTATGGCTTTGCATAAATCTTGGTATTCAGGACTGCGGTATGCTTCCCGTTCCTGTGCTCCTAGCGACTGTTCTTCGGTCTGCGACATCTTGATGGCTTTAAGACTATGCCTAAAGTTCTCAAGTTGGGCTAGTTCACCGCTTGCTTTAGCGTATTGCGGTGCGGTTTTAAATATAAAGTCTATTGCTTCGTGTGGGTCATATTCTTTCATCTAATCTTCCTTTAAGGATGTTCCATGCTGTTGCTGCCACTTGTGGTACTTGTCCGTTTCCAATGGCTTTAAGTCTGTCCACTCTAGTGGCCAATTCATCATCCACTCTGCAAAGGTTGGATGTAAATTTCTTCCATTCGTCAATCGATAAAAATCCGTCAGCTTCGCTCCAAACTCCGTTCCTGTTGTTTGGCTTGTCCGAATAAATCGTTTGTTTTTGTAAGTTATTCCTATTTTGTTTCCGTTGTATTGGTCTGAAGCTGTTGGAGTAGGCAAGTATCCAAACTCTTTCTCTTCTGTGATGTGCTCCAATGGAATCTGCTCCCAACACGCACCATTCTGCATTGAACCCCATTTTGGAAAGGTCTGAAAGGACTGTTCCGATTCCTCTAGTAACGAGCATTGGGCTGTTTTCCACAAAAACGAATTTTGGTCTAACTTCGCCAATAATCCTTGCCATTTCTTTCCATAAACCACTTCTTGTTCCTTCAAGTCCGTCTGCTGATTGGTTGGCAACTGACAGGTCTTGGCATGGAAACCCGCCCGATACAACATCAACAATTCCTCGCCAAAAGTTTCCGTCAAAGGTTTGAACATCATCCCAAATCGGGAAAGGCGGGAGAAGTCCGTCATTTTGTCTGGCGAGCAATACGCTTGCTGGGTATGACTCCCATTCGACTGCACAGACTGTTCGCCATCCGAGCAAATGTCCCCCAAGTATTCCCCCACCAGCACCTGCGAAAAGAGCCAACTCATTCAATCCATTCCCCCTTATTACCTTTGTTACCTTTTTTCCATTGGTCTGCAAAGCCTATTAGTAAATTACTATCAAGTTGGTATTTTGATAGATATTCTCTAAACTTTGCTAACCCCCATTGACTACGCCATTTACATAACTGCCGTACTGCACATTGGTATTGATGTTCAATCAATCTCCATACCCATTCGCATCATACATTTCTTCTTTAAAGTTTCGTAGCTATCGTACCCGTTACCCAGTATTCCTAATTCACGAGCTTTGTTCTCAATCCCTTGTTGGCTGAACATCCATGACCTGTCCACCTTT
>Ga0222712_10001099_pt1 | contig 34670 bp, 40 predicted proteins | sample C33_657DmetaG_FD_165043 | JGI IMG/M metagenome (GOLD analysis project Ga0222712, IMG submission 165043) | Estuarine water microbial communities from San Francisco Bay, California, United States - C33_657D | ecosystem: Environmental > Aquatic > Marine > Unclassified | place: USA: California...
CGTTTGACAACAAGAACGTGGGCAGTGGCAAGACGGTGAGCTTGAGCAGCAGCTACGGCGGCGCGGATGCAGGCAACTACACGATCACGGGTCAGGCCAGCACGACGGCGGCGATCCTGCCAGTTCCAACACCCGCGCCGCCGCCGGCTGTTACCCCAGTTTCGCCTCCAGTAACGTCAAACCCTGTGATTGATCTCCCCAATTTTTCAGCTGCAAACCCACCCAGTGGATCGGCTGGGTTGAATAGCGTCTTGCCACAAGGATTGGCGGTAACCGTCGAAATACTTGCGCCACCGCTTACTGCATCTCAATTGCCAAAAAACGAAGCTGTGCAGATAGTGGTAACGGTTCCAAAAGAAATATCGACCCGTGGCCTCGGCTTCATGTTTCCTGTCCCCGAAGAAGTGGTTGTCCAAGCTGGCAATAGTGAACTTGAGATCACCTTAGTCGACGGCAGTCCTTTGCCCTCATGGCTTACATACGATAGTCCCAAGCAAGTCATAGTCTCGGGCGCAGTCCCCGATGGAGCTCTGCCAGTTCGTGTGCGTCTGCGTTGGTCTGGTGGCGAAGGGATTGTGCAAATTGTTGAAACTGGAGGGTGAAGTACTTTCAACCGTTACCAGATATTGGTTTCAAGAAAACGAGCCGCCTTATAGACTTTTCGATTTGCAAAGAAGGCAGGGATCAAAACGCTGGATATGCCTGCTATCGGGACCGGTGTCTTCAAGTTCCCGCCCGAGCTAGCGGCCGAAATCATTGTGAAGGCCTTGCTCAGTCGGGCTTCGGAGCATCCAGAGATCACGCTAGTTCGGATCTGCGTTGGTGACGTGCAAATGAAGGCAGTCTTCCTGGCGGCTTTGGATGCGGCTCTGAAGTCTCAGTTTCCGAATTGAGCAAGAAGCTTTTTTTCCTGCTGCTTTCAGTCCGCAGGGAACGGCTCCTGGCAGGTTGGAACTGTTGAGGCATAGGCAATGACCTCAACAAGTCTTCGGTCCTCCCGTTGTAACTGCAAGGGCTCTTGAGAATGAGCTGCGTCCATCACTCCGATGAATAGTGAGCAAAGGGTGCAGAGCGCGGTTCGGGATGGACGGAACACTGGTGTTGGCTCGCTGGTGCGTCAGAGGGGCCGAAGCTTGAGTGACCGAACGCCTGAAAGCGCCTTGGTTGCCTTGACGGCCGCCCGCGCCTGCCAAAGATCGTACGCAGCCTGCTGAGCCAGCCACACCTCAGCCGCCCCGCCATGATCGCGCCCCAGCCAACGCTCTATGCGCAGTGCCATTGAAGGGCTGATCGCAGCTCGCCCATTGAGCACCTTGGACAAGGTGGTCCGATCAACGCCCAACTGGGCTGCGGCCTCGCCGACCTGCAGATTCAAGGCGGGCAGGATGTCGTCCCGCAAGGTGAGGCCGGGGTGGGGGGGATTGAACATGGAACTCATGGTCACCTCAGTGGTAATCCTGGTAGTCCACCAGGACGGCATCGCCGTTTTCAAACGTGAAAGTCAGACGCCAGTTGCCGTTGACGCTGATCGACCAGTGACCTGACAGGCCGCCCTTGAGGGGGTGCCAGTCCCAGCCAGGCCGGTTCATGTCTTCGGGCCGTGAAGCAGCATCCAGCGCTGACAGCTGTCGAGCCAGGGATCGTGTCCCATCGCGTGGTGTAACTCCACAGCCCGGACAGGCTGAGATGCACGCGGTGCTCAGCGCTGCACTGCTGGCAGCCGAGCCGGGGCAGTATCGCTGAGGGTCTGCAGGCCTTCAAGCTGCATGTAGCGGCGCTGCAGAGCCCACTCGTCGCTCTGCTCCAGCAGCATGGCGCCGACCAGTCGCGTGACGGCGCGGTCGTTGGGGAAGATGCCCACGACGTTCGTGCGCCGCTTGATCTCGGCGTTCAGCCGCTCCAGCGGGTTGGTGCTGTGGATCTGCAGCCAATGGGCCTTGGGGAAGTCCATGTAGGCCAGCACTTCGTGCTCGGCGCTGTCCATCAGGCTGCCGATCTTGGCGAACTTGCCGCGCAGCTGGTCGGCCACCATGCGCCACTGCTCGTGTGCGTCCTTGGCCGTGTCCTGGGCGAAGACGGTGGCAATGGCCGCGCTGACCATGCGCCGCTGCGTCTTGCCAGCGTGCGCCAGGGCGTTGCGCATGAAGTGCACGCGGCAGCGCTGCCAGGTGGCCTTGAGGACCTTCGCTACGGCGGCCTTGATGCCCTCGTGGCTGTCGCTGATCACGAGCTTGACGCCACGCAGCCCGCGCCGCGTGAGGCTGCGCAGGAACTCCGTCCAGAACGGCTCTGCCTCGCTGGCACCGACCTTCATCCCCAGTACCTGTCGCTGGCCATCGGTGTTGACCGCCACCGCCACTATCACGGCCACGCTCACGATGCGCCCGGCCTCGCGCGTCTTCACGTACGTGGCGTCAATCCACAAGTACGGCCAGTCGCCCTCGATGGGGCGCTCCAGGAAGGCGTTCACACGCTCGTCGAGCTCTTCGCACAGCCGGCTGACCTCGCTCTTGGACACACCGCTCATCCCGAGCGCCTTGACCAGGTCGTCCACTGAGCGGGTGGACACGCCGTGCACGTAGGCCTCCTGGATGACGGCCGCCAGCGCCTTCTCGGCAGTGCGCCGGGGCTCCAGGAACTGCGGGAAGTAGCTGCCGCGGCGCAGCTTGGGGATCTGCAGCTCGACAGTGCCGGCGCGCGTGTCCCAGGTGCGCTCGCGGTAGCCGTTGCGGCTGTTCAGCCGGGCAGCGGGGGCCTTTTCGTCGTAGCCGGCACCGCAGCGCGACTCGACGTCGATGTCCATCAGGCGCTGGGCCATGAACTGCACCATCTGGCGCAGCACGTCGATGTCGGGGCCCTTCTCAGCCAGTTCGGCCAGTGTCATCATGGGTGCGGTCATCGTGGAATCTCCTTCAGATCAAGGTGGATGGGTCGCACCTCAACCTTATCCGGGACCACGATGACCACCCCCAGCGGGACGGTCGAAGCCGCGCGGCAAGTCGCTACGGGTTACGCCCTACGGGCTCCACCCTCCGCGCCTTGCCGCGCACTGAAGGACTTACACCACTTCCTGGGACACGAGCGAGCCAGGCGCGGGGCATGAGCAGCTTGGATCCCGGCGCGTGAGCCGAATTTGAAGAAGCGCTCAACGCCTTTATGTCTGAAACTTCGGATCATTGAACAAATTGTAGCGTGTGGCGCCACACACTGCAAACGCTGCAACTCCACTGATGGGAGTTCGAATCCCCCTCGCCACCAAGATGCGGTACTCACAGCGCGTGAGCAAGTTCGTGCTACAGACACTCCAGCCCCGCCAGAACAAGTCCTTCTAGCTCGCTGCGCCGGGTCGGAAGGCGATTAGAGCCCCGCACCACGCGGGGCTTTTGCTTTTGCGCCCTGACTGACCCCATGGCCACCCACCCCTGAAATCCGTCTCAAACCCTGTTTCGTCTCAGAACCTCCTGACTTTTTGTCCGCGGTGCGGCAGGATGGGGTTAGCAAAAAAACGGGGTTTTGGTGCCGTACTGGTTGGAAAGGACGCTAATCAGAAGATTGCGCGGCCCTCATGAGTATCTGCAGGTCGGCAGGGATCGGCAATGTCCGGAAGGGGCTGACGTTGGCTCCCCCGGTGTTGCCTGCCGGAACCAAGCCGAAGGCGGTTTTTGTCGCGGCGCCGACGACACGGAAAAGTTGCCCAGTGACCTCCCTGCCGCTCAACTGGCGAAATCCCCAGCGCATCATCAGGATGTGTGTTCGGGTGTGTAGTGAGGTTGAGTTCTGCCCAAGGATGTGAGCGCGTTCCAAGTTCCCAAACGCAAGGTGTGGGTCTCCGTTGGACTCGGCTCGGGTGGCAGCGGCAACCTCGAGATCCCAGTGGGGTTTGATTCGCTCGTAGTAACCCTTCATGGTGAACCTTGCGTGTTCGTAGTCGTCATGCGGCAGTTCGTGATGGCGAAGCATGCAACTGCAACCCGAGTGCCGCGATAACCTTCATGATGGTCGCAAATTCGGGGTTGCCCTCGGCAGATAGGGCCTTGTAGAGGCTCTCGCGCCCCAACCCCGCGTCGCGGGCGATCTGACTCATGCCTTTGGCGCGTGCAATATCGCCTAGCGCCGCGGCAATCAGTGCGGAGTCCCCTTCTTGAAGTGCTGCTTCCAAATAAGCGGCCATGTCCTCGTCGGTGATCAGGTGCTCGGCAGGGTCCCAGACGCGGGTCTTGGTCTTGGGCATGGTTACTACTCCTTCAGATCTTTTGCCAGGGCCTTGGCAGAGCGGATGTCTTTGTCCTGTGTGGACTTGTCACCTCCTGCCAGCAAGACGATTACAACTTCGCCCCGCTGGATGAAATAGACCCGGTAGCCGGGCCCGTGATCGACCCTCAGCTCCGAGACGCCATCCCCAACAGGCTTGGCGTCGCCTGCGTTGCCTAGAGACAAGCGTCGGATGCGGATGTCGATGCGGGCGCGGGCGACTCGGTCGCGCAGTCCAGAAAACCATTTGACGTAGGCTTCCGTCTGCTGGATCTGGATCACGCCTTAATGTATCCCATGGGAAACATTTCCGTCAAGCTCGTCTTGGAGCAGCTTGCGAGTTCGAATCCCCGACCCCACCAAAAACAGGGGGTCTGAAAACTGAGCGAGTGAGTTAAACAATCGCTTCTGGACCGCCAAACAGCCCATCGAAATGCGCCCTCGGGCGCTTTCTTGATTGAGGCCCGCTAAGTTGCTTGAAACCGCAGGGCCTTGATGCCCGAAAGCGCCTCGCCCGCCTTCACCGCCGCCCGCGCCTGCCACAGGTCATACGCAGACTGTTGAGCCAGCCATGACTCAGCGGCCCCGCCGTAATCACGCCCCAACCAAAGCTCAATGCGCAGCGCCATCGACGGGCTGGTCGCAGCCCACCCATTTACCCTACAAGCAGTACACGCTTGATGTGGTTGTGGTTCTGTCAACCTTGCCGGGACGGCAATTGGGCTCGGGGGTGCGGGAAGCAGGGCGATGTGCCCTGGTGGTCTTGCGGCGGGCTACGTTTTCCGGCCGATTCGATCCCCAACGCACCCCAGCCCCATCTGATTGGTTCGGCGGGTGGCCGGGGGGCAGGTCAATCAGCGATTGCGGAGCCGGGGGCCACTGCGGACACTGAAAAATCAGCTGGGCCGCTGTTGCCGAGGACGAGCAGGGACGCCAGGCCCAACGTCAACAGGCAAACGAGCCAGGGCAAGCAGGCCTTGAGCGAGAGCCGTGACTGGTTGCCTGTAGCAGCCCGCTCGAGCGCCGTAAACGCATGACGGGTCTGCGGGTGATCCAAGGCATCATCCCAATCTCTGAACGGGGTTTGGTCGTCGTCCAGTCGGCGACTGACCATCACGCGGTCATTGCCGGCGAGCTCGAGGTAGACGGCTGGCCATGGATCATCTTTGAGGCAGCGAGCGACGACCAAGAGATGGATGGCTACCCCGGGCGCGAGCAAGGTCCCCAAAAGCAAGCGCTGCTGCGGATAAAGATCCCCGTGCCACCGGGGCTTGAATTCACCCAGACGCGCCATCGAACTGCACTTGCCGTACTTGATGAACTGGATCTGCTTTGGATCTGCGCTGATCGATTCGATCAGGCGATCGAGCATTTCAGTTGGATCGGCCTTGGCGACATTGGCGCGCCATGCAAGCGGATTTTTGAGGGTCAGTTGAATGGACATGAGGCTCTTTCACAAAAAATCGAGACCGCCGTCTTTGGCCTTCGACCTGTTGAGAAGTTTCGCGCAGCAGTCGGCTTGGTTTGTTAAACATCGTAAACCGGTTCGACCGACTAGGCGATCGGCAACGTCGGTGCGGGAAGCAAGGCGAGCTGCCCCGGGTGGGGGAGTTTGACCGGCCACGGTCTCAGAGCCGGCGGCCATCGTGGGCATTGGTTTTCGGCACGCTTGCTCAAGTCGACGTTGGCGCCAACAGCCATGGGCAAAGCGCCGCCTGAAAGCCGAGCCATCCCTGCCCTGGCTGCGCGGCCGAAGTTCTGTGCAGCCTGATGATCCCGGTCTTGTCTGGGGTCATCTCCTCAGCCCGAGTCGGACCTGCTTTTCGATTTCGATCAGCGCGAAAAAGGCGGCGCCAATGGCGATGATCAACAGTCCGTCCATCAGCGAAACGGGCATTGTTCCCAGCACTGCTTGCAAGGGCGGCAGGTAGGTGACCGCAAATTGCGCGGCGGTGATGGCAACGACCACCGTCCAGACCGCTCTGGTGCCGCGCGCCGCGGCCCAGGTCAGCGAGGTGCTGTGAATGTTACGGATGAAAAAGAGGTGGAAGATCTCCAGCACCACCAGCGTGTTCATCGCCATGGTCTGGGCCAGAGCCAAAGGGTAGCCCCTGTCGATGGCATAGGTGAAGACACCGAAGACCGCTGCCAGAAACAGCGTTGCTACCAGAACGACATGCCAGACAAGGCCCCCCGATAGGATCGGCGCATTGCGGGCCCGCGGTGGGCGTTCCATGGTGCCGGGCTCGGTCGGCTCGAAAACCAGCGCCAGACCCAGGGTAATGGCGGTAATCAGGTTGATCCACAGGATCTGCACTGCGGTTACCGGCAGGGCCAGACCGGCCAGTAAGGCCAGAATGACCACCGTCGATTCGCCCGCATTGGTCGGCAGCGTCCAACTGATCACCTTTTTCAGGTTGTCATAGACCGTCCTGCCCTCGCGTACCGCCGAGGCGATGGAGGCGAAGTTGTCGTCGGCCAGCACCAGATCGGCGGCCTCCTTGGCGGCCTCCGACCCCTTCAGCCCCATGGCGATACCGACATCGGCGCGCTTGAGCGCGGGGGCGTCATTGATCCCGTCGCCAGTCATCGCGACCGACAGGCCGTGCGTCTGCAGCGCGGTCACCAGGCGAAGTTTGTGCTCAGGGCTGGTGCGCGCAAAGACATCGACATCCGTCACTTCCAGTGCCAGTTGTGCGTCGTCCAGCTTGTCGAGATCAGCCCCGGTCAACACCCGGTTCGTGTTTGCCAGACCGATCTGTCCCGCAATGGCAGCGGCGGTTCCAGCATGGTCGCCGGTGATCATCTTGACGCGGATGCCCGCCGCCTGGCATTCGGCGACGGCGGCAACCGCCTCGGGACGCGGTGGGTCGATCAGGCCGACGAGGCCAATGAAGGTCAGCCCGCCCTCCAGCGTCACTGCGTCGATCTGGTCGCCCGCCTCGGAACGTTCGGCCAGGGCAAGGACGCGTAAGCCATGCCGCGCGAGGGCTTCGGCCCGGTCGTGCCAGTGCTTCAGGTCAATGCCTTCGCACATCCGCAGTACACGCTCTGGCGCACCCTTCACATGGGTCACCCGGCCTTGCAGCCCGTGGGTCAGAACAGCCATGAATCGGTGCTGGCTGTCAAAGGGGATGGCGTCAAGACGGCGGGCGGTGTGATCGCCCGCCGCGACCTTGCCAGCAAATGCCAGAAGCGCACCTTCCATCGGGTCCCCTTCGACCATCCAGAGCTTATCCTTTCGGTGCAGCCTCGCGTCGTTGCACAACGCCGCCGCCCGGGCGAGTCTCGAGAGGTCGCCCGTCGGAGTCACGGCCCCCTCGGGCGCATAGCCCTCGCCACCGATGGCAAAGACGCCCTGCGCGGTCTCAGCAGCAGTCACCACCATTTCGTTGCGGGTCAGGGTGCCGGTCTTGTCGGTGCAGATGACCGCGACCGAGCCAATCGCCTCGATCGCTGGCAGGCGACGAACGATGACATGGCGGCGAGCCATGGCCTGCACACCGATGGCCAGCGTGATGGTCATGACCGCAGGCAGGCCCTCGGGGATTGCCGCCACGGCGACGCCGACCACCGCCATGAGCAGGTCAGCAAAAGGCATGTGGCCGACGTAGTACCCCCAGACGAGCAGCAGAGCCGTTACCAGCAAAATCAGGAACGAGAGCCAGCGCGCGAAGTGATCGATCTGCGCGACCAGGGGGTGGTCAACTGCTGGACCCCCGCCAGAAGCCCGCCGATGCGCCCGATCTCTGTGGCCTGACCCGTCGCCACCACCAGCCCGCGCGCCGTGCCTTGGGTGACCAGCGTGCCCGACCACAGCATCGAACGGCGGTCGCCAAGGGCGACATTGGCGGCGACTGGGACCTGGTTCTTTTCCACCGGCACCGACTCGCCGGTCAGGATCGCCTCTTGTGCCGCAAGGCCCCGCGCCTCCATTACCCGCAGGTCGGCAGGAACTTTGTCGCCCGCCTCCAGCAGGACGATGTCACCGGGTACGAGGTCGGTTCCGTCTACCGATACCTGATGTCCATCGTGCAACACGGCGGCCTTCGGCGCAAGCATGCCACGGATCGCGGCCATTGCAGCTTCTGCCTTGCCCTCCTGGATGAACCCGATGACCGCATTGGCCAGCACCACGGCAAGGATCACGCTTGTATCGACCCAGTGCTGCAGGGCCCCGGTTACCACCGCGGCGCCGATCAGCACATAGATCAGCACATTGTGGAACTGCAGCAGAAACTGCACCACCTGCCCCCGCGACCGCACTTCCGGCAAGCGGTTCGGACCGTGCTTGACGAGCCGCCGCGCAGCCTCGGTAGCGGTGAGGCCATCGGGCGTTGTGGCAAGATTGGCGAGGCAGTCGGCGGCGGGGGTGGCGTGGGGTTTGGTCAGGCCCATCATCGCGCTGTATAGCCGCCATCGATGACCATCTCGGCTCCGGTGACGAATTTCGCTTCGTCAGACGCGAGGTAGACCACCGCCCAGGCGATGTCGTCGGGCTCGCCCATATGACCGATGGGATGGACTGATCCGGCGGCTGCCTTTGCCGCCTCCAGATCGTCCGAAGTGGCGCGTAGATGGTTTTCCACCATCGGCGTCCAGATGTAGCCGGGATGGATGGCGTTCACGCGGATCTGTTCCGGGGCATAGGTGATGGCGTCGTTCTTGGTCATCAGCCGCACCGCGCCCTTCGAGGCATGATATGGCGCGATGCCGCCAATGCCGATCAGCCCGGCGATGGAGGAGAGGTTGATGATCGAGCCCTTTCCCGTTGCGCGCAGATGCGCCATGGCATGTTTGGTGCCGAAAAAAACGCCCTTCACGTTCACGGCCTGAACTCGGTCCCACTCGGCCTCGGTCACCTGATCGGTGGGCTTGGGGCTGCCGGAAATGCCGGCGTTGTTCACCAGAACATGCAAACCACCAAACCGGAGGGCTGCAGCGTCGATGGCGGCTTTCATCCCGGCCTCGTCTGCGACATCGACCGGCCAAAAGGCGACCTCATGGCCCGCTGACGTCAGGTCGGCGGCCAGCGCCTTGCCCTCGGCCTCAAGCAGGTCAAGGATGGCGACTCTTGCACCTTCCTCGGCCATGCGAATGACACATGCGCGGCCGATGCCGACGGCACCCCCGGTCACGATGGCGGTCTTACCTGCAAGTCGGTTCATGCTCAGCCTCCTCATGGGGTTGGTCGGATGATCTGGGGTGCGAACAAGAAAAACGCAAGCAGAGAGGAGCGCTTGCCCATCCTTATCGGCTCTGCTGCTGGCTGCCGTCCCGTTCCTCTCTTGTGGCACTGTTTCGCGTGCCTTGGCGAAGCGCTCTAAACCATAGTCGGCCATAAGCCAGCACCTGCCGATGTCGGTGGCGCACGCAGGCCTGGGCGCCCTCCAGCCGTTTCGCGATTTCCTGCACCGATTCATGCCGATCCTGCGGCATGACCCGGTCCTTGATGTTTGTTTTTATGAAGGGTAGCGGCGTCCAGCCCGAATTGATTGATCCAAATCAATTCCACCTCGGTTTCCACAAGGCGCCCCGCCGGCCACCCAAACAGAGGGTGTTGCTCATCACGGTAAAAACGCAATGATTGAGTTCCGCAGCACAGCCATGGCCACGGCGAAAAAGACAGGCGCTGTCAAGTTGGGCCAAGTCTTTATGCAGGTCTCGAGCGGTGGGAATTCGAACTTTGATCAAACTGCTACCACCGAGGACTGGGGCCGGTCAGTTGCACCCCATGTGGCGCTTGTACATCTCCGGGTTATGTCCGGCGGGGATGTTCGTGCACGGATCCTCAGCATAGCCGCGAAGGATGTTGTAGCGCTTGATCTGCTCGGGCTTTAGGAATTGCACGGTCTTGTCGTGCTGTGAAAGATGGATGAAGCGCAGTTCCGACCTTGCCGACTCGGCGTCGGCCAGCAAGCGGCGAAGGGATGACTCGCCCACTTTCCCAGTTGCAAAGGCGTCTTCCAGAGCTTTTTTGGCGGCGATCAGGCGTTCCCTCGTAGGTATGGCTGCTTTGCGCATGGCGTCCAGTAGGGCCTGGGTTTTAGCCACTTGTGCGAAGCCAATGGAATCTTGTCCTTGAGTTCAAGCAGATGGGCGGGGCCAGGCATACCGTTGAGTTCGGCTACAAGTGCCAGTCCCCAACCGCCCCCACGCCGAAGTTCATTGATGTCGTTGTCGGACAGCGACTTGATCGCTCGGCTTTGCATTCCCGCGTAGGGTGCTAAGCCGTAGCAATTGAACGCTGTTTGTGGCGATGCCATTGACCAAACGTAGGCTTTTGCTCCCGGAAGCCCGACCGCGAAATTAGTGCTCGGCGATGAAGTGTCGGCGCGAAAAGAGCAAGGGGATACCGAACATCAGCCCGGTTGCCGTATTGAGCAACACATTGCCCCAGACGCCTTGGGCGATTGAAAACGCCGTGTCGATCAGAAACCAACTGGTCAGTGGAATGGCGATGGTGTTCCAGGCGTACAGTCGGCCTTCGAGGAATGGGCCCCTGGCCAACAGGATGATGGAGATCATCCAGCCAGCCATCACGGCGCCGATGATGCCGTTGGCAAACCAAATGTAGCCACGCGCCAGGCGCGGCACTTCAACGGGCATGGATAACTGGTGGAAGTAAACCAGATTGAAGATTGCTTCCCCGAGACGTGGCGACAACAGCAAAGTCAAGCTCAGGGCGATGACGACAGCCGCTGCGCCTTGAACCAGGCGCGACCATAGGAGCAGCGCCGGGGTGGCGGCTGCATCCGCGGAGTCCTGCTCCCCGGTCATGTCGCTTGAAGCCCCAGTGCCTTGATGCCCAAAAGGCTCTTGCTGGCCTTCGCTGCGACCCGTGCTTGCCAGAGATCGTAGGCAGCCTGCTGCGCCAGCCACACTTCAGCGGCTCCGCCATGGTCGCGCCCCAGCCAACGCTCAATTCGCAGTGCCATTGAAGGGCTGATCGCCGCTCGCCCATTGACTACCTTGGACAAAGTCGTCCGGTCGACGCCCAACTGGGCAGCCGCCTCGCCGACCTGCAGATTGAGGGCGGGCAGGATGTCGTCCCTCAAAGTTAGGCCGGGGTGGGGTGGGTTAAACATCGAACTCATAAAAACCTCAGTGGTAATCCTGGTAGTCCACCAGGATGGCATCGCCGTTTTCAAATGCAAAGGTCAAGCGCCAGTTACCGTTTACGCTCACTGACCAATGACCCGAAAGCCCGCCCTTTAAGGGATGCCAGTCCCAGCCGGGACGGTTCATGTCTTCCGGTCGGGCCGCTGAAGGCAGCGCAGAAAGTTGCCGAGCTAGGCGCGGGGCGTGAGCAGCTTGGAGCCCTGCGCGTGACCCAGATGTGAAAAAGCGCTCAACGCCTTTATGCTTGAAGCTTCGGATCATGGATCCGAATGTAGCGCGTGGCGCCACGCGCAGCAAGGTGGGTGCTTCTTGACCGTCAGTTCGAATCTCTGACCCCATCAAAAAAGGGGACTGAAAACTGAGCGAATTATTTATACAGTCCCATTTGGGCCGTCAGAAAAAGTCCTGTTAACTCGCTCAATCGGCTTGCAGGCCCAGAGCCCCGCACCATGCGCGGCTTGATCTGCTGGGTCTCAAGCTGCCCTTAAGATGGCCAAGCAGATGCTGAGCACTGTTCACTGGTAAGATTTCCGACATGGTACGGCGCGTGGTCACAATGTTTTTAATGCTCGCGATAGGCTGGCAATCGTTGGCCTATGCCGGCTTTGATGCGCTTGCGGCTCATGAGGCGGAAAAACAGCACGAACTCCTTCACTTCAAAGGGGTTGCCCATCATCATGATGAGCATGGGGAGGCCTTTCATGAGGACGATTCAATGGCTTCGACCATGCACGTCCTGTCTGACTCCGGCCAATTCTCGCCGGTGTTGCCCTCTGCGCAAGGTTCATTGCACGGCATGTCTGGAGCGGATCAACCAGCTGTAAACCATCTGCTCGCCAGGGCATTGTTGATGCCCGGCGGCTTATACCGACCGCCGAAACTTTCGACCTGATTTCGGTCGCGCCCGCGCTTGACCCTGCGCAGGCTGTTTTTTCGGTTCAGCCCCATCCTGAGCGCCCTTCATGAGGCGTGTGGGAGATGGGGCGCAAATAGTCGATCCTCACCATGAAAACAATCATACGGCGTAAGCCATGGTCGTTCGCTTGGGCTTTGATGCGGTGCGCCTTGCTTTGCATGGCACTGTCTGCTTGCACCTCCGGGCAGGCACAAGAAAATAGTCGAGATTCTTCCTTGGAGCGGGCGAGTGCACCCACTCTCAAGCAAGCGCTTGAGGCTGCCTGGCAAAGATCCCTGGAAAAATCTGAGTCACGGGGTCGCCAGGCGCGCGCTCTGGCCGACCAGACTTTGAGTCAAAGTTGGCTTGCTGGCGCACCTGCCATGAGTCTTGGCCAACGCGAAGGTTTGGCAGGCGCTCCAGCAGGAGGTCGTGAGACAGAGGTGGGTGTGGCGCTCCCTCTTTGGCGGCTTGGACAGCGCGCCGCAGATGGAAATGTGGCGCAAGCGCAGTCGGTTTGGGCTTCGGCGTTCGAGTACGCCGAGCGTTTGCGCCTGGCAGGACAGGTGCGCGAAGCGATCGGTGCCTTGCATCTGGCCGAGGTCGAATTGCGCCAAGTCCAAGGACAAGCAGAGGCTTTCGGTCAGTTGGCAGGCGATGTCCAACGCCGTGTGAGCGCAGGTGATCTTGCGCCCGCTGATGCTCTGGCTGCACGGTCGGAATGGCTTGCAGCTCAAGTACATGCGAACTTAGCCGCTCAAGCCCTGGCTAAACAGCAGGCGCAGTGGCGCCTGCTGACCGGTCTTCCAACGCCGAAGTACCAGGCCTCTGTTGCCCCGCCAATTTCCCAAGTTCCGCAATCTCACCCCGAACTCCTCTTGGCCACCGCGGCAGTTGAGCTGGGTCAGCGTCGGCTCGATTTGGCACGCGTTCAGCAGACGGATTCACCAGAACTGACCCTTGGTTTGCGCCAGGAGCGACCAGGGCAAGGGTCAGGTTCACAGAGCAGTTTGGTGATGGCGATTCGATTACCCGTGGGGGGACAGGCCTACCAACGGCCCCGCATCATCGCAGCGTTGGGTGAGTTGGACGTAGCGCAGACTCAGACGCAGCGAACGCGTGAGCGCTTGGAGGTGGATTTGGCTTTGGCGCAGAGCCAGTTGAGTCAAAGTCTGAGCCAACTGCAAACGCAGCGAGAGCGTTCGACTTTGCTGAGTGAGCGTGCCCGCTTGATCGACAAGTCCTTCCGTACCGGTGAGACCGCTTTGCCGGAGATGCTCCGTGCTTTGGCCGCCGCGGCCGGCGCCGAAAGTGCGTATGCGCGCCAGCAAGTCAACCATCAATTGGCAATCGCGCGACTTGAACAAGCTTTGGGATTACTTCCATGAGTTATCTCCTTATGTCGAAATTTTTCAGGCTGATCCTGGCCGCTGGCGTGGTGACGGTGATGCCGCTGCTTGTCTGGGCGGGTCCCGGCGCTCACGGCCCTAACGGCGAGCACTTAGATGCTCCGCAAACAGCTTTTTCCGGAATCCGGCAGACCAGTCCTCGCATTGAGGCGAAATCCGATCTCTTTGAACTGGTCGGCACTCTGGCGGGTAGCGAGTTGTCTATCTTCATTGATCGATTTGATACCAACGAGCCTGTGCTCAAGGCGAAGGTGGAGCTTGAGTCTGCAGGCATGAAGGCTCAAGCCAAGTTCCATGACGACGTGGGTAGCTACTCGGTCGATGACCCCGCCATGCTCAAGAAACTGGCTACCGCGGGTGAGCATCCGCTGGTGATCACCGTGCTTGCTGGCAAGGACAGCGACCTGCTGGACGCTGTGCTTAGGGTTGAAGAGTCCCCTGCCGTTGACGCGCAAGGTACCCACTGGGAGTGGTGGGGTCTGGGGACCTTGGTCGTTTCAGTGCTGCTGTGCGTCGCAGTGATACATCTGCGCAGCCAGCGCCAGCGTTCGTCGTCGCAGGAAGGTCAAGCATGAAGTATCACGGACGTTTCCTTCGAGCTCAGGTGGCAATTTTGGTAACGGCTACCTCTGTGCTGTCGTGGGCTGGACCCGGTGCCCACGGTCCCAATGGCGAGCATCTGGACCAGGCCGCCGCACCGTCTTCCGGCGGCTTGGCTCGCCTGCCCGATGGCAGTGTGAACGTGCCCAAGCTTGCACAGCGGCGCATGGCGCTGCGCACCCAACTCGCGCCCGAGACTGAGGCTGCCGCAACCATCCAACTGCCGGGCCGTGTTGTGGCCGATCCCAATGCCAGCGGTCAAGTGCAGGCCATCCATGGCGGCCGGATCGAGGCCGGTCCGCGTGGTTTGCCGGTGGCGGGGCAGTCTGTGCGCCAGGGCGAAGTGCTGGCTTGGTTGCGTCACCATGTAGACCCGTTCGCATTGGCCGCCCAGCAGTCACAGCGCACCGAGCTGAGGGCGGCACGGGAGTTGGCCGAGCAGCGCTTGCGCCGGCTTGAATCGCTGGAGGGCACGGTGCCTCGCAAGGACATCGACGCCGCTCGCGTCGAGGCCCAGTCTCTGACCGAGCGCGAGCAGCGCACTGCGACGAGCCTGGATGCGCGCGAGCCGCTTCGTTCGCCGATCTCCGGTGTGATATTTCGTGCCGATCTGAAATTGGGCCAGGTCGTGGAAGGGCGTGACGTACTGGTGGAGGTCGTTGACCCGGCGCGCTTGATGGTTGAGGCCAGCACCCCTGATGTAACCCTCGGTCACCGACTCAGTGGCGCTCACCTTGTAGGCATCGAGGGCGTCAAACTGCAAATGGTAGGTGCTGCGCGTGCCCTGCGAGACGGTGTACTGCCTCTGAATTTCCGCGCCGTTTCGAAGGCTGGCGCAACGCCGTTGGCACTGGGCCAACCGGTCACCCTGGTGGCTGCTCTGAAGGAGCGTCGCAAGGGGATCGTGTTGCCCGCTTCGGCGGTCGTGAAAAGTCCAGCCAACGAGCCTGTAGTCTGGATCAAGACGGGCGCCGAGCGTTTCACTCCCCAGCCTGTGCAGATCCAGATGCTGGACGTTGGTACCGTCCTGGTCACTCAGGGCCTGACCCCTGACAACCGGGTGCTGGTGCAGGGCGCTGCGCTGGTGGCGCAGATCCGTTAATTGGGTCTGACACACCATGTTCAACTGGATCGTCCAATACAGCCTGCGCAACCGGCTGTTTGTTCTGGCCTTTGCGGCACTGCTGATGGTCTATGGGGCGCTGACTGCCTGGCGTACGCCGGTCGATGTGTTCCCCGATCTCAATAAGCCCGTGGTCACCGTACTCAGCGAGGCGGGTGGCATGGCCCCTGAAGAGGTCGAGCAACTGGTCAGTTTTCCGATTGAGACAGCGCTCAACGGCATGCCTGGTGTGACCCGGGTTCGCTCCACCTCGGGTATAGGCCTGTCGGTGGTGTATGCCGAGTTCGATTGGGGCACCGACATCTACCGTAACCGTCAGCTGGTTGCCGAGCGGCTGGCGCAGCTGCGCAGCCAGTTGCCGGCTGCCATCACACCTGTCATGGGACCGGTCTCGTCCATCATGGGCGAAATCATGCTGATTGCGCTGCCCTTGCAAGGGGGCGAAGGCGCAGCCACCCCCATGCAGGCCCGTGAATACGCTGATTTCGTTTTGCGGCCGCGCCTTCTGGGCATCAGTGGCGTCTCGCAGGTCATTCCCATCGGCGGTGAGGTTCGGCAGCTGCGTGTAGAGCCGGACCCGGTTCGCATGGCTCAATTGGGCATCTCCCTGAGCCAGATCGAGCAGGCGCTGCGCGGCTATGCAGGCAACGCCGGTGGTGGCTTCATTGATCTAAACAGCAGGGAGTACCTGATCCGCCACATGGGGCGCACCCAGCGGCTCGAGGATTTACAAGGTATGGCGGTGGCTTGGAAGAACGATCGGCCGGTGCTGCTTCAGCAGGTCGCTCAGGTGCGCTTTGCCGCGGGTCTCAAGCGTGGCGATGCGGGGTACCAAGGGCAGCCTGCGGTCATCCTCAGCGTACAGAAACAGCCGGCGGCCGACACGGTCAAGCTCACCCGACAGATCGAGCAAGCCCTGGGGGACCTCAAGGCGGGCTTGCCAAAGGGCCTTGCTGAGCCGCGGGTGCTGTTTCGGCAGGCCGATTTCATCCAGGCCTCGATCGGTAATGTGACTGGAGCATTGCGAGACGGTGCGGTCATGGTGGCAATCGTCCTGTTTGCGTTCCTGCTATCGGCGCGCACCACACTCATTTCTTTGCTGGCCATTCCTTTGTCGCTGGCCGTCACGGCGCTGGTGTTTCGATGGCTCGATCAGTCGATCAACGTCATGACCCTGGGTGGCCTGGCTATTGCCATTGGCGAACTGGTAGATGACGCAGTGGTCGATGTGGAGAACATCCTTCGCCGTCTTAAGGAGAACCGAGCCCTGGACCAGCCGCGTTCTGTGCTGGAGGTGGTGCGTCAGGCCAGCGTCGAAGTGCGCTCGGGCATCGTCTACGCCACGATCATCGTGGTGCTGGTGTTTGTGCCGCTCTTTGCATTGCCGGGCATCGAAGGGCGGATGTTTGCTCCCCTGGGTATTGCCTATATCGTCTCCATCCTGGCATCCATGGTGGTGTCAATGACGGTCACTCCGGTCCTTTGCAGCTACCTGCTGCCGCGCATGAAGCAACTGGGGCACGGCGACAGCCCTTTGGTGGCACGCCTGAAGGCATGGGACCGAAGCTTGCTTGATTGGTCCTTTCCGCGAGCCCGCGCTCTGCTCGGTGTGGCGCTTGTAGCGGTTGCTTTGTCTGCCGCCAGCGTTCCCTTCTTCCCGCGCGCATTTCTGCCGGCCTTCAACGAGGGTTCGCTGGTGCTTTCGCTCATGTTCAATCCGGGCACCTCGCTGGCCGAAGCCAACCGGATGGGCGCTGTCGCAGAGCAATTGATCGGTCAAGTGCCCGGCGTCAGTCAAGTGGGCCGGCGCACCGGTCGCGCTGAGCTCGACGAACACGCTGAAGGGGTGCACTCAGCCGAGATCGATGTCGATCTTCTGCGTGGCGGCAATCCTGTGGACCGGGAGCAGGTGATGGCCCGCATTAGGACACAGCTGTCGGTGCTGCCCGCCCAGGTGGCTATCGGCCAGCCCATCTCCCACCGTCTGGACCATCTACTTTCGGGGGTGCGCGCGCAGATCGCGGTCAAGATCTACGGAGACGATACCGACACGCTGCGCGGCCTTGCCGAGTTGATGCGCGGCAAGCTCGTGACCATTCCAGGCTTGGTAGACCTGACGGTGGAAAAGCAGGTTCTGATCCCGCAGATCATGGTTCGGCTGGACCCGCAGCGCTTAGCGCAGACCGGTCTGCCACCGGGCGAGGCCCTGCGCATTTTGCAAGCCCTGACCGATGGCGCACACGGTGCGCAAATTGTGGACGGCGCAAGGCGCTACGAACTGGTACTGCGCCTGCCCGATGACCGGCGTACCCCGCAGGATCTGGCACGTACGTTGGTGGATACACCGGCAGGGCGGCTACCGGTGTCGAGTTTTGCTACGGTGGAGGAGACTGACGGGCCGAACCAGATCGGGCGTGAAAACGGACGCAGGCGTATCGTGGTTTATGCCAACACGGACGGCTCTGACATGGGACGCGTCGTCGCAGACATACGTCGGGCCATCGCAGCCATGCCGCTGCCTGTCGGCAGCTTTGTCAATCTGGAGGGACAGTTCCAGGCGCAAGAGCAGGCGACAGTCCTGATCATGGGCCTGTCGTTTGTCTCGCTGGCTTTGATGTTCTTGGTGCTGTACTCGCGTTATCGCTCGGCGGTGCTGGCGGGCATCATCATGGCCAACATCCCCTTGGCATTGATTGGCAGCGTCGTCGCAATGTGGATGGCGGGTGTGGCCCTGTCCGTGGCTACCATGGTGGGCTTTATCACCTTGGCCGGTATTGCCACACGCAATGGCATCCTCAAGATCAGCCACTACATCAACCTGTGCCGTTTTGAAGGTGAGACTTTCGGTCAGCCCGTCATAGTACGGGGATCACTCGAGCGTCTGACCCCGGTGCTGATGACCGCGTTGGTGGCCGCTTTTGCTCTGGTGCCACTGCTGCTCGCTGGTGATGCGCCTGGCAAGGAGATCCTGCATCCAGTGGCGGTCGTGATTTTTGGGGGGCTGATCAGTTCCACCTTGCTCGATACCTTGCTCACGCCCTTGCTGTTCTGGCGATTCGGCGCCAAAGCCACTGAGCGACTGCTCAGTCAAAGCCGCGGTGACGCCGCGCCAGAGCCAGCGCAAGAGTCTTTCTGACGGTTCTGATCAATAGGTTTTGTGGTGCCGCCTTCAAGCGCACCACCGAGTAACAGGAGAGGAAAAACATGGAGATGAAGAAATGGATTGCCGTAACTGGTTTGGCAGTGCTGACCCTACTGAGCATGAGTCCCGCCATGGCCCATGGCGTTAGCAAGCCGATACATGGCGGCATTGTGCAAGTGGTCAATGACGTGACGTTCGAGTTGGTGGCCGAGGCCGATGGCGTCACGATCTATCTGATGGACCATGGCAAGCCCATGTCCGTCAAAGGCATCACGGGCAAGATCACCATCTTGCAAGGCAGCAACAAGACGGAGGCCGAACTCAAAGAGGCGGGCGACAACAAATTACGCGCCACAGGCGTCAAGCTGGCTAAGGGGGACAAACTTGTCGCTGTTTTGGCCAAGGTGGCCGGCAAGAGCACGACCGTACGCTTTACGGTGAAGTAAGGGCTGCATTACCTTACGTGTGCGGCGCTAAAGGCGGCAGGATTCGTACTGTAGTGACCTGCCCCCTTTCGGCGTACCCATCAACAAGGAAGGAAGTCAGGGTCAGCCTCCTGCATCGAGCTGCTTTGCTTGACCTTGAGCATTGTGCAGAATTCTCGACTACTGGCCCTCCTTGCCGTGCGGGTCTGCGAATGGCTAAAATGGCCATCTTCTTGAGGATCCCACCATGCGCGTTACTGCCACCGAAGCCAAGAACCGTTTTGGTAGCCTGTCCGCTCAGGCTAAACGCGAACCGATATTCGTGGAAAAAGCGGGTCAACTCGATACCGTGATCCTCTCTGCCGAGCACTACCATGCCCTGCAGGCCCATCACGACAAGGCCAGTCGTGCCGCGCGCAAGAAGAGATTTGAAGCCGAGTTCGGTGATTGGATCGCTGCTCAAAATGCCAGCTTCGAGGTCCACGGTATTCCGGGAGCCGACCTGCGCCCATGGTGATTCGCCGATGGCCCAATACGATGTTTTCCCCAACCCAAGCCACAGCGCTGCCGATGGCATCCCATACGTGGTGGTGATACAGAGCGACCTGCTCGACGCTCTTTCAACGCGGCTGACCATGCCATTGGCCGAACTCGATGCGGCAATCAAGGTGCCCACCGCTCTGTGCCCCGTCATTGTGGTCAAAGGCAAGCGCCTTCATGCACTTGCGCACTATGCTGCGCCGCTACCCGCCAAAAATTTGAGGCGAGCAGTCGACAACGTGTCAGCGCAGGCCAGCGCATGGGTGTTCGCCATGGATGCGGTGATGTCTGGAATCTAGGGCCTGGGCGAGTTCGAATCCCCGAGGCTGCCAAAAAAAGTGGAGCCTGAAAACTGAGCCAATTCGCAAACCATTTCTTCTGGGTCACCAAGTACCAAGAGAATATGCCGCCTTCTGCGCCAGCCACACTTCAGCGGCACCGCCGTGATCGCGTCCCAAGCAACGCTCCATACGCAGTGCCATTGATGGGCTGATCGCAGCACGCCCACTCAGAGGCTGCTGAGCAATCGTAGGGAAGAGATGCTGTGAGGCGCATGTTGGTGGATCAAGCCAGTCCGTCACCATCCGGTCGTAATGACAATGTCACTACGAATTGCTATACTATTGCGTACAAGCAAAACAGGGGTCGATCATGCAAGCGGCGAACACCACCGAGAAGCGCGACACATTGAATCTGCGCATCAAGCCAGAAGTGCGCGGACTGATTGACCGTGCCGCCAAGGCGCGTGGCAAGACTCGCACCGACTTTATTCTGGACGCGGCTCGTCAGGCTGCGGAGGAGACCCTGCTGGACCAGGCCTTGATCCGCGTCAGTCCTCAGGCGTACGCGAAATTTTTGGCCTTGCTAGACCGGCCGGCCAAGCCGAACGCCCGGCTCAGCAAGACACTGCAGACCCAGGCGCCATGGGATCGGGTGTGAAGTATGAAGCCCCTGAAGCCCTGGCCGCACACCACGACACGCAATCTTTTGCTTGCGGTGTGGAGACCCTGGACCGCTGGCTCAAGCAGCGGGCTTTGAAAAACCAGGCCACTGGAGCTTCTCGGGCCTTTGTACTTGGTGAGGGTCGGCGGGTACTGGCCTATTACGCCCTGGCCTCTAGTGCGGTGACCGCTGATGAAGCCACCGGACGCGTGAAGCGAAACATGCCCGACCCCATCCCGGTGGTGGTGCTGGGACGTCTGGCGATCGACAAGCCCCTCCAAGGTCAAGGCCTAGGCCGAGCCTTGATTCGAGACGCGTGCCTTCGGGTCATGGCAGCAGCCGATGCGATTGGCATCCGCGCCATGTTGGTCCATGCCTTGTCAGAGGAGGCACACGCGTTCTACGAGCGCATCGGTTTTGATTCCTCGCCCTTAGACCGCATGACTTTGATGGCAACCGTCGCTGACATCCGGGAACTCTCGGCCTGACCAGGCAAGTCGCGCATCTCATAGAGCCCCAGAGCCACTGGTTTGATATCTCCGAGATGCCCAAGGCCCGCCTTGCGAAGGCGCAGCATCAAACGCCGTCGAGCGATCTTTCGAACGATCAGAAAACACGGCCTGCTATCGGTCAATACCTTGATGCGAGCGCACCAAAGGCGTGCCTGCAGCGGTCTGATTCGGTGCAGCTCGCGCAGCGCCACTTAGAGGGGCAAAGACTCCAGGGTGTCGTAGGTCTTCTTGAGCCAATGCTTGGCCCGCTGGCGCTCGAGCAGGCCCAGGCTGTCCGGCCCGGATGTGGTGTTGACCGCTGCCCAGAAGCTCGCGTCCCTGCGGTCAATCTTGCGCATGCTGCTTTCTTGTAACTGGCCCAGGCTCACCACCTGCGCGCCTTGCGCAAGCGCCTTTTGCAGGGCGCTTGACCGGTCCAGCTGAGAAAAGTCGGTGCCCCGACCCAGATTCTTCACCACCACATAGTTCGGGCCGTCGCCGTAGGTGTCGAGCAGAGTCTGTAGCAGGTCTACCGAGTCTTTACCCGCGTCAGCGATGTGCCAGAAGTTGACCTTCACCCCCATGTCGGCCATCACGGTGAACAGGTCCGACTCTTGAATCCAGCGGCCCACCGGCGCTGCGGTTTGCGCAGCCAGGTCCACAATGACATGGGGTTTGACATCGCTCGCATCGTCCAGCGCCAGGGCGATGGCGTCCAGGCTTTCATAGCTGTCGACGATCACCGGTGAGGCGTAGTCCTGGTAGAAGCGGGTAAAGGTGGTGTGTGAGCGGTCGGTGTCAAAGCCAATGAAAGGCTGGTGCTTGTCGATGAAGTACTGGGCCAACACCCGTGCGACGACCGATTTGCCAACGCCGCCTTTTTCTCCGCCGATGAAGTTAAGTGAGCTCATGTGTAGGGGTGTGGGTGAGGTGAGAAGCAAGTCCTGGACTGTATCCGTCTTCTTGCAAGAAACATGCGCGCTCTCCTGCGCAGCTAGGCGTCGCCACTGGCAAGCGCCATGGCCGGCAAATCGTGTTCAAGCCAGCTTGCTCGCTGCGCGTGCCTGGGCCGAGTCGGGGTGTATGCGCACGATGGGTGTTGCTTGAACGGCCGCGCGGGCGCGCTCCTGAACGCGCTCAAGGAGAGCCCGGGCGTCCCAGTCTATGGGCCAGCCTTGCCACAGCCTCAGTTGTCCGCTCACCATGACCATCTCGATCATGCGGCTGCTGGCCAGTCGCACCAATTCCCAGCCCAGGTCCCAGGAGGGGCACAGCTCGGGCACCTGCACATCGAGCAAGAGGCAGTCGGCGGCCAGGCCCGGGGCGATGCGTCCGGTGACCGATGAGAGATGCGCGGCGCTGGCGCCGCCAGCGCTGGCCATGTGCAGCCAGGTCCAGCCGGCGCCGCTAGAAAAATCTCCCACGTCCATTCCGTTGGTCAGCCGCTGGGCAGTCTCGGCCGCGTCCATCAGGCGAAATGCATCGCCCCGTGTCCCGTCGGTCCCCAGGCCGAGCCGGATGCCCAGCTTGTGCATGAGCAGGGCGGGCGCCACGGCATTGCCCTTCCAGCTGCTGGCCACCGGGTTGTAGCTCACGGCTGCGCTTGCGTCGCGCAGCTGCAGCAGCTCGGAGGGAGTGACCAGGGTCACATGGGCTGCCAGCAACTCTGGGCCCAGCGCGTCGGCCTGAGCCAGGACCTCCAGCGGTCGCAGGCCGCGGGCCACCAGGGAACGCTCGACCGAGGCCAGATGTTCGTTGACATGAACCTGAAACGCCGCCCCCGCCTCGCGGCACAAGCGCGAGACCCGGTGCAGCATGGCATCGCTGGCCGCCTCGGGGATGGCCACCGCCAGCGAGGCGTGCAAGCGGCTGCCCGCCGGGTACTGGCTCAGGTGCTGTTCGGCTTGGGCCTCGACCTCGCGAATCTGGTCCACACTGACGCCCAGGTCGTGACAGATCTTGCCGAGCACGCAGCGGATTCCGACGGCTTGCACCGCCGCTTCAATGGCCTTCACGCCTGCGCTGGAGCGGGTGCCCGCCTCGCACACCGTGGTAAAGCCTCCTCGCAAGGCTTCAAGCGCCGACAGTTGTGCCGACAGGAAAAGATCTTCCTCGGTCAGGTGCTGCTCCAGCGGAACCCAGATGCGCTTGAAGATCTCCGAGGGTTCCCCAAAGGCCAGGGACTTGCCATAGGCCTGGGTCAAGTGGTTGTGCGTGTCGATCAGCCCCGGCATGAGCAGGCGGCCCGGTAATGATCGCATCGCCATATCCGGATATTGCTGGCGCAAGCTCTGCGCCGGGCCGACCGCCTCAAACACACCGCGGCGAATCAGCACCGCCTGGCCGGTCAGAGGCGCATCGTCGATCAGGGTCCACTCGGGAGCCAGGAGCAGGGCCTCGCCCTGGAAATCATGGGGTGTCAGTGTCGGCGGCATGGCTTCATCCAAGAGAGAACATCCAAAGGCCCGTGCCCAGTAGGAGCACGGCGGTAACGGTTTGCAGGACACGGGCAGGCCAGTGCCGGGACAGGCGCCGACCCAACTCGGCCGACGCCAGCAGCACCACCGCCACCAGCAGGCCGGTGCCCAGATCCAACCGGCCCGCGGCGCTGTGGGTCGCGGTGGCGGCTAAGGCGATCGGCAGCTGTATGACCAGGGCCAGCTGAACCGAGCGTGCAAGCTCGCAGCGCCACAGCATCAGCAAAGGCAGCAGCATGACCGGACCGCCCGTGCCAGACATGGCCGAGCCCACGCCGACCAAGGTCCCCATCAGCATCTGCATGGGCGCTGAGGGCCAGGTGTCGTTGGCGAGGGTCGCTGCACCCTGAGCGCGCCACAGACCATACAGGCCGGATGTCAAGGCCAATATTCCCACCCACGCCCGGATCCAGGGTGCAGGCACCCAGCCTCCAAGCCAGGCGCCAAGCACCGCGCCGCACAGAGCCGCCACCAGCCACGGGCCCTCGCGCCGCATCAGCTCCAGGCCCATGCGCGGCAGCCGCCACAAGGCCCAAAGCCCGGTCCAGAAAAACGCTTGGCTCGATACGGCGGTTGCGTCGATGATCGGATAGCCCAGCCAGCCGTGTAAGGCCGGTACCACCAGCACGCCGCCAATGGAGGTAGCGCCGATGGCCAGTCCCGCCAGCGCAATCAGCAGCCATGCTGACAGCGCCAAGGCGCCTGCTGTGCTCAAGGGATCCGCATCGCTACGTTGCCCTGCGGCCTTAGTCGGGCTTGATGCCAGCTGCCTTGACGGCGGCGATCAAGCCCTCGCGCTCGCGTTGCAGCAGCGCCGCGAATGCGCCGCGCTCGAGCACCATGGGCTTGAGGCCACCCGTGTTCATCTTCTCCACCACAGCCGGGTCCTTCAAGGTCTCGCGCAGGGCCACGGTCAAGCGGTCGAGGATGGCATTGGGCGTGCCAGCCGGAGCCAGCAGACCATACCAGGAGTCTTCGTCAACTTTCTGCAGGCCGGCCGTCTCGGCAATGGCCGGGATGTTGGGCAGGCTGGGCCAGCGGCTCTTGGAGGTCACGCCCAGGGCCTTGACCTTGCCGTCTTTGATGAAGGGCTGGGCCAGAGAAATAGGCATGACCGCCAGCTCCAGCGTTCCGCCCGCCAACTCGGTCAGCACCTGGGGGCCGTTTTTGTAGGGGACATGCACCACATCAATACCTGCATTGAGCTTGATGATTTCGGCCGTGAGGTGCATCGAGGTGCCGACGCCGTCGGTGCCGTAGTTGAGCTTGCCGGGATCCTTCTTGGCTGCAAGCACCAAATCGGCCATCGACTGGACGGGCAGCTTGGGATTGGCGATCAGCACGAAGGGCGAGGTGGCGGCCACGCCGATGGGCACCAAGTCCTTGAGCGCGTCGTATTTGACGCTGGAGGGTCTGACGACGGGCGCCACGTTGATCGGGCTGGCCACTGCAAACAGCAGGGTGTAGCCGTCGGCCGCGCTGCGCACGACTTTTTGCGTGCCTATGGTTCCCGAGGCGCCCGCGACGTTCTCAATCACAAAGCTTTGCTTGAGCCGCTCGCTCATGCCCTGCAAGACCAGACGCGCTGCGGAGTCGACGCTGCCACCGGCTGCGAAGGGCACGACGACGTTGATCGGCTTTTGCGGATAGTCGCTGGCTTGCGCCCAGCAGGTGCCGGTCAGCAGGGACAGACCGGCCGCAGTGAGCAGGCGGCGACGCAGGGATGAGTTGTTGAACATGAGATCTACTTCCTGAGGTCAATGAGCACCAGGGGCAAGGCGCACCAAGCTGGTGAGTGGCTAACATGTTATAACATGTCATGATGAATTCAGCAATTTCCGGACCAGAAGCTGCGGCTGCCACAGGCCACACCCTGCGCAGCCGGGTGCGCGATGGTCTGCGAGCGCACATTCATGGCGGACGCTGGCTGACCGGAGACCAACTGCCCAGCGAAAGCGAGCTGATGGCGCAGTACCAGGTCAGCCGCATCACGGTGCGCCATGCCCTGGCCGATCTTGCGGTCGAGGGTTTGATCACCCGGGTGCAGGGCAAGGGGTCTTTTGTGGCGCCGGCGCTGGTGGTGCAAGACCTCAGCCGCCTGCAGGGCTTGGCCGAAGCCCTCTCACACCAGGGCCGCCAGGTGCGAACCGAGGTCTTGTCCTGGAAATCCCAGCGGTGCCCGGCGGATGTGCGCGCTGCGCTGGGCTTGCGCGAGGGGCAGACCTGCATGAAGCTCCATACCCTGCGCTTCGTCGACGACCACCCACTGTCCGATAACCACACCTGGATACACCCGACGGCCTCGCAGGGCCTGGACGTGGAGGCCTTGCAGCAGGCGGATCTGCTGACCCTGTACGAAACCCTGCTGGGCCTGCGGGTGGCGCGTGCCACGGTCGACATCCAGGCCGACCTTGCGACATCCGAGCAGTGCGCGCGGCTCCAGCTCAAAGCACCCTCGGCCATGTTGCGTGTGGAGAGAACGGTCTACACGCTGGCTGATCAGGCCTTGCATCACGAGTGCAGTATTTACCATCCGAGTGCGTTCAGCTATCGGCTGAACCTCACGCGCTAGGCAGGCCATCACAGCCAGGGGATGCACCGCTCTGCCTGGCCTCAGCGGCCCGCCAAAACACCGTCATTCGATGCTGATTTTTCGCTCTTTGACGATACGGCCCCACAAGGCGATTTGTTGTTCGATGAAGGCCTGCGCCTGCTCGGGCGTTGTCCGCTGCATTTCGCCGCCGAGCTGCGCTACACGCTGGCGTACCTCTGGCGCATCGAGCGCACGCTGAAATGCGCTCGCCAGGCGGCTGACGATGGCCGGTGGTGTGCCCGCAGGTGCGAAGACCGCATTCCATTCGTAAATCTCGGCTCCTTTGACCCCGGCTTCGGCCAAGGAGGGGGTGGAGGGCAGGATGGCAGAACGTTTGTCAGAGGTCACGGCCAGTGCCCGCAGCTTGCCACTTTGCACATGCTGCAGCGTGGAGGCAAGGTTGCCGAAAAACAGCGGAACCTGCCCACCGATGACATCGTTGAGGGCAGGCCCGCCCCCCTTGTAGGGAATGTGCACCATGTCCACGCCGGTGGCCGATTCAAACAAGGCGCCGGCCAGGTGCTGGGCAGAGCCATTGCCTGAGGACGCATAGGCCACCGCGTTCTTGCTCTTTTTGGCCGTCGCAATCAGTTCGGCGATGCTCTGAGGGGGAAAAGCCGCATGGACCAGCACTACATTCGGGAAGAGGGCGATCACGCCTATGGGCTTGAATGCCTTTAGGCTGTCGTAGGGGAGCTTGGGATAGAGCGCTGGATTGACGGCAAAAGAGGAGGCGTCGAGCATCAGCGTGTAGCCATCAGCGGGTGCTTTTGCGACGGCGGCCGCGCCAATTTGGCCGCTCGCGCCGGGCCTGTTTTCGACGAACACCGATTGTCCCAAAGCTTCCGCCATCTTGGGCGCGACCAGGCGGGCCATGGCATCGGCCCCACCTCCAGGCGGATAGGTCACGATCAAGGTGATGGGTTTGTTCGGAAAGCCCGCGTCGCTCTGGGCCCAAGCCAGGCAAGTACCCAGGAGCGCGGTGAGGGTCAGGGCAAGCAAGCGGATCATTTGGTTCAGGGGTGATGTGCTAGGCATGGCGGTCTTCCTTCCTGTCGCAGATGCTGTATGGCGTGGGATCGGGCGGGCCAGTTCATTTACCGCGAGCCCAGATGGGCTGGCAGCAGCCATATTACAAGGCTGTAGCTTGCCAATTACCATACCAGGGTCAACCCAAAACTTGGAGCACCTGTATGGCCAGCGAAACCGCCACCAGCGTCATGAGCGACGAACGCAAAATGCTGCAGGAGGCCGCGCGCGAGTTCGCGATGCAGGAGGTTTTGCCGCTGGCCAACAAGCTGGACCCAGAGCGTGGCGATATGCCGCGCTCACTCATCGACAAGATGGCCGAGTTGGGCTATTTCGGCATCACCATCCCGGAGCAATATGGCGGCCTGGGGCTGGGCTGCTTTGAGTACTGCCTGATCGCCGAGGAGCTGTCGCGGGCCTGGATGAGCGTGGGCTCGATCATCGCGCGCGGCAATACCTTCATGGGCTCACAGTTGCTCAGTGATGAGCAACGTGCAGCCATCATGCCGCGGGTGGCCCGGGGTGAGTACCTCGGGGCCCTGGCCCTGTCGGAGCCGGGCACCGGCTCTGATCTGGCCAGCGTCTCTTGCCGGGCGCGGCGCGATGGCGATGAATGGGTGATCACCGGCAGCAAGTACTGGAGTACCTTTGCCGATGGCGCCGATTTCATCTACCTGCTGGCGCGCACCTCGCCCGAGATCGATCCCGCGCGCAAGCACGAGGGCATCAGCGCCTTCATCATCGACAAGCCGCGTGGCCGCTTTCCGGCGGGTATTGCCGGCTCGCCCATCCCAAAGATCGGTTACTTCGGCTGGAAGACCTGGGAGCTGGCTTTCGACGGCTGCCGCATACCGGCCAGCGCCCTCATCGGCCCGGAAGGCCGGGCTTTTGCCGCCTTCTCGCGGGGCCTGGAAACCTACCGCGCCCACACCGCAGCACGCTCCATCGGCCTGGCGCGCGGCGCCCTGGAAGACGCCAGCAAGTACGCGCAGGAGCGCATCCAGTTTGACCAGCCGATCGCGAACTTTCAGGCCGTGCGCTTTAAGTTGGCCGAGATGGCCACCGAGATCGAAGCCGCCCGCCAGCTCAACTACCATGTGTGTATGCAAATCGATCGAGGCCTGCGCTGCGATACCGAAGCGGCCATGACCAAGCTGTTTGCCTCCGAGATGTCGGAGCGGGTGTGCAGCCAGGCGCTGCAGATTCTGGGCGGCGCCGGTTACACCACGCATCATGCGGTGGAGCGCTATTGGCGCGACGCGCGGTTGACCAAGATTTTCGAAGGCACATCGGAGATACAGCTCAAGATCATCTCCGACCGCATGCTGGGAAAACTGCCAAGCTGACCCGCTCAAACTTCAGCCCCTCATGGACTTCATACCCATACGACTCGCCCTGCCCACCCCGGCATTTTTGCTCGCAGCTTGTGCTACCGAGGCCCGTGATTTTGCGCTCTTGACGATTTCGAGAGCCGTATTTGCATGATTCAGGGGGACTGATGCTGTTCAAGATATCAATGGCTGTCGTCGCAGGGGCCCTGCTCGCTTCCTGTGGGGGCGGTGGTGGCGTGTGCGGCGCGACTCTGGCATTCGGTGGCGTGGTCAGCAGCCAGTGCAGCCAGACCTCGGGTATCGCCAACCCCCTGAAGAAGTATGAAGGCAGCTATTACATGTGCGATGGCAATCGCAAAACCATTCTTCGCGCCTCTGTATCGGGCCCAAAAAGCCTCAATGTTCATGGATCGGCCGAGGTCTACAGTGGAGCGCGCTGTACCGGGTCGGTGATTGGTCTGTTCGCCTTCGACGCCCCTAGCGTAGTGACCTTTTCCGGCAGCGCTACCGCGAATCTGCCGGCATTTACCGTGTTTCCCTACTCCGACAGCATCGACACGGTGCTCACTGATGCATCGACAGCCACTGCAACGCTCACAGGGAGCAATGTCAGTGCTAATTGCGTCAACTACTCCTATGTAGAAGCAGGCGTGACCAAATCTGGAAGCCACTGCTTCTCGCTCACGCAGCAGGTCGCCGCATTCGTCGGCGGTCTGTATTTGAGCGCTGACGATCAGTATCTGACTGACTTCACGTTGACCAACGGCGTTCAAACCCCGGGCACTGTTTTTTCGCGTAGCCCGTCCTTCAACCTCGACATGCTGGTCGCTGACTGAGGGCATTGGCCGGCCTGCGTATGCGGGCTGGCCGCGCCAGTTCAGCCCTGCTCGCCTCTGAGTTCCCGGATGCCAGCCTTCAGCCCTTGCTGCAGCAGGGCGCTGTCGGCGCTGTAGGAAATCATCCGAAAGCCACGCCGTTGCCAGTCCTTGGCGGTCTCGATGGTGGGCGCCATGCAAGCTGCGGTTTTGCCCAGGCGCTGGCAGGTGTCGGTCAACCTGTCGATGGTGGACTGAATCTCCGGTCGATCGAACTGCCCGGGTATGCCCAGTGACAGGGACAGGTCGAACTGGCCGAGGTGACCGCCGTCTATGTCCTTGACCGCCAGGATTTCCTCCATGTTTTCGGCCCCCTTGCGGGTTTCGATCATCGCCAGGATAAAGGTGCGCTCGTCGGCGGCCCGCATGGTGTCGGCCACATTGCTGGTGTTGTAGTCATCATGGGCGCCGCCGAACATGGCCCCGCGTATGCCGCGCGGCGGGTAGCGGGTCCAGCGCACCAACTCTTCTGCCTCTTCGCGCGACTCCACCATCTGGAACATCAGGCCCATGGCGCCGATGTCCAGCAATTGGGAGACGGCGGCGTAGGTTTTCGAGGGCGGCCGCACGATGGGCACCAGGCCGATGCCCCGGCAGTAGGAGAACTGACGGCGCATATCGGCCATGGTAAAGCCGCTGTGCTCCATGTCGTAGAGCGCGAACTCTGCGCCGGCGGCTGACAGCAGAGCGGGAAGGCCCGGGCTGCTGAATTCAAAGACCATGGTGCCCAGCGCTGTTCCACCGGCGGCGAGTTTTTGTTTGACCGGATTGGTCCGCATGTCTTGGCTCCGGTTCGCTCAGCTGCCAGCCAGTGAAGTCAGGCAGTCTGCAGTCAGGGGTTCGATGGGGTTGAAATCACGTGCCGCCAGGTATTCGGGCCGTGCAAAGGAAGTTCCCTGGTTGTCCACGGTACACACATTGAGGTAGAGGATGACGCGCCGCAGCGGCGTGATGTTGACGGTCGAGCCGTGCACCACCTGCATGTTCATGAAGACCACCGAGCCGGCCGGGCCCAGGATGTGTTCGAGCCCGTATTTGTCGATCAGCTCGCTCATTTTTTCCATGGTGATGTCGTAGCGGTACTTGGCGGCGCCAGCGCGGTCCTCGGCCTCGGTCAGCGTGCTGGCCTGCGAGACCACACCCTCCACCTGCGAGCCGGGGACTGCCATCAGCGGCGCGTTGTAGTCGTGCACATCGTTGAGGAAGATGGCGATCATGATGCCATCGGGCCTGGGTACGCCGTCGACCCGGTGATAGGTGCCGAAATCCTGATGCCAGTTAACGATCGCGCCCCCGGTCTGCTTGGCATTGACCCGCGACTGATGCACATAGATCTTCTTTTTCAACAACTGCTCGGCAACGGCCACCAGTCTGGGGTGACGGGTCAGCGCGGCCAGACGCTTGTCCATCAGGTGCATGCCATAGATCACATGCGGAAGGCCATTGCGCTCGCGCATGACCTGAGGCCCATCCATTTGCGTGACCGCGAGGGTGGCCTGGTTGAGCACCTCGACCTCCTTGGCGTTGAACAGGCCCTTGACGGTGATGTAGCCCTTGCTGTTGTATTCGTCGACGATTTTTTGATCCAGTACGCTGCTCATGGTGTCCTCCTGTGTGAATGATCTGAAATGATGGGCCTACATCTCGGCGCTGCGATGGCAGGCCATCCAGTGGCCGCCGCCCAAATCGCTTAACTCCGGCTCCCGCTCCTTGCACACTGCTTGTGCCATCGTGCAGCGTGGGCTGAAGCGGCAACCGGTGGGCGCTTTCGCCGGGTCCGGGATTTCACCGGACAGCGGCTGGCCCGCCTTGGCCCTGGCGGGATCGGGAACCGGAATGGAGTCAATCAGGGCCCGGGTGTAGGGGTGCAGCTTGTGCTTATGCAGATCTTCAACCTTGAGGATCTCCGCTATCTTGCCCAGGTACAAAATCAGGACGCGGTCGCAAATATGTTCCACCACCGCCAGGTTGTGCGAAATGAACAGGTAGGTCATCTGGTGCTGCTCTTGGATGTCCATCAGCAGGTTGATCACCTGGGCCTGCACCGACACGTCCAGGGCCGACACCGGCTCGTCGAGCACCAGAAATTTTGGCTGGACCGACAGTGCCCGCGCAATGCCGATGCGCTGGCGCTGGCCACCGCTGAACTGGTGCGGGAACTTGCTGAGGTCCTCCACCCGCAGGCCGACCTGCTGGGCAACGGCCTCGACCTGCTGCACGATCTCCTGATCCGACTGCCCTTGGAGGTTGCGCAGGGGCTCTGCAATGATGTCACGCACCCGCATGCGCGGATTCAGAGCATCGTAGGGATCTTGAAACACCACCTGCACCTTGCCCTTGAGCTGATGCATGCCGCCGCTCTTGGGGTCTTGCACTTCGGTGCCATCGAAAATGATGCGCCCCTCAGTGGGTACGGTTTGCATCAGCAGCATCTGACCCAGGGTGGATTTGCCCGAGCCGGACTCGCCCACCAGGCCCAGGGTTTCACCGGCTTCGATGGTAAAGCTCACCCCATCGACCGCCCTCAGCGTGGCGGGTTTTTCGCCCAGCCAGCGGCTGGCCGGCAGGCGGTAATGCTTCTTGAGATTCCTGACTTCGATCATGCGCTGGCAGCCCCCTGCGTCTCGGCCACGGGGCACAGGTGGCGGAAATGCCCGTCAAGCAGGGTGGCGCTTGGACTTGTTGTCAGACAGCTTTGCTGGGCCTGGGAGCAGCGCGGCGCAAATGCGCATCCTGGGCCCAGTGCCGCCAGGTCAGGCGGCTGACCTGGCATGGCGTGCAAGCGGCTGCGGGTGTTGCCAAAGATTGGATTCGATTGCAGCAGGCCCTGGGTATAAGGGTGACGCGGGTGGCGAAAAACCTCGCTGGCGGTGTTGTATTCGATGACTTTACCGCCATACATCACGGCAACGCTGTCACACAGCTGCGCCACCACACCAAGATCGTGGGTGATGAAGATGACCGAGGTGCCATGAGCTTGCCTCAGGCTGCGTATCAGATCGAGGATCTGGGCCTGTATCGTCACATCCAGGGCGGTGGTCGGTTCGTCAGCAATCAAAATCTCGGGCTCGCACAGCAGGGCCATGGCGATGGAAATGCGCTGCTTCATGCCCCCGCTGAGCTGGAAGGGGTAGCGCTGTGCGATGGCGGCGGGATTGGGCAGCTGCACCTCATGCATCATGGCCAGCATCCGTTCTTTGAACCGGCTCTGATCGGGCGAGCGGTCCGGATGAAAGCGCAGGGTCTCCATGAGCTGAGCGCCGACGGTCAGCACCGGATTGAGCGAGGTGCTGGGGTTTTGCGTGACCATCGCGATACGGGCACCGCGCACCCGGCGCATACCTTCTTCATTGAGGTGCATCAGGTCGGTGCCGTCAAAAAGCACACGGCCATCGGAGTGTGCAAGATTGGACTTGGGCACCACCCGCAGCAGCGATTGAGCCATCACACTCTTGCCCGATCCGGATTCGCCGACGATGCCCAGGATCTCGCCCTTGCGCAGGCGCAGATCGACGCCGTCCACGGCCTTGACCAGCCCGCGCGGCGTCCTGAAGTGGGTGCTGAGCTGATCGACTTGAAGCAAGGAGTCCACGATACCGGTATGCCTTTTCAATCAGGGGCTGGCTTGTGGGTCTAGGCGCACGCGCAGCCAGTTGCCCAGAAAGTTGACGCACAGGACCACCCCGAAAATCGCGATGCCCGGAAACAGCGAGGTCCAATAGGCGATGCTGATGTACTTGCGGCCGTCGGCCAGCATGGCGCCCCAGGAGGGCGTGGGGGGTTGAACGCTCAGCCCCAGAAAACTCAGCCCGGACTCGAAGATGATGACTTTGCCGATATCCAGGGTCACCAGCACGATGACGGAGTTCATGACATTGGGCAAGATATGGCGCCACAGCACCCGGGTCAAAGAGGTGCCGCTGACCCTGGCCGATTTGACAAAGTCGCGTTCCCGCAGCCGCATGGTCTCCGTGCGCACGACCTTGGCATACGTGACCCAGTTGGTGATGGCGATGACGAGAATCACATTGGCCAAATTGGGCCCCAGGGCACCGATCATGGCGATCGCCAGCAAGATGAAGGGGATCGACAGCTGAATATCGGCCAGCCTCATCAGGAGGCTGTCGAGCCAGCCTCCGATATAGCCGGCCAGCAGTCCGAGCATCACACCAAAGGCGCCCGACAGACCGACGGCGCAGACAGAAACTAATAGCGATACCCGCGCCCCCGCCATGATGCCGCTGAGCACGTCCTGTCCCAGCATGGCCGTCCCCAGCGGGTGCGCCAGCGAGCCACCGTCCTGCCAGAAGGGCGGCAGCATGACCTGAGCCAGGTTTTGTTGTACCGGGTCGTGCGGTGCTAGCCAGCCGCCGAGCAGGCCCAGCAGCACAAAGCCCAGAGTCACGCCGGCGGCCAGAACGATCTGCAGCCTGGAAAGCCAGCCTTGGGCCATGCTCATGCGCCCTGCCTGATCCGCGGATCCAGGGCAAATTGCAGCAGGTCGGCCAGCAGTTGGATCAGCACGAACAGCACCGAGCAAGTCAGGGTGATGCCTTGCACCACCGGATAGTCGCCGCCATAGGCCGACTGGATCAGCAGGCGTCCTATGCCGGGCCAGCCGAAGATGGTTTCCGTGATCACCGCGCCTGCGAGCAGGATGACAAATTGCAGGGAAACAATGGTCACCAGCGTCGGCAGTACATAGCGCAGGCAGTGTCTGAAAACGATCACCCGTGCCGGCGCCCCCTTGAGCACGGCGGTGCGCACGAAGTCGGCCCCCAGGGTTTCAAGCATGGTCGATCGCGTCATCCGCGAAATCACCGCGGTGGAATACCAGCCCAGGGTGATGGCGGGCAGCACCAGCGACTGCAGGCCTGCGCGGCCCGACGAGGGCAGCCAGCCCAGCTCCACCGAAAACAGCATGATGAGCATGATGCCCACCCAGAAGGTCGGCGCGGCCATGCCCGACAGGGCCAGGAGTTCAAAGAATTTGTCCGCCAGACCATGGGGCCGAACCGCAGAGATGATGCCCGTGCCTACCCCAAGGACCACGGCAAAAATAATCGCGGTCACTGCCAGCTCGATGGTGGCCGGAAATCGGTCCAGCACCAAAGCGAGCACCGGCATATTGAAGCGATAGGACTCGCCCAGATCGCCCACCGCTGCCTTGGACAGGAACAGGACGTATTGTTCGACCACCGACCGGTCTAAGCCCATCGCCTGCCTGTAGGCCTGGCGGTCAGCTTGCGATGCCTCGGCGGGCATCAGCAACTGGACCGGATCGCCGATCAGGTGGGTGATCGAAAAGATGATGAGCGATACACCCAGGATGCAGATGAGCGCCTGACCCAGGCGCTGGATCAGGAAGCTGACATGCGGCTGCATCAGTTGCTCAGGCTGGCGTTCCAGAATTTGTAGACGTTGA